>Ga0187844_10000075_pt1 | contig 68887 bp, 61 predicted proteins | sample SpaLakP09_SKY_50_FD_134517 | JGI IMG/M metagenome (GOLD analysis project Ga0187844, IMG submission 134517) | Oligotrophic lake water microbial communities from Sparkling Lake, Wisconsin, USA - SP09_SKY_50 | ecosystem: Environmental > Aquatic > Freshwater > Lake | place: USA: Sparkling Lake...
GCGCAACCTGGCGCAGCGCTCGGCCAGCGCGGCCAAGGAAATCAAGCAGCTGATCGTCGATTCGGTGGACAAGGTCGACAGCGGCGCCAAGCTGGTCGACCAGGCCGGTGCGACGATGCAGGAAATCGTCACCAGCATCCAGCGCGTGACAAGCATCATGGGCGACATTACCCAGGCCAGCCTGGAACAGACCTCGGGCCTGGACCAGATCAACCAGGCGATCGGCCAAATGGACGCGATCACGCAGCAGAACGTGGCGCTGGTCGAAGAAGCGGAAGCGGCGGCAAACGCGCTGCAGCAGCAGGCCGGCGCCCTGACGTCGGTGGTGAGCGTGTTCAAGCTTGAGGCAGATGTCCGCAAGCCGGCGCAGGCGCGGACGCAGCCGATACCGGTCCGCGCCAAGGCCAGGCCGGCGCTGCGGCTGGCCGAACCCGGCAGGCGCGTGCTGGCGGTCTGACAGGATTAGTGGGTTTGTCCGGCCCCCAGGCGCAGGTCGGTGCCGGTCGTCATGCACACTTCCACGGCCAGCTTCAGGCCGCGCACCATGTCGGCCAGCGCCATGCTGGCCGCTCCCGGAAAACGCGCGGCCTGCTCGGGAAGGTAGGGAATGTGGATGAAACCGGCCTTCACCGGCATTCCCGCGGTGTGGTGCATCAGGCCGTAAAACACATGATTGCAGACGAAGGTCCCTGCCGTCTGCGACACCGACGCCGGCAGGCCCGCCGCGCGCAGCGCGCCGACGATGGCCTTGATCGGCAGCGTTGAAAAATAGGCCACCGGCCCGTCGGCCACCACTGCTTCGTCGACCAGCTGGCGCTGCGCATTGTCGGGGATGGGCGCATCGTCGACGTTGATCGCCACGCGCTCGACCGACATGTCCACACGGCCGCCGGCCTGGCCCACCGCGATGACCACGTCCGGCTTCACGCGCGCGATCTCCGCCTCGATGGCGCGGTTCGCGTCGCCAAATACGCAAGGCAGCTGGCATACGGCCACCACGAAGCCCTCGCCCGTCCACCCGTCCAGCGCGCGCACCGCCTCCCATGCGGGATTGACGGTCTCCTTGTTGAACGGCTCGAAGCCCGTCAGCAGCACAGTCTTGCTCATTTCTGGTCCATCAAAAAATACAGCAGGAAGATGTTCGCCGCCAGCAGCGGCAAGGCGGTCGGTATCTGCGCCTTGATGACGGCGTTCTTGTCGGGCAGCTCCAGCAGCGCCACCGGCACGATGTTGAAATTGGCAGCCATCGGCGTCATGAGCGTGCCGCAGTAGGCGCTGAACATGCCGATGGCCGCCATCACGGCGGGGTTGGCGCCGTACACGCCCACCAGGATCGGAATGCCGACGCCGCCCGCCATGACGGGAAAGGCAGCGAAGCCGTTGCCCATGATGATGGTAAAAAGCGCCATGCCGATGCAGAAGACCGCCACGGCGATGAAGCGCGAATCCATGTTGATGTAGGTGGTCGTGACATGCGCCACCGCCTTGCCCACGCCCGCTTCCGCGAACAGCAGGCCAAGCACGGCCAGCATGTGCGGCAGCACCACCGCCCAGCCCATGGCGTCGGCCAGGCGGCGCCATTCGCGCATGCCCTGCACCGGCGTCGAACGTGTCAGCCAGCAGGCCGCGCCCACCGCCAGCAGCGACGCGACGCCAAGGCTGACGATGGTCAGGTGCTTCTGCTCCAGCAGCACCATGCCGCCGAATTCGACGTCCTTGAGCAGGGTGGCGCCTATCATGGTGACGGCGGGGATGATCATCGCCGGGATGAACAGCTTGTGCCCGAGGCGCCGCGCGCTGGTGCTGCGCTCTTCCTTGGTCAGGCTGCCGTACTGGCCCAGCGACACGCCGCCGAAGCCGGCGATCAGCGCCATGACCACCATCAGCAGGCCGGCGATGGCAGGGTCGAGCCGTTCGCCAACCAGGTAGACCACCGCGTACAGCGCCCAGAACAGCGACGTCGAATAGCGTTTCGGATTGTGCCTGTCGCGCAGCGACATGAAGGACGCCACCACCAGCATCAGGCCCAGCACGATGTAGAAATGTTCAAGCCTGATCACTTGGCAGCTCCTTCGCGCGCGATTTCGCGGTCAAGCCGGGTAAGGTTCCAGGTGTGGATGATGAAGGCCGTGATCGCGGTCGGTATGCCCCACATGGCGATGTGCAGCGGATTGACGGCGATGCCCTCCGCGTTGAGGATGGTCTGCATCAGGACGATGGCGCCGAAGGCCACGAACACGTCTTCGCCGAAGAACAGCCCCACGTTGTCGGTGGCGGCGGACATGGCGCGGATGCGGTAGCGCAGCTTGTCGGAGAGCGTGCCGTTGCGCGCTTCGGCCGCGCCTTCGGCCATCGGCACCACCAGCGGGCGCACCATGGAGGCGTGGCCGCCAAGGCTGGTCAGTCCGAACGCGGCGGACACTTCGCGCACAAAGAGATAGAAAATCAGCAGGCGCCCGGCTGTGGCCGCGCGTATTTTGGCGATCGAGGCCTGCGCATGTTCCTTCAGGCCGAAGCGCTCCAGCAAGCCGATGGCGGCCAGCGGCAGCAGCAGGATCATGGGCAGGTTGCGCGTCTTGATGAAGGCCGTGCCCAGCGTGGCCAGGATGGTTTCGAGCGGCATGGACGCGGCCAGGCCGGTGGCCGCGCAGGCGGCGACGACGACCAGCACCGGGTGCGCCCGCAACACGAAGCCGAGGATGATGACGGCCACTCCGATGAGTGGCCACAGGTTCACTGCCGATTGCATGAACTCTCCAGTCAGATAGGTACAGCCGAAGCATCTTACCGGAAAAAGTTCACGCCATGATCAACGGCGTTGCTGCTTCATCACCTCCTGTACCGACGTGCCCAGCATCGACAATTCGGTGGGCGCCAGCGACGACAGCTGGGAAATGATATTGGCCAGCACGCCGCTGCCCGCCAGGCCCAGTTCGGACGACTGCACCAGCACCGTGCCGCTGCCGGTAAAGTCGACCTGCTTTTCTTCGCCCGACAGCGTAAAGCCGGTGACCGCGCCGACTGCCGACACGAAGCCTTTCACGTGCTCGTAGTCGTAGCGGTAGGACGGGCTGGGGCAATCGGCCCATCCCAGCACCGCCTGTTCGTCGACCCGGCACGGCAGCTCCAGGAAGTGCACCGGACCGTTCGACGAGGCAATCACCTTGCCGGTGCCGATCATGGTCAGGAAGCCCGGCAGCGTGGACTCCTGGCAGATCACGTCCTTCGTGAAGGCCAGCAGGTTCTTGGCGCGGACGGTCATGTTGGCCGCATCGAGGTCGTAGCAGGCCAGGTCGTTGCCGTTGTCGCCCAGGATCAGTTGGCCCCCGCCCTGCACCACCACGAAGTCGTGGATGTATTTGGGGGCGTTGAAGGCGTGCCGCACCAGCATGTCGACGATGCTCGTGCCCATGGCTTCGAAGGAAAGGCCGCCGTAGAAGGCGATCATTTTCCCCTTGCGGATGAACATCTGGTCCTTGACGTCGATGACGAAGGAAAAGCGGTTCAGGTTATCGTTGGACGGCAGGTTGCCCGGATTGTAGACGGTGCTCATGGCTTACCTCTCGCTCGCTTGGATGTAGACAGTGCCGCTGCCCGAAAACTTCATCTGGTAGGACTCGCCGGACGCCTGGCCGACGAAGGTTTTCCAGTTCAGGTCGGTGACGATGCTCGAACTGATGTTGCCCGTGTGGCCGATATAGGCTTGCGGGTCGACGCAGACCGGCACCTCGGGCGTGACCGGCAGGCCGATGGCATTGCCGTCGGACAGGATGGCCACTTCGCCGTTGCCCTGGAAGGTGGTGGTGAACAAGCCCTGGCCCGACACCGCGCCGCGCACGATGCCCTGCACGCCGCCCTGGTTACCGAGGAACATGGTGCCGGCGGTGAGGCGCGCATCGAAGGCGAGCAGCACGTCGCTCTCGACGTACAGGGTTTCATTGCGCACCGGGATGATGGTGACGAACAAGCCGTCGTAGGCATAGAACACCTTGCCGGTGCCCCTGGCCGCCATCAGGGCATAGCCCTCGTTGGTGACGGCGCGCATGGCCATGCTTTGTATGCCCTGGCCGGCCAGGAAGGAGCGGCTGAAGGCCACATCGCCCTGGTAGGAAATCATGGCGCCTTTCTTGGCGAAGATCTCTTCGTTGTTGAGGGTCACCTCAACCATTTTTTCATTGATTTGCTGGTAGGCAGGCATGGCGTTCTCTCGATTCGGTTAGCGTTCGGCCGGCTGGATGAAGACCACGCCCTGTCCAGTGAACTTGTGCTGGTAGGACTCGCCGGAAGTCTGGCCAACCATGGTTCGCCAATTCACGTCGAACACGAACTCCTGCTTGATGTCGCCCTTGAAGCCGACAAAGGCGTCGGGATCGACGCGCAGCGGCGTGGACGGCGTCACTTCGAGCATGATCAGGTTGCCCTTCGAAATGACGGCGATATTGCCGTGGCCTTCGACCGTGGTGCTGAACAAGCCCTGCCCCGAGGCGGCGCCGCGCAGGCCGGCGAAGCTGGTGCCGGTCTTGAGCGAGGTATCGTAAGTAAGCAGGCTGCTGCTCTCGATGGTGATTTTTTCGCCGCTCATGGGGATGACGGTGATCTCGGCCGCGTTCTGCGCGAACAGCACGGTGCCGGTGCCGGACGCCTGCATGACCTGCATGCCTTCGGACGTGACCTTGCGCTTGATGGCGCCGAAAATGCCTTCACCGCCGAGCAGGGATTTTTCGAATTTGATGGAACCGGTATAGGCCACCATCGAGCCGGCGATGGCGAGGACCTTTTCGTCCTGCAGCGTCACTTCCAGCAGGCGATCGGTATTGGTGCGGAAACGGGTCACGGCGTGCTCCTGGTTGACTAGCGCGCTGGCGAGCGCGAGTGGATCCAAAAGAGTACGCCCAACTGTATGGACGGGCAAGTGGATTTTTTTGCCTCCTGTCAGGGGACTGTCCCAGGTTTATGGGAAAGAATTTCCCATAAACCTGGGACAGTCCCCTGACAAGAGGAAATAATGAAAAAAGCCCCCGGCATCTTGCGATGCGCGGGGGCTTGGGCTGGCGCCGGTCTGGGAAGGCTTAGAACGTGGCGCGCAGCTGCAGGCCGAAGGTGCGCGGCTCGGTCACCATGCCGGTCAGGTTGTCGAAGTCGATCGCAGCGGTGGTCTGGATCTTGTTCGTGATGTTGCGGCCGAATGCTGCCAGCTCGTAGTTGTCCCACTTGTAGCCTACGCGCAGGCCGCCTTCGAGCAGCGACTTGGCTTTGTACTCGGCAGCCGTGTACAGGAACATATTGTAGGTGCTGCGGTAAGCCCAGTCGGTGTAGACATACAATTCGCCAGGACCGACGTCACGCGAATAGCGCAGCGTGAAGTTGCCCTGCCACTTAGGCGAACGCGGCAGCGGATTGCCGTCCAGGTACTGGGTGCCGGCGAACGGACCGCCGCGTCCCGTGACGGTACAACCGGTCGCCGCATTGTTGGCCGCATTGCCGCAGGTTTGCACGAACAGGCGATCGTCGACGATTTCCGTGTCGTTGTAGCTGCCGCCGATCGACATGCGCAGCGAGTCCGCCAGGATGGCCTGGAAGTCCAGTTCCACGCCCTGGCCGGTCACCTTGTCGGCATTGATCAGCTGGTTCATGTTCACGGTGCCCGAACCTGCGGTCAGCTGCTTGTCCTTGACGTCATACTTGAACACGGCAGCATGCAGGCGCGCACGGCGATCGAACAGCTCGGTCTTGATACCGGCTTCGATCGAGGTCGCTTTCTCGGCGCGCGCCACCGAAGGCTGATCGGTCAGGCCGAACAGGCGGCCTTGCATACTTGGTGCGCGGTAGCCCGTCGCAAAACGCGCGAACAGGTTGGTGTCCTTCGACAGTTCGTACGTGCCGCTGACGTCGCCACTGACATTGTTCGACTTGGCGTGGCGCACATTATGGGCCGATTGCGGCGGTTCGAAGCGGCTGGCCGTGAAGTCCTTGTCGTCGTTGGTGTAACGCAGGCCGCCACGCAGTTTCAGGCGGTCCGATACGGTGTAGTTCAGCGAACCGAACACGGCGTAGGACTTGGCATCCTGGGTCTGGGTTGCATAGGCAGCATTCTGCGGATTGCCAGGCGCGAAGGAATTGAAGCTGATACTGTCGATCTGCATCTCTTCGTTGAAATAGAACAGGCCGCCGATCCATTGCAGCGGGCCGCTGTAGGTCGACTCGACGCGGAATTCCTGGGTGAACTGCTTGTGATTCGGCAGCAAGTCGGCCGTTTCGACCGAGAATGGCATGAACACGCCGGGACCGCTGTCGGGCATGCCGCAGAAGCTGCAGCCGTAACCGCCGTCCACGTCGCCGCGGCTGTAGAAGTCCGCGGTTTCATAGCCGGTGATCGAATGCAGCGTCATGCCGGACAAATCCCAGCGCAGGCGCGCGCTGGCGCCCTTGGTCTTGAGCCACTGCTCGTTGCCGCCGTCGGTCGGGTAGGAACCGTAGCTGAAGCCGTCAACCAGTTCGTTGGTGCCTTTCTTCATGATGTTGGCGCGGAACAGCATGGCGCTGCCGGTCATGTCGCGTGCATGCACATTGAACAGGGCGCTGAAGTTATTGCTCGGCTTGACCAGCAGCTGCACGCGCGCCGCGTTGTCGCTGTAACCTTCGAATTCCTTGGTGGCGCCGGTCGGGCGGTAATTGGTCACGCGGTCGTCGCGGTTTTGCGATTGCAGCGAAATGCGGGCGGCCATGGTGTCGCTGATGGGCAGGTTGTACGCGCCTTCCACGTTCCAGGCGCCAAAACTGCCGATGCCGGCCGCGCCGTAGCCTTCGGTCTTGCCGATGACCGGCTTGGCCGAGTCGAACTTGATCACGCCGGCCGGGGAATTGCGGCCGAACAGGGTGCCCTGCGGTCCGCGCAATACCTCAACCTGGTCCACGTCGAATACCGGGAAGCCTTTCAGCATCGGGCTTTCCTGGACGATATCGTCGACCACCAGGCCGACCGGCTGCGATGCATTCAAATCGAAGTCGGTATTGCCCTGGCCGCGGATATAGAAACGCGGGAAGGAACGGCCGTAGTCCGATTCAACGGTCAGGCTGGGCGAACGGCCCGACAGGAATCGGATGTCCTGGCCGCCGGCCGTCAGCACGTCGAGCTTTTCACCCTTCAGGGTGGTAATGGCCATCGGAACATCCTTGATGTTTTCCGAACGGCGCTGGGCGGTCACGATCACGGTTTCCAGCTTGCCCTTCGATTCCGCTTCCGGCTGCGCCGTCTGGGCGATTGCCGCGTGCATGGGAAATGCGCCGGCGATCGCCAACGCGATCAGCGAACGCGTCGCAAAATGCCTGTTCTTCATTGTCATTACCGAACCCCTTATTCTTAGTTTCCTGTGAGAAATCTTCCGTTCGGCCTGGCGATGATGTTGCATCGCACAATTCGGCCGAGTAACGTACCTGTGATACAGAGTTACCCTTCTTGTCATGTAAGGGATTTGGCATCCTAGCATGAAAGGAATTGCCCGGAAATCATGCTTGAGCGGCTTTCAATTATATTTTGATCATATAAATGGCGAACTAAAAACGTATTTGCCATACATATAGCGCTGGTGCATAGTTCTAAAGCTGTGCTGTTGGCATCTGGCGCAATGCAATATCCGCATTGCTGCCATGGCGCCCGGGCGTAAGAACGGACATGACTTTTCCTGCGTTTGAACCGGGGCCCCACTGACAGGAAAGTTGGGCGCATCAAACAGTTGTTTTTTGCGCACAAACCCTGTTGTAACAATACGACACAAACCACGCTAGGGATTTCCGAAATGCACGAAACAAGCGCTTCCACCAGCCGCCTGAAGGCCGTTGCCAGGCTCGGCCAGCAAATCTGGCTCGACAACCTGAGCCGCGACCTGCTCAGCTCCGGTGAACTGGCTGCCTGGATCGCGGACGACGGCGTCCAGGGCGTGACTTCCAACCCATCCATTTTCTTTAACGCGATCCGCAGCGACGTTGCTTATCAAGCCGCCCTGCCCGCGTTGCGCATGGCGCTCGGCGATCCCGAAGCGCGCTTTGAAGCGCTGGTGCTGCCCGACGTACAGCGTGCCTGCGACCTGTTCGCGCCCCTGTACCAGCACAGCGACGGCAAGGCCGGCTTCGTGAGCTTTGAAGTAGCTCCCCGCCTGGCGCACGACGCCGCCGGCACCGCCCTTGAAGCCCGCCGCCTGTGGGCCGCCATTGCCCGCCCGAATGCCATGATCAAGATTCCGGCCACCGAGGCAGGCATTGCCGCGCTCGAAGAAGTGATCTTCGCCGGCATCAACGTCAATGTGACCCTCATATTTGGACCGCGCCAGCTGGCCGCGGTGCGCGCCGCCCACAAGCGGGGCCTGGCGCGCCGCCTGGAAGCGAAGCTGTCGGTGCAGCGCATCGCCAGCGTGGCCAGCGTGTTCATCAGCCGCGTGGACGCCGCCGTCGACGCCCTGCTGCCCGCTTCCGCCGCCCACCTGAAGGGCAAGGCCGCCATCGCCGCGGCCCGCCTGGCTTACCGCGATGCCCGCCACGATAGCGGTTTCGCCGTGTTCGCCGCCTTCGGCGCCACCCCGCAATGGCTGCTGTGGGCCAGCACCGGCACCAAGGACCCGGCCATGCGCGACGTGACCTATGTCGAAGAGCTGATCGGCCCCGATACCGTCAATACCGTCCCCGGCGCCACCCTGCACGCCTTCCGCGACCATGGCGAAGCGCGCCTGTCGCTGGCCGAAGACGAAGCCGGCGCGCAAGCGGTGCTGGCGCAGCTGGGCCGCCACGGCATCGAACTCGATACAATTGGTAACGACCTGTTGCGCCAAGGACTGACACAATTCGAGCAAGCCCATGCCAATTTGCTCGCTTTGCTTGCCTAGACTCGCGTAAGCTTATGCAACCTTTTCGACCCGATCCAGCTGGTGTGCCGGGTACAATATCGCTTCTCCAGGAGTTAACGAATGAAACTTAAGCAACTGAGCATCATGATGGCGGCATTGTTCCTCGCTGCAAGCGCGTCGGCGGCCGATCCCAAGCTGGGCATCGTGTACGACGCGGGCGGCAAATTCGACAAGTCGTTCAACCAGTCCGCCTTCGAAGGGGCCGAGCGCTTCAAGAAGGAAACCGGCATCGCCTACCTCGAGGCGCAGGCGTCCAGCGATACCCAGGCCGAACAGATGCTGCGCAGCCTGGCGCGCAAGAAGCTCGACCTGATTGCCGCCGTCGGCTTCTCGCAGACCCAGGCCGTGCAAAAGGTCGCCAAGGAATTCCCGGCCGTGCGCTTCGTTCTGATCGACGCCATCGCCAAGGGCAACAACGTCAACTCCATCCTGTTCAAGGAAGAAGAAGGTTCCTACCTGGTCGGCGTGGCCGCGGCCCTGGCGTCCAAGTCCAAGAAAATCGGTTTCGTGGGCGGCATGGACATCCCGCTGATCCGCACCTTCAACTGCGGCTACGCGCAGGGCGCGAAAGCGACCGATGCGAAAATCGAAGCCTTCTCCAACATGGTGGGCACCACCGCCGCGGCCTGGAACAATCCGGCCAAGGGCGGCGAGCTGGCACGTGCCCAGTTCGACCGCGGCGTGGACGTGGTGTTCGCGGTAGCCGGCGGCAGCGGCATGGGCACCCTGCAGACGGCCAAGGAAAAAGGCAAGCTGGCCATCGGCGTCGATTCGAACCAGAACTATATTCACCCGGGTACCATGCTGACCTCGATGGTCAAGCACGTCGACCTGGCCGTGTACGACAGTTTCATGCAAATGAAAGCCGGCACCTGGAAACCTGGCATCAGCTACAAGGGCCTGAAAGAAGGCGGCGTGGAATGGGCGCTGGACGCGCACAACCGCAAGGTCGTCACGCCCGACATGGAAAAACGCATCAACGAAGCCAAGGCCAACATCATCAGCGGCAAGGTCAAGGTGCACGACTACCGTGTGACCAGCACCTGCCCGGTCTGATCTTTTCGTCGTCATTCAAAAAGCGCGCCGCGCCGGCTACCGGTCCGGCGCGCTTTTGAACACACCAAGCCAAGAAAAATATGCAGCCAGCTGTAGAATTTCGCAACATCAGCAAGGCCTTCGGGGCCGTGCAGGCGAACGCCGATGTCAGCTTCCAGATCGCCAAGGGATCCATCCATGGCGTGATCGGCGAGAACGGCGCCGGCAAGTCGACCCTCATGAGCATCCTGTACGGCTACTACAATGCCGACAGCGGCCAGGTGCTGATCGACGGCGCGCCGCACAACATCCGCACCAGCCATGAAGCGATCGCGCTCGGCATCGGCATGGTGCACCAGCACTTCATGCTGGTCGAGAACATGACCGTCCTCGACAACATCATGCTCGGTTCCGAAGGCGCCTTCCGCCTGGCCACGCAACGGAGCAAGGTGGAAGCGCAGCTGCGCGAAATCTGCACCCGCTACCGCCTCGACGTCGACCCGCTGGCCGTCATCGACGACCTGTCGGTGGGCGCGCAGCAGCGCGTCGAAATCCTCAAGCAGATCTACCGCAGCGCCAACATCCTGATCCTGGACGAGCCGACCGCCGTGCTCACCGCCCAGGAAACCGCATCGCTGTTCGAAATCCTGCGCCTGTTCAAGGAACAGGGCAAGACCATCATCCTGATCACCCACAAGCTGGGCGAGATCATGGAAATCACCGACGAAGTAACCGTCATGCGCGCAGGGCGCGTGGTGGGCGCGGTGCACACCGCCGCCACGTCGAAGGAAGAACTGGCCAACATGATGGTGGGCCGCCCCATCGTCAGCGAACTGCCGCGCGGCCCCTGGAATCCGGGCGCGCCCGTGCTGGAAGTGGCCGACCTGCAGCTGACCGACGCCAACGGCGTGCGCCTGCTGGCCGACATCGGCTTCAGTTTGCGCGCCGGCGAAATCGTGGCCATTGCCGGCGTATCGGGCAACGGCCAGAGTGAACTGATGCAGATCCTGTCGGGCATGCGCCTGCCAAGCAGCGGCAAGCTGTCCTTCCTGGGCAAGGCGCTGCCGTTCGGGAAGCGCCATGACGCCGACGGCCTGCCCGCCACCTTCCGCAGCCTGGGCATCGGCCATGTGCCGGAAGACCGCCTGCGCGACGGTGTGATCAAGGATTTTTCGGTCATGCAGAACACCGTGTTCGGCTACCAGGACCGCGTGAAGAACCGCTGGGGGCTGTTCGACTTCAAGGCCATCGCGGCGCGCTGCGCGCACCTGCTGCAAGCGTTCGACGTGCGCCCGAACAATCCGGACCTGCGTATCGGCCTGCTCTCGGGCGGCAACCAGCAGAAGGTGGTGATCGCGCGCGAAGTGTCGGCCAAGCCGAAGCTGATGCTGGTCGGCCAGCCTACGCGCGGGGTCGACATCGGCACCATCGAATCGATCCACACCCAGCTGCTGCGCATGCGCGACGAAGGCGTGGCCATCCTGCTGGTGTCGGTGGAGCTGGAAGAAGTCCGGGCCCTGGCCGACCGCATCATCGTCATGTCGGGCGGGCGCATTACCGGCGAACTCAAGATTGAAGAATTCGACACCACGCGTATCGGACTGCTGATGGGCGGGATGCATAAATCATGAAAACTACCGAACTCCCACGCTGGGCCAGCGGCTTTGTCCTGCCCCTCCTGAACCTGCTGACCGCGCTCGTCATCGCCGGCCTGGTCATCAAGCTGCTGGGCGAAAGCCCGGTCGAATCGCTGCAGATCCTGATCAGCAATTCGCTGATGCTCGAACACCTGGGCTACACGCTGTTCTACGCCACCACCTTCATCTTCACCGGCCTGTCGGTCTCGGTGGCCATGAAGGCCGGCCTGTTCAACATCGGTACCGAAGGCCAGATGTATATCGGCGGCCTGGGCCTGACGGTGGCCATGCTGGCCTTCGACGCCAGCCTGCCGGCCATCCTGCTGATCCCCGCCGCCATCCTGGGCAGCATGCTGTTCGGCGCCCTGTGGGCCTTCCTGCCCGGCTACCTGCAGGCCAAACGCGGCAGCCACATCGTGGTCACGACCATCATGTTCAACTTCATCGCGGCCAGCCTGATGAACTTCGTGATCGTCAAATACCTGATCCCCGAGGGCGAGCAGAATCCGTCCAGCCGTCCCTTCGCCGACAGCGGCTCCATGCCGCGCCTGGGCGAATGGATTCCCCAGTTCGCCGATGCACCGCTGAACCTGGGCTTCCTGCTGGCGCTTGCCGCGCTGGCCTTGTACGGCATCGTCGTCTGGCGTTCGCCGTGGGGCTACAAGCTGCGCGCCACCGGCCTCAATCCCAACGCGGCGCACTATGCGGGCGTGTCGATCAGCCGCATGATCATCGTCGCCATGCTGATCTCGGGCGCCCTGGCCGGCCTGGCCGCGGTCAATTCCATCATGGGTTCCACCCACTACCTGTCGATCAGCTTCCCCGCCGGCGCCGGCTTCATCGGCATCGCGGTGGCGCTGATGGGGCGCCAGCATCCGGTCGGCATTCTGCTCTCGAGCGTGCTGTTCGGCGCCCTGATCCAGGGCGGCGGCGAACTGTCGTTCCAGAAGCCGGCCATTCCGCCGGAGACCTTCATCTTCATCCAGGGCCTGATCATCCTGTTCTGCGGCGCCATGGAGAACCTGTACGGTCCCGCGCTGCTTAAACTCCTCAATTCGCGCAAGGGATAAGCCATGTTCGAAGACCTCCAGCTTGGCGGCATCGTCGTCTCGACCATCCGCAACGCGCCCGTGCTCATATTCGCGGCCATGGCCGGCCTGTTCGCCGAACGCAGCGGCGTGATCGACCTGGCCCTCGAAGGCAAGATGCTGGCCAGCGCTTTCGCGTCGGCGGCGGTGGCCTTCTCCACCCAGAACGTCTGGTACGGCGTGGCTGCCGGCCTGGCCGTGTCGGCCGCCATCGCGCTGATCCAGGGTTTCGTCAGCATCACGCAAAAGGGCAACCAGCTGGTGGGCGGCATCGCGATCAATATCGCCATGAGCGGCCTGACCTTCGTGCTGGCCGAATACTTCTTCCACCAGGGCGGCCAGACGCCGAACCTGGGCGAGATCCGCCTGGCCGAGATCATCCTGCCGGGCACCGAAGCGCTCAAGGGCATTCCTTTCCTGGGCTGGTTCTACGGCAGCGTCCTGGGCGGCCACACCATCCTGGTGTACCTGGCCTTCGCGCTCATTCCGCTGGTGCACTGGGTGCTGTACCACAGCCGCTTCGGCCTGCGCCTGCGCGCCTGCGGCGAAAACCCGCACGCGGCCGATGCAGCCGGCGTCAGCGTCGAGCGCACCCGCTACCTGGCCATGTTCATCGCCGGCGTGCTGTGCTCGTTCTCGGGCGCCTACATCTCCATCATCCAGAGCGGCTTCTTCCTGCGCGACATGACGGCCGGCGCCGGCTACCTGGCGCTCACCGCCATGGTGTTCGGTAACTGGCGTCCGGCCTACACGGCCATCGGCTGCGTCATGTTCGGCTTCTTCTCGGCCGTGCAGATCCAGATCGAAGGCGTCGACCTGCCGGTGGTGGGCCGCATTCCGGGTTCGCTGATCCAGATGATCCCCTACGTGGTCACCGTGATCGTGCTGGCCGGCCTGATGGCCAAGTCGGTGGCGCCGAAAGCGATCGGCCGTCCCTTCGTCAAATCGCGCTAAGCAGCATGGCGAAGCGCGGATGGATCGCCTTCGCCGTGCTTGCCGTTGCTTGCATCGGCGCCGTGTTCGGCGCCGGTGAATACCTCAGCTCCCCGGCGCCGCGCGCCGTCGGGGAAGCGCCTCCCGCACTGTATGCCACACCGGTATCGATCGCCTACCCGGGCGGCCGCGCCGCGGGCTGGATCGCGCGTGGCGCGGGCTCCGGCGCAGTCCTGCTGCTGCACGGCGTGCGCGCCGACCGGCGCCAGATGCAGGAGCGCGCCCTCTTCCTCAACCGGCTCGGCTACAGCGTGCTGCTGATCGACCTGGCGGCCCATGGCGAAAGCCCGGGCAAGCGCATCACCTTCGGCGCGCGCGAAGCCGATGGCGTGCGCGCGGCGCTGGCCTACCTGCGGCGCAACCTGCGCGGGGAACGCATCGGGGTCATCGGTGCATCGCTGGGCGGCGCGGCGCTGCTGCTGTCGAAGCCCGTGGTCGACGCTGTGGTGCTGGAGGCCGTGTACCCGACCATCGAAGAAGCCGTGGCCAACCGGCTGCGCATGCGCGGCGGCGCCCCCGCGGCCCTGCTGGCGCCCTTGCTGCTGCACCAGCTGCCGCTGCGCACCGGCGTCTCGCTGGCCGCGCTGCGGCCGGTCGACGCGATCGCGCAGCTGGCCAGCCCCGTGCTGGTCATCGGCGGCGCCGACGACCAGCATACCGGCGCGGGCGAGACCAGGCGTTTGTTCGCCGCCGCGCGCGGGCCGAAACAATTGTGGATCGTGGACGGGGCGGCGCATGTCGACTTCCATGCGTTCGCACGGGACGACTATGAACGGAACGTCAGCGTCTTTCTCGACCGTCACTTACGTCATTCCCGCGCAGGCGGGAATCCATAGCACGTCTGCTCAGATGTGCTATAGATTCCCGCCTGCGCGGGAATGACGTCGGGCGTGCGCTGCGACAGCAGCAGTTCCCTGAATTGCGCGATCGGCACCGGTCGCCCGTACAGGTAACCCTGGAAAGCGCAGCAGCCGATCGCCATCAGGAAGTCGGCCTGCTCGGCCGTTTCCACGCCTTCGGCGATCACGTCCAGCCCCATGTGGTGCGCCAACGCCAGGATGGTGCTGGCAATGGCAGCGTCGTTCGGGTCCACCGTCACGTCGCGCACGAAGGACTGGTCGATCTTGAGCTGGTCCAGCGGCAAGCGCTTGAGGTAGGACAGCGAGGAGTAGCCGGTGCCGAAATCGTCCAGCGAAAACAGGACGCCGTGCGCTTTGAGCGCGTCCATCTTGCCGATGATTTCCTCGACGTCCTCCATCAGCAGGCTTTCGGTCAGCTCCAGCTTCAGGTGGCGCGCATTGGCGCCGGTCTCGCCCAGCACCTGCAGCACCTGCTCGACGAAATCGGGCTGGCGGAACTGGCGCACGCTGATATTGACCGCCACCGACAGGTGCGCGCTGTGCTCTTCCTGGCTCCATGCGGCCAGCTGGCGGCAGGCCGTCTCCAGCACCCATTTGCCGATCGGGACGATCAGGCCCGTTTCCTCGGTCAGCGGAATGAACTCGTTGGGCGCCACCAGTCCGCGCTCCGGATGCTCCCAGCGCACCAGCGCTTCGGCGCCGGTGATGCGGCCGTTGACGTCGCGCTGCGACTGGTAGTACAGCACGAACTGGCCCAGCTGCAGGCCGTCGCGCAGGTCGTGCTCGAGCGCCACGCGCTGCGTCACCACGGTCTGCATGTGCGGGTCGAAAAACCGCAGCGTATTGCGCCCCGCCGTCTTGGCGTTGTACATGGCCAGGTCGGCCCGCTTCATCAGTTCGTCGATCGAGTGATTGTGGCTGTCAAACAGCGTGATGCCGATGCTCGACGTGCTCTGGTGGCGGCGCCCGGACAGGTCGTACGGTGCGCTGAGCGCCCCCAGCACCTTGCGCCCGATGGCTTCGGCCTGGGCCGCCGCGTCGCGCAGGTCGCGCCCCAGGCCTTCGAGCATGACCACGAATTCGTCGCCGCCCAGGCGCGCCACGGTATCGCCTTCGCGGATGCAATGCACCAGGCGCGTGGCCACCTGCTGCAGCAGCAGGTCGCCCATGTCGTGCCCCAGGGTGTCGTTCAGGGTCTTGAAGTTGTCCAGGTCGATGAACAGCAGGCCGCCGGTGCGCCCGCTGCGCGAAGAACTGAGCATCGCATGGCGCAGCCGTTCGAGCAGCAGGCGCCGGTTCGGCAGGTGGGTCAGCGGGTCGTAGAAGGCCAGGCTGCGGATCTCCTGCTCGGTGGCCATGCGTTCGCGCTCGGACGCGGCCAGGGCGTCGAGCATGCCATTGATCGACTCGCCCAGCTTGCCGATTTCGTCGGCCCGCACCAGGCCCGCGCGCACATTGCGTTCGCCCTGGTGCACCGCATTGGCCACCACCACCAGCTGGCGCAGGCCGCTGGTCAGGCCGCGCGCGATCACCAGCCCAAGCAGCACGGCGCAGCCGATCGCTATGCCGGCCAGGACATAGCCGCGCTGGGTGATTTCGGCCAGGTTGCCCGAGACCCGGGCGCGCCCCCAGCCGATGCGCACCCAGCCCAGGTGGCGGCTGCCGGCGAATACCGGTTCGGCCACATCGACCAGTTGTTCGTCGTCGACCAGCACGATCGCCTTCGGCTCGCCGCCTTGCAGCAGGCGCCGGCTGACCGGATCGATGATCACCTGGCCGATGCTGCGCACGTCGATCGAGGCGAGCACCTTGCCCTTGCTGTCGATGACCATCGCGTACTTCAGGTCGGGATTGCGGGCAATGCTGCGCAGCTCCGTCTGCAGGCCGGTCACGTCATTGGCGACCACCCATGCGGTGCTGCCCACCGACAGCAGGTGCGCCAGCTCGGCGGCATTGCGCGTGCTTTGTTCCATCAGGAATTTGGACTGGTGCAGGATCACGCCATAGCCGAAGCCGAACATGACCAGCCCCGTCGCCAGCGCGAAGGCCAGCGCCAGCTGGCGCCGTATGCTGCCGCAGGCGAGATCGATGAGCCAGTCCAGGAATCGCATGACGGCTAGTCCGCGGGGAAGGCTTTTTTGTACTTCTCCATGAAGGTTTGCACCACTTCATAGTCGGCTGTGATGGCCGGTTCAAAGCGCCTGACCGGCACCATCTTGAGCAGTTTTTTCCCCTCCGGGGTCTGGTCCATACCCTGCAGCAGGCCCGCGACGCGCCGGACCAGGTCGGGCGGTACGTCATTGCGCGCCGCCAGCCCCTGGTTGATCAGCGAGGTCGTGGGAAAGCGCGCCTCCAGCGCCTTCGACTCTTCCGGATTGAGGCGCTGGAAATTGATCCATGCCAGCGGCCAGGTGGCGCAGGCCACCGCACCTTTGGTGTACACCTCCATGATCGAGGCATGCTGCGAGCCGACATAGGTGACGCTCACGTCGCGCAGGGGATCGACGCCGTGCTCGCGCAACTGCATGCGGGGCATCATGGTGCCCGCCAGCGCCGACTTGGGCGGGAAGCAGATCTTCTTGCCCTTCAGGTCGGTGAGCGACTTGATGCCGCTATCCTTGCGCACGATCCAGATGCCGTGAAAATTGGCGTCATCGGAAAATTTTCCGAAGATGGTGTAGCCCCCCGTCTGTGTGGCGCGCCAGGTATGCCAGGGATTGGACAGGGCGAACGCGAAACTGCGCGCCGCGAGCTGGTGTTCGTGCTCGTCCAGGCCGCGCGGCACTTCCAGCACCAGGCGCGCGTCGGGCAGGCGCGCATTCATGTAGTCCATGATGGGCTGGAACACATCGTACACATCGCGGAAATTCGACATCGGAGTCACCGCGAAGGTGTATTCGGCCACCTTGGCCCTGGCCGGCGCGCTGGCCAGCGTGGGGGTGTACGCGGGCGGCGCAGCCGCCTTCTCGCACGACGCCAGCAGAAGCGTCGCTGCGAGGATCACAATCAGCCGGCTTTTCATCTCGCACCCCAGTCAATGCACTAAGGAAAGTATCCCTAGTGTTCGGGCACAAGTCAACCGATGGCGGTCAAGGCCAGATGGTTTGCAACAGCGACGCCAGGTGGTAGCCGCCCTTGATCAGCTGGCTCTTGGCCAGGGCCGAACTCGGCACCGGGTAGTTCTGCCCCATTTCCAGGGTAAAGTTGTAATAGACTTCCCCCTTGCTGCTGGTCTGGCTGGTGCGCGTGCCGACCGCCACGTCCGTGTAGGCGTGCTTGGAGGCGGCCAGGGCGTCGTCGGCCCACTGGTAGGGCCAGGTCACAGGGTCGCCCGAATTCATGACCACCACCGGCTTCGAATCGATCGCCTTCTGCGCGAACTGGTCGGGGAATTTGGTGCTGACGCGGCGCATGGCGTAATCGACCACGGTGCCGTCCCAGTACGAATGGAAGGGACGCGTGGTGCGCTTTTTCTCGTTCGGACCGGGAACCCGGCCTTCTCCGGGAATGAGCGACTTGGACAGGCCCTCGATTTTTTCCTCGTCCAGCAGCAGGTTGTTACCCCCGCGCGATTCGAAAATCTTGACGGCATCGACGTCGCCCTGCTTCGGCGGCACCACGAACTTGCCGTCGGCGCTGACATAGGCCGACCCGATATGCAGCGGCTGGTGGATGTCGCCGACCATGTGGGCGACCAGCAGCAGCGCCTGGCGCCTGGTGAAATTGAGCGGATTGTGCTCCGGCCCCGTCTTGCCCTGCAGGACGGCGATGGCGCGCTTCAGGGTCTGGACGATATCGTTCTTGCTGGTGCCGACCGCGTCGTCATGATAATGGGCGTGCTGGAACGGCAGGTTGGCGTAGTGGTACTCGTTATGCAGCGGATTGACCGCGGTATAGGCCATCTGCTCCGGCGTGGCCGGGGTGTAGCCGACCCCGCCCTTGGCGCTGTCGGCCCAGGTGGAAATGCTTTCCAGGCTTTCGCCGGGCAGCAGCAGCGCCGCGACCTGCTTCTCGGCGTTGCTGCCCTTGATGAGCTTGTCGGCCATCGCGCCGACGGCGCGGTGGCCCTCATTGCCCCATGCCAGCGCGTCGAACGATGCGAAAGCGCCGGTCAGCGCCAGTACACAAGCCAGTTTCTTCATTTTTCACTTCCCTTGTTCGGTGTTGGATAGTCTTTGTTGATGTCGAGCGGCCGGGCGTAGGCCGAGGTCCAGGTATGCTCGTGCTGCTCCGCCAGGCGCTGCGCCATTTTCTCGCTGCGCAGTATCACTTCGAGGTTGCGCGAGGCGTCGAAATAGCCGCCGGCCCAGTTGCTGGTGCCCACCCAGGCGACCTGTCCGTCGATCGACATGGTCTTGCTGTGGATGACGCGCGCGAACGGAATGAAGCCGGTCGACGCCTGCGGCAGCGTCACGATCCGCACCTGCACATTGGGCAGCATGGCCAGGCTTTTCAGGTAGTCGATGCCGGGCTTTTCCGTGTTCCAGTGCGAGACCATCAGCTTGACGCTGACGCCGCGCGCGGCCGCCGCGCGCAGGGCATTGTCGATCACGGGATAATAGGCGCGCGGCTTGGCGTAGGTCAGCGGCACGTAGTCGAGCAGCTGGACCCGGATCTCGCGCGTGGCCGCTGCCAGCAGCGCCGGCAGCGCGCGCTCGGAGTCCGGCACGCCCGGCGGGTTCAGCGCCGCGGGGCTGGCGACCAGGTGGCCGGCGACGACGTCCCGGCGCACAGGCTTGCCGTGCCAATCCTGTTCGAACACGGCCAGGACCTGCCGCACGGTCCGGGGTTCGGTGACCAGCAAGCCCGTTTCGAAAATATGGCTGAATGCGCGCCAGTCGAAATTCTGGCTTCCGATGAAAGCGCTTTTGCCATCGACCACAAGGTATTTCGCATGCACGATGCCGTTCGCGCTGCGCTTGGCAAAATCGATGTGGCGCAGCTGCAGGTTGGGAATCGCGCGCAGGCGCTCCACCGTGGCCGCATCGGACAGGGCGATGCCCTTCACGTCGAGCAGGAAGCGGATCTTCACGCCGCGCCGGCCCGCCGCTTCCAGGCGTTCGATCACGGTGTCGAAGGGCGTGCCGGCCTTGCCGGCCGCGTAGAACTGGCCGATCACGATTTCGCTGCGGGCCCCGTCGAACAGCTCCGACCAGACCGTGACGGCGTCGCGCACGTCGGCGCTTCCCAGCGCCGTTTCCAGCGGCACGGTCTGCACCAGTTCGAAGCCGGGAATGGCGAAATCGGCGCGCGCCCACGGGGTGGCGCACAGGGCGGCGACGAGAAGAAGGCGGCGCATCAGTCCACCTTCTCGACGCGGCCGGCCGGCCGGTTGCTGCCCGCGGGCGTGCCGGCGCGCTCATTGCGCGCCAGGTAGGCGATGAAGGAATCGAGGTCGAGGATATGCGTGTCGCGCACGTTCCGGCCGTCGCGGAACAGCGGAAAATTGTCGCCCCCTTCGGCCAGGAAGTTGTTGACCGCGACGCGGTAGACCTGGGTGTCGGACAGCGGCACCCCGTCGAGGCGGATGCTGCCGGGGACCACGCGCTCACCCTTGGGCCGCGCGGCGCTCCACTGGTAGGAAAAGCCGCGCGATACCTGCAGCATCTGGCGGTCGAAGTCTTCGTTGGTGCGCAGCCATTGCTGCTCGAGCACTTGGCGCAGCTGGCGCCCGGTGAGGTCCATCACCACCAGCGTGTTCGCATACGGCAGCACGACCTGGGTCTGGCCGTAGCTGGCCGTCAGGCCGGCGCCGGTGTCGAGGTCGCGCCGGATCCCGCCCTGGTTCATGAAGGCGATCTGCACGCCCTCGGCGCGGGTCGCTTCCAGCATGGCGTCGGCCACCAGGTTGCCGAGCGCCGATTCGCCCGCGCTGCTCGACTTGCGCGACAGCGGCGAGATGGCCACCTTCGCCACCGGGCGCGCCAGCGCGGCGTCGCTGCGCGCCTTGACCAGCTTCAGGTAATTGTCGACGGCCGGGTCGGCGGGCCAGGTGCCCGGTTTCATGACCACGTTGCGCACGCGGATGTCGCGCACGGCGTGGGTGGCGGGATCGAGCAGCAGCTTGATGCGCGACAGGACATGCCCGCCCACTTCCGCCTGGGTGACCACGCGCTCGTCCACCTTGCACTGGAAGCCCTTGTGGGTATGGCCGCTGACGATCAGGCGGATGGCCGGATCGAGGCGCCTGGCGATACCCACGATGGGGCCGGTGAGCTTGCTGCAGTCCGGCTGGTCGATGGCTTCCTCGGTGTGGCCGCCCTCATGGACCAGGGCCACGAACACCGTGGCGCCGTCGGCGCGCGCGCCGGCCATGGCCCGGTTGATGGAATCGGCCTCGTCGCGGAAATCGAGCCCCGTCACGCCGGACGCGAGCACCATGGCGGGCGTGTTGCGGATCACGGCGCCGATGAAGGCCACCTTCACGCCGTGCGCCTGTTCGATGCGGTAGGCCGGCAGCAGGGTCTTGCCGGTGGCGGCATCGACCACATTGGCGGCCACATAGGCGAAGCTGGCGCCGCGGTAGTCGGGCGTGAACTTGCATGCCACCTCGGGACGCACCGATGCGCAGCCGCCGTGCTGCTGGCGCAGCAGCTCGGCGCGGCCGACATCGAATTCATGGTTGCCGGTGGCGCTGACCCGCATGCCCAGCATGCCCATGGCGATCAGGGTCGGCTCGTCGGCCCACATCGAGGAAATGGCGGGCGATGCGCCGATCAGGTCGCCGGCGCCGACGAACATCAGCTGGCGGTCTTCCTGGCGCCATGCCTGCAAGGCGGCGGCGATGGTGGAGATGCCGCCCGCATGGAGCGTCTGCGGCTGCGTGGCGCCGGCGGCGGTGTAGCTGAACCTGCCGCCTTCGAGGTAACCGTGGAAGTCGTTCAGGGACACGATATTGAGTTCGAGCGGCTCTTGCGGGCGCGAGGCGCATCCGGCAAGCAGGGCCGCGCTGGCGAGCCCGGAAACGATCGAACGTAAGCTGTTTTTCATAGTGTTCAGGATAACCGAAGACCGCGCCAGGCGATATCCTTACAGGGCGTCGGCGGGTGTCGGGCGTACCAAAAAAAACGGGCCCGAAGGCCCGTTCTGTCGCGGCAAAGCGCCCCGTGAAGGCGGCGCACCTGCCAGTCTTAGAAGTCTACCGACAGGGTGGCCGACGCGAAGCGTGGTGCACCGAGGTAGTAGCGCTGGGTACCTGGCGCCACACCATTGGTGATGGTGGTGTGGGTAACCGTGGTCGACGACGGATTGCGGTACTGCTTGTCCGTCACGTTGCTGATGTTGACGCTCAGCTTTGGACGCTTGAACATGCCAAAGTTCGGCAAGGTGTAGCCACCGTCGATACCGTAGGTGGTGTAGCCTGGCGCCCACTCGTCGTTGGTGTACGACGCAGCCTGCTTGCTGGTTGCCTTTGCCTTGACACGGACCCAGAACGCTTTGTACTGGTACTCGGCCGACAGGCTCAGCTTGCGGCGTGGCGTGTTGATCATTTCCTTGCCTTTGGTCGGCAGGTAGACGCCCGAACGTGCCAGCAGGTCGCTCTTGATTTCGCTGTCGTTGAAGCCGAACGAACCGTAGAACGAGAAACCGCCGACCGGCATGTTGCCCATCTCGATTTCGAAGCCGCGGTTGGACACTTCGCCTACGTTGGTGAAGGTGCTGGCGTTGGTGACCGGATCGAAGGCGGTAGCCTGGCGATTGCGGAAGTCGACGTTGAAGACCGTGAACGTGGCGATGAACTTGCTGTCCTGGTGGCGATAGCCGATGTCGGTGTTGTACGAGGTTTCTTCCTTGACGTCGCCGCGCAGCTCAGGCACGCCGTTGACCAGGAACACGTTCGAACCGACGTTCGAGAACACGAAGTTAGGCGGCGCCTTCATGTTTTTCGCGACCGATGCGAAGAACTGGTCGTCCGGGGTCAGGCGGAAACGCGCGCCCAGCTGCGGCAGTACGTCCTTGTAGGAACGCACGATGTTGTAGGTCGGGTTCTGGTTGCCTTCGCTGGAGTAGTTCGTGAAGTCACGCTTGATGTCCGGGGTACGCACACCGATGTTGATCTTCAGGCGGTCATCCATGAAGGACATGGTGTCTTGCAGGAAGAGCTGCCTTGCGGTCGAAATGGTGTTCCAGTCGCGGCTCTGGAACAGCGTGCCGTTGGCGCGCGTCACAGCGTTGTCTTGCAGGAAGTAATCGACTGGCTCGCCACCCTGGGTGACTGGCACCATGGTGCCGGTCTGCTGGTGACGCGCGCGCTCGATCCAGAAGCCGCCGAGGACTTCGTGGTTACCCAGGGTCCAGGTCAGCGACGAGGTGATACCAGGACGGTAGGTCTTGGTGACCGAGCTGTTGGCCATGATGACGGTGTCGAGGGTATCGCCGTCGCCGTTCAGGTCACGGGCACCGGTGGTGCGGTTGGTGACCGGGTTCAGGAAGCCGGTCGCTTCGGACTGGCGGCGCTGCTGCAGGCCGCCGGTACCGAAACCGTACCAGATGTATGGCAGGACCTTGACGTCCAGGTTAGGCGCGACGCGGAACTTGGCGGTGGCCGAGAAAATCGCGTTCTTGAACGGGTTGGTGGCCAGCTTGTAGTAGTTAGGCGACTGCACAGCATCGGCTTGCGCGGTGCCGCCGACCGGGGTCACGTGACCCGGGAAGGTTTCGTTGAAGTCGAAGTAGTAACCGCGGGTGTTGATTTCGGTCAGCGTCAGGTTGTTGATGTTGTTGTTCAGCGCATCGTTGTACAGCAGCGTGGCGTGGACGTAGTTGAAACGATCCCAGTCGTAGTTGAAGCCGGCGTCGATGTGGTCGCGCTTGGCGCCGCCCTTGCCTTTCCACTTGTCGGTCTCGGCGTGCGACAGCGACACGAAGAACTTCGATTTGCCGCCGAACAGCTTGCCCGAATCGACGCGCACGAAGGTCTTGAACATGTTCAGCTGGCCCATCGTGTGCATGACACGGGTGCGCTGCTTGTTTTCTGGATTGCAGGTATTGATGCCGAAGTTACCGCCGGTGGCGCCAACTTGCGGGGAGTCGACGTCGGTCGAACCCTGGGTCACGAACTGCGAGCAGGTGTTTTCCTGGTCGACGTATTCTTGCGGGAATACCGAGAACGAACCGGAGTCGTTCACTGGCACGCCGTTGATGGTGGCGCCGATCTGGTCGGAGTTGAAGCCGCGCAGGGTCAGGCCGCCGCCGAACAGGCCGGTTGCATCGTGGTTGTAGCTGTTAACTGCAGGCAGCATTTCCAGTGCTTCGTACGCGTTACCGGTAGGACGCTGCTTTTCCAGTTCTTCCGCGGTAATGGTCGAACGCGCTTTCGGCGTATCTTCGGTGACCATCAGGCCCATACCGAGCTTTTTGCCGGTAATGATGACCTGGGCGCGACCTTCGACGGTCGGCACTGGTGGTGCGATTTCCGACGCCGTTTGGGCGTATGCGCTACCGGCCGCGATACATGCAACGTGGCAGGCGACGGCCATCACGCTCAGACGCAGGATAGGCTTTTGTTGTACTGACATTGAAATTCCCCTAGAGTTTATTGTAAAACTGAACAGCATACTTTCTTGGACGAAACTAGCTCAACGTGCAATTGTAGACCTTGGATATGACGCTTCCGTGACAGGGCTGGCAGGGACGAAGGCTAAGCTTTGTTGACTATGCATCAAGCAAGAATGTGTGACAAATACGATTTCTTTTCTTTATTTATACGGCAAACATATAAATAGCTCAGAAAATGAATAAAGTGTGTGACTCGCACCCTGGATACCAATGAGCGCGCATGGGGAGCGATTATAAAGGAGGCATTCTTGAGTGAATTCCTTTCAGGCCGAAATACAACAAAGGTTTATGCGAACGGCCAAATGTGTAGCAAGATGGCCACACTGCCGGCATAAACGGAAATATTTCGGCGGGAATGTGACAGGAATTCGGCGTTGTGTGGCACTCACACAAATGGGATGCGCGGACGAAAAGGAAGTCGTCCGCGCCTGAGAACTAGCGCTTGCGCGCGACGGCAGGCTTGGCCGTCAGGGCGGCCATGGCGGCTTCAAAGCTGGTGAAGCGACGGTCCAGGTCGGCGACCAGGCGCTTCTTGTCGGCGTCGGCCAGGAAGGCATAGCGCAGGCTGTTGTATGCCGCCTTCTTGACCTCGGCGTAGTCCGGCTTGTAGCGGCTGGCAAACAGCACATACTCGTTGGCCAGGGTATGGCGCGTGACGCCGGCGTCGTCGGTCGAGATCACGTACGGCACCCCGTACTGGCGGTACAGCGTGAGCGGATGGTTTTCGCCGGCAATGCCCGAAATGAAGCCATTGCTGGTCAGGTTGATTTCGACCGGAATGTCGCGCTCGCGCATGGTTTTCATGATGCCGATGGCGTTCGATTCATGCGCCAGGTCCAGGCCGTGGCCGATGCGGCTGGCGCCGGCCGTGTCGATGGCTTCCTCGATGTGGCTGCGCAAGCCGTCCGGCGGCACGTCGCCCAGCGCCAGCTCGCCGGCGTGCAAGGCCAGCTTCACCTTGGGATACTTGGTGCGCAGGAACTTGAACATCTTCATGTGCAGCGTGTAATCGCGCATCGAGACGTAGTTGCTCTCCTGCCCCACGATATTCAGGCCCACCAGCAAGGGATTGCTGTCGGCAGCCTTGAAGCCGGCCACCATCGACGAGAATACCCACGAAGGGCTGAACAGGCGCAGCACATAACCCTGGTAGCGCATGGTGAACTTGTCGTCGTCCACGCCCGCATGGGCAGCGTTCACGCTGGCCGAATAGTCGGCGACGCGCTTGGCGAAACCGGCATCCTTGTCGAGCGCGGCCAGCCAGTTGCCCATCGCTTCGTCCAGTTCCAGGTCGGACACGCCCGCCTTCGACACCTTGGCGTCGAAGTCGCCGTTCGGGGTGAATGGCGCCAGCTCGAAAATGGTCTCGATGTAGGACACGTTTTCCTGGATCGCGCGCTTCTTCAGTTCCAGCACGCCGGCATTGTTGTTCGATCCCGACACCGCCAGCGCATAGCCGAAGGTCTGGAAGAAATGGCGGTCCGGCGGCGCCTGGATGGCGCCGTGATTGTAAAAGTCCTTGGTCGACCAGCGCTGCAGCAGTTCGCGGTAGGTGTAGTCGTCGGCCAGGATCTCGCCCGACGACAGGCAGCTGCGGTCGGCCGGCTGCTTGGCGCGCTGGGCGGCCACGGCCTTGGCGTCGGTCACCAGCTGGTAATTGTGCTTGTCGAGGCAAAAGCCCTGCTGGTCGATCCAGCTGATGAACTGTTCGGCGTAGATGGCGCCCGTGTAATGGTGGTGCAGGTCGCCGCCCTTGGGCATCTGCGAGAAGAACAGGGTCAGTCCGGCTGCCTTGGGTTCACCGGCGACCAGGGTCGCGAAATGGCGCGCGGTGGCCGCCTCGTTGGCGCGGGCCTTGGGCGTGGCGGCATGCGCGCTGCCCGCGATGGCCAGGGCGATCAGGAGGCTGCTCTTCTTGAGGATCATCGTTCTACTTTCAGTGAGGTTCAGGACGGGCGTTCGTGCACCTTGTTCCCGGCCGCATACGTGGCCTTGACGGCGCGGTCGTCGCCCAGCAGCGCCAGCGCAAACAGCAGTTCCTCGAGGCTGTCGCAGCGGCCCGTGCGGCGCGCCAGCAAGGGCGTCGACTGCGGGTCGAGCACGATGAAATCGGCCTCGGCGCCCGGCGCAAAATTGCCGATGGTGCCTTCGAGTTGCATGCTGCGTGCAGCGCCCAGCGTGGCCAGGTAAAACATGCGCACGGCGGGCAGGTAGCTGCCTTTCAAGCGTGCTACTTTATAGGCTTCATTCATTGTTTGCAACATTGAAAAGGAAGTACCGCCGCCCACGTCGGTCGCCAGCGACAGCGCCACGCGCGCGGCGTCCGCCTTCTCGAAGTCGAACAGGCCGCTGCCGAGGAAGAAATTCGAGGTCGGGCACACCGCCGCGGCCGCGCCCGATTCGGCCATGCGCGCGAAATCGCGGTCGTCGAGCCAGATGCAATGGCCGTACATGGCCCGTTCGCGCATCAGGCCGAAACTGTCGTACACGTCCAGGTAGCTGCGCGCCCCCGGAAACAGCGACTTGACCCAGGCGCATTCGTCCGGGTTTTCCGACACGTGGGTCTGGATGAAGGTGTCCGGATACGCCGTGGCCAGCTCGCCCGCCATGCGCAGCTGCGCCTCGGTCGAGGTGGGCGCGAAGCGCGGCGTGATCGCGTACAGGTTGCGGCCCTTGTTGTGCCACTTGTTGATCAGTTCTTCGCTGTCGCGGATGCCGCCCTCGGCCGTGTCGCACAGGAAATCCGGGCAATGGCGGTCCATCAGGATCTTGCCGGCCGCCATGCGCAGATTGCGCTTGCTGCTGGCCTCGAAGAAAGCGTCGACCGATTCCCGGTGCACGGTGCAATACACCATGGCCGTGGTGGTGCCGCAGCGCAGCAGCTCGTCGAGGAAGAACTCGGCCACTTCGCGCGCGTGGACCGGATCGCCGAACTGGCGCTCGGTCGGGAAGGTATAGCTTTCCAGCCAGGGCAGCAGGCCGGGCGCCGGCGAGGCGATCATGTCGGTCTGCGGGAAATGCAGGTGGGTGTCGATGAAGCCCGGCATGATCAGCTTGCCGCGATAGTCCGCCACCGGCGTTCCTGGCGGCAGCGTGGGGGCCAGGGCGGCAAAGTCGCCGGCGGCCCTGACCTTGCCATCCTCCACGAGCAGCAAGCCGTCTTCGTGCCAGGCGTGGGCCTGCTCGCTGAAGGCGGGATCGGCGTGGAAGTGCAGCAAGCTGGCCCGGTAGGCTTGCACTTGGGCGGGTATTGCGTTTGACATCAATATCTCTCGGATGAGGTTCTATGTGAGGCTACCAGCCTTAGGGGCGGCACGCCAGCGGCCGCGTGCGCGGCCTGTTCCCATACAGTAAGCAGCTGGGCGCAGACCGAGGCGGCAATCACCGCCGGCGCCTTGTTGCTGATACCGGGCAGGCCGATCGGGCAGACCATGGCCGCGATGCGGGCCTCGTCCACGCCGCGCGCGCGCAGCCGGTGTTCGAATTGCTTGCGTTTGGTTTTCGAGCCGATCAGGCCGAACCAGCCAACATCGGGCCGCGCCATGATGGATTCGGCCAGGCGCTGGTCCAGCGCATGGCTGTGCGTCATGACCAGGTAGCTGGCGCCGGACGGCGCGCAGGCCACCAGCGCTTCGGGCACGTCGGACGCTTCGACCGTGACGTTGGCCGGAATCGAGGGCGGGAACATGTCCTCGCGCTCGTCGACCCAGGTCACATTGCACGGCAAGTGCGCCAGCGCGCGCACGATGGCCGCGCCCACATGGCCGGCCCCGAACAGCACCAGGTGGTCGCGCGGCGCCAGCACCGGGTCGACCAGCCAGCGGCGCCCATCCTGCTCCTGCATGACATGGGCGCCACGGTCGCGCGCGAAGACGGGAGCGTCTGCGCCCGCCAGTCGCACGCCATGCTCGTCGAACAGGGCGCTGTCGGGCGCACCGTCGATGGCGACCACGCGCCAGCTGTCCTGCTGGCGGCGGTTGGCGAGCATCCTGGCCTGTTCGGCGTCCTGCAGTTCGAACGCCAGGTGCACCACGCCGCCGCAGCACTGGCCCAGGCTGGGGCCGAGCGCAAAGCGTTCGAAGTGGCGCGCGCGGCCCTCAATCAGCATGGCGCGCGCGATCTCGATGGCGCGCAGCTCCAGGTGGCCGCCACCGATGGTATCGGCCACCGATTGCGACCCAACCAGCATCCTGGCGCCCTGCTCGCGCGGGCCGGAGCCTTCGACGATGGCCACGGTCACCAGTATCATGCTTGCGCCTCGACCGCGCCGATCGCGGCCAGGATTGCCTCGCTGGTCGCCGGGGCGTTCAGGGGCGGATGAACCTTGTGCCCGCCCACGCTGGAAATGGCGTCGCGGATGGCGAAAAATACCGAGAACGGCAGCAGCAGCGGCGGCTCGCCCACGGCCTTGGAGCGGTGGATGCTGTCCTCCACGTTGGCGTTGTCGTACAGGCGCACGCGGAAGTCCTCGGGACAATCGGACACGCCGGGAATCTTGTAGGTCGACGGCGCATGCGTCATCAGCTTGCCGGCCGGGTTCCACCACAGTTCTTCGGTGGTCAGCCAGCCCATGCCCTGGATGAAGGCGCCTTCGACCTGGCCGATATCGATGGCCGGGTTGAGCGACTTGCCGGCGTCGTACAGCGCATCGGCGCGCAGCAGCTTCCATTCGCCGGTGAGCGTATCGACCACCACTTCGGCCACCGCCGCCCCGTAGGCGTAGTACGAAAACGGATGACCGCTCATGGTCTTCGGATCCCAGTGCAGGTGCGGGGTGGCATAGAAGCCGTCGGACCACAGCTGCACGCGCGCCAGGTAGGCTTTCTGGACCAGTACCGGGAATGGCACTTCATGGCCGTTGACGCAGACGGTGTCGGCGGCAAACACCACCGCGGCGGTCTCGCCGCCGTACAGCTTGACGGCGTAGGCGGCCAGGCGCTCGCGGATCTGGCGCGCGGCGTCCTGCGCTGCCTTGCCGTTCAGGTCCGCACCGGTCGACGCCGCCGTGGCAGACGTGTTGGCGACCTTGCTGGTATCGGTGGCGGTAGCGCGCACGCGCGCCATGTCCACGCCCAGTTCATGCGCGACCACCTGCATGACCTTGGTGTTGATGCCCTGCCCCATCTCGGTGCCGCCATGGTTGACCAGGATCGAACCATCGACATACACGTGCACCAGCGCGCCGGCCTGGTTCAGGTGGGTGACGTTGAAGGCAATGCCGAACTTGACCGGCGTGAGCGCCAGGCCTTTTTTCAGTACCGGGCTGGCTGCATTGAAGGCATCGATCTCCGTGCGGCGGGCGCGGTATTCGCTGGTCTGTTCCAGTTCGGCCGACAGCGCGTGGATGACATTGTCGACCACCACCTGGCCATACGGCGTGACGTTGTCCTTGTCGGTACCGTAGAAATTCAGGCGCCGGATGTCGAGCGCGTCCTGCCCCAGGTTGCGGGCGATTTCGTCGATGATGTATTCGATCGCGATGGCGCCCTGCGGGCCGCCGAAGCCGCGGAAGGCGGTGTTCGACTGCGTGTTGGTCTTGCCGCAGGCGGCGCGGATATCGACGTCCGACAGATAGTAGGTATTGTCGAAGTGGCAGACCGCGCGCGTGGCCACGGGGCCGGACAGGTCGGCCGAATAACCGGCGCGCGACACCATGTCGACCTTGGCCGCGACGATCTTGCCGGCGTCGTCGTAGCCGACTTCGTATTCGTAATGGAAGCAATGGCGCTTGCCGGTGACGAGCATGTCGTCGTCGCGGTCGGCGCGCAGCTTGACCGGGCGCTTGAGCTTCGAAGCGGCGATCGCCGACGCGGCGGCCCACATGGCCGACTGCGATTCCTTGCCGCCGAAGCCGCCGCCCATGCGCCGGCATTCGACCACGATGTTATGCGAATGCACGCCCAGCGCATGCGCCACCACGTGCTGCATTTCGCTCGGGTGCTGGGTTGAGCACAGCACCAGCATGCCCTTGTCTTCCTTGGGGATCGCGTACGAGATCTGTCCTTCCAGGTAGAACTGCTCCTGGCCGCCCACATACAGTTCGCCCTTGACCGAATGCGGCGCGCGTTCGAACGCCGCCTGATAGTCGCCGCGCTGCAGGCGCATCGGCGGCAGCACGTACGACTGCGCCGCGCGCGCGGCCTGGGGCGTCAGGACGGCCGGCAGTTCTTCGTACGTGACCTTGCCCAGGCGCGCGGCGCGGCGCGCATGGTCGTGGGTGTCGGCCACCACGATGAAGATCGGCTGGCCCACGTACATGACCAGGCCGTCGGCCAGGATCGGATCGTCATGGATGATGGGGCCGCAGTCGTTGGTGCCGGGGATATCAAGCACCGTGAGCACGGCGACCACGCCGGCGCTGGCGCGCACGGCGTCCAGGTCGACGGCGATGATCTTCGCATGGGCCTTGCTGGAGAGGCCCAGCGCCGCGTGCAGCGTGCCCTGGACTTCGGGAATGTCGTCGGTGTAGGTAGCCTGGCCCAGCACATGGAGTTCGGCCGATTCGTGCGGGCGGGACTGGCCCACGCCGGTCCACGCTGCGGTTTTCAAAACGGTTGCGCCTGCGTCGTTCATGGTGTTCTCCTCAGGCGCGCATGGCGAAAGCGTTGACCGCGCCGGCAGGCAGCGGCGCATCCTGGCGCGTTTCGAACCAGAAGCGGCGCAGCAGGTTTTGCGCGGCCTTCATGCGGTAGGTGCTCGACGCGCGCATGTCCGACAGTGGCGCGTAGTCCCGGGCCATGGCGGCCATGGCGTCGGCCACGGTTTGCTCATCCCACGCTTTCCCGAGCAGCAGCGCCTCGGTGGCGCTGGCGCGTTTCGGGGTGGCGGCCATGCCGCCGAAGGCAATGCGCGCCTCGCTGACTATTCCGCCGTCGAAGCGAAAGGCAAAGGCGGCGCACACGGCCGAAATATCCTGGTCGAAGCGCTTGGCCAGTTTGTAGGTGCGGAACTGCACGCCGGCGCGCGGCAGCGGCACGCGCACCGCCTGCACGAATTCGCCAGGCTGCATGTCCTTCTTCTGGTAGGCCAGGTACAGGTCTTCGAGCGGCATGACGCGTTCGCCGCCGGGGCCGCGCAGCACCACGTGCGAGCCCAGCGCGATCAGCCACGGCATGGAGTCGCCGATCGGCGAACCGTTGGCCACATTGCCACCGAGCGTGCCGGCATTGCGGATGGGGAGCGAGGCAAAGCGCTGCCACATCTCGGACAGTTCGGCCGGATAACGGGCGGCCACTGCCTTGTAGGCGTCTTCCAGCGTGACGGCGGCGCCGATGTCGAGCATGCCGTCGGCCTCAAGGATGTTCTTCAGGGCGTCGACGTGACCCAGGTAGATGATCTCGCCCAGCTCGCGCATCTGCTTGGTGACCCACAGGCCGATATCGGTGGAACCGGCCAGCAGCGTGGCGTCGGGTTTCGCGGCGCGGATGGCCACCAGTTCGTCGAGCGTGCGCGGCGCGTGGAAGTGCTGCCCCTGCGCGCTGTAGGTGGCCATGGCGGTGCGCTGCAGCGGCGCCAGTTGGGCGGCCACGGCATCGCGGTCGAAAGCCACGGCGGGCAGTTCGCCCATGCGCATGGCCGCATCGATGATCGGGCGGTAGCCGGTGCAGCGGCACAGGTTGCCGGACAGGGCATCGTCGACCTGGCAGCGGGTAGGCGTTTTGCCTTCCTGTTTCAGGTACATGCCCCACAGGGACATCACGAAACCGGGGGTGCAAAAGCCGCACTGGGAACCGTGGCATTCGACCATGGCTTGCTGGACCGGGTGCAGCAAGCCGTTCGGCTGCTGCAAGTCTTCCACCGAAAACAGGGCCTTGCCGTCCAGTGTGGGCGTGAGCTGGATGCAGGAATTGACGGCCTTCATCTCGAGCTGGCCATCCTGCATGGAGCCGATGACAACGGTACAGGCGCCGCAATCGCCTTCGGCGCAGCCTTCCTTGGTGCCGGTGCAGTGCAGGTCCTCGCGCAGATGCTGCAAGATGGTCTGCGTCGGCGCGGCATTGCTGACCTCGCGCACTGCGCCCTGATAGTAGAAACGAATCGGTTGTAACATTCTTGCCTCGGCTTTATCCCAGTCTGCAAGGTTAACATCAGGACAACGCTTGCATATACAAATTCGCGTATGTCCGCTATCGCCGAAATGCAATACCGGGGTCAGACCCCAAATTCATTATAGGCAAGGGTGGACAGCCCGCCAATGCCGCGCAATATCGATACGGCGGGTGATCCAGACCTTGTCGTGCCCCTGAACGTAGTCCAGGAAGCGCGCCAGCGCCGCGGCCCGGGCCGGACGTCCCACGATGCGGCAATGCAGGCCGATCGACAGCATTTTGGGCCGGTTCAAGCCATCCGGGTCCCCTTCCGCGTACAGGACGTCGAAGGCATCCTTCAGGTAGTCGAAGAACTGGGTTCCCGAGTTGAAGCCCTGCATGGCCGCAAAGCGCATGTCGTTGGTATCGAGCGTATAGGGCACAATCAGCTGGGGAGTCACCGCCGGGGCGCCATGCGCGTCCAGGTGCTCCACTTTCTGCCAGAACGGCAGGTCGTCGCCGTAATGGTCGGCATCGTATTCAAAGCCGCCGTGTTCCACCACCAGCCGCCGCGTGTTGGGCGAATCGCGCCCCGTGTACCAGCCTTGCGGCGCCGCGCCCGTCAGTTCGCGGATGATCTGCACCGCTTCGGCCATGTGGGCGCGTTCGGTCGCTTCGTCCATGTTCTGGTACGAAATCCACTTCAAGCCGTGGCAGGCGATTTCATGGCCCAGCTGGCGGAAGGCCGCCACGGCGTCCGGATTGCGCTTGAGCGCCATCGATACGCCAAAGATCGTCAGCGGCAGCTTGCGGTCCTCGAACATGCGCAGCAAACGCCACAGGCCGGCGCGCGAACCGTATTCGTAGAGCGATTCCATGCTCATGTGGCGCATCGGGAAGGCTGCCGCGCCAATGATCTCGGATAAAAAAGTCTCCGATGCCGGATCGCCGTGCAACACATTGTTTTCGCCGCCTTCTTCGTAGTTGAGCACGAATTGCAGCGCCACGCGGGCCTGGCCCGGCCATTGCGGATGGGGCGGCGTGGCGCCGTAGCCGGTCAGGTCGCGCGGATAATTGTCGTAAGTGGTCATTGGCAGGCTTTGGAAGCGGGTATATCTCGCATCATATATTGAGGCACGCACATGGGTATATGATCTCGGAGATAAGCACGGTCTTCGACAACATATAGGAACATCATGGGAAAACTCAGCACGCACGTACTCGATACCACGCAGGGCAAGCCGGGCGCCGGGGTCGGGGTGGAACTGTATGCCGTGGACACGGCAGGCCGCAGGCTCATCAAGACTGCCACCACCAACCAGGACGGGCGCTGCGACGCGCCCCTGCTCGAAGGCGAGTCCATGCGCCCGGGCCGCTATGAACTGGTGTTCGCGGCCGGCGACTATTTTTCCGCCCAGGGCGTGGACCTGCCGGAGCCGCGTTTCGTGGACCGGGTCACCATTGCCTTCGGGATTGCCCATGCCGACCAGAACTACCATGTGCCGCTGGTGGTCACGCCATGGTCGTACTCGACCTATCGCGGCAGCTGAAAGTGCTATCCTCGATGTAAGCAAATGTCAGGAGCAAGCCGATGTCGCTGCACATTGTTCATTTCATCGGGCCGATCAACCACAGTTCGGCCTCCACGGTTCGCAACCTGTGCCTGCAGGCGCTGCAGAACGGCGCCAGCGAGATCGAGCTGCACATGTCCACCGAAGGCGGCAACATGACCGCCGGCTTCGCGCTGTACTTTTTCCTCAAGTCCCTGCCGCTGCCGCTGACCACCTACAACGTGGGCAGCGTGGAATCGGTGGGCGTGGTCATTTTCCTGGCCGGGCAAAAGCGCTACGCCTGCCCGCACACCCGCTTCCTGGTGCACCCGCTGCACTGGGGTTTCGGCGCCCAGGTGGCGGCCGACCATGCGCGCGTGAGCGAATGGCGCGACTGCCTCGATTTCGACGCCGAACGCTATGCCTGCATCTTCGAGGAAGCGACCAAGGGCGCCGGCATGCAGGGCGATATCCGCACCCACTTGTTTGGCAACGCCCGCATTTTCGATTGCGACCAGGCGCTCCAGGCCGGCATCATTCACAAGTGCCAGCAGGCACGGCTGCCGGCTGCGGGAGCGACGTCACACTGGTGGAACGGCTAGGCGCACACCGTACCGAACTTGCATGGATGGGGTCCATGACTTAAAATCCCTAGCTCTGCGGTTGCCATTTTGGCAGCTGCCCATGCAGTTTTCTTAACGGTGAGCCTTGGATACCGTGCCACTCGGGGTGCTTGTTGCGGCCCTCATCTTCCTGATTTTCTGTTCGGCTTTTTTCGCAATGGCGGAAACGGCGCTGATGGCGGCCAACCGCTACCGGCTGCGCAGCCTTGCCAAGCGCGGCATGCGCGGCGCCATCACCACGCTCTGGCTGCTCGACCGCACCGACCAGCTGCTGTCCCTGATCCTGATCGCCAACACCCTCGTCAACGCGCTGGCCACCGCCCTGGCCACGGCGATCGCCATCATGGTGTTCGGCTACGAGGAAACCGCGGTCATCATCGCCATCGCCCTGCTGGCCTTCGTGCTGATCGTGTTCGCGGAAATCGCCCCCAAGTTCATCGGCGCCAGCTACCCGGAAAGTATTTCGCTGGGCGCGGCCGTGCTGCTCAAGCCGATGATGGCGCTGGCCATGCCGCTGATCTGGTTCGTCAACCTGTTCGTGCGCGTGATCCTGGCCGTGCTGCGCGTGCGCCCCGCCGACGCCGCCAAGCGGAACCGCGTATCGCCCGAGGAACTGCGTTCCATCGTGCTCGAAGGCGGCAATTTCATTCCGCAAAAGCACAAGAGCATCCTGCTCAACCTGTTCGACCTGGAAACCATTTCGGTCGAAGACATCATGACGCCGCGCGCCCAGATCGAGGCCCTGAACCTGGCCGTGCCGGTGGCCGAGATCCTGCAGCAGCTCACCACCTGCTTCCACAACAAGCTGCCGGTCTACGAAGGCGAGATCAACCAGGTGCTCGGCATCCTGCACGTGCGGCATGCGGTCGCCCTGCTCAATGACCGCGAAGAGTTGACAGTCGAACATTTCCGCACACTGCTGACCCCGCCTTATTACATTCCGCAAGACACCAGTGTGTTTACCCAGCTACAAAATTTTCAGGAAAATAAAGAACGCTTGGGCATCATCGTCGACGAGTACGGCGAGGTGCAGGGACTGGTCACGCTCGACGATATCATCGAGGAAATGATTGGTGAGTTTACGACATCGGTTCCCGGCGCCGCCCGCAGCGAAACGTTCGACTGGGATGCGCGCGGCGAATGCCTGCTCGAAGGCACCACGCCTTTAAGGGACATCAACAAGCGCCTGGGTTTGCTGTTTCCGCTCGATGGTCCCAAGACCCTCAACGGCTTGCTGCTCGAACGCCTCCAGGACATCCCGGACGCCCCCATCAGCCTGAAGATCGGCCCCGTCGTGATCGAGGTCATCCAGGTCAAAAACCAGGCCATCAAGGTCGTCAAACTGAGCCGTCCCCCCACCCGGTTTTTCTCCTAGCGGCGTAAAGCGACGCGTAACTTACACGTAAAGCGGGACCCTGCCATTTTGCCTACGTGGTAAGGATGCCTCTTTCCCTGTGACAAACCCTTTACAAATGTGATGCTCGGAGGCATGATCCAAGGCAGTTACGCCGTTAAACCGGCGCCTTTGTCGTTCCTGACTCCTTACACTGACGCATTCAATATGGCAGCAGTCCTTCCGAACACGGCCACAGGCACACCGATGTCGGGATTGGCACGGGCCTTGATGCAGGCCGGGCGGCTGAGCATGCCGCAAGCCGATGCGCTGCAAAAGAAGGCCGTGGCCGACAAGGCGCAGTTCATCGATGCCCTGCTCCAGGGCGGCATCATGGATGCCAAATCGCTGGCCACGTTTTGCGCGGAAACCTTCGGCTATCCGCTGATGGACCTGGCGGCCTTCTCGCTCGAATCGCTGCCGCCGGGCGCGATCGATGCGAAGCTGATGCAGGGCCAGCGCGTGATCGCCCTGGCCAAGCGCGGCAACAAGATGTCGGTCGCCATCTCCGACCCCACCAATACCCAGGCCCTGGACCAGATCAAGTTCCAGAGCGAAGCCTCGGTCGAACCGGTGATCGTCGCGCACGACACCCTGCTCGCGTGGCTGGCGTCGCTGAACAAGACGGCCGAGCAAAGCATTTCCGAACTGGTCGGCGACGAAGAAGATATCGAGTTTGCCGAAGATGCGGGTCCGGCCACGGTGATCGACGCCGGCCAGAACGATATCGAAGACGCGCCGATCGTCAAGTTCCTCAACAAGATCCTGATGGATGCGATCAACCTGGGCGCCTCGGATATCCACTTCGAACCGTTCGAAAAGTTTTACCGGATCCGCCTGCGGGTCGACGGCGTGCTGCGCGAACATGCCCAGCCGCCGGTGACGATCCGCGACAAGCTGGTCTCGCGCATCAAGGTGCTGGCCAAGCTCGACATTTCCGAAAAGCGCGTGCCGCAGGATGGCCGCATGCGCCTGGTGCTCTCGCCGGTCAAGGCGATCGACTTCCGGGTCAGCACTTGCCCTACCCTGTTCGGCGAAAAGACCGTCATGCGTATCCTGGACGCGACCCAGGCCCAGATGGGTATCGACGCGCTCGGCTACGACCCGGACCAGAAGGAAATGCTGATGGAAGCGATCCAGCGTCCTTATGGCATGGTGCTGGTGACCGGCCCGACCGGCTCGGGCAAGACGGTGTCGCTGTACACCTGCCTGAACGTCATCAACAAGCCCGGCATCAATATTTCGACCGCGGAAGATCCGGCCGAGATCAACTTGCCCGGCGTGAACCAGGTCAACATCAACGAGCGCTCCGGCCTGACATTCCCGGTAGCCCTGAAATCCTTCCTGCGCCAGGATCCGGACATCATCATGGTCGGCGAGATCCGCGACCTGGAAACGGCCGACATCGCGATCAAGGCCGCGCAGACCGGCCACATGGTGTTCTCGACCCTGCACACCAACGATGCGCCGTCCACGCTGACGCGCCTGATGAACATGGGCGTGGCGCCCTTCAACATTGCCTCCTCGGTCATCATGATCACCGCCCAGCGCCTGGCGCGCCGCCTGTGCACCTGCAAGAAGCCCCTCGAAACCGGCAATGAAATCCTGCTGGCGGCCGGCTTCCTGCCGGAAGAACTCGACGGCAGCTGGAAGCCCTACGGCCCGGTCGGCTGCGACCGCTGCCTCGGTGGCGGCTACAAGGGCCGGGTCGGCATTTACCAGATCATGCCGATCACCCCGGCCATCGAAAAAATCATTCTCGCCCACGGCAACTCGATGCAGATTGCCGCCCAGTCGGAATCGGAAGGCGTGAAATCCCTGCGCCGCTCCGGCCTGATGAAAGTAAAGCAAGGGCTGACCAGCCTGGAAGAAGTTCTCGGCTGTACAAACGAATAGGAAAACCATGGCAACGAGTCCACAAAAAACCGCCAGCGCGGTCAAGGAAAGCATCTACGCGTGGGAAGGCAAAGACAAGTCCGGCAAGACCGTGCGCGGCGAATTGCGCGCCGGCGGCGAAGCCGTGGTCAATGTCACGCTGCGGCGCCAGGGCGTCATGGTTACCAAGGTCAAGAAAAAGGTCATGCGCAGCGGTAAGAAGATTACCGACAAGGACATCTCGATGTTCACGCGCCAGCTGGCCACCATGATGAAGGCTGGCGTGCCGCTGCTGCAATCGTTCGACATCGTCAGCAAGGGCCACGCCAATCCGTCCATGGCCAAGCTGATCATGGACTTGCGCGGCGATATCGAGACCGGTACCAGCCTGAACAACGCGTTCCGCAAGTACCCCCTGTATTTCGACCCGCTGTTCTGCAACCTGGTGGGCGCCGGCGAACAGGCCGGTATCCTGGAAGACTTGCTCACGCGCCTGGCGATCTACAAGGAAAAAACCCTGGCCATCAAGGCCAAGATCAAATCGGCCCTGATGTATCCGGTCTCGATCCTGGCCATCGCCTTCGTGGTGACCGCGGTCATCATGATCTGGGTGGTACCGGCCTTCAAGTCGGTGTTTTCCAGCTTCGGCGCCGACTTGCCGGGTCCGACCCTGTTCGTGATGGGGATTTCCGAATTCTTCGTGGCCTGGTGGTGGGCCATCTTCGGCGGCCTGTTCGGAGCGATCTACTTCTTCTTCCAGACCTGGCAGCGATCGGCCAAGATGCAGCGCTTCATGGACCTGGCCCTGCTCAAGGCGCCCATTTTCGGCAGCGTGATCCGCAAGGCCGCCATCGCGCGCTGGACCCGGACCCTGGCCACCATGTTCGCGGCCGGCGTCCCGCTGGTCGAAGCGCTCGATTCGGTGGGCGGCGCGGCCGGCAATGCGCTGTACCTGGACGCAACGCGCAAGATCCAGAACGAAGTGAGCACCGGTACCAGCCTGACGGCCGCCATGCAGAACGCCAATGTATTCCCGCCGATGGTGACCCAGATGGTGGCGATCGGCGAGGAATCGGGCGCGCTCGACTCCATGCTGGGCAAGGTGGCGCAATTCTTCGAAGACGAAGTCGACGAAGCCGTGGCCGCCCTGTCCTCGCTGATGGAACCGCTGATCATGGTGGTGCTGGGTGTGCTGATCGGTGGCCTGGTCGTCGCCATGTACCTGCCAATCTTCAAGCTCGGCTCGGTGGTCTGATACCCCGCACGACGCGGTAGTACGCCAAAAACACCAGGAAATGCACCGCAACGGTGCGTTTCTGGTGTTTTTTTATTTGCATCTCCGGTAAATGCCAGTACCATCCGTCGCTTGACCATATTTACACGACGGACGCCTTCCCATGATCATGTTGGGTATCAAGTTTTGCACCGCGATGCTGGGCATGTTCATCGCCGTGCCTTTGTTCGTGCTGGCGCGCAATCGCAGCGCCAACATGTGGCTGGGCATGTTCGTATTTTCGCTGGCAAGCTTGTGCCTGGCCGAGTTGTACATGGACCAGGAACAGCTGTTCGGCTGGTTCGACTGGCCGCTGGCATTGCTCGGACCGAGTTTTTACTGCTATGTGCGCAGCATGGTCGGTCTCGGTGTCAGCCGGCGCCATGCCTGGCATTTCCTGCCCTTGCTGCTGTGGGTCGGCTTCCTGCTCTATATGCGCCTGACCATGCCTTTCGGCTACCGGGGGCCATTCATGTGGGGCATGTTCAGCCTCGCGCTGCTGGCCTTCCAGCTGGGCTGCTTCGCCTATGCCTTCGCCACCCTGTACATGATGTTGCGGCACCGGCGCCGCGTGCGCGAGAATTTTTCCTCGGCCAGGAAACGCGACTTGAACTGGCTGACCTGGCTGTCGGCGGCGATCCTGTTCCTGCTCATCGTCTGGATCCCGGCGATCATGATCGGCGGCATTTTTTCCTGGTTGCTCGGGCTTGGCCGCCTGGGACTGCTGTATCTCCTCGGCTGGTATGGCTTGCGCAGCTTGCCCGTGTTCATGCCGCAACTGAATCCGCCGCCGCCAGCCGCGCCTGCGCCCGGCGCACCGGCGCCCGTGCCGGAAGAAACGGAGAAATACGCGCGCTCGGGGATGACCGACAGCGTCAGCGACATGATCGGCGAACGCCTGCAGCGCCGCATCGCGCAGCACCGCGACTTCCTGGCCACCGATATCAGCCTGGCCGAGCTGGCCGGGCTCATCGGCACGACCCCGCAATTGCTGTCGCAATACCTGAACAAGGTGCTCGGGCTGAACTTTTTCGACTATATCAATGGCTTGCGCGTGGCCGAGGTGCAAAAACGCATGCTGGAACCGGCGCACGCCGGCATCACGCTGCTCGACCTGGCGCTCGCTTGCGGCTTCAACAGCAAATCGACGTTCAACGCTTCGTTCAAGCGGGTCAGCGGCCTGGCGCCCTCGGCCTGGCGCGCCCGGAACGCTGCCTGACGCGTTCCGGACGTCCGTGCCGATCCGCACGGACGACCCGGCCCCTGGCCGAACCGATACTTTGGGTCAGTCCGGGGCCTCGCTGCACCCGGTTTCCACCCAACCGCGTTCAGTCGAGGAATTTTCCATGTCGTTGTCCAAGTTTATGCTTTCCCTTTTCATGTGCAGTGCCCTGGCCGCCTGTGGCGGCGGCGGCGGCAGCACGCCGCCGAAACAGCCTGACATCGTCGGTGGGGGCCAGTTTGCCACCGCCGGCATCTTCGACGTCAACTACGGCCAGTTCCGCGGCACCTATGCCTTCCTCGACAATGGCGAGTTCTATGGCCTGCACTTCGTGGGCGACTCCGAACTGGCAGGCCACCCGCGCGGCGTGCTCACCAGCGCCAACTCGGCCACCAACCGCGAAGCGATCGCCTGGGCCAACTTCATCGACGATGCCCAGCAGGTAGGCAAGCAGGAAGCGGCGGGCCGCTTCGGGCGCACCTTCGGCGCCGCCGATCTGCAAGTGTCGATTTCCGGCTCCATGGGCACCTTCACGGCCCGTACCAGCACCCGCAAGACCTGGGCCGACGGCTCGACCAGGACCGTGTATGCGGATCCGATTGCCCTGGCCAGCCTGGCCGGCGCCTACAACGGCCAGGTGCGCACGGCCGGCATCGGCATGCCGAAAGATGCGGTCGGCGCGTTCGCCATCGACGCCGGCGGCAACATCACGGCCAGCGCCCTGGCGTGCACCTTCACCGGAAAAATGGTCCAGCATGGCACGACCGGCGTATTCGACCTGCAACTGGCGGCAGCCGGCCCGGCCTGCAAGCTCAATCCGGCGCTCAAGGGCGTGGTCATGCCGATGTCCTTCGTCAGCGGCGCCGCGCAACTCGCCGTGATGGTCAACAGCGCCGACAAGCTGCACAGCGCCGTCTTCATCATCAGCAAGACCTGATCCGCCCCGTATCGAACCCGTTGTCCTTTCAAGGCGGCGCCCCGGTGTCGCCTTGTTTTTTTCGGGTAGGTTTAGTTGCTCCGTCGTATATACTGCGCATGAGCAATTCGGACCACTATGAAAATCGACAGCCATCTTCCCGGCCCCGGCATTGCAGGGGCCAGCGCCCTGCCCCACCCGGCTTATCGCCCCGATATCGACGGCTTGCGCGCCGTGGCCGTCCTGGCCGTGGTCGTGTTCCACGCCTTTCCCGCATTCTTCCGCGGCGGCTTCATCGGCGTCGACATTTTCTTCGTCATTTCCGGCTTCCTGATTTCCAGCATCCTGCTGCAGGCGCTGGCGCAAGGCAGCTTCAGCTTCCGCCAGTTTTATGCGCGCCGCATCAAGCGCATCTTCCCGGCCCTGCTGCTGGTGCTGGCCGCCTGCCTGGCCTTCGGCTGGTTCGCCATGTTCCCCGACGAACTGAGCCTGCTGTCCAGGCACGTCATCGGCGGCGCCGGCTTCCTGTCGAATATCCAGTTCTGGTTCGAAGTCGGCTACTTCGACAAGGCCGCCGACACCAAGCCCCTGCTGCACCTGTGGTCGCTGGGCATCGAAGAACAGTTTTATATTGTCTGGCCCATCATCCTGCTGGCCGCCTGGCGCTGGCGCATGAACATGCTGGCCGTCACGCTGGGCCTGGCCGCGCTCTCCTTCCTGGTCAATGCGCTGGGCATCGCCGCCCATCCGATCGCCACCTTTTATTCGCCCGCCGGGCGCGCCTGGGAACTGCTGCTGGGCGCCGCCCTCGCCTGCCTGGCCTTGCGCGGCGGCGCCACGCCGTTCGGCGCGCGCGTGCCGCCCAATGCCATCTCGGCCGCCGGCGCCGTCCTGCTGGCGCTCGGTTTTGCCATCATCACCCGCAGCGATCCCTTCCCCGGCTGGCGCGCGCTGCTGCCGGTGCTGGGGACGGCGCTGCTGATCGCCGCCGGGCCCCACGCCTGGCTCAACCGTGTACTGCTGTCGAACCGCCTGATGGTGTCCATCGGCCTGATCAGCTATCCCCTGTACCTGTGGCACTGGCCGCTGCTGTCGTATGCCCAGATCGTCGAATCGCAGGTGCCGGCGCCGCACATCCGCGCCGCGATGGTGGCGCTGGCCCTGGTGCTGGCCACCCTGACCTACCTGCTGGTCGAACGGCCGCTGCGGCGCCGGCCCGGCCCGCGCCGGGTCGCCCTGCTGTCCGGCCTGATGCTGGGCACCGTGGGCGTGGCGGCCGTGTTGGTCCTGCTGGACGGCGCGCCGCAGCGCAGCGCCATCGTCGAGAGCAAGGCCAACCAGCAAGCCCTGGTCACCTATGAAGACAAGGACAATGCGGCCGCCTGCAAGAAGCGCTTCGGCTTCGATTCGCTGTACGAATATTGCCTGATGGCCGACGCCCGCAAGGACCCGACCGTGGCCCTGATCGGCGACAGCCATGCCTACCACATCACCTACGGCCTGATGCAGTACTACAGCGCCCAGGGCGATAACCTGGTCAACTTCGGTACCCGCCTTCCCTTCTGGAAGCTGCCGGTGCCGCCCCTGGACGAATACCAGAAGGCCACCCAGCCGATGCTCGAGCTGGCGCTGGCCACGCCATCGATCCGCACCGTCATCCTGACCACCGCGATCCGCCTGCACCGCGCCAATCCGGAAGGCGTCGCCATCGTCGAGGCCGCGCGCGAAACCATCCGCCAGTTCCAGGCGGCCGGCAAGAAGGTGATCTGGATCGACGACGTCCCGCACCTGTTCTTCGATCCGCGCTCCTGCATCAGGCGCCCCGGCATCGCCTCGTCCGCGACGCGCAACCCCTGCGCCGTGACGCTGGACGTGGTGAACAAGCACAATGGCGAGCATCCGGGCGTGATCGCGGACCTGATGCGCGAATTCCCGGCGGTAGAACTGTTCCAGCCGGCCCGTTTCCTGTGCGGCGAACGCTACTGCCATGCGATGCGCGAGGGCCGCCTGATGTACCGCGACAGCCATCACCTGAGCTATGATGGCGACCTGTATATCGGGAAGAAATTTGCCGAAAGGCCGAAGCACCCTTAACACCAGGAATGTATGGTAGCTGACCTCCTCTTCTTTTCCGCGCCAGGATCGCTGTTCCCCACCGTGATCGCGGCCGTGTTCGGCCTGCTGATCGGCAGCTTCCTGAATGTGGTGATCTACCGCATGCCCAAGATGATGGAACGCGAGTTCGAAAATGCCTGCGCCGAACATGCAGGCGGCGAACCCATCCACACCGACACCTTCACCCTGTCGGTGCCGCGCTCGGCCTGTCCCTGCTGCGGCCACAAGATCACGGCCATCGAAAACATCCCGGTCCTGAGCTACCTGGCCCTGCGCGGCAAGTGCCGCGGCTGCAAGGCGCCGATCTCGGCGCGCTATCCCCTCATCGAAATGGCCGCCGCCGGCCTGTCGGCGCTGATGGTCTGGCAATTCGGCAGCGGCTGGGCCGGGGTGGGCGCCATGGCCTTCGCCCTGTTCCTGCTGGCCATGACCATGATCGACTTCGATACCCAGTTCCTGCCGGACGACCTGACCTACCCGCTCCTGTGGCTGGGCCTGCTGATCAACCTGAACGCCACCTTCGTGCCCCTGCGCGAGGCCGTCATCGGCGCCGCCGCCGGCTACCTGGTGCTGTGGTCGGTCAATGCCTTGTACAAGCTGGTGCGCAAGAACGATGGCATGGGCAATGGCGACTTCAAGCTGCTCGCCGCGCTGGGCGCCTGGATGGGCTGGACCATGCTGCCCACCGTGATCCTGCTGTCCTCGGCGGTGGGCGCGGTGGTCGGGATCTCGCTGATCGTGTTCGGCAAGAACGGGCGCGACACCCGCATTCCTTTCGGGCCCTACCTGGCCGGGGCCGGCCTGCTGGCGATGCTGTACGGCGAGCGCATCAGCGTCCTGTCGCAGCAGATGCTGCTCGCTTTCTAGCGGGCCGGGCACATGGACCAGCCGCTCACTTCCAGGTTCTCGGTCGGCCTGACCGGCGGCATCGGCTGCGGCAAGACCACGGTCGCCAACCGCTTCGGCGCGCTGGGCGCTTCCCTGGTCGACACCGACGACATCGCCCATGCCCTGACCGCCCCCGGCGGCGCGGCCATGCCGGCCATCATGGCCGCCTTCGGCGACGACTTCGCCACCCCGGACGGCGCCCTCGACCGGGTGCGCATGCGCCAGCTGGTATTTACCGATCCCCAAGCCAAGCACCGGCTCGAGGCAATTTTGCATCCGCGCATCAGCGCCGCCGCCATGGCCGCGGCCGCTGCCGCCACCGGCCCCTACCTCATGTATGTCGTGCCCTTGCTGGTCGAATCGGGCACCTGGAAATCGCGCGTCACGCGGGTGCTGGCCATCGACTGTCCGGAAGAAGTCCAGGTCGCGCGTGTGATGGCCAGGAACGGCTTATCGGAAAAGCAAGTTCGTGACATCATGGCCAACCAGGCCAGCCGCGCCGAGCGCCTGGCCGCGGCCGACGATGTCTTGACAAACGATGGCGCGCTGGCGGCCCTGGAACCGCAAATCCAGCGATTGCACGGGATTTATATGGCATTTTCCGAGAGAATGTCACGAATACCAAGGGAGCGTTTGTAATTTTGCTTCGCTTGGTTCAGAATCACGGAATTCTTCTCCTGCCAACAATGTAAAGGGATGTCATTTTGATCGTCTACGAATACCCTCTCAACGAGCGCATTCGCACGTTGTTGCGGCTGGAAGACCTGTACGAAAAATTCAAGTTCTTTGTCCATCAAGAACATGCAATGCAGCATCACGTCGCCCTGGCCACCATCTTCGACATGCTCGAAGTGGCGGGCCGTGCCGACCTCAAATCGGACCTGCTGCAGGAACTGGAACGCCAGAAGCAAAGCCTGCTGAGCTACCGCTCGAACCCGAACGTCGCCGCCGACATGCTCGACCAGGTGCTGGGCGAACTCGAAACGGTCAGCAGCGCGCTGGTCGCGGCCCAGGGCAAGACCGGCCAGAACGTGCGCGACAACGAATGGCTGATGAGTATCCGCGGCCGCACCATCATCCCGGGCGGCGCCTGCGAATTCGACCTGCCGTCCTACTATGCCTGGCAAAAGCGCCCGCCCGAGCAGCGCTTCAACGACATCATCACCTGGTTCGCCCCGCTGGCGCCCCTGTTCGATGCCCTGGCCCTGGTGCTGCGCCTGCTGCGCGATTCGGGCGGCCCGGTCAAGATGATCGCCATCGCCGGCAGCTACCAGCAAATGCTGCAGGGGAAGGTCTACCAGATGCTGCGCCTGACGCTCGACGAGCAGACCGGTGCGATTCCCGAAATTTCGGCCAATAAATACATGCTGTGGGTGCGGTTTACCACCCAGGGTGGCGACCTCAAGCCGAAGCCCCTGGAAGACGATGTGTCTTTCGAACTCACGCTATGCAACTTCTAACAGGATCAAGCCCGTTCCATGCCCGTCGTTAATTGCCCTACCTGCGCCAAGAAGGTCGAATGGACCGAGGCCAACAAATTCCGTCCCTTCTGCTCCGAACGCTGCAAGCAAATCGACCTGGGTGCCTGGGCCGAGGAAAAATACACCATCCCCGGCGCCCCCGCCGACGACGACCTGCTCCCCGACCAGGACAACCACTAGCATTGAATTTTTCTGTAGGTAAGCAATAGACTGCCCAGCTACAGCAAGGTCAGCGCTTTCCTGCCATGCCCAGCCCACGGAAATTGGTTTCGGCCGACCAGGCATGACTGGCACGGGTCAGCAAAATCGCCTCCGCATCGGCCAGCCAATCGTCTGCATCGGCAATGCTCCACATTGCGCGCAGCAGGCTGCGCCGCAGGTCAGGACACGCGATTTCGCCCAGCAAATTATCGATCAGCACGTTGTCCAGCTGAACCGTGCCGTGCGACGTGGACGTGAGCAAGTCGTTGCAAAGGTCATGCAACAGGTGCTGGAAGTCCGCATAGTCGAGATCGATGTGGCGCAAGATCTTGGTGCGGTCCATGGCGGCCAGTTCTGACCCGGTCAGATTGCCGTCGATGATCATCGTCAGCGCCAGGATACGCCCCGCCGCATGGGGGCTATTGATTGCATACGAACGCATGTAAAACTCCAGTTCAGATAATTTATTCAAATGCGAGAGGGGAATGGGCCCACCTGTCAGTGGGCCCGATTCCTTACTTGGTGCTGTCTTTCCGGCTGATGAAAACGCTTGCCAGGCAGCTCGCGCCGATGAGTACTGCCACCACTGTCAGCGATGCCTGGACCGGAACGTGGTACCACGGCATGATCAGCATTTTGACGCCGATGAAAGTGAGGACCATGGCCAGGCCATACTTAAGCAGGTGAAACCGGTCTGCCACATCAACCAGCAGGAAATACAGCGCCCGCAAACCCAGGATGGCGAACAGATTGGAAGTAAATACGATAAACGGATCGGTCGTGATGGCAAAAATCGCCGGGATCGAATCCACCGCGAATACCAGGTCCGTGACCTCGATCAGAATGAGCACCAGGAACAGGGGCGTGACATAGCGCACGCCACCTTTCATGATCGTGAAGCGCTCGCCGTGCTCCCCTTCGGCCACGCGTAAATGGCGGCGGGCAAAACGCAACACGGGGTTACTGGCGACATCCGGCTCGGCATCGGCCGCCACGAGCATCCGCAATCCCGTGAACAGCAGGAACGCGCCGAACAGATACAGGACCCAGCTAAATTCGCTTACCACCCAGGCGCCTGCCAGGATCATTACCGCGCGCATGACGATGGCGCCCAGTACGCCGTAAATCAACACCCGGCGCTGGTACTGGATGGGAACCTGAAACGCGGTAAAAATGAGCAGGAACACGAACACGTTATCAATGGAGAGCGTTTTCTCGATCAAATAGCCAGACAAGAATTCCAGGGACTTCTGATTGGCCACTTCCGGCCCGGCCGTGCCATTCAAGTACCACCACAATCCGCCGTTGAAGACCATTGCCATCAGAAACCATGCGGCTGACCAGCTGGCCGCTTCCCGGACGCTCACTTTGTGCGCCTTGTTGCCGCCAAAGACAAACAGGTCCAGCGCCAGCATCGCAATCACGAACGCAATGAATCCGGCCCACATCGGTAGCGATGCGATGCTTTCCAGACCGTTCATCTTGGCGCTCCGTCAGGGTCTACTGCGGAATCGGTCAGAACCCCGAAAATGCGTACGTGGGAAAACCCGCGCAGTTGCTCGATGCGACGCACCACCGCGCGATCGACCCGTTCAGCTGCCCGGTCGATGGCGTGATACAAGTCAGTCTCGGTGTCCTCGATCACCACGCCCTTGCCACCAGCGATATGGACGAGGATCCTGCATCGCTTGTCGCGCCCTCCGCGCGGCCCATTTATGTCGGACAAGGAAACATGCAGTTCGCGCAAATGCTTGCCCGCCCAACCCAAGGCAGTGCGCAGGCGCTTTTCCGTATGGGCCTTCAATGCCGCTGTCAGGACGAAGCCGTTCGCCTGGATATTCATGTGCATGGTTTTCTCCGGTGGATGAACAAGTGACAGGAACATCGTATACGCCGGCGATGTATCGAACAACTCGAATATAATGAGACAAGACATCGGAAAAAATGATGTATTTAGGAGTTACCGGATTCTTTATGCTCAATTACAAGCATTTGCGTTACTTCTGGATGGTGGCAAAGACAGGCAGCATTGCCCGCGCCGCCGAACAGCTGCATCTGACGCCGCAATCGATTTCCGGGCAATTGAGCGAGTTCGCGGACACCCTCGGTGTCGAGCTTTTTCGTCGCGCGGGACGCAACCTGGAACTGACGGACACGGGCAGGCGCATCCTCAGTCATGCCGAAGAGATTTTCAGTATCGGCGATGAACTGCTTGAAATAGTGCGCGATCAGTCGCATACCGCCACCATGACGTACCGCGTCGGTTGCGCAGACTCCGTGTCAAAACTGATTGCATGCCGCCTGGTGGCGCCCGCGCTCGGGCTCGCCGAGCCGCTGCGCCTGATATGCCGCGAAGGACGGCTTGCCAACCTGCTGGCCGAACTGGCCGTGCACCGGCTCGACTTGATCATCGCCGACAGGCCCATGCCGGCGCATTTGAGCGTGCGCGGCTATAGCCACTTGCTCGGTGAAAGCGGCATGGCGGTGTTTGCTACAGCCGAGGTGGCGAGGACGCTCGAAGGCAGCTTTCCCGCATGCCTGGACAAGGCGCCCATGCTGCTTCCTGGCGAAGACTTTGCCATCCACCACCGCTTGCTGCAGTGGTTCGATGAAAACAATCTGCATCCGCGGGTGCTTGGCGAATTTGACGACAGCGCCATGCTCAAAGCATTCGGACAATCAGGCGCGGGCGTATTTTTTGCGCCCAGCGTGATCGCCCCGCAAGTCTGCCAGCAATATGCCGTGCTCGAATTGGGCCGGGTGAGCACGCTGGTTGAACAGGTCTATGCCATCAGCACGGAAAGGCGTTTGAGCCATCCCGCCACCATGGCCATCAGCCGGACAGCACGGCATGACCTGTTCGCCTGATCGTCGTTTTCCAGAAGCCCCTGCCTTAGTAGACGGCCTGCACCCACTTGTCGTACAAAGGCAATCCGATCAGCACATTGACCGGGAAGGTAATGCCCAATGAAGCGAGCATCGCCAAGCCAATGTTCGCCTGAGGTATGGACGCTTGCACCGCTGCCGGCGCCGCAATATACGAGGCGCTTGCCGACAGCGCCGCCAGGACCAGGGCACTGCCCGGCGGCAGGCCGAGTAGAACAGCCGTGCCGATACCTATCCAGGCGAGAAGAAAAGGGCTTAAGGCGGCAAACAACATCAAACGCCAGTGATGCATGGGCAAAGGATTGCAGACCTTGGCCGTACACAAGCCCATTTCCAGGAGAAAGACAGCGAGCATGGTCTTGAAGCCATCGAGCAGCACCGGCTGCAGGGAGGCCAGGCCGACCGGGCCGTAGACGTAGCCAATGAGCACGCCGCCGCCCAGCAAGATCACGCCCCGGCTGGTAAATGCCTCCCGCAACAGCCCGTGCCCGGAACTGGTGCCAGTCAGGCGCCGGTGTAGCCAGAGCATGAGGATAATCGCCGGCAGTTCAAGCACGACGAGATAAAGGGTGGTTTCAGGATTGAGGCCGATGCCGGCCTGCTCGACCATTGCCAGCACCACCGCAAAGGTGCCCGCACTCACGGAGCCGTAGTGGGCGGCGATGCTGGCCGCATCGTCAATCGACAAGGCGACCAGCCGGCGCAGCACCGGGTAGCAAAGCAGCGGAATGACGATGCCCAGGGCCATGATGGGTAGCAGCGTGGACAGCATGTCGACTTCAAATTTGCCGTGCAATGCCTGGCCGCCCTTGAGCCCGAGTATGAGCATCAGCAGAATCGACAGGGTCTGGTAGACGGGGTCGGGCACTTTCAAGTCGGATTTCAGAAGTCCGGCGCAAAAGCCGAGCGCGAAGAATGCAATGACGATATCGGGCATGTAGCGCTCTCGAAGCAAGACTGAATAGCGCGACGAAGTGTCACGACGCTATGAGCAGCCTCGGCAACCCGTCCATTGCGACGAATGATATCCGATGAGCGAGGGGCCGACCTACTGAAATCAATTTTGCGAGGAACCGTAGCGCTCCATCAGCAAGCCTTCCAGGCTGATCTCGGGCGTCTTGCCGGAGACGATGTCGGCCAGCACGCGCGCCGAACCGCAGGACATGGTCCAGCCCAGCGTGCCATGGCCGGTGTTGAGGAACAGGTTCGGATAGCGCGTGGGACCGATCACCGGCGTGCCATCCGGGGTCATGGGCCGCAAGCCACACCAGAAGCTCGCCCTGGACAAGTCGCCGCCATGCGGGAACAGTTCGCCGAGCGCGTGTTCCAGCGTGGCTTTGCGCTGCTCGCGCAAGCGCAGGTCGTAGCCGGTCAGTTCGGCCGTGCCGCCCACCCGGATCCGATCGCCCAGGCGCGTGATGCCCACCTTGTAACTTTCATCCATGACGGTCGATTCCGGTGCGCCAGCCGCATCGGTCACCGGGATCGTGATCGAATAACCTTTCACCGGATACACGGGAATGCGCACACCCACGGGCGCCAGCAGCAAGGGCGAATAGCTGCCCATCGCCATCACATAGGCGTCGGCCTGCATGCGCCCCTGCGAGGTGACGACCGCGCTGATGCGCCCCGCCTCGGCCTCCAGGCGCAGGATGTCGACCCCATTCTGAAAGGTCACGCCCAGCCCGGCCGCCATGCCCGCCAGCGCCTGGGTGAACTTGAAACAGTCGCCGGTTTCATCGCCCGGCAGGCGCAGGCCGCCGACGATGTTGCCGCGCACCCGCGCCAGGGCCGGTTCGGCCTGCTCGCAGCCGGCCACGTCGAGCAGCGCATGCGGCACGCCGAAACGTTCCAGCACGGCGATGTCGTATGCCGCTTCGTCGAGCTGGCGCTGGTCGCGGAACACTTGCAGCGTGCCCTTGCTGCGTTCGTCGTAGGCGATGCCGGTGGCCGCGCGCAGCTCGACCAGGCGGTCGCGGCTGTATTCGGCCAGGCGCACCATGCGCGTCTTGTTGGTCTCGTAGCTGCGCACATTGCAGTTCATCAGCATGCTGGCCAGCCAGCGCCACATGGCAGGGTCCAGGCGCGCCCGCACCACCAGCGGGCTATGGCGCGCGAACAGCCAGCCCAGGGCCTTCAGGGGCACGCCAGGGGCGGCCCATGGCGCCGCCATGCCGGGCGAAATCTCGCCGGCGTTGGCGAAACTCGTTTCCAGCCCGGCCCCGTCCTGGCGTTCGATGACGGTGACCTGGTGCCCGGCCTTGGCCAGGAAATACGCGGACGTGGTGCCGACGACACCACTTCCCAGTACGATGACATTCATGTGGACTTTCGGTGTGGGTCGCGCAAGCGCCGCTCAGAGCGGCGGGTAGCGCAACTGATCCAGCCACGCGAGCAAGGGGATGGTGGCCGGCAGCAGGGGCGCGACGCCCACCGTGCCCTGCCACGCGAACGCTTGCCCTTCCAGGCTTTGCGGTTCGCCCCGCCATGCGCGGCTGATGAAAAAATGCAGGCGCACGTGCGCATGTTCGTACACGTGCTCCACGCCACACCATTCGCTCGCGTCCAGGATATGGACGCCAAGCTCCTCGACAAATTCGCGCTTGAGCGCGTCGAGTATGGCTTCGCCGGGTTCGACTTTCCCGCCCGGGAATTCCCAGTAGCCGTCGTAGGGCTTGCCAGCGGGACGCTGACCGAGCAGCACATCGCCGTTCGGTTTCATGAGGATGCCGACCGCGACATCGATCGGTTTTCTTGGCGCGCCGCTCAAGGCGCCAGCTTTCCCGCGTAGTCGCGGGCAAACTGCCAGGCCACGCGGCCCGAGCGCGAACCGCGCGCCAGCGCCCAGCGCAGCGCTTCCGGCCGCGCCGCCTCGACCTGCTGCGCCGTGCAGCCGAAGCTGCCCAGCCAGTGCGCGGCGATGTCCAGGTAATCGTCCTGCCTGAAGGGATAGAAGGACAGCCACAGGCCGAAGCGCTCGGACAGCGCGATTTTCTCTTCCACCGTTTCGCCCGGATGCAGGTCGCCGTCGCTGCCATGCGTGTAGCCGGCGTTGTCGCTCATCCGCTCGGGCATCAGGTGGCGCCGGTTCGAGGTCGCGTAAATGATCACATTGTCCGACTGCGCGGCGATGCTGCCGTCCAGCGCCACCTTGAGCGCCTTGTAGCCGCTCTCGCCTTCTTCGAACGACAGGTCGTCGCAAAAAATGACGAAGCGCTCGGGCCGGCCCGCCACCAGGTCGACGATGTCGTGCAGCTCGGCCAGGTCGGCCTTGTCGACTTCGATCAGGCGCAGGCCGTCGGCCGCGAACTGGTTCAGGCAAGCCTTGATCAGCGACGATTTGCCGGTGCCGCGCGCGCCCGTCAGCAGCACGTTGTTGCAGGGGCGTCCCTGCACGAACTGGCGCGTGTTCTGCTCGATCTGCTGCTTCTGCTTGCCGATATTGCGCAGGTCCGACAGCGCGATGGTGGCGGCATGGACCACCGGCTGCAGGTAGCTGGCGCCGCCCGCGGTGCGCTTGCGCCAGCGGAAGGCGAAGCTGCGCTGCCAGTCCGGTTCGCGCGGATGGCCGGGCGGCAGCACCGCTTCCACCCGCGCCAGCACTGCCTCGGCGCGCAGCAGGAACTGTTCGAGCGGCGACATCAGGAGCGGTAGTCGGCGTTGATGGTCACATAGTCGTGCGACAGGTCGCAGGTCCAGACGGTGGCCGACGCGGCCCCGCGCGCCAGCGTGACGCGCACCATGATTTCGCTCTGGCGCATCACGCGCTGGCCGTCTTCCTCGCGGTAGTCGGGATTGCGCCCGCCGCTCTTGGCCACCCACACATCGTCCAGGTAGAGATCGAGCTTGCTGACGTCGAGGTCGTCCACGCCGGCGTAGCCGATGGCGGCCAGGATGCGGCCCAGGTTGGGGTCGGACGCGAAGAAGGCGGTTTTCACCAGCGGCGAATGGGCGATCGAATAGGCGATTCTCCGGCACTCTTCCACCGAGCTGCCTTCGTCGACGCTGATGGTGATGAACTTGGTGGCGCCTTCGCCGTCGCGGATGATCTGCTGCGCCAGGTTGCGCGCGATGTCGGTGACGGCGTTCCTCAGTTCCAGGTATTCGGTCGAATCGGTGTTCCCGATGGCCAGGCTGCCGGTGCCGGTGGCGATCAGCATGAAGGAGTCGTTGGTCGAGGTGTCGCCGTCGATCGTGATGCAGTTGAAGGAATGGTCGGCCGCGTGTTTGACCAGTTCGTCGAGCACCGGCTGCGCCACCTTGGCGTCGATCGCCAGGTAGCCCAGCATGGTGGCCATGTTCGGCTTGATCATGCCGGCGCCCTTGCTGATGCCGGTCATGGTGACGCTGTGGCCGCAGATGTCGACCGTGCGCGACGCCGCCTTCGGCTGGGTGTCGGTGGTCATGATGGCTTCGGCGGCGTTGAACCAGTTGTCGGCCTTGAGGTTGGCGATCGCGGCGGGCAGGCCGGCCACGATTTTGTCGACCGGCAGCGGTTCGAGGATCACGCCCGTGGAAAACGGCAGGATCTGCTGCGCCGTGCAGCCGAGCAGCTGGGCCAGCGCGGCGCAGGTGGCATTGGCGTGGGCCAGGCCGCTCTCGCCGGTGCCGGCGTTGGCATTGCCCGTGTTGACCACCAGCGCGCGGATCGGCGCGCCGCCCGCGTTGACCGCTTCCAGGTTGGCCTTGCTGACCTGGACCGGCGCGGCGCAGAAGCGGTTGGTGGTGAACACGCCGGCCACGGTGGCGCCTTCGGCCAGCTTCATGACCAGCACATCCTTGCGGTTGGGCTTCTTGATGCCGGCTTCGGCATAGCCGATTTCAATACCGTTGACGGGTTTCAGGTCGGCGGCGACTGGAACGGGGGAATTGACGGCCATGGCGGCTCACTTTCTGGGCTAGGAATGCGGAGCCGCTATTGTACCGCCAGACAAACAATGGCGCGTGGCAGATCACTTCGCCTTGTCCGGCGTGCACACGCCGGCGATGCGGGTCCATTTCTGGAGCGCGCTGGTGACCCAGGTGGTGTCGTCGACCGGCACCGGCACCCCTTCGCGGCGCGCGTCTTCCTTCATCTTCTCGATCTCGGGCTGCATGGCCTTGACCTGCTCCGCCTGGCGCGTCATCTCGGCCTTGTAGCGGTCGAAATCGGCCAGCTGGTCGGCCGCCTTCTTGCGCTCCGCGGCCGTCGGCGCACTCTTGGCGGCATGCTCGAGCAGCATTTTCATCTGCCCGATGGAAGCGAGCATGGCGTCGGCCTGGCCGCCGGATTTCTGGCGCGTCTGGGTATGGGTTTCGTAGCTTTCGGCGTCGATTTTCCGGATCGTCATCTTGACCTCGATCGACGGACAGCTTTGGGTGTAGGTCATGCGCTCGCCGTCGACCACGCCCTTGCTGGCGGAACAGCCGCTGGCCTTCTGGATGGCGACCAGCGCCTTCGCATCCTGCCCCTTGCCGATGCACACCGTCTGCGGGCCGTCGCCCTTGTAGGCTTGCTGCGCGGTCTGCCCGCCCGCGCGCTGGCGGAACACCTGGTCGCCGGTGCGCCCATCCTGGCGCGTTTCGATCGAGATCGGGTGCTGGGTCATGGGCGCGGCCACCATGGTGGCGTCGGTGTCCACGCGGTACAGGCCCGGCTGCGGGACGAAGGTGGCCGCCGGATCGGCAAGGGCCGCCAGCGGAAGGAATAATGCCAGGACAGGGAAACGCAAGGCCATCGCCGTACTCCGGGAGTGTGATCTGATGGCGATTATATCGGCATCAAGCTTGCCATAGCGTCACGGCTTGTAATAACCGACGATATCGAGCTGGCGCGCCGCGTCGGCCAGGTCTTTCCCGGTGGCAGTACGGCGCGTCACGCTGCCCATGGCGTAGTTGCCCTCGATAATGGTCAGGGTGTTCTCGCCCACCGCTTCCACCACCGCCACGCGGCCGGCCCCGCGATGTTCGATGAAGGCCACGCTGCCGGGCGCGGGCACGGCGAGGCTGACCGCCTTCACCTTGTACGGCAGCGGCGGCGCCGGCAGCACCACCACGCGCGGCGCCTGCCGGGCCGGCATCAGGGACCACCAGGAGAGCGTCAGCAGCATGCTGCCTGCAAGCACGGCGATGAACGATTTCATGGCAAGCCTCCGTCCGGGGATCAGGCTTTACCATTGCAGGAGGCGCCCGTGCTCGCGTTGCGGGTGGTCAACGCGGCCACGGCGCCACATCAAGCGCGCAGGCGAAAAAAAACGGAACCGAAGTTCCGTTTTCTTGTCGCTGGCTTCAGCTTATGCCAGCTTGCCGTGGCATTGCTTGAACTTCCTGCCGCTGCCGCAAGGGCATGGATCGTTGCGGCCCACCTTCAGGCCCAGCTCCTCTTCCGAGGCCAGGCGCGGATTGGCGTTGGGCGCCAGCAAGTCTTCCGGCGCCGCGTCGGGATTGAAGTCGGCGTGCTGGTAGCTCAGGTTTTCCACGTGCGACTGCTGCAGCGCGGCTTCGGCGGCATCGATCTCTTCGCGGGTCTGGATGCGCACGGTCATGACCATGCGGATGACTTCGTTCTTGATCTGGTCCAGCATGGAACCGAACAGGCCGAAAGCTTCGCGCTTGTATTCCTGCTTCGGATTCTTTTGCGCATAGCCGCGCAGTTGGATACCCTGGCGCAAGTGGTCGAGCGCCGCCAGGTGTTCACGCCAGTGGCTGTCCACGCTTTGCAGCATGACATTGCGCTCGAAACCGCCGAACGATTCCTTGCCCACGATCTCGATCTTGGTATTGTAGGCAGCGTCGGCAGCGGCCAGCACCTTGTCGAGGATGTCTTCGTCGGTCAGGTTCGCTTCGGTCGCCATCAGCGATTTCAGGTCGACGTCGAGCTGCCATTCGCTGGCCAGGGTGTCTTGCAGCCCGGGCACATTCCATTGCTCTTCCACCGACTCGGCCGGCACGAAGGAGCGCACCACGTCGTGGAACACGCCGGCGCGCAGCGAGGCGATCAGTTCGGAAATGTCTGTCGTTTCCAGCAATTCGTTACGCTGGGTGTAGATCACCTTGCGCTGGTCGTTGGCCACGTCGTCGTATTCGAGCAGCTGCTTGCGGATGTCGAAGTTGCGTGCCTCCACCTTGCGCTGGGCCGATTCGATCGAGCGCGACACGATGCCCGCCTCGATCGGTTCGCCTTCCGGCATCTTGAGGCGGTCCATGATGGCGCGCACGCGGTCGCCCGCGAAGATGCGCAGCAGCGCGTCGTCGAGCGAGAGGTAGAAACGCGAGGAACCCGGGTCGCCCTGGCGGCCAGAACGGCCACGCAACTGGTTGTCGACGCGGCGCGATTCATGCCGTTCGGTGCCCACGATGTGCAGGCCGCCGGCGTTCACCACATGGTCGTGCAGCGATTGCCATTCGTCGCGCAGCTTGTGCGACTGGGCTTCCTTGTCGGCAGGGGCCAGGGCATCGTTCGCTTCGATGATCTGGATCTGCTTCTCGACATTGCCGCCAAGGACGATGTCGGTACCGCGGCCCGCCATATTGGTGGCGATGGTGATCATTTTCGGACGGCCGGCCTGGGCGATGATTTCCGCTTCGCGTGCATGCTGCTTGGCATTGAGCACATTGTGCTCGAGCTTGGCGCGGGTCAAAATGCCCGACAGCATTTCCGAGTTTTCGATCGAGGTGGTACCCACCAGCACCGGCTGGCCGCGCTCGTAGCAGTCGCGGATATCCATCAGCATGGCGTTGTACTTCTCTTCCGACGACTTGTAGACCTGGTCCTGGCGGTCCTTGCGCTGCGAAGGACGGTTGGGCGGGATCACCACGGTTTCGAGGCCGTAGATTTCCTGGAATTCGTAGGCTTCGGTGTCGGCCGTACCGGTCATGCCGGACAGCTTGGCGTACATGCGGAAATAGTTCTGGAAGGTGATCGAGGCCAGGGTCTGGTTCTCGTTCTGGATGCGCACGCCTTCCTTGGCTTCGACCGCCTGGTGCAGGCCGTCCGACCAGCGGCGGCCCGTCATCAGGCGCCCGGTGAATTCGTCGACGATCACCACTTCATTGTTCTGCACCACGTAATGCGTATCCTTGAAGTACAGCGCGTGGGCGCGCAGGGCCGCGTACAGGTGGTGGATCAGGGTGATGTTGGCCGAGTCGTACAGGGAGGCGCCTTCCGGCAGCAGGCCCATCTTCGTCAGGATGGCTTCCGCGTTTTCGTGGCCGCGTTCGGTCAGCAGCACCGAGTGGGCTTTCTCGTCCTTGGTGTAGTCGCCAGGCACCGCGACTTCGCCCTTGCCGTCCGGCGTTTCTTCGCCGATCTGCAGGGTCAGCATGCGCGGCACTTCATTGATCTTGTGGTACAGGTCGGTGTGGTTCTCGGCCTGGCCGGAAATGATCAAGGGGGTGCGCGCTTCATCGATCAGGATCGAGTCGACTTCATCGACCACGGCAAACGACAGGCCGCGCTGCACGCGTTCCTTCGCTTCGTAGACCATGTTGTCGCGCAGGTAGTCGAAACCGAATTCATTGTTGGTGCCGTAGGTGATGTCCGCGGCGTAAGCAGTCTGCTTGATGTCGTGGTCCATCTGCGACAGGTTCACGCCCGTGGTCAGGCCCAGCCAGCTGTACAGGCGGCCCATCCACTCGGCATCGCGCTGCGCCAGGTAATCATTGACGGTAATGACGTGCACGCCCTTGCCGGCCAGCGCGTTCAGGTAGGTCGGCAGGGTCGCCATCAGGGTCTTGCCCTCGCCCGTGCCCATCTCCGCGATCTTGCCGTAGTGCAGGACCATGCCGCCGATCATCTGGACGTCGAAGTGGCGCATCTTGAGCACGCGCCGCGCGGCCTCGCGGCACACCGCGAACGCTTCCGGCAGCAGATCGTCCAGGGTCGCGCCCTTGGCAAGGCGGTCCTTGAATTCGGGGGTCTTGGCCTGGAGTTCAGCGTCCGACAGCTTTTCGATCTGCGGCTCGAGGGCACTGATCTCGCGAACCGTCTTTTGATATTGCTTGAGCAGCCGCTGGTTGCGGCTACCGAAAATCTGGGTCAGTAATGACATGCTTAAATTCTAGAAAAAAACGCCGCAAAAGGGAGCCGTGATGATAGCAAAATGTTATCAAGCCCGGGCTGACTATGGCAAAAAGACGGTGATTTTATCACGCGATCCCGCCACAAATGGGGTTATTGGTCAAGATAACAAGGGCTGCGTCCACCACCTCAGGGCGCGAAGAATTGCATATCGCCCAAAACGCGGCTCGAATACACGGTCGCATCGTGGTAAAGATACAACAATTCATCCTTGCTATCGGGGCGGAACACGAAGGCGCGCAGCCGCGCTTTTTCCGCCGCATCGAGCAGCGGAATATTGTTGGTGCCGATCAGGACCACTTCTTCGTGGAAGCGCGCGAACCAGGGCAGCGCGCTCGGGCCGAAGGAGTCGGACAGGATCACCAGGCGCGGGCCCAGTCCCGGCGCGCTGTTGCGGTAGCGCGCCACCATGTGCAGCTTGGTGGCTGCGCCGGCCAGTTCCGGCAGGCAGGCCGGTCCCTCGCACGCGGTGATGCTGCTGCCGGCCAGCACCGGCGTGCCCACCGTGCGGATGATCTCGATGCCGGGGTAGAGCGACTGGTAGTCGGACGGGCCGGGCGCGTAGGCCGTCGCCAGGGGGCTCGCGACCGAGGCGGCGCGGCCCCAGAACCGCTGTTCGGCGGCCTCGGCCACCGCGCGCGGGACATCGCCGGCCCAGTGGAAATAATGCTGCGGCTGGGGCGGCGTGTCCGGGCCCAGCGCGCGCATCACGTCCAGCGGGAAATAGGTCAGCGCGCGCGCCGCCGGCTGCAGCCAGGACGAGGCGAGGATGGCCAGCGCCGGCGCCGCATGGTCCGGGCAGCGCGCGGCCATCCAGGCCGGCAGGTGGCGGTTGTAGACCAGCGGGCCGGACGGCACGATGAGCAATTTCGGCTTCAGGCCGCGGCGCGCGAAAAACTTTTCGAAATAATTGATTTCCTGGACGATCCGGTCCACGCCATCATAGCCGTCGCCGCAGGCGATGCGGATGGCGCCATAGGGCGCGCCTTGCACGGTATGGTTGGCCAGGAACATATAGCCGTCGCGTCCGGCCGCCACCTGGATGGTCGGGAACTGGCCGAACAGCGCATGGCGCAGGCGGGTATTGCTGCGCACCAGGGTGGGCCGCAGCGGAAAGCGGTCATTGATGCCCGCTTCCATGGCGGCAGGCCACAGCAGCGACTGCCCGACAGTGGCCGGCAGCGGCGGTATCGGCGCCAGCGCGCGGTTTTCCGCGTTCGGCTGCAGGCCGGGCAGGTAGACGCCAAGCACGGGCAGCGCGAACAGCGCCACGGCAAAGAGTTTGGCGAGATGGGCGCGCATCAGAAGCGGTAGTAGATGAAGGGGTTGTAGGTGCCGCCTGCCAGGCTGGCCGCGCACAGCGCCAGGCCCGCCACCGCCAGCGGGGCATGGCGCCAGCGGCCCGCAATCTGGCCGGCGCCGCCGCGCGTGAGGGCGCAGGCCAGGGCCACCAGCAGCGCCGTCAGTTCGGCCGGACCGATGTCCACTTGCCACGGGCGCCCTTCGGCCCTGGCGGCCTGGCCGCCCAGGGCAATGTAGTAGCCGGCGGCGGCGGCCATGTCGTGGGAGCGGAACAGGACCCAGCCGGCCATCACGGCCAGCAGGGTCCAGCCCTGCGCCAGCAGGCGCGGCAGGCGGGCCAGCAGGGCGAGCACGCCCATCCGTTCGATGACCAGCAGGGCGCCATGCCAGAAGCCCCAGGCCACGAAGGTCCAGGCCGCGCCATGCCACAGGCCGCACAGCAGGAACACGATGGCCAGGTTGGCGTAGGTGCGCAGCGGCCCGAGCCGGTTGCCGCCCAGCGGTATGTAGACATAGTCGCGGAACCAGCTCGACAGGCTCATGTGCCAGCGCTGCCAGAATTCGGTGACCGAGGCGGCGCTGTAGGGCTTGTCGAAATTGCGCGGATAGCTGAAGCCCGTCATGTGGCCGATGCCGATGGCCATGTTCGAATAGCCGCAAAAATCATAGTAGATCTGCAGCGTGTAGCACAGCAGGCCGATCCAGGCGGTGGGGGCCGACAGCGTCACCGGATCGAGGCCGAAGATGCGGTCGGCCGGCACCGCCAGGGTATTGGCCAGCAAGACCTTCTGGGCCAGGCCCAGCACGAACTGTTCGAGGCCGGCCAGCACGCGCGCGTTGGGCAGCTGGCGTGCGCCGATCTCGGCGGCGATCTGCTTGTAGCGCACGATGGGGCCGGCGGTCAGTTGCGGGAACATGGCCTTGTAGGTGGCGAAGCGCCAGAAATCGGGCTGGGCCTCGACATCCTTGCGGTAGACGTCGATCAGGTAGGACAGGCCCTGGAAGGTGAAGAAGGAAATACCCAGCGGCAGCACCACCGGCGGCAGGCTGGCGTCGACGTGGAACAGCTGGCCCAGCGCCTCGCCCAGGAAGGCCAGGTATTTGAACCAGGCCAGCATGGCCAGGTTGGCCGCCACGCCCACCACCAGCCACAGCTTCCTGCGCGCGCCGGCGCGGGCGATGGCCAGGCCGGTGCTGTAATTGAGCAGGGCCGACAGCAGCAGGATGGGGACGAAGCGCGGCTCGCCCCAGGCGTAGAACACCAGGCTGGCCACCAGCAGCACCGCATTCTTCCATGGAAGAACGTAGTACAGGCAGAGGAAGATCGGGAAGAAGTAGAACAGGAAGAGAATCGAGGAAAATACCATGCGGGGATTATGCATAGAAACCTGCGACCGGGCAATGTGCTATCGTGACGCCCATGCACATCTACGGCACCAAAACGCGGAAAACCTCGCTCGATGCGACGGATTTCCTGAAACGCAACGACAAGATGGCGGCCCTGTTGCCCACGGCAATGCGCATGGCCAGCCTGCAGACGGACTGCGCCAAATCGCTGCCGCCCATGTTCGCCCAGTGCGATGTGCTGTCCTTCCAGGACGCCCAGCTGGTGCTGGCCACGCCCACCTCGGCCGTGGCCGCCAAGCTCAAGCAGCAGCTTCCCAAGCTGATCGCGGCGCTGCAAAAGCGCGGCTGGCAAGTGGTGGACATCAAGCTGAAGGTGCAGGTCACGCGCAGCATCCCGCCCGTGGTGCACACGCGCCAGCTGGTGCTGCCCGATACCGCCAAGGCGGCGTTCGAGGAACTGGGCAATACCCTGCCCGAAACTGCCCAGAACGCCACCCTGATTGCCGCCCTGAAGGCGATGGCGGCGCGCAGGCGCTGAGCGGGATTACGCTAAGTTAGCGCCCACTCACGTTCCATCTGGCGCACATAGGACGCTGGCGCGCTGCCGGCTTGGGCGAAGGACACGATGTCGTAGGCGTCCGGGTGCTTGAGCAGTTCGAGCAGCAGCAGGTTGTTCAAGCCATGGCCCGATTTGTGCGCTTCGTAGCTGGCCAGCAGCGGATGGCCCACCAGGTACAGGTCGCCGATGGCGTCGAGGATCTTGTGGCGCACGAATTCATCTTCATAGCGCAGGCCGTCCGAATTGAGGATGCGGTATTCGTCCATCACGATGGCGTTTTCCAGCGAACCGCCGCGGGCCAGGCCCATGCCGCGCAAACTTTCCACATCCTGCATGAAACCGAAGGTGCGGGCGCGCGCCACGTCGTGCACATAGGACACGTCGCCGAAATCGACGAAGGCGCGCTGGGTGGTGCCGTCCACGGCCGGGTGGTTGAATTCGATGAAGAAATCGAGCTTGAAGCCGTCGTAAGGCGACAGGCGGGCCCATTTTTCATTGTTGCCGCTGCCCTGGCGGATTTCCACGGGCTTGAGCACGCGGATGAATTTTTTCGCCGCTTCCTGCTCCTGCACGCCCGCCTGCTGCAGCAGGAACACGAAGGACGAGGCCGAGCCATCCATGATGGGAATTTCTTCGGCCGACACGTCCACGTACAGGTTGTCGATGCCAAGGCCGGCGCAGGCCGACATCAGGTGTTCGACCGTGGACACGCGCGCCGCCCCGTTGATCAGGACGGACGCCATGCGGGTGTCGCCCACCACGCCCGCGCTGGCCGGGAACTCGACCACCGGGTCGAGGTCGACGCGGCGGAACACGATGCCGGTATCGATGTCGGCCGGGCGCAGGGTCAGGACGACCTTGGTGCCGGAATGCAAGCCGACGCCCGTGGTGCGCACGAGTTTCTTGAGGGTTCTTTGTTTAAGCATGGGCAGATTATACCGCTCTAGGGATGCTCGGCCTTGGCATGGTCATGCTCGTGGCGGATCAGGTAAATGCCGCTGCCGATGATGATGGCCGCGCCCAGCATGGTGTAGCGGTCCGGCAAGGCTTGCCACAGCAGCCAGTCCAGCCCCACGCCCCAGGCCAGGGCCGTGTATTCCAGCGGCGCGATGCTCGAGGCCTCGCCCTTGCTGAACGCTTCGGTGATGGCGATCTGGCCCAGGAAACCGGTCACGGACAGGGCCAGCAACAGCAGGAAGTCGCTGCCGCGCACGGCCACCCAGTCGGGCGCGGCCAGTGCGCTGGCGCCGGCCGACATCATCAGCATCAGCCACAGGATCATGTGTTCATTGCTGTCGGTGCGGCCCAGCACGCGGTTGGTGATGGCCGACACGGCGTAGCAGGCGGCAGCGGCCAGGATGGCCAGGCCGCCCAGGGTCAGCAAGCCTTCGCCGGTGGGGCGCAGGACCACGATCACGCCCACCAGGCCGACCGCGATCGCGATCCAGCGGGCGGCATTGACGCGCTCCTTGAGGAACACGACCGAGAGCGCCGTGATCAGGGCCGGGGCGATGAAGAAAATCGAATAGGCTTCGGCCAGGGTCAGATTTTTCAGGCCGAAGGCGAACAGCGACAGCATGGCGACGCCAAGGATGCCGCGCAGGATGTGCAGCGGCCAGCGCACCCGGAAGGCCGACTTGAAGGCGCCGCGCCAGCCGATGTAGACCAGCACCAGCGGCAGCGAAGCCAGGCCGCGCAAGGCGGCCACCTGCATGGCCGGATAGTGGGCGGCGAGCAGCTTCATGGCCGTGTCCATCAGGGAGAACATGGCGACCGCGAACAGCATCGCATAGATGCTGCGCATGTTCTTCACAGCGGCTTCTCCATGAAGATCGAGAGCGGGTCTTCGACGTAATCGCCGAACGGCGCGATGCGAACGAAGCCGTCGCGCTCGTACAGGCCGATCGCTTCCGGCTGGCTGATGCCCGTTTCCAGGCGCAGCCGCGGCAGGCCGGCGGACCGGGCGCCGTCGACGATGGCCGCCATCAGCAGGCCGCCCACGCCCTGCCCGCGCTGCGACGGATCGACGTACATGCGCTTGACTTCCGCATAGCCGCCGCGGTTGACGTAGGCGCCGCAGCCGACCGCCGCGCCGTGGTCATTGCGCGCGACCAGGAACACGACGTCCGGCTGCATCAGGGCGGCGACGTCGAGCAGGTGGTTGCTTTCGGCCGGATACAGCGCGCCGAAATAGGCATCGAGCTGCTCCAGCATGGCGACGATCTCGGGCTGGTTCGGGGATTCTTTTTTGATGTGCATGACGCTGACCGTAAAAAAAACAAAACGCCTCGCACCCTCTCGGGTGAAGGCGTTTCATGGTGCCGCTGTTGCTGCTTAAGCGACTTGCTTGAGCATGGTTTCGGCATTCGACACTTCGAACGCGCCGCCCTGCTCCAGGTTCAACTGGGTGACCACGCCGTCGTCAACCAGCATCGAGTAGCGCGCCGAACGCGTGCCCATGCCGTACTTGGAGAAGTCGGCGTCCAGGCCCAGGGCCTTGCTATAGGCGGCGTTACCGTCGGCCATCATGCGCACGATGCCGGTGGCCTTCTGGTCGCGGCCCCATGCGCCCATGACGAAGGCGTCGTTGACCGAGATGCACCAGATTTCGTCAACGCCCTTGGCCTTGAGTTCGTCCGCGTGCTTGACGTAGCCCGGCACGTGCTGTGCGGAGCAGGTCGGGGTGTAGGCGCCTGGCAGGCCGAAGATGGCGATCTTCTTGCCCTTGACCAGGTCAGCGACCTGGAAGGTATTCGGGCCGAGCGAGCAGCCTGCGGTTTCGGTTTCTACGAATTCTGCCAGTGCGCCTTCCGGCAGGCGGTCGCCGATTTTGATAGCCATTCGAGGCTCCTTGTGTATGGTTGAAAGACGAATAGTATGCCTGAAGCCAGCTGGTTTTGCTGGACCCCGAAAAAAACGCAGGGTGGAAAAGCACGGCGCCTTCCACCAAGCTGGCTCAGCTTGGTGGAAGGCGCTACGCTTTTCCACCCTGCGCGGGATCGCGGACTGGCGCTTAGTCGGCTTGCTTGCGCAGGAAGGCAGGAATGTCGTAGGTTTCCACGCCATTGCGCTGCATGGCCTGAACCTGCTCGGAAGCCTGTTCACGGCGCCATACGGCTGGCTGCTTCATGCCGTCGAGCGACTGGCCCAGGCCCGACGCGGCGCCCATGGTCACACCGGAGGACGCAGCCATGCCGGTACCGGACGCCATCATCGGCGCGTTGTGGGTACCGGTGCGCAGCATTGGCGTCTGCACCAGCTGCATGGCCTTCTTGGCTTTGCCCAGGCCCGTGGCCACCACGGTCACGCGGATATCGTCGCCCATGGTGTCGTCGTAGGCGATGCCTTGCGCGATCGACGCATCGGGCGCCGCGAAAGCGCGCACCGCGGCCATGACTTCCTTGATTTCCTTGCCCTTCAGGTTGCGGCTGGCGGTCACGTTGACCAGCACGCCGCGTGCGCCCGACAGGTCGATACCGTCAAGCAGGGGCGAAGCCACTGCCTGTTCGGCGGCGATGCGCGCGCGGTCCACGCCGGACGCGGTGGCCGTGCCCATCATGGCCTTGCCCTGCTCGCCCATGATGGTCTTGACGTCGTTGAAGTCGACGTTGATGTGGCCCGGCACGTTGATGATCTCGGCGATACCGGCGACCGCGTTGTTGAGCACATCGTCGGCGTGCTTCATCCAGTCGATCATGCTTTCGTCTTCGTAGATCTCTTCCAGCTTTTCGTTCAGGATGATGATCAGCGAATCGACGTGCTGGGACAGTTCTTCCAGGCCGCTTTCGGCGATGTCCATGCACTTCTGGCCTTCGTACGAGAAAGGCTTGGACACGACGGCAACCGTCAGCGCGCCCATGCTCTTGGCGATTTCAGCGACGATGGGCGCAGCGCCCGTGCCGGTGCCGCCGCCCATGCCGGCAGCGATGAAGACCATGTGCGCGCCGCGCAGCGAATCTTCGATGCGGGCACGCGATTCTTCGGCCAGCGCGCGGCCGACGGTCGGCTTCATGCCGGCGCCGAGGCCCGAATCGCCGATCTGGATAATATTGTGGGCCGACGATGCAGCCAATGCCTGGGCATCGGTGTTCGCAGCGATGAACTCAACGCCGGACACGCCCTTGTTGATCATGTGCTGAACTGCATTACCACCTGCTCCGCCGACGCCGACGACTTTGATGACGGTTCCGAGTGCTGCGTTATCGACCATATCAAACTCCATGATGTACTCCTAATCAAAGTGCGGTTTCCAAGCGCCAGGGCTCATATTCATATGAAACCTGGAGATTGAAAACTGCGGTTAACTATAAAAAATTAAAAATTCCCCAAAAACCATTCTTTCATGCGCTGCCACACTGCTTTTACCGAGCCATCCTGCCTGGTTACGATGTGGCCCCGCAAATACTGCTTCTTCGCTTCCAGCAGCAGGCCGAGGACAGTCGCATAACGCGTACTGCGCACGACGTCGGCAAGCTGGCCGCGATAGTCCGGCGTGCCAAGGCGCGCCGGCTTCAAGAATATGTCTTCCGCCATTTCGACCATGCCGGGCATGATCGCGGTGCCGCCGGTGAGCACGATGCCCGACGAGAGCACGCCTTCGTAGCCGGACTCGCGCACCACCTGGTGCACCATCGCGAACAGCTCTTCGACGCGCGGCTCGATCACGGCAGCCAGCGCCTGGCGCGACAGGTTGCGCGGACCGCGGTCGCCCAGGCCCGGCACTTCGAGCGACTCGTGCGGATCGGCCAGCACCTGCTTGGCCACGCCGTAGCGGATCTTGATTTCTTCCGCTTCCGAGGTCGGCGTGCGCAGCGCCATGGCGATATCGTTGGTGATCTGGTCGCCGGCGATCGGAATGACCGCCGTGTGGCGGATCGCGCCGTCCGAGAACACGGCGATGTCGGTGGTGCCGCCGCCAATGTCGATCAGGACCACGCCCAGTTCCTTTTCGTCGAGCGTGAGCACCGCGTCGGCCGACGCCATCGGCTGCAGGATCAGGTCCGACACTTCCAGGCCGCAGCGGCGCACGCACTTGACGATGTTCTGCACCGCCGACACCGCGCCGGTGACGATGTGCACCCGCACTTCCAGGCGAATGCCGCTCATGCCGATCGGCTCGCGCACGTCTTCCTGGCTGTCGACGATGAATTCCTGCGGCACCGTGTGCAGCAGCTGCTGGTCGGTCGGGATGTTGACGGCCTTGGCCGTTTCGATCACGCGCGCCACGTCGGTGCTGGTCACTTCCTTGTCCTTGATGGCGACCATGCCGCTCGAATTGAACGAACGGATATGGCTGCCGGCGATGCCCGCATAGACGTTGCGGATCTTGCAGTCCGCCATCAGCTCCGCTTCTTCAAGCGCGCGCTGGATCGATTCGACGGTCGCCTCGATATTGACGACGACGCCCTTTTTCAGGCCTCGCGACTAGTGCTGACCGAGTCCGATGACTTCGTGGCGCCCATCGGGCATCACTTCGGCCACCACCGCCACCACCTTCGAGGTGCCGATGTCGAGTCCGACGATCAGGTTTTTCGCGTCTTTTGTCATGTGCTGTCGCCTACTGTGTTTTCTTGGTTTTGCCGCTGGTTGAATTAAGTTCTTTTTTCACTACCGCCTTCACAGGCTTTGTTGCATCACTCGGCACCTTGAGGCCGGCGGCGGAAAGCGCCAGGCCATTCGGGTACCGCATGTCGATCGTGTCGATCCCGTCGGGGATCAAGCGGGCCAGTTGCGGATAGATTTTCACCAGCCGGTCAACCCGGTTCCTCAGTGTCGTCTTGTCCTGCTCGCGGCCCAGCGCCACGCTCATTCCGTTATCGAGTCCGACGGTCCACGCATAGCGGGAGGACAGACTCAGCTTCCCTGGCGCGAGCCGCAGCGGCGCAAACCACGCCCGCAATTCGGCAAACCGCGCCAGCACTTCCTTCTCGCTCCCCTCCGGCCCGTCGAGCGCCGGCAGCGCATGGTCTTCGTCCGCCTCGGCCAGGTTGGCGGTGAACACATCGCCCTTGACCGACAGCAGGCGCCCATCTTCGCCCCAGGTGCCGAGCGGTTCGTGCTCCTCGACTTCCACGATCAGCTGGTCCGGCCATTCGCGCCGCACCGTTGCCTTGCGCACCCAGGGCACCGATTCGAAGGCCGTACGCACCTGCTCCAGGTTGGTCGTGAAAAAATTGCCCTTGATCCGTCCGACCACGCCCGCGCGCAGGGTCAGCTTGTTCACATGCTTCAGTTCCATGCCGTACATGCTCTCGACGCTCACCGTACGCAGGGTGAACATCGGCCGCTGCGACAACCACCACACGCCCGACGCCAGCAAGGCCAGGACTACTGCGGCAACCAGGCCGCTGGCGCTTGCATTCAGAGCTCGGACGTCATGCCACATTGCGTAATCAGCCCTTGCCCATCTTCAGCCGCGCCGAACGCAGGATCTCCACGCACAAATCTTCATAACTGATACCGACCGCATTGGCCGCCATCGGCACCAGCGAATGGCTGGTCATGCCGGGCGATGTATTGGCCTCGATCAGGAACGGCTTGCCGTCGCTCGCGCGCAGCATGAAATCGATCCTGCCCCAGCCTTCGCAGTCGAGGGCGCGGTACGCTGCCAGCGCGGCGCTTTCCATGTCGGCGCGGGTTGCCTCCGGCAGGTCGGCCGGGCAGAAATACTTGGTCACGTCGGTGAAGTACTTGTTCTGGTAGTCGTAATTGCCTTCCGGGGCGACGATCTCGATGATCGGCAGCGCGCGCGCGGTGGCGCCGCGGCCCAGGATGGCGACCGTGAATTCGCGTCCGGTGACAAATTCCTCGGCCAGCACCACGTCGTCGAAGGTCGCCGCCAGCTCGTATGCCGCCTTGAAATCGGCGGCGTCGGACACCTTGGTGATGCCGATGGTCGAGCCTTCGTGCGGCGGCTTGACGATCAGCGGAATGCCGATGTCGGCGGCCACCGCTGCCAGGTCGGTGCCCGGGGTGATCGACGCATAGCGCGGCGTGGTCAGGCCCTTCTGCAGCCAGATCATCTTGGTGTAGATCTTGTCCATGCCGATGGCGCAGGCCATCACGCCGCTGCCGGTGTACGGAATGTTCAGCTGCTCGAGCGCGCCCTGCAGGCTGCCGTCTTCGCCGAAGCGGCCGTGCAGCGCAATGAATACGCGGTCGAATTTTTCAGCCGCCAGTTCGGCGATGCTGCGCTGGCCCGGATCGAAGGCGTGGGCGTTGATGCCCTTGCTGGTCAGCGCGGCCAGCACGCCGCGGCCCGACATGATCGACACGTCGCGTTCGGCGGAACGGCCGCCGAACAGCACGCCAACCTTGCCCAGTGCCGCTGCGTCTGCGGGAGTAAATATGCTCACTTCAAGCCCCTGTATAGGTTGTCAGTTTTTGCGGAATGCCGCTGATCGAGCCGGCGCCCATGGTGATCACGACATCGCCGTCCTGCACCAGGCCCATGATGGTGGCCGGCATGTCGGCGATGGCTTCGACAAAAATCGGTTCGACCTTGCCGTTCACGCGCAGCGCATGCGCCAGCGAACGGCCGTCGGCGGCGCGGATCGGCGCTTCGCCGGCCGGATACACCTCGGACAGCACCAGAACGTCCGGCGTTCCCAGCACCTTGACGAAGTCTTCGAACAGGTCGCGCGTGCGGCTGTAGCGGTGCGGCTGGAAGGCCAGCACCAGGCGGCGGCCCGGATAGGCGCCGCGGGCGGCGGCCAGCGTGACTTCGGTTTCGAGCGGATGGTGGCCGAAATCGTCGACCAGCGTGAAGGCGCCGCCGCCGGGAATGGCGACGTCGCCATAGCGCGTGAAGCGGCGGCCCACGCCGTGGAATTCGGCCAGGCCCTGCTGGGTGGCGCTGTCTTCGATGCCGATTTCGCGCGCGATCGCGATCGCCGAGCAGGCGTTCAGCACATTGTGCATGCCTGGCTGGTTCAGGATGAACTGGGTGTCCGGGTAGCCTTCCTGGATCACGGTGAAGTTCATCTGCAGGCCGATGGCGCTGGCGTTCACGGCGCGCACTTCCGCTTCCGCGGAAAAGCCGTAGGTGGTGATCGGCTTGGTCACCTGCGGAATGATGGCGCGCACATGCGGATCGTCGATGCA
>Ga0187844_10000076_pt1 | contig 68826 bp, 65 predicted proteins | sample SpaLakP09_SKY_50_FD_134517 | JGI IMG/M metagenome (GOLD analysis project Ga0187844, IMG submission 134517) | Oligotrophic lake water microbial communities from Sparkling Lake, Wisconsin, USA - SP09_SKY_50 | ecosystem: Environmental > Aquatic > Freshwater > Lake | place: USA: Sparkling Lake...
GCCGATAGCGGTGCGCGCTTTGCCGATAACGCTACGGAATCGGCAGGGCGCAGGGTGAGGCGGGTTTGTGCGTGGCAACCTCAGGTATCGCGATAGACCTGTGAACGTTCCAGCAGGATCTGGATCAGGCGCTCGGCCAGCGGCGACTGGTAGGCGTCCTTGCGGCGTAGCACGCCGATGGACCGTTGCCAACGCGCGGAAGCGATCTCCAGGATGGCCAGCCCCTGCGTCTGCGCAACCGTGCGCCGCCCGAGCACCGTCAGCAGATCGCTGCTATGGATGACGGACAGAAGGGCCGCCGCTGACGAGTTGGTTTCCACAGCGACGTTTGGGGCAGGCAGGCCAGCCTCGGCGAAGCGCGCCTCAACCAGTCGGCGCGCAACTACGTTGGTATTGGGCAGTAGCCACGAGTAGTCGCACAGGTCGGCAAGCCTCAGCGAGCGCCGGTCCAACAACGGATGGCGATCGCGCGCAATCACCACGAGTTCGTCGTCGAACAACGGGATCTGCTCGAATTCCGGATCGCCTTTGCGCGCCAGGGCCGCGATGCACAGATCGAGGTCGCCGAGGCGGAGCGACGAGTAGAGCGAATCGTTGAGGCCGATGGAGATCTGGATATGGGCGGCAGGCCGCTGCTTGATGAGTTCGGTGCAGGCTTCCGAGAAAAACATGCTCAGGATCGAAGCGGGTACGCCTACGCGAACCAGGCCGATCTTGCCAAGGTGCAGGTCGTTGGCTTCCTTGATGGCATCGTCGAGCGAGGACCTCACCTGCAGCACGCGTTCAAAGAATACCGACCCGGCGGACGTCAGCGTCATGCCTTTGGCATTGCGTTCGAAGAGCTGTATTCCCAGTTCCTGCTCGAGGCGTTGCACCCCCTTGGTCAGCGCCGGTTGACTCTGGCCGAGCTTCTCCGAAGCACGTCCAACGTGGCCTGCCTGTGCCACTTCCAGAAAATAATTCAGATCCTCAAGCCTCATCTGATTCCGCCGCGTTATCGAAACTGACGTTCCGATCATGGGGGAGGAATGCTGCCCGGTCAACACTGTCAGGATCGGAAGAGGAGTCAAAAATGCCAGAACTTGCTGCCAACCCTGGCGAGCTGCGTGCCGTGCTGCATCGCTACCTGGAGGACGAATTGCTTCCATGGGAGCGGGAGCAGAACATCGGTTACGAAGACCGGATCTCGCGCGAACTGATCCGTTCCATCTGGCGGCGCAGCCGGGAGCTGGGGCTTTACGGAGCCCAGTTGCCCGTCGAATTAGGCGGCCAGGGCCTTTCTGTGGAGGCAATGTGCCAGCTCAAGGATGATGTGGCCGCATCGGGGGCCGTCCTGTTTCCGCATGTGCTGGGAGACTGGGGCGGACCTTCGCGCGTGGGCAATCTCGTCCGGTTTGCCACGCCTTACCAGCGGGAGCGCTTTATCGACCCCGTGATCGCCGGCGAGCGTGGCGCCTGCTTTGCCATGACGGAACCGAATTCGGGGTCGGACGCCGCGAGCATCCAGACACGCGCAGTCGTCGACGGCGACGATTACATCGTCACGGGCCGAAAGCACTTCATCACTGCCTCGGTATTCGCGGACTACGCCCTCACCATGTGCGTGACGGATCCCGACAAAGGCAATGAAGGCATTTCCGCCATCTTCATCGATCTCGATAGTCCGGGCGTTACGCTCGATACCGCCTGCGTGCCCATCACGGGACAGTACGTGGATGCCGACATCATCCTGGATCACGTCCGCGTACCGCGCCGCAACTGCATCGGCGGAGAAGGCAACGGCTTCCGGCTGGCGATGAACCGCATCAGCCTGAATCGACTGCTCCACTGCCCGACCATGATTGGATTGGCCCGCCAGGCGCTGCGCCTGTCCATTGCCTACGCCAACACGCGCCGCCAGTTTGGCGGGGCGATCATCCGCTTTCAGGCGATTCAGCACATGCTTGCCGACATGGCCTCCAGCCTGTTCGCTTGCGAAAGCATGGTGTTAGCCGCCGCACGCAAGGCCGACGCAGGCATCGATGTCCGCATGGAAGCGTCGATGTGCAAGCTATTCGTCTCCGAAGCCTGTTTCCAGATTGCCGACAAGGCCGTGCAGATTCATGGCAACGTGGGGGTCACGAAGAACCATCCGGTCGAGTTCATCTTCCGACGCCTCCGGCTTTATCGGATCGTGACCGGCACCAGCGAAATCCAGCGCAACACGATCGCCAAGGAAATCATGCAAGGACGCGGCGCATGAGCGGCGGCTAAGCATCACGATTCCAGGCCTCATTCGCGGCGCTGAACGGAAATGACCGTTTCTGGCCGAGAAAAGTGCGGCACATATTGGCGCGAATGGATGGCAAGTGGCCATCGCTTAGAATTCCGCATCCGAGACCGATAGTCGACACCATGCCTGGAGCCAACCTGACGCAATGCGTCGTGTACCCAATGCGAACGGCCGCGCTAGCCGCCGCGTTGTTTGCGCTGGGCGCGTGCACCGCGCGGCCTTTTCAACCGAACCCGCCGGCGTACACGATGTGGGAAAAGAAGGGGGTGACTGAGGATGGCGTGCGCGCCGCCATGCACGATTGCGGCTTTGCCAGCGCTACGAGCAATGATGGCGTCAACATGACCGGCAATGACTATGCCGGCGCCGAACTGTGCATGATCGACAACGGCTTCTTGTACAAAGGGCGGCGCATTGCCTGCGCCGACTTTCCGGAGCGGACGGCCTGCGGCCGGGTGCCGCGCGGCAAGACCTTTGGAACCGATCCCGATTTCGATCCGGCGCGGCTGGCAAGCCGGCCAGCGCGGCCGCCCGCCTATACGTACTGGACTCGCCCAGGGACCGATGTCGAAGGCGTCAAGCACGCGATGATGGCGTGCGGCTACAACACCGTCATCGAGCCGACCGATTCGATGCTGCTCAACGACATCGCTGGCGCGCAGCTTTGCATGATCGAGCAGCAGTTCACGTATGCGTGGCCCGTCAACAGCCTGCTATGCAAGAGCACGCCGGGGTTGGCTGCCTGCCGCAACCGTCCCATCGATGCCGAGCGCTGCTGCGCTCGTCCGAAAGCCGCGGGCCAGCACTGAATCATTTCCTGGCTGACATGGCGGATGACGTCACGCCACGGCGGTCTCCGCTACTTGCCCGCGTATTTTAATCGCCGGCCGCGTGTTCCTTTACATCGCCTACGACCATTGCTTTTAGCCCTTCACGCAGAGCGGTCGCATTTTCTACGCCGTTTAGTTCCTCGAACTCGCGTTGTGCGGCTCGCCAGAGCGGGGCTGCTCGTTCGTGCAGCCGTCGCCCGTCCTTGGTGAGTTCGATCAGTCGGATTCGGCCGTCAGTTGGCGACGGCTTGATTTTCACGAAGCCATCGCGTTCGAGAAAGCCAACCATCTTTCCCATCTCCGTCCGCTCAATATCGAGCCTCTCGGCCAGCGCGTTGACCGGGGCACTTCCCACCTCGTCCAGTGCCGCAAGCGTCAGAAATTGTGTAATGCGCAGACCCACCGGTTCGAGATGGCTATCGTAGAGTCGCGAGATCTGCCTGCTTGCCTTCCTGGCGGCGAAGCAATTGCACTGATCGATTCCAAGCGGCTGGTCAAACACCGACATCGCGGTTCCACTCCTTATCTATTTGGGCTAGTCATGCATTAAGTTTAGATGCAGCTTGCACCGAGCCGGGCTCCGGGGCACTCGGATACTCGGCTCGGCCGACGGACGATACGCGTGCACACGGCAATCGTCATGGGACGGTCTACACGCCGTCCGGCGGTACGATATACCCAGGCACTTCGGCCGCGAGGGTGCTCTTCAGGACTGCAGTGCCTTTGTCAGCCATGACTTCGCTCTTGCCGGCGGCTAGAGCGTCGTAGGTCTTTCGAACAACATCATTCGGACTCGCCTTGGGTACATCAATGCCCTTGGTCAAGTCTGTATCGACGAAGCCGACGTGAAGGCCGAGCACGTGGATGTTACGCTCTTTCAGGTGAAAGCGAAGCTGGTTCGTGAAGCTCCACGCCGCTGCCTTTGACGCGGCATACGGCGTCAGATAGGGGCGCGGCAGCCACACAATGTCGGAAAGGACGTTGATGATGGCCGCATGTGATTTGGTTGTTAGTACCCCTTCGAAGGCTTGGGAGACACGCACGACGCCATAGTAGTTAGTGTCGAACATCTGCTGGGACTGGGTTTCTGTGTCGACAGCAAGAGGCCCTTCTATCAGCGCGGCAATGCCGGCGTTGTTGATCAGAAGCGTGGTGTCGGCGGCGACTTTCGCGGCTGCGGCGATCGATGCTCTATCTGTGACGTCAATCTGGATCGGCGAGATACCTGGTTCATTGAATCCGGTGATGTTGCGCATGCCAGCGTAAACTTTCTTCGCCCCGCGACGAACCGCTTCGCGAGCGAACTCCAAGCCAAGGCCACGGCTGGCGCCGGTGATGAAGACAGTTGCGTTTTTCACTTCCATGACAACTCCTTTTGATTGGTGCGAGCCATCGGAGGCGAATATCTTGGCCCCCAACGCGCCCGTGGTATCAAAGAAAAATTTCTTCTGGAAATTGCTCCGAGAATATTTCCCGCAGATGGGTAGCGATGCTTAGGACAGCACCGAGCGGGGACATTCGTACGCTGACTCGCGGCACCGATCCATCGGAATTTCGGTCAGCGACGACGGTTGCGCTCAGCTTTTCACCGCTTGTCAGAACAGCCTCGTATTCGAGCACCAGCCGCACGTCGCTGGTTTCAAGGAACGTTGGCGTCTGGGAGCCGTAGAGAGCTCCAACAGCATTGATCAGGAGCCTGATGTCATCGCGTCCTACAACGCGATCACGCAACACGGAACTTGCTAGCTCCGCGTCTGCCGTCAAATCATCCAGAAATGGGTGACGTTCATTCCGTGAATCGGACATGTTCATCTCCAATCGTTGCAGGACAACGTTCATGCAAAAACAGCGCGATTCTGTGCAACGTACTGTTGGACCGAGAGCGGTGGCTTACCGGTGATCCTCGCAACAACGTCGTTGGTGCCGGAGAAAATTCCTTCTTGGTAGTTTTGCGCCACTTCCACCAAATGCTGAGTGAGGAACGGCGGGAATTTGTAGAGGTTCTCCATCTTGTACTGAAACTCTTCGATCGAAGTCGGTGTGTATTCGATGCGAGCGCCAAGTACTTCGCTCATCGCTGCTGCGATTTCCGTGTGGTCCATCTCGACGGGGCCATGGAGCGTGTAGGTTTTTCCTGCGTGGGCCTCAGGCGCTGCCAGCACATGGGCGATCACTCGGCCCTGATCGTCACTGGCAATCGGCGCATGACTGCCGTGGCCAAACGGGAACTCAATTCTTTTCTTGGCCCAGATCTCCTTCGCAAAGTGCGGGTAGACCAGCCAATCGGCGAAAAAAGTGGGACGCAGGTGCGTAGTCGGAACGCCCGACCAATCGAACACACGCTCGGAAATCCAGTGATCCTGAGCGGCGTGGCTTGCCGACTCCCGGCGTGCAGAAATCTGTGACATGTTGACGATCGCCGCGACGCCCGCTTCCTTCGCAGCCTGCGCGAAGTAGGCGGCAGCGCTGATGATCCCTGGCGAGATCGGATGAAGGAAATACGCCGAACGGATGCCCTCCATCGCCGCGCGGATCGCGTCAACACTTGTGAAATCGCCAACAGCGATATCCACTCCACGCTGCCTCAAGGCGGCAGCGCGATCGTCGTCCGTGCGGACGTAGGCCCGCACGCGTCTGCCGAGCGCGAGCAGTTCGTCGATGGCTGCGCCGCCGGTGCGCCCGGTTGCGCCGCTTACAAGAATGTCAGGTTGGTTCATTGTTTCGCTCCGTTTTTTGAAATGAGAGCATATGCTCTCTTGAGGCAAGAATAGGAGCATATGCACGTAATGTCAAGAATCGCCTGGTGGGGCCTGTGCGGATGGCACTCCCAAGAGGGTTTTGCCCGTCCCGGGGTGGCGAACTGTTAGCTGGGGCGGTGCACGCTGGCGCCATCGCCGACGTTCAGTCGGGCGATGTCAACGGCGCCTACGCGACGTCTATCAGTCACTGGCGAAGAGCGGCTGACTTCGCCGGCCCCCCTTCCAAGATGGACGCATGGATGCGCGATAATGGCCGAAGAGCTCGTTACTAAGGAACTCAATGCGCATCCCGCCAATGAAGAGCATCGTTGCCTTTGAGAGCGTTTCGCGCAACCGAAGCGTCAGTAAGGCAGCCGAAGAATTGGGTTTGACTGCTTCAGCGGTCAGCCATCAACTGGCCAATCTGGAGGACGCTATTGGCCAGCCGCTGTTCTTTCGCCAAGGCCGAGGTCTGGTACTCACGCCGGTGGGCGAGCAGTATTTGCGGGACATCACCGGAGCTCTCGCAGAACTCAATAGGGCAACCGAGCGCGCTTCCACACCTGCAGCCATCGACATCCTGCGCGTTCACACCAGCCCAAGTTTCGGACTGATGTGGTTGCTTCCGCGATTGGAGTCTTTTCAGGCTGACAACGGCGATATACAGATCAACCTGTCGTGCTCCTATGAGGATGTGTCGTTCACCGCTGGTTTCTATGACGTGGATGTACGGCACGGCCACGCGCACTGGCGAGACCTCGAGGTCAAAACGCTTCGCCATGAACGGATTCTTCCGCTCGCCTCGCCCGAGTACCTGAGAAAGAATCCGGTGCAAAAGCCCGCCGACCTCGTGCAACGCCGGCTGATCAACTCCGAAACTCCCCTGATTCGGTGGGAGCAGTGGTTTGCGCGGTTCGGCGTGCCCGCGATGCATAAGAACTTCGACTTCGCCTTCGACCGTTCATATATGTCACTTGAAACGGCTGCGCTGGGTCTTGGCGTTGCGCTTGAGAGCTCACTGCTGGCGTCGGTGATGCTTCAAAAGGGGACGTTGGTTCCCGTGTTCGAAGAGCAATACGCAGTGGAAGTTGTCAGCCATCACGTGGTCTATCCAGCGCAAAATGCCGACTTGCCACGGATTCAGCGCTTCCTGACCTGGCTTGATCGGGAGGTCAACCGGCGCCAGGAGGGCGCTGACTAATGAGGGTTTTCCCTCATCTCGACAACCCTCGATAACTGAAAATTTCTCAGCAATAGTTGAAATCGAATGCATTGATTGGAAGCGCTTCAGAGACAAAACTCGACCCATCAACACACCACGCATAAGCAAGGAGACATGAGATGCTGGTGGAGAACAAAGTAGTTATCGTCACGGGCGCAGCTTCGCCTCGTGGTATCGGCAAAGCGACTGCCCGGGCGCTGGCGAAACAAGGCGCAAAGGTCGTCATCCTTGACCTGCAGCTCGACGCCGCTCAGGCGGCGGCCGCCGAACTGGGTGAGGTTCATTTGGGACTGCGCTGCGATGTCACGGACAAGGCTTCATGCGACGCCGCCGTGCAGGCCACCATCGCACGCTACGGCCGCATTGACGCGCTTATCAACAATGCCGGCATCACGCAGCCTATCCGCACACTTGATATCGGTGCCGCCAATTTCGATGCGGTTGTCGACGTGAACCTCCGCGGCACGCTTTACATGTTGCAGGCGGTACTGCCGCAAATGAAGGAGCAGAAGGGCGGGAGCATTGTCTGCATGTCATCTGTTTCCGCTCAACGCGGCGGTGGCATCTTTGGCGGCCCGCACTATAGCGCCGCAAAAGCCGGCGTTCTCGGGCTGGCTAGAGCCATGGCCCGCGAATTTGGCGGCGATCGCATTCGCGTGAACTAGGTCACGCCTGGTCTGATTCAAACCGACATCACCGGCGACAAGCTGACTCCCGAAATGCGCGCCGACATTATTAAGGGTATTCCGCTTGGACGGCTAGGCGATGCCGCCGACGTAGCCAACGCTTGCCTGTTCCTGGTAAGCGATCTTTCCACATATCTCACTGGCATCACGCTGGATGTGAACGGCGGCATGCTGATTCACTGATAGCGGCCCGAGGGCCGCCTCCCCACCATGTTAAAGCACCCGGGACCACTCGGGGCACCGGCAGGAGACATTCCATGAAGACCAAATATGCAGCGTCGCCCCTCGGGGCCGGCGTGGTGACAACACGCGCCGACGAAGCCACGTTCGAGTCTCGCACCTATGGCAAGGTGATGCGTCGGCTGATTCCGTTCCTGATGCTGTGCTACCTGGGAGCGTACCTCGATCGCGTCAATGTGGGCTTTGCCAAGCTACAGATGCTGAACGATCTACAGTTCAGCGAAACCATCTACGGCCTCGGCGCCGGCATTTTCTTCCTGGGCTACTTCATCTTCGAAGTACCGAGCAACGTCATCCTGCACAAGGTTGGCGCACGCAACTGGCTGGCACGCATTATGTTGACGTGGGCCGCCATCTCGGCAGGCTTCGCTTTCGTCAGCACGCCAACGCAGTTTTATGTACTACGTTTCTTGCTCGGTGTTGCTGAGGCTGGCTTTGCGCCTGGGGTCATCCTTTACCTTACGTACTGGTTTCCCTCGGAGCGGCGCGCCAAAGCGCTCTCGATGTTCTTCATGGCGATCCCTTTGGCCGGCATCGTTGGCGGTCCGCTGTCGGGATGGATCATGCATGCCTTCCATGGTGCGCATGATCTGGCGGGTTGGAAGTGGCTATTCCTGATCGAGGCATTTCCATCGCTGGTTCTAGGCATTGCCATTCTGTTTTATCTCGACAATGGCATTCAGGGCGCCAAGTGGCTTACGGTCCAAGAAAAGGCGCTGCTTCAACGCAATGTCGAGGGCGACAATGCAATGAAGGTACAGCACATTTCGATTCGTGCCTTTATGGCGGATCGACGGCTCTGGTTGATGGCAGCGATCTACTTCTGCGTGGTGCTGGGCCAGTATGGTTTGACGTTCTGGCTCCCGACCATCATCCGTAAGACTGGTGTTGCGGATCCGCTGTGGGTTGGCATCCTCACCGCCGTACCGTATCTGTGCGCCATCGTTGCGCTACCGCTGATTGGCCTGTCGGCCGACCGTCGGCGGGAGCGCCGTCTTCACCTGGCAATCCCGATGCTGGTGGCGGCGATTGGCTTCGCCACGCTGCCAATGCTCGGCAGTGTCACCGCAGCCATCATTTGCCTCTGCATTGCCGCTGCGGGAATCATGACTTCGTCTTCGCAGTTCTGGGCGCTTCCCACCGCCGTGCTGGGCGGTATGTCCGCAGCAGCCGGTATCGCCGCGGTGAATTGCGTGGCGAACCTCGCGGGCTTTTTCTCACCCGCCATCGTGGGCTGGCTCAACGACTTCACTGGCAAGTCAACTGCGGGCCTGATCTTTATCTCGGCGACGGTCGTATTCGGCGCGCTGCTCGTATTCCTGGTACCGGCGAAAGCTGTGAATCGCTAAGCCAGCCACCATTTAACGGAGTCAATCATGAGTCGTACAAATCTCGAGGCGCCTGTCTCGCTGGCAGAGCGCGCCTATCGTATCCGGCGCAACGCCATCTTGATGGGCGAAGTCCAGGGGCAAGGCTATGTAGGCCAGGCGCTCGATATCGCGGACGTGCTTGCCGTCGCCTACTTCGGTGCCATGAAGTACCGTCCGGAAGATCCTCAATGGGAGGGTCGGGATCGCTTCCTGCTTTCCAATGGACACTACGCGATCGCGCTATACGCCGCGCTGCTCGAGGCGGGCATCCTGCCTGCCGAAGAGCTTGAAACCTACGGGAGCGATGACAGCCGCTTGCCCATGTCGGGCATGGCTAGCTACACGCCGGGCATGGAGATGTCCGGGGGGTCGCTCGGCCAAGGCCTCACGATTGCCGTCGGCCGTTGCCTGGGTCTGAAGCGCAAGAACTCGGACGCGTTCGTCTACACCCTGTTTTCGGATGGAGAACTGGACGAAGGATCGATCTGGGAAGGCCTCCTTTCCGCCAGCCACTGGAAGCTGGACAACCTGATCGCCATGGTTGACGTGAACAACCAACAGGCTGACGGGCCGTCGACGCAGATTCTGTCGTTCGAGCCGCTGGTGCCGAAACTGGAGGCTTTCGGGTGGTATGTGCAGCGTGTGGACGGCAACGACATCGATGCAGTAGCTACGGCCTTCGACAACGCCCGCGCGCATAAAGAAGCGCAGCCGCGAATGATCGTCTGCGACACGCGGATGGGCTGCGGTGTGCCGTTCCTTGAGCAACGCGAAAAGAATCACTTCATTCGGGTAGACGCCCACGAATGGCAACTGGCCCTGCAGGCCCTCGAAGATGGGAGAAAAGCATGAGCAACAACATTCAATCGGGCAAGCCCCGCCTGAAGACCTCGGCCATGATTGCGTCGATCGCGGGAGAAGGGCAGACGACGCGGTCAGCGCCATTCGGTCACGCCTTGACAGCACTGGCGGCCGAACAGCAGGACATCATCGGCATGACGGCTGACCTGGGCAAATACACGGACCTCCATATCTTTGCGAAGGCCTATCCTGATCGTTACTATCAAATGGGTATGGCGGAGCAATTGTTAATGGGAGCGGCTGCAGGCTTTGCGCATGAAGGCGCAGTTCCCTTCGTGACGACCTACGCAGTGTTTGCAACGCGTCGCGCCTACGACTTCATGCATCAGACGATTGCCGAGGACAACCTGAATGTCAAAATTGTCTGCGCGTTACCCGGGCTGACGACAGGATATGGCCCCAGCCACCAGGCAGCGGAGGACCTGGCGCTGATGCGAGCCATGCCCAACATGACGGTCATCGATCCGTGCGACGCCATCGACATCGAGCAGATGGTTCCAGCCATTGCCGAACACAACGGCCCGGTCTATGCCCGTCTCCTGCGCGGCAACGTGCCTGCGGTCCTGGACGAGTATGACTACAAGTTCGAACTCGGCAAGGCGAAGCTGCTTCGGGACGGTGCCGACGTATTGATCATATCGTCCGGAATCATGACGATGCGCGCTTTGGAAGTGGCCAAGGAGCTGGAAGCGGATCGTGTTGGCGTGGCCGTGCTGCATGTCCCCACAATCAAGCCGCTCGATACGGAAACCATCGTGCGTGAAGCGCGAAAGTCGGGCCGATTGGTGATCGTGGCAGAGAACCACACGGTCATTGGGGGACTTGGAGAGGCGGTGGCCGTCACATTGCTGCGTGAGGGTGTACATGTGCCCTTCAGGCAAGTGGCTCTGCCCGACGAGTATCTGGATGCCGGCGCGCTGCCGACGCTCCATGACCGCTATGGTATTTCCACAAACGTGGTGGTCCAGTCGGTAAAGAAATGGCTTAGCGAGTAGAAGTGAGCTGTAAGCGGCACCGTCGCTTGCCGGTGCCGTAGATGCCGATATGGTTTTTGCCTGGCGCACCTCATTCGAGACCGGTGGGCACATTCTTGCGCGATTCGTCGCTAAGTCTCATTGGGCCGCGAGCTCGATATTGGGCGTGCGTGCAGTCTCCCGAATGATGGCAACCACCGTAATTCAGATCGGGAACTGCGTGGTCGACAACACCTGCTTGAGCACCATGAACGAGCGGATCTGCCGCACGCCCGGCAGATAGAGCAGTTGCTCCGCATGGAGCCGGTTGAGGCTGTCGCTGTCTTTGGTGCGCACCAGCATGAAGTAGTCGAACTCGCCAGTCACCACGTGGCATTCCATGCAGCCCGAGACCTGCTGGGCAGCGGTCTCGAACTGCGCGAAAGACTCCGGCGTGGAGCGGTCCAGTACCACGCCGATCATCACCAGCATTCCAGCATCGAGCGCACTGGGATTCAAAAGTGCCACGATGCCGCGGATCAGTCCCATTTCCTTCAGACGTTCCACGCGCCGCAGACACGCGGGCGGGCTCAGATTGACCTTGGCCGCCAGCGCCACATTGGATATCGATGCGTCCTGTTGCAGCGCGCGCAGGATGGCTTTGTCCGCACGATCAAGGGCCTCGATGTGCGGCGAAGTCACCGTATTCGAGGGTGCCGAAGATGGTGCATGTGGTGGTGCATCGAGGCCGGATTTGGTGCGAAATTTTGTTTCTTTCATGCGGTTTTAGAAAGAATTTTTGATTTTATAAAGCTTGTTTCTCCTTTTAATAGTGTTCAAAACGAAAGTTTTTTGCAAGCACGTTTCGTGAGTTTTTTCTTAGGATGGCACCCATCGCAACATTGATTTGCCGCTGGCGAGACAAGCGCTACTGCGCGCACATCGATGACGGGATACCGCCCCTCAACCTGGAGTTGCCACCATGAATCTCAAGCGTTTCGCTCGCCATTCCCTGACGTTCGGACCTACCCCGATCCAGCCTCTGAAACGCCTGTCGGCGCACCTGGGCGACAAAGTGGAGCTGTATGCCAAGCGCGAAGACTGCAATAGCGGCCTGGCGTTTGGCGGCAACAAGACCCGCAAGCTCGAATACCTGATTCCCGACGCGCTGGCGCAGGGATGCGCCACGCTGGTGTCGATCGGCGGCATCCAGTCGAACCAGACACGCCAGGTAGCAGCCGTGGCGGCGCACCTTGGACTGAAGTGCGTACTGGTGCAGGAGAACTGGGTGAACTATGCCGATGCCGTATATGACCGCGTGGGCAATATCCAGCTGTCGCGCATGATGGGTGCCGACGTGAGACTGGTGGCCGATGGCTTCGATATCGGTATTCGCAAGAGCTGGGAAGATGCCATGGAAAGTGTGCGCAAAGAGGGCGGCAAGCCGTATCCGATCCCGGCCGGTTGCTCGGAGCATCCGTTGGGCGGCCTGGGCTTTGTCGGCTTTGCCGAGGAAGTCCGTGCGCAGGAAGCCGAACTCGGCTTCAAGTTCGACTACATCGTGGTGTGCTCGGTAACGGGAAGTACACAGGCGGGCATGGTGGTGGGTTTTGCGGAGGATGGTCGCGCCGATCGGGTGATCGGTATCGACGCATCGGCCAAGCCTGAGCAAACGCGCGCACAGATCCTGCGTATCGCCAAGCATACGGCCGGCCTGGTCGAACTCAACCGCGATATCGTCGATGCCGACGTGGTGCTCGATACCCGTTACGGTGGCCCCGAGTATGGGCTGCCGTCCGCCGGCACGATGGAAGCGATCCGCATGTGCGCGAAGTTCGAAGGCATGATGACCGACCCCGTCTACGAAGGTAAATCGATGCACGGCATGATCGACATGGTGCAGCGCGGTGAATTCCCGGCCGGTTCGCGCGTGCTGTACGCCCATCTGGGCGGTGCACCTGCATTGAGCGCCTACAGTTTCCTGTTCCGCAACGGCTGAGCGCGCCAGCGCTGTCGTCGTGCACTTGTCCGCGCCGGCCCTTACCGCCGGTGCGATGGTCTCGCTTCGCTTCACGCAGGGGAACGCAAATGATTGCCTCGCTACGGAAGGAGTTTCTACGAACGATCATGGCAACGTCCAGCGTGTGCGCGCTGGCGGCCATGGCCACGCTTGCCGCCCATGCGGCCAATAGCCACGCTGCGAGCTACCCGACGCGGCCCGTGGTGCTTGTGGTGCCGTTCCCGGCGGGCGGCGCGGTAGACATTATCGGGCGGCTGGTCGGCAAATCGATGGGCGATGCGCTGGGCCAGCCGGTCGTGATCGAGAACCGCGCCGGAGCCGGCACGATTGTCGGAGCGGGATACGTGGCCAAGGCTACGGCTGACGGCTACACACTGCTGATCAGTTCGGGATCGACATTCACCGTCAATCCGGCCATCAATGCCAGCCTGCCGTACGATCCGGTGAAGAGCTTCGAACCGGTGGGGCTGGTGGCCCGTGTACCGTTGATCGTGGTGGCCAATCGCTCGGTACCCGTCGACAACCTGCCGCAGATGGTCAGTGCGGTCAGTGCGGCGCCGGGCAAGTATGTCTATGGCTCGTTTGGTAGCGGCACCACCGGGCACTTTGCCGGCGAGCTGCTGCTGAGTGCCACGGGCATGAAGATGCAACACATCCCGTACAAGGGCAGCGCACCGGCCATAGCCGACCTGATTGGTGGGCAGATTCCGTTCTCGATCGACACCGTGGCCGCGTCGCTGCCGCATATCCGCAGCGGCAAGATCAAGCCGATTGCGGTGACCGGTGCCACCCGCGCTTCGTTGTTGCCCGAGGTGCCCACGGTGGCGGAAGCCGGCTATCCCGGTTTTGATGCCGATTCATGGGTGGCCATTGCCGCGCCACGTGGCTTGCCTGCCGATGTACGGGCCAGGCTGGACAGTGCGCTGGTACAAGCGATGAAGGATCCAGACGTGCGGCAGAAGCTGCTGTCCAATGGACTGGAACCCAAATACGCGCCGGCTGAGCAGGTCAGTGCCATGATCGACAGGGAATTGCCGCGCATGCGTACGATTGCACAGAAGTCAGGTATCCAGGCCAACTGACTTTGCTCGCTGACTTTGCTGCAACACCACGGCTAGCCTGAAACTGGCTGGGCTGGACCCGGCCTGAATCTCGCAGGAGACACTCGATGGAACAGCATGACCGCGTCAGTGCAGCCGCCAACGCGCTACACGCCCAGGCAGATCCGCAGGAGCTTCAGGAGTGGTGCCAGGCGCTCGATGGCGTCCTGTCGGCGTGGGGTGCGGAGCGGGGCCGCGAGCGTGCCTGCGAAATCCTCGATGCACTATTGGCCCATGCGCGCGAACGGCGCTTGCCGTGGCGCCCGGCGCACGTCACACCATACCTGAACACGGTGCCGGTGGAAGACCAGCCGGCCTATCCGGGTGACCTGGAAATCGAGCAGCGTCTGTCGGCCATCCTGCGCTGGAACGCGCTGGCCATGGTGGTACGTGCCAATCGCGCGCATGGCGAACTCGGCGGTCATATCGCCAGTTATGCATCGGCTGCGGATCTGTTCGAGGTGGGCTACCAGCATTTCTTCCGCGGCAATGCCGCACCTCACGGTGCCGACCTGGTTTTCTTCCAGCCACACTCGGCGCCCGGCGTCTATGCGCGCGCGTTTCTGGAAGGACGGCTCGATGAATCGGCGCTGTGCCACTACCGACAGGAACTGGTGGCCGAAGCGCAGGGGCTGCGCGGACTGAGTTCGTATCCACATCCGTACCTGATGCCGGATTTCTGGCAATTTCCCACCGGCTCGATGGGCATTGGCCCGCTTAACGCAATCTATCAGGCGCGTTTCATGCGCTACCTGCAGAACCGGGGCCTGTGCGAAACCGGCGGACGTCGCGTGTGGGGTTTCTTTGGCGATGGCGAGATGGACGAGCCAGAATCGGTCGCGGCGCTGACGCTTGCCGCGCGCGAACAGCTCGACAATTGCACCTTCGTGATCAACTGCAATCTGCAGCGGCTCGATGGTCCGGTGCGCGGCAATGGACGCATTGTCGACGAACTGGAGGCGCTGTTCGCCGGCGCAGGCTGGCATGTGGTCAAGTGCCTTTGGGGCTCGGAATGGGACGCACTGCTGGCGCGCGACCACAACCATGCGATCAGCCGTGCGTTTGCGCAGACGCTCGATGGCGAGTTCCAGACCTTGTCCGCCAATGACGGAACGTTCAACCGTGCCCACTTCTTCAGCAAGACCCCGGAGTTGCGCGCGTTGGTGGCGCATCTTTCCGATGCGCAGATCGACCAGTTGCGCCGGGGCGGCCATGATCCCGTCAAGATTCATGCGGCATTTGCCGAGGCCGCGGGCTGCAAGGGCAGGCCCGCCGTGGTGCTGGCCATGACGATGAAGGGCTACGGAATGGGCACCATCGCGCAGGGCCGCATGACCACCCATCAGCAGAAGAAGCTGAGCCAAGCCGACCTGATGGCGTTCCGCGACCGTTTCAGTTTGCCGCTGTCTGACCAGCAGGTCATGGATGCGGCGTTCTACCGGCCACCCGAAGACAGCCCCGAAATGCAATACCTGCAGGCCCGCCGCGCCGAACTGGGCGGCTATCTGCCGGTACGCAGTGCCAGCGCCGCCACCTTGGCGGTGCCCGGCCTGGAAGCGACTGCCGCCTTTGCACTCCATGCCGATGGCAAGGCGATGAGTTCGACCATGGCGCTGGTGAGGCAGCTTGGCGCACTGCTCAAGGATCCGGTGCTGGGTCCGCGTATTGTGCCGATCGTGGCCGACGAGGCACGCACGTTCGGCATGGCTGGCTTGTTCCGGCAGGTGGGCATCTATGCGCCATTCGGCCAGCTCTACCAGCCGGAAGACTCGGCGTCGATGCTGTCGTACCGCGAAACGCGCGACGGCCAGATCCTGGAGGAAGGGATTACCGAGGCGGGTGCGCTGTCGTCGTGGACGGCGGCGGCCACCAGCTATGCCACGCATGGTCTGCCGATGCTGCCGTTTTATATCTACTACAGCATGTTCGGCTTCCAGCGCGTGGGCGACCTGATCTGGGCCGCGGCCGACCAGCGCGCCCGCGGCTTCCTGGTAGGCGCCACGTCGGGACGCACCACGCTCGGTGGAGAAGGGCTCCAGCATCAGGACGGCAGCAGCCATCTTGCTGCGGCCACGATCCCGAACTGCCGCGCCTATGATCCCGCGTTTGCGGGCGAACTGGCGGTCATTGTCGACAACGGCATGCGCCGCATGCTCGAACAGCAGGCCGACGAGTTCTATTACCTGACCGTGACCAATGAGGCTGTGGAGAACCCGAGCCTGCCGCGGCAAGCGCATGAAGGCGTGGTGCGCGGCATCTATCTGCACCGCCCGGGCGGCGACTTTGCCCACCGGGTGCAGCTGTTCGGCAGCGGCGCCATCATGGGCGAAGTACTCAAGGCCGCCCGGCAGCTTGAGCAGGAGCACGGGGTTGCGGCCGATGTATGGAGTGTCACCAGCTATATCGAACTTGCGCGCGAGGGCGCCGACTGCGAACAGCTATGGCGCCATGGCAAGGGGCCGGCTGACCAAAGCTGGCTGGGCCTGCAGTTGCAGCGCAGCGTTGGGCCGATCATCGCCGCCACCGACTATGTACGTGCACTGCCGGAACTGGTGCGTGCCTTCCTGCCGGCCGGCCGACGCTACGTGACGCTGGGTACCGACGGCTTCGGCCGCAGCGATTCGCGTGCGGCGTTGCGGCGCCATTTCGAGGTGGATGCCGCGGCGATCGTGCAGGCCAGCCTGCGTGCCGTGGAGGAAATCGTGGCCGAGGAAATGGTCTCGGAGCGGCGGCATCTGGCCGACGTGATCGCGTTGGCATCGATATGACCCGCGACTGATCCACGGTTGCTTCCTATTTGACGCGCGGCCCGGGCGGCACCAAGGCCGCGCGTCGCGCACCGCGCTGGGGAGTCATGGCGGGGTGCATGCCCGATTCTTGCGCGTCGGATGCGGCTTTTTGCCGACAACTCTTGCATACAAGCATGGCATACCACTTGCTCAAGTGGTTGCCGTGACCGAAACCACCGACAAATCTCCCGCTGACATTGCCAACCGCATCACCGAGGCGATGCTTGGCCAGAAACTGCTTCCTGGATCGCGCCTGGGCGAGCAGGAACTTGCCGCGCTATTTGGCGTAAGCCGGACGCTGGTGCGTGAAGCGCTGATGCGCCTGGCCGCGCGTGGCATGGTGACCGTCAGCTCGCGGCGCGGCTGGTTCCTGGTGGAGCCCAGCGCCGATGACATTCGCGCCGCGTTCGATGCGCGCCGCATTATCGAAACCGGGTTGCTGCGCGAAGTCAGTGCGGAACGGCCGCCAAGCGTTCAGGCGATTCATGCGCTCAAGGTGCATATCGCCCGCGAAAAAGCCGCGCTCGATGGCGACGACGCCAGCGTACGCAGCTTCCTGCTGGGCGATTTCCACGTGTGCCTGTGCGCCTCGCTTGGCTATGGCCTGCTCACCGATACATTGCGTGACCTGACCGCGCGTACCACGCTGGTGGCCAGCCGAAATCAATCGGCCGTCGATGCCGGACGCTCATGCAGCCAGCATGAAGACATCGTCAACGCACTGGCCAATGGCGATGGCGCGCTGGCCGCACGCCTGATGGCCGAACATCTGGGCGAGGTCCACACGAGCCTCGACGCCGTGCCGCCCATCGATCCGCTCGCGCACCTGCGCCACGCACTGGCGCCAGTGGACCCGCAACGCATATCAACCTCCGTTCTACCGTCCGGGGATTTGTCCCCGAACCCATCTACTCCCTCTCGAAGCTAAGGAAACTCGCGATGTTTCATGTCAACGCCCTCAAGAAGTTTTCCCGTCGTGGCCTGATGGTCGCCATGCTGGCCGGCCTTTGCGTAACGGCCTTGCCGAAGCTGAGCCATGCCGACACGCTTGCGGACGTCACCAAGGCGGGCGTATTGCGTGTGGCCGTGCCGCAGGATTTCCCGCCATTTGGTTCGATTGGCGTGGACATGGCACCGCAAGGCCTCGATATCGACGTGGCCGCGCTGGTGGCGAAGAAGATGGGCGTCAAGCTCCAACTGGTGCCGGTGACCAGTACCAACCGCGTGCCATACCTGCAGACGCGCAAGGTCGACTTGGTGATTTCGAGCATGGGCAAGAACCCCGAGCGCGAGAAGGTGCTCGATTTCTCCGAAGCCTACGCTCCGTTCTTCAACGGCGTGTTCGGTCCGGCCGATCTGCCGGTCAAGAGCGCGGCCGACCTCGCCGGCAAGACCGTGGGTGTTACACGTGGTGCCGTGGAAGACCTGGAACTGAGCAAGATTGCGCCGGCCAGCGCCACGATCAAGCGCTACGAAGACAACAACGCCACGATCTCGGCGTTCCTGTCTGGCCAGGTGCAACTGATTGCCACTGGCAATGTCGTTGCATCGACGCTGATCGCCAAGCATCCGCCCAAGGCACCGGAAACCAAGTTCCTGATCAAGAACTCGCCGTGCTTTATCGGCATGAACAAGGGCGAGAAGGCGCTGCAGGACAAGGTCAATGCGATCCTCGCAGAGTCGAAGAAGGACGGTTCGCTGAACTCGCTGTCGATCAAGTGGCTGCTGCGTCCGCTGCCGGCACAACTCTGATCCGCGCCGTCACCGGGTTGAAGCATGGCTTACCAGTTCGATTTCCTGTCGGTGCTTGATTACACCGATGTGCTGCTCAAGGGCATTGCCGTCACCGCGCAACTCACGCTGACAGGCGGCGTGCTGGGCGTGGCGGTGGCGATCGCCGGTGCCTGGGCCAAGACGCAGGGACCGGCGTGGCTGCGCGCCGTGGTCAGCGCCTATGTGGAGCTGATCAGGAACACGCCGTTCCTGATCCAGCTGTTCTTCATCTTCTTCGGCTTGCCGAGCCTGGGCGTGCATCTGCCCGAGATGCTGGCGGCGTCGCTGGCCATGATCATCAACCTGGGTGCATACGGCACCGAGATCGTTCGCGCCGGGCTGGCCGCCAGCCCGCGCGGGCAGTTCGAGGCTGGCGCGAGTCTGGCCATGTCGCCGTTCCAGGTATTCCGTCACGTAGTGCTGCGCCCCGCGTTGCAGAAGATCTGGCCGGCGCTGTCGAGCCAGATCGTGATCGTGATGCTGGGGTCGGCGGTCTGCTCGCAGATTGCGGCGCAAGACCTGACCTATGCGGCCAACTTTATCCAGGGGCGCAATTTCCGGGCCTTCGAGGTGTATCTGGTCAGTACCTCGATCTACCTGCTGCTGGCGCTGGTGTTGCGGCAACTGCTGCGCGGCATCGGACGGCAGCTTTTTGCACGGAGCGTCCGATGATCGAGTTCTCAACGTGGGATATCGTCCGCAATCTGCTGCTGGCTGCACGCTGGACCGTGCTGCTGTCGCTGGTGGCCTTCGTGGGCGGTGGCATCGTGGGACTGCTGGTCCTGCTGATGCGAACCAGCAAGCGCCCGATGCTACGTCGCGCAACGTGGGCCTACATCGAGATTTTCCAGGGCACGCCACTGCTGATGCAGTTGTTCCTGGCGTTCTTCGGGCTGGCACTCTTCGGCATCGAAGTGCCTGCCTGGCTTGCCGCCGGCTTGGCGCTGACATTGTGGACCGCAGCGTTCCTGGCGGAAATCTGGCGCGGCTGCGTCGAGGCCATTCCACGTGGCCAGTGGGAAGCGTCGGGCAGCCTGGCGATGAACTATGTACAGCAGATGCGCCACGTGATTCTGCCGCAGGCGCTGCGCATCGCAGTGGCGCCGACCGTGGGTTTTGGCGTGCAGGTCGTCAAGGGCACGGCACTGGCTTCGATCATCGGCTTCACCGAGCTTTCCAAGGCGGGGACCATGATCGTCAACGCCACGTTCCAACCGTTCACCGTGTATGCCGCCGTGGCGCTGATGTACTTCGCGCTGTGCTGGCCGCTTTCGCAATACAGCAAAATGCTGGAGAGGAAATTCCATGCCGCTCATCGCCATTGACGAGGTCGGCAAGTCGTTCGGCAGCAATCAAGTCCTGAAGGGTGTATCCCTTTCTGTGGAACCGGGCGAAGTCATTGCCATCATCGGCAAGAGCGGTTCGGGCAAAAGCACGTTGCTACGTTGCATCAACGGACTGGAAACCATCGACTCGGGTGCGATCACCGTGGCCGGCGCGCATCTGGCTGACAGCGAACTGCAACTGCGTGCGCTTCGCCTGAAAGTGGGCATGATCTTCCAGCAGTTCAACCTGTTTCCGCACCTGAGCGCGGGGCGCAACGTGATGCTGTCGCCGATGGTGGTAAAGGGCGTGCCGGAGGCGCGCGCCCGTGAACTGGCCGAGGAAAACCTGGCGCGGGTGGGTTTGTCCGCCAAGTTCGACGCGTATCCGGATCAGCTGTCCGGCGGGCAACAGCAACGTGTGGCTATCGCGCGTGCGCTGGCCATGCAACCGACCGCCTTGCTGTGCGACGAGATTACCTCGGCGCTCGATCCCGAGCTCGTGAACGAAGTGCTGCAGGTGGTGCGCGGCCTGGCTGCCGATGGCATGACCTTGCTGATGGTGACGCACGAAATGCGCTTCGCACGCGAGGTGTGCGACCGCGTGGTCTTCATGCACCAGGGCAAGGTGCATGAGATCGGCGCACCCGATGAGGTATTCGCTCGGCCGCAGACGCCGGAGTTGCAGCAATTCCTGGGGCTGGTGGAGGCCTGATCGCTCCAGATGCGCGCGGCTTGTCAGGCGGAGCGCCGATAGGGTCTTCTGTGCGACAGCGGTCTGAACATTCAGCGCGCGCCGGGCTCCGCCGCGAGGTAATTCTTCAGCAGCACCGCACCGCGTTCGCCGACGCGGGTTTGCCAGGCCGCCACGGCGTCGAGCCCGGCATGGCGTAGCGCCTGCTGCACGGCCGGCGCGGGCTGATCCTGAATGACCACGCCATTGGCGCGCATGCGCGCGGTGTTTTCGGCCAGGCGCGTATCGAGTCGCGCCCACTGCCTGTCTTCGGTGGCTTTCGCGGCGGCGGTCACGGCGTCGCGCTGTGCCGGCGACAACGCCTGCCACGCAGCGTTGTTCACGGTGGTGAACGACAACGGCATGGCGTAGCCGATCGCCGTGAAGTTCGGCAGGAAATCCCACAGCTTGCGGCCCGCACCGCCATCGCCCGACGACAGCACCGCGTTCACCGATCCATCCTTCAGGCGCGGCATGGCGTCGGCGAACGACAGGTTTTGCGCCCGCGCGCCGGCCGCGCGCATGACTTGCGTCGACGTTTCGTCGTAGGCGCGCACCGACAACGCTCGCAGATCGTCAAGCGACCCCACGGGCTGCCGCGACCACAAACCCGTGGGTGGCCACGGCGTGATGTACAGCAATTGCTGGCCTTGCTGCGCGAAGGCACGTGCATAGTCCGCGCGGGCCAGATCGGCCAGGCGGTGTGCGCCGTCAACCGACGTGGCCACGAACGGCAGCGACGACAACAGGAAGATGGGATCGACTTCGCCCAGCGCGCCGCCGAATGCGTCGCCAGCCTGCAGCTTGCCGTCGCGAATGGCGGCTGGCATCTGCGCGGACTTGATGCCGGCGCTGGCGTCGAACGTGGGCTGTGCTGTGATCGCGCCCTGCGTGCGGGCGGCGACTTCCTGCGCAAACGTGGTCAGTCCCTCGCCGGGCATCGACGTCGCCGGGTACTCGGTGGCCATCTGCCAGACCACCGGCGCGGGCTGTGCGCGTGCGTCGGCGGCAACCCAGAACGAGGCGCAACACAGCGTGGCGGCGATCCAATGACGAGACAAACGATGGGCTTGGCGAACGTTGTACAAGGTGCGCATGGCAGGGACGTATGAAGGGATTGGGGGCGAGGACAGACGGCTCGTGGCGCGACGATAACTGATCGAGTCGCCCAAGGCCAGAAAGCGACGGAGAGCCATCTGCATTATCGGGCATTTATCGTCCTTTTTTTGAAATCGATAATTTATCGAAATAGGATAAATGCCATAAACGGCTTGAGCTGAGTCGCGCGGCACGTACGGGATCGAGGATCAGGGCTGGCTCGGTTGGTTGCGCGCCCGCAATCTGCTGCTGTCAGCGGTCGGGTAGCGACATCGGCATCGACGCATCCCACAGGATGTCCTGCAGCGCGCGCCGCTGGCGCCAGCCCAGTTCCTCGAGCATGGGCGCGTCGTAGAAGGCGGGCACGGGTCCCACGCACAGCAGGCCGAACGGTGTGGCACCGTCGGGCAAGCCCAGTTCGCGCGCCAAGGCGTCGGGATCGAACATCGACACCCAGCCCAAACCCAGGTTCTCGGCGCGCGCGGCGAGCCACAGGTTCTGTACCGCGCAGGCGGCCGATGCCCACGCCATTTCACGCGGCATGCTGCGCCGACCGAAGACGGTGCCGTCGTCTGGGGCAAGAATCACTGCCAGCAGTTCGGCGCTGTCGCGTATGCCTTCCACTTTCAGACGCAGGAATTCCGCGGCACGTTCGCCCAGCGCGTGCGCCGTGGCCTGGCGCTCCGCTTCCACCAGCGGCGCCAGGCGCGCGCGCCATCCGGGCGTGCTCAGCCGCATGAACCGCCATGGCTGCATCAGCCCCACCGATGGCGCCTGATGCGCCGCCTGCAGCAGCCGTTCCAGTTGATCGTCGGGCAGCGGCGGCCCCGGGGTGAAATGACGACAGTCGCGCCGCAGCGCCATCACGCGATACAACGCGGCGCGCTCGGTGTCGTCGATATGTGGGCCAGAGGGGAGGTGTTCCATATGCCAATGCTTGCCATGCGAGGATGCGTCGCAGCCGGACTTCGCATCCAGCGCGTGGGGCTGATTTATACCGTGACGTCACGGGCCGTCAAGGGGCAACGTGCGCGCCAGCCGACGCCCCCTTGGCGCTCGCGTTTCGATGCCCTCCGTGGGAGGGGGGGTATTCGCCATCCAGATTCGTGTGCGATCTGCCGATATATGCCGCTAGGCGGTGCGGTGTTTCCGTACTTGAACAGTGAGATATCGGGAGATACCGTTGCGCAACGGAGTCATGGTGGTCAGGTTGGCGTTTCGCCGGCGTTTTGTCTGGTTGTTTCTGACATTGGCGGTGCAACTGGCCTTTGGCTCAAGCATGGCGCACGCCGTGTCGGCGGCCTGTTCAACCCTGAGTGCGCTCGATACGATCTCCTACAGCAATACCTTTCCGGCTGCTTCATTCTCACCCGGTGAGACATTAACTGTGTCCTACACCGATGACGGTCAAGATCCAGCCAGCCTACCGCCGTTCGCCTCCGACCGTGTCTTGGTTCAGGATGCGGGCACGACCAATCTGTATGGCTACAACTATTACAGCAGTTCGAAGATAAATGGCCTGCGTGCATTGACCATTACGGCGAGCCAACTCACTGCTTCAGGCCTGAATCTCAATATCCAGACGGGCACGCATATCGGTCCCGTGGCGATTCGCTGCACCGGTTCGGTCACCGCTCCCACCGTCGCCAACACGGCGTCGACGGTTGCCGCCAACAGCTCGAACAACGCTGTGACGCTGTCGATTGGGGGGACGGCAACGTCGGTGGCCGTGGTGTCAGGTCCAGGTCATGGTGCTGCAACGCCATCCGGAACGAGTATCCGCTATACGCCTGCGCCCGGCTATTACGGGACAGACAGCTTTACCTACAGCGCGTCGAATGGGGGTGGAACGTCTGGAACCGCGACCGCGACCATTTCAGTGACGGCTCCCGTCGCGACCCTTGCTCCGGCGCCCGGACCATTGACGCCGGGCACCGTAGGTGCCTCCTACAGTCAGATTTTCACCATGACCGGCGGCACAGCACCATTCAGCTATTCCGCGACAGGACTGCCTGCGGGGCTGAATCTGAACCCCGCGACCGGCCTGTTGTCCGGTACCCCGACCGTCGCGGGACCCAGTACGTTCACAATCCAGGCAACGGATAGCTCGAACGGTGCCGGCGGGGCGATTTCGGTAACGCAAAGCTACTCGCTGACCATCGCGTCGCCGACCGTCACGGTTGGGCCAGTCTCGGTGTCCAACCCCACCGCGGGCATCGCCTATTCCCAGACTCTGGTGGGTGCGGGTGGCGCGGCGCCGTATGCGTTTGCCATCACCGGCGGAGCGCTGCCCGCAGGCTTGTCGATGATGGCCGACGGCACCATCGCTGGCACGCCCACGGCGGCGGGCGGATTCAGCTTTACGGTGACGGCCACTGACAGGAACGGTTTCAGCGGCAGCCGTGCATATAGCGTCACCGTGGCACCGCCGGTGATAACGTTTGCGACCACCACGCTTGGCGCTGCCAGCGTGGCATCGGCCTATAGTCAAAATATCGCGGCAAGCGGGGGCAATGCCCCCTACACATACTCGCTGGTCGGCGGCGCGCTGCCGCCGGGGATTTCGCTCAGTGCAGGGGGTACCTTGGCGGGAACTGCCGCATCCGCCGGTACGTTCAATTTCACGGTACAGGCCCGGGACAGCACGGCAGGCGGCACATTCACAGCTACGCAGGCATTCACGCTGACGGTCGGCGCCGCAACGCTGGCCGTGGCGCCGGCCTCGCTGACGGGAGCAACGGTGGGCGTTGCCAGCAACCAGACCATCACGGCATCTGGCGGCGTCGCGCCGTACACGTTTGCGATCACGGCGGGCTCGCTTCCGGCAGGGATGACGCTGTCTTCGGGGGGCGCTTTGAGTGGCACGCCAACCGCGGGGGGCAGTTTCAGCTTCACGGTCACCGCGACGGATAGCAGCGGCGGCTCCGGGCCGTTCTCGGTATCGCGCAACTACACGGTGGCCGTCGCGGCGGCGACGTTGTCGCTTTCGCCGGCGATGCTCCCACCGCCGACTGTCGGCGCGGTGTACAGCCAGACACTGACGGCTTCGGGCGGCGTGGCACCGTACACCTATGCCGTCACGGCAGGAGCGCTGCCGGCGGGCTTGATCCTGAATTCGAGCACTGGCGTCATCAGCGGTACGCCCACGGTATCCGGAAGCAGTTCGTTCACGATCCAGGCGAATGACAGCAGCGTGGGCGTCGGGGCGCCGTTCAGTATCGCGAGGACATTCTCGTTGAGCACAGGGCAGGGCATTCCGACGGCGCCGGGGGTGGTCGTCGCCACCAATCCGAACACGCCAGTGACAATTCACGCGGCGGCCAATGCTGCCAACGGGCCGTTTACCGGCGTCGTGGTCGTGACGCCACCCGCGAGCGGGTCCGTCGCGGTTCAGGGGCTGGACATTGTCTATACGCCGGTATCAACGTCATCCGGAGCCATCACGTTCGCCTATGCGCTGGTGAATGCGGCGGGCCAGTCGGCGCCCGTGCCGGTCACGGTGAACGTTGCGGCGATGCCGATTCCGGTGGCTTCGGCGCAGGCCAGCGCCGCCGCTGGCAAGGTGGCGTCGGTCAACATTACTGAGAACGCCACCGGCGGTCCGTTCACCGGCGCGGCCATTGTGTCCGTGGTCCCCGAATATGCCGGCGAGGCCAAGCTGAGCCGCATCGCGCCGAAGACCGTGGCCTCGGCGAATGTCATGGGCGGAGCGCCCGGCAGTGACTTCGTTGTCACCTTCACGCCGGCTGCCGCATTCGCCGGCACGGCGGTGATTACGTACACGATCAGCAATGCGGTCGCGATTTCCAATCCCGCAGAGCTCAGGGTGACGGTGGCCCCGCGGAAGGACCCTTCCACGGATCCTGATGTCACCGGATTGATCAACGCCCAGATCCAGGCGGCGCGCCGCTTTGCCTCGGCGCAGATCAGCAACTACAACCAGCGGCTGGAGCAATTGCACGAAAAGGGCCGGCCGACATTCCGCAGCACACTGAACGTGGCGCTGCCGCGGGCGGATGGCGTGGACCCGCGCGTTTGCCAGGGTATCGACGGCCTGGCCGCGCGCGACGAGTGCCAACGCGGCGCGGCAATGGTTCGCGATGCCAACGCTGGCAACCCTGGCGCGGCACAGGCAGATGCTGCCAAGGGCATCCCCGAGCTGCCAGGTACGGAGCATGCGCCAGCCGGCAATCCGGACGATGCGCGCCTCGCGTTCTGGACCGCCGGTACGGTCGACTTCGGCTTCGCCAACGTTGCTGCGCAGCGCTCGGGGTTCCGGTTCACCACCGGCGGCGTGACGGCGGGTGCCGACTATCGCGTGTCAGATCAACTGACCGCTGGCTTCGGCATGGGCTACGGGCACGACGCCACAGAGGTGGGATCCTATGGCACGCACAGCAATGCGGATGCGTTCAGCGTCGCGCTGTACGGCAGCTATCGACCCGCCCCGTCGTACTTCATTGACGGTGTTGCCGGGTACGGGGTCCTTGATTTCGATTCGCGCCGCTGGGTGGCCGATGAGGCGGTGATGGCAACTGGAAAGCGAAACGGGCACCAGTGGTTCGCCTCGCTGACATCAGGTTACGAGCATCGGGGCGCGAAATGGCTGATATCCCCATACGGGCGTGTGTCGGCTATGGAAAGCGGGCTCGACGCCTTCACCGAATCCGGGGCCGGTACGAATGCGTTGACGTACTTCGGACAAACGGTGACGAGCGTATCGGGAACGCTCGGCTTACGTACTGAATATGTGCAACCGACGCGCTGGGGCACCTTCACCCCATTTGGGCGCATCGAGTATCAGCATGATTTTGAAGGGCAGAGCGCGGCCACCCTGTCATACGCCGATCTGGTGGGTGTGGGCCAGGTCTACAGCGTAAAGGGTTCCCCGTTTGGCCGAGATCGCTTCCAGGTCTGGCTCGGCGGAAAGATGCGCACCAAGACGGTCACGTTCGGCTTGGACTACAACGTGATGTTCGGCATGAGTGGGCTGCAACAGGGCGTAAGACTGACGTTTGCAGCGCCATTCTGATTTTGCGTTGTACACCGTCGGTAGCGGCCATTCACCCAGTTGCAACCGGCTGGTTTAATGGCCGCGCCCAATCCCTTATCTGCCGTGGCACTTCTTGAACTTCTTGCCGCTGCCGCAAGGGCACGGGTCGTTGCGGCCGGGCTGGTCGCCCCTCACCACGGCCTCCACGCGCGGGCCCAGGCTCTTCCAGATCTGGCGCAGGTCGTAGACAGCCCAGATCGCCTCGCCGAAGGCTTCCACGCGCGCCTGGCTCGTACTGGGCGGGCCATCCTCGCTGTACATGCAGACCTCGGGCTGGCCGGTGTCGGCCTCGGTCAGGGCGACAATGGCGTCAAGCGCGTCGTCCAGCCACTGGGCGGCTTCCTTGTCGCGTGGGGCGGTCCATTCATCGGGCCAGTTCTCCACCGCGAACATGAAGCCCAGCGCCCACACCTGGCCAAACGAGGGAATTTCCCGCCCGTCAATCTCCGCGCGCTCTTCCTGGGGCAGGCTCCAGATGGCGCCGCGCATGTCCATGACTTCGGGATGGAAGGTGCGTTCGTCCTCCAGCGTCTCCACCGGCTGGTCGAGCTGATGCTCCACCTCGTTCCATCGACGCTGCCACAGCTCCATGAAGCGGCTCTGCTGGGCCGCGTCATGGAACGCGGGCAGCAACGGCGGCGGACTGCCCTCGGCCACGTCGAGCGCCGCGCCGTCGCCCAGCAGCATGGGCAGGTAGTCGGCAGCCGGGATGCGGCGGCGCGTGCAGACCAGGGCCGTGAGAAAGCCGTCGCAGAACTCCCATTGCGGGATTTCTTCAGCGCGCTGGCGCAGGTCGTCCAGCAAATCGTCAAGCTCCTGAAGTTCGTCGGGCGTCAGGGCGGTGGCTTCGGTCATGAGGCGGGTTCTCGCGGTGCGGTGTGGGGATGCGCTGGTCGCAGCGCCGCGAAGTATAGCGCGGCCCCTTTTTCAGGAGTGCGTCGTACGACTTGCCGCAACAGCCTCGACAGCGTTCGACGTGCCATACCACATTGCCAGACGGTTCTCGTCGCTGGACACATCAGCGGCGGTCGGGCCGGCTAAAACGTGGTGACAACGGCGAATCCCGATGCAGCCCTCAACTTTGGCTACGAGTCCCAGATGGGTCATGACGATCGCTACGAGCTTGCACGGGAGTTTGTCGATGTCGTCACCGGTCTTTGGGCAGTTTCGCTGATGACGCCTTTGGGGACCAGAGGAATCGATTGCCGTTGCAGGAAAATAGTCCAATTCGTGGATACGGATTGAGCTTTCAACCTGCCGTCGCTATTCATCCCTCCTATCGTGGGGTGCATACAACGCGATCGATATTTCTGACCGCATTCCGTTAAACTCCGCACACCGTTCCCTCACCGTCCTGCAGTACACGCTTGCGGATGCGCACAGAACAACAGAATAGCCGCGGCACAATCGCCCGCGGCGGGGTCAGGAAGCTGTCGATACTGACGGCCTGCATGCTTGCCGGACTGCTTCCGGCGGCGCCAGCTTCGGCGCTGGATGCAGCGAAGATCTATGAAATGCGCGCGCCCAGCATCTGGGTCGTACGCGCTTTCGACGCGCAGAACCAGCCGACGCGGATGGGCAGCGCGGTCGTCATCGGCCCCGAAACGCTGATCACCAACTGTCACGTGCTGGTGCTGGGCAAGTCCATTTCCGTCAAGCGCGAGAACACCGCGCATGGCGCGCGGCTCGAATATGCAGACGTGGATCGCGATCTCTGCATCATCAAGGCCCGCGGGCTGGTTGCACCGGCCGTTCCTGTCGCGCCGCTTTCCACATTAAAAGTGGGCGAAAAAGTTTATGCACTGGGCGCGCCGCGTGGATTGGAGCTGACGCTTTCCGACGGCCTTGTTGCCGCGCTGCATCGCGACAAGGACGAAAGAATCGTCAGCATCCAAATGACCGCACCGATTTCATCGGGGTCCAGCGGCGGTGGCGTATTCGACGAGGACGGTCGGCTGATCGGTGTGTCGTACATGACCATTCGCGATGCGCAGAACCTGAATTTTGCGATTCCAGCAATGTGGATCGAGCAGGTGCCGGCGCGTGCCACCGTCGCACTACAAAAATTCCGCGCCGAGCAAGCCGCCACCGCGGCAGGCAATACAGCCACGGCTGCCGTGGGACCCGCCCGCGTTCCGGCAACTGGCCCCGAGCAACCGGTTCTGGGGGACGAGTTGAACCGCCACTTCGCGTCGATCAGGCAGGTCGTTGCCACGGCACCAAGCGGCGCGTCACTGGAAATACGATTCAGCCCCGACGGATCGTTAGGCGTGACCAATACCCGCTCGCATGGCTATTCAAGCGGCCAATTCAATGTGTCGCCGGGTACGAACGAGGTTTGCTTCACCATGGGCAATCCGAGCTTCAACGCCATGCAGACTTGCTACCGCCTGAGCCACCGCGGCGATACGTACATCATGCGTTCCGTTTCCTCACCGTACTACTTCACGTATGCGTTCACCGTTTCCTGACCCTGGCATCGATCGATGGAGTGGCCTGAGACGCCAGGCGCGACTGGCGGTGTTGGCCACGCTAACGCTTGGCGTGGCCGCATGCGCGCCACGCACGGCGGTCACCAGCGTCCGCGCGCAGGACTACGCACAACAGCCCAAACGCATCTATGTGATTGCCGCGTCGGGAATGGGTTGGGGGCCTGCCTTTGCGCCGACGTTCCGCGCCAAGTTCCGCGACATCTTGCGCGGCTGCGGCGCCACCGCCGCCTTCGAGGATGTCACGGGACTCGAGCTCGACCGCAGGCCAGCGGAAGCGAGGGCCGTCGCGTTCAAGCCCGATGCGGTGTTGACGATTGCCAGCACCGGAGGCGTTGTGGAAGTAGGCGGCAGCCGGCTGTCCATCGACTACAACACCACGCTGAGCGATGTGGGCCAGAATCGCGCTGTATGGCGCGCGAAGTTCGCGTTCAGTCGGGGCAGTTCGGCGATCTCGCTTGCCGAACGCGGCGCGGTCTTTGCCATCGAACTCTCCAATAAATTGAAGTCCGACGGCTTGCTGACCGGCTGCTTGCCGATCCCACTGGATAGCAACGGCAGGCTCGATGCGTCGGCCATTCCCAAGCCGCGCCCCGACGACATTACGCCCAGCCTCGCCGTAACACGACCCACCATTTCCGACAAGCCGACGCTAAAGGACCTGCAGGACCTGCTGCCGACGAATTGACGCAATGCGACGGCATGCTCTTGTCGCCTTCCGCAGATTCCACGGATCACTTCAGGAAAAATCAATTAGTCCAGCGCTTCAGTTTGGATTAACGCAATAAGAGATGTTTCTCGATCCGCGAATCGGGAAGAAACCAGAATGCCGCCATGCCAATCAGTATCAGCGTTGCGGCGGTAGTGCTGAAAAAACTCACGCCAACCGTAAGCGCATACACGGCCAGCGACAGCCTGCCCTTCAGATCCTTGCCGATGGTGCCTGCGAGCGAAGAATCCTTGCCTTCCGTGGCGATGATGACGCGCTCCAGAATCCAATAGGCAATCGCACACATGAACAGCACGAAGGCGTAGAGGGCCGTCGGAATCGCCGAGAAATCCGATTTGCCCGTCCAGGTGGTGGAGATCGGAATCATTGTCAGCCAGAACAGCAGATGCAGATTCGCCCACATCATCTTGCCGTTGATGCCGCGAACCATCTGGAACAAGTGGTGATGGTTGTTCCAGTAGATGCCAACGTACACAAAGCTCAGCACGTAGCCAAAGAAATGCGGGGCTTCGGAACGCAGGCCATTCAAGTTGAATTCCGTTGGAAACTGGATCTGATAGAGCATCAGCGTCAGGCTCACGCCAATCACGCCATCGCTGAACGATTCGAGCCGGCTTTTGTTGATAGTCATGAGCGCGCTCACACGAATTGCTTGCGGAAGGAAAGGCTGGCCAGGTGCGCGATGATCACGATAAACGGCAGCACACTCCAGAAACCGATCTGCATATAGAGCAGGGCACCGAGGAAAGCACCGAGCACAAAGCCGAGCACGACGCTGCCGCTTTTCAGGACGGCCACGCGATGTTCGCGGGTTGGTGCGCGGAGGTAGTTCGACAGATCGATGCCGAATTGCGTAGTGTTGCCAGTCATCATCGTGCTCGGGCTGATGCTCTTGGTCAGCGTCTTGCTCGAGGTATTGCGGATCGCCAGCGCCATCAGGCCAAGACCCCCGGCCAACGCGAGTTCGACGCCATTCGGGTCGCCGAACGGATCGAAATACAGCCCCACGCCCATAAATCCCAGCAGGAATATCGCCACGGCCACGAACAGCCAGCCCAGCGTCTTGTGTGTCTGGCTGCACCGATCGATCCAGAGCTTGGCGACCATCACGGTGGCGATAAACAGCGGAATCGCGCCGAGCTTGATCCACAGCCCCGCTCCGCCCTTCACGAAGGCCGCGCCGGCGAGCACCAGGTTGCCGGTGACGTGGGCGGTAAAGAAGCCGACCAGCGCGATAAAACCGATGGTGTCGATGGCACCGCCGACTATCGTCAACAGCACCGCGGGGCGACATTGCTCCCAGATGCTGGCAGTGGAAGTGTCGGGACGTTGGGAATCGCTGATGGCCGGCATGTGTTCTTTCTCCAAAAGGCGCCACAACGTCCGGCGCAATGTAGTTCAGTTTGTCTGATGATTCACGCCGCCGTCCTCCTTCCTGCTTCGGCGTCGTACGTCCTGAACTATAAGCATTGGAGCCGCGACACGAGTGGTTGTGTCGCGCACATGATGTTCAATATTTTTGAATATTAGAGCTGGATTGCAAGCACCAGCCTGGTACGAGCGGTCAACCCACCCAAATTTATTGCGGAGGATTCACCCGTGGCGGACGCGCGAGATCGAATCGATTTTCTGGTCCGATAAGCGCATAGGCCGATGGGCCGCCTGCACGAAGGATGATGCCCGCGCCGAAGGTGTCGAAGACGCCGTCCTTCAACAGGTCCTGTCGGATGTGAACGGCCACGACTTCGCCAAGCACCAGCCACGATGGAATTGTCGCGCCAACATGATCGCGGAGCTGAATCACATCAGTGAGCTTGCACTCGAAGTGAGCCGCACTTTCCGCCACGCGCGGAACGGCGACTCGCCGTGACGGAACGGGAGTGAGCCCGGCCAGTTCGAATTCGTCGACCTCATAGGGCGCCATGGCGCAAGTCGCATTCATCTTGTCGGCAAGATCGTGCGTGGTGAGGTTCCACACAAACTCCCCGGTCTCCTGAACGTTGCGCAGGCTGTCCTTCGCCTGGATGCTCGAGAAGCCGATGATCGGCGGATGGTAGTTGAAGGCGTTGAAAAAGCTGTAAGGGGCGAGATTGAGCGTGCCGTCGCTGCCGCGCGTGGAGATCCAGCCGATGGGGCGGGGACCGACGATCGCATTGAGCGGATCATGCGGCAATCCGTGGCCTTGCGATGGTTCGTAGTAGTGGTAGTCCATGTCAGTCGTGCAAAGGTGAAAATCGGAAATGTGAAGCAGGGAACGTCAATGGTACGTCCGATCTGCAGCAGACGCTTTGCCAGCATCGGGAACAGGTCAAGCGCCAGTGCAGCCCCTTGGTCACGCCGATCTGCACGATGCCTCCCCGTTCAATACAGCCGCCGCGTAATTCCGAGGAGTTCCGCGCTACGATTCCAAATCAACTATTCAACGAGGTGCGTTTATGAGTTCCGCTCAGGACAATCAAGTTGGCGCCTGTGTCTATATTCTGCACATGCTATTGCAGCGGCTGGAATCCCAGCAGCCCGGGATGCTGCTTGAGATCGCAGAGGGCATTGTGGCAGACCAGACAGCAGCGTCCGCGACCGAGCGCGGGAAGAAACTCGATCCAGTCTTTTCAGAGGCGCTGCGGATCGTCAATCTGGCGCGAGCACAGTTGCAGCGCGCCGATCGAAATGGCGCAGACGACGATCGTTAATGGGCGGGTGCGGCCCAACGCCGAGCACAATTGAGCGTTCCTCCCGGACCGGTCCGCGTAGGGCAGAAGACGACCCTAAGCGGCCTGTGGAACTGCTCCGAAGCAGTCATTCAAGCGGCGAGTCGGGCTCCGCGGATATTGTCGTCGCCCATTGATGATGACTGCTCGAGTTCGACGCAGTTAACGCCTGATTGGAAGTTGCTGTGAACTCATTTCCTGTTCAAGCCAAGCGTCAAAGGCTTGCTCAAGTTGGCTAAATTCCTTGCGGTGCATCCTGACACCACGCTCCAAATAGACTGTGGCGTAGCCGGTCTCAGTTTGGATTAGCCAATAGCCTTCCGCCGTCGGCTTTGCAGTTACGAAACACTCAAGCCCTCGGCGGCGCGCCTCGCTAACTATTTCAGGAAACGATACGGTCCAGCACAATGGCAGGCAACCCCATGCGCCTTCACAGTATCGATGGACCAGATTCCACACGCGGCCCGACAGTATTGCATCGATTTGCTCGGGCTCCGGAATTGTCACCTTCGTCTCCGTGATGCCGGACTATCCGGCAGTGAATGATTGCATGCCAACTACGATCTTTGTTGAACGGCGCTCATGGCCGAAGCCGGAAGCTCGCGGCCTCCAGGTCTCGCTGCCCGGCCGGACTTCGGTAGTCGACACACAGCCGTCCCATGGGGTCTACTTGAAAGTGACCGTTGCCATGCTAAAAGCAGCCGCTCTAGCTTGCCAGAAACCTGCGGCACTCTTGGTGCTCCTGCCTGGCACTATCCTACGCAGAGCGGAATACGGACAACGCCGTGCACAGGAATCGTCTTCACCTGGCCGCCCTGCATGACGATTTCTGACAGCGCGATTTCAAAGCCCGATGCGCTGCTGGGGACCGTGAAAATTTCGTAGTCCTTACCCGGTGTGAAGTTGAACGTGAACTGCCGAGCCATATTGTTGCCGTTTGGGTTCGTCACCCGGAACCGCAATACGATGGGAAGACCCGCGCGAACGTACGTCTCGGCATACGATTTCGGGGCGAAATCCCCGGTTGCCGGCATGCCGATGCGTTGCCCCGCAACCGACCCGATCAAATGGATGGAATGCGGGTTGTAGGTCATCGACAGCAGCTGACTGCGCGTCGGGTCGGTTGGCATGTAGCAATCGGTGGCGTCCGCCTCGTATACATATTGAATGGTCGTGCCTTCGACGCGGAAGCTGACGCGCGCAAAAGGGCCATCGGGCGGTACGGGTGTGATCGGAGCGCAGCCATAAAGCAATGCAACGGCAGTCATCGCCGCTGCCCCGATGCGTGCATCAATGGGCATCATTGCGGCGCCTTCTGTAACAGCACGTCCACATCCCCCGTATACGAGAAGGGAATGGCATAGCGTGTGCCGTTTTCGGACGTGGCGATTGCGCGCGCGGATCGCGGGCTTCCGGTGTAGACAATTGCGTAGGCGGCTGCGGGAGGTACCGCAAAGACCCCGTCACCATACGAGGTCCGGAATACCCGACGCTCAAGTTTCAGCGCTGCTTCGCGAGCGGCAGCGATTGGTGCATGTTGTGCGTCGAGGAATATTACATTGGCTCGCACAATGGTGGCCAAAGGCAGAGTGCTGCTGGAGACGAACGCGCGCAATCTCAATGTGCTGCCAGCCGCCCCGTCCGGGAGCTGGAAGGCTGCAAACGCGCCGTTTCCTTCCGGAAACGTAAAGACCGGGGAGCGTTCAGCATCGAAAACAATGGACACGGACTCGCCCAACTGCAGAGGCTGTGTCGGCAATGACGCGAGCGATGTGCAGCAGATTCTGGCATTCGAAGGTGCCTCCGGAATCAACGGGGGCCGCACGCAGCCCGCCAACAACGATGCGATAGCGACGCTCTGGAAAACGCTTGTCAGTCTGTTCATGCTTGCTCTGGTTTCCCCGTCGTTAAGTCGACCGAATTGTCGGCCCACTAGGCGATGGCTCATGATGACGAGTTGTTGGGGGATCGGATGATCGGGTCATCGGCACTCCGCAGCGAAGTCTTGACCCTACGGTGGGGGGGGCAGTTGCCCAATGAGCTGCGGGGGCGTGCATCCTGCCCTAATGGCGTCAGAGTCAGTTCGTGACTGCATAGGAGACCCTAGCTGGGCAAGATGGTAGCGGCCGCTTCTGGCCGGGTCCGGCCTTGCACGCTCGCGGGTCTAATGCCGGGTCATTTGCTTAGTCTTGCGAGCCTGTAATAACTACATTTGGCTTGCAGACGGAAAGGACACCCCGGCGACGCGCTTGGGTCTGGCCAAGGCGCTGAACTTTGCCGCCGACGTTTGAGTGGAAGATTCTCCGCTGGTCGTTCGTGGTGTCGTCGATGCATTCGTGCGATAGGTTGCACCGCGCCATCCTCGAGTCCGAATCGTACCCCTCCGCCGCCGCCCCCCCCGCGGGGCGCTACCCGTTCCACAAAGGTGTTGGTAAACGGTCCCGGGGCACATGAAATCCCTTGGATGCATTAGCTTCCAAGGGCTTTCCTTTTTTGGCGGGGAAATTTCCGTCAGAACAAGCGGAAATATCCCTCCGTCACACCGCCAAAGCAACCTTACCTCTACTTTTGACCTGTATGGATTTCCCGGGGGCACGTCATGGCAGCGTGACTGTCGTTGAACTCAGGATAGGGCCGCGGCCCGCCGGAGTGCAGGAGAGCGTCAGATTATAAGTACCAGGGGTCGGCGCATTTGATAACAACACATTGCCGGTCGCACCGACATACGTCAGTGCGCTGCCAACCGGCATTGGGCCGGGGCTCTGAAACAAGGCACAAGGGACCGCGGGCGAAAGGTCGTCGCTGGTGTGGTACAGCCGAAGGTTCCAGTTTGGGCCGCTAACGGTCAGTGGTGTCACTACGGTGTACGCCGGGACCTGCGAGAGAGCTAAAGACGCGGGGGGAGCGGACACCGTGCTGCCTGGGCCGACAGCCGTCACCTTGACCAGGAAGCTGAACGTCACTTCAGCCAAGTCTTGTGCCGACTGATCTGCGTAGCTCGAGATGACGGTGGCGGAGGGCCCCCCGGAGGAGCCGATGCTGAGATTCGAGGCCCCCAACGTTGCCCACTGCCAGTTGCTGAACTGGCTTGTAACGTCGAGTCCGTCGCTGCGCATTACTGTTGCTGTCACGACAGCCGGCCGGTCACTGGAAACTTTGGCGGATGTCGCTGACAGGGATATGTTGTAGGCATAGTGCGGCAATGCCGTCACCGCAATCTGCCCAGTGACTGTGCTGCCATCCGGAGCCACGGCCGTTACCGTGATGCTGGCGGACGCGGCGGTAGTTGCAGAACTGTTTGTGGCAGTCAGCGTCGCGCTGGCGCCCGAGGCGGTGGGCGTCACCACAGCGACATCGCTACTCACCCAGGTCCAGCCGGTGGCCTGTGCCGTTACGTCCGAGCCATCGCTGCCCAACACCGTGACGCTCGCCGTGGTCGGCTGGTTATATTGCAAGTTCAGCGTGGGATTGGCTGATACCACGTTGTACGTGACTGCGGGCAGCGTGACCGCGACGGTGGCCTGCTGACTCAGCGCGCTGCCGTCCGGCGCGGTAGCGCTGGCCGTGACACGTGCGGTGCCGGCGGCGATGCCCGTCACCACGCCCGCCGCATCGACTCTCGCCACGCCAGCGGCATCGCTCGCATAGGTAATCTGGGGATTGGCCACGGTGCGCCCCTCGCTGTCGACCAGAGTGCCCGTCAGCGGTACCGTGTGACCAACTGCCACGTTGGCAGTTGTCGGTGTCAGGCCGAGACGATAGGTCAACGTGTGGGCCGCCACCGGGCTGTCGGTGTGATCTTCGCCCGAATTGCACCCTGCAAGAAGGAAGAAGCAGAGCGCGGCGGCCCACCACGCTCGAATGGCTTGTCGATTCATGTTCCGACCCCTCTTTTTATTTTTGCTTGGCTTGGGTCGGAACCTATATGACCTTGGCGATTCTGGCCATACCTCAATTGTGGGAAGGGTTCCAGTCGCCAAGCCCTCGCCATCGCATGAGCCCGGGTCCTATTCGGCTCCATGCCAATGGGCCGGTCGTCCCGCCATGGAGTTGTCTCTGCGCAGGTTGTGCCCGCCTATCTGGCCTTCTTTATCGTCCTGGCTGCCAGCTTACCGCCGTCGCCACTGTCGCCACTGTCGCCACTGGTGTCCTGGCGATCGGCCGGTTGCTGAATGCCAGAAGTGCGCCAGTCATGTTGAAGAAGTGTTTGCTGTTGTGGACACGTCCAGTGACGCGAGGATCGCGTCGCGGCAAACCGCCAGGATTTCGTCGGCCAGCGGCGAGTCGTCCGGACAGGCCCGAGACATGACGATGGCGCCCACCGCGTGCGCCAGTGTGTCGAGGGACCGGGCTCGTGCCCGACCCGGATCGCCTCCGTCCGAATCAGTGTCCGTGGGCATCAGCGCACCAAGCAGGCTCTCAATGCCAGCCGCGAACGCGGCCCGAACCGCTTCTGGTTGACGCGCGGCATCCCCGCCTAGTGCGGCCATCGTGCAACCGGTTGCGCGGGTGTCGCGGTGCTCGCGAGAAAGATAATACTGCACGAACTCCGGGGCGTTTACACCCTCGCTTAGTGCCACCGTCTGCGCGATGCCGCAGGCCGCCGATTCCGCCATCAGGTCGGCCTTGGAGTTGAACTGTCTGTAAAACCCGCCGTGGGTGAAGCCGGCGGCGGCCATCAGATCGGCAACCCCAACCCCGTCGTAGCCACGTTCCCGAAAAACCTTCGACGCCGTCGCGACGACGTGCTCCCGGTTGGCTTGTGCCTGTGCCTTGGTGATCTTCATTTGCTGGCCACGGTGGTGGGTTCGTGACTGTGAAGGCTTCATTCTACATTGATGTTAGTCGTCATCAAAATCTTGACAGTTATGATTATGAACATCATCATTGACTGTGATTTCAACGCGAAGGCTAACGCGACATGACTGAAAAGACGCTTTTCGAGCCATACACCCTTGGGCGCCTGACACTCGCCAATCGTTTTGTCATGGCGCCGCTGACCCGCAATCGTGCAGGCGCGGGGCTGGTACCCAGCGAGCTGGCTGCGATCTACTACGCCCAGCGTGCCTCGGCCGGCCTGATCATCTCGGAGGCCACTCAGGTGTCGGCCCAGGCTCAGGGCTATCAGGACACCCCGGGCCTGTACACGCCTGAGCAAATCGCCGGCTGGCGCAAGGTCACCGAGGCTGTACATGCCAAGGGGGGGCGCATCTTCGCGCAACTCTGGCACGTCGGCCGTGTTTCGCACGTCGATGTCCAGCCTGACGGCGCTGCGCCGGTCGCACCGTCGGCCATCCGCGCGGCGACGAAGACCTTTGTCAACAACGGTTTTGTCGACGTATCGCAGCCGCGCGCCCTCGAACTCAACGAACTACTGGGCATCGTTGGCGACTTTCGTCAAGCCGCAGCCAATGCAATGGCTGCAGGCTGCGACGGCGTGGAGATCCACGGTGCCAACGGCTATCTGCTGGAGCAGTTCATCAAAGATGGGGCCAACCAGCGCACTGACGCCTACGGCGGCACGATCGAGAACCGCGCGCGACTATTGTTGGAAGTCGTCGCGGCAGTGGTGGCGGAAATCGGCGCCGACCGAACCGGTGTGCGCATCTAGCCTGTGTCACCGGCAAATGGCATTTCGAGCAGCGACCCTCAGCCGCAGTACGACTACATCGCCGGGCAGCTCAGCGCGCTGGGCATCGTCTACCTGCACGTGGTCGAGGGCGCGACCGGCGGCCCGCGCGATGTCGCACCTTTTGACTACGACGCGCTGCGCCGCCGCTTCAGGCAAACCTACTTGGCCAACAACGGCTACGACCTCGAACTCGCCACGGCCAGGCTCAATGAGGGCAAGGCAGACCTGTTCGCTTTCGGGCGCGCCTTCATCAGTAACCCCGACCTGGTCAAACGCCTGAAGACCGGCGCCCCGCTGGCCCAGCCCGACTTGGCCACGCTCTATGGCGGCGGCGCTGCGGGCTACACCGATTACCCACCCATCACCGTCTGAGGTGCGCGCTGCTTGCGTGCGCGTTCGAAACGCCTTGAAAAGGAAATTATTGATGACCACGCTTCCGACTGTTCTCGTCACCGGCGCCTCCTCCGGCATCGGCGCCACCTACGCCGAGCGTTTCGCCCGCCGTGGCCACGACCTCGTGCTAGTTGCACGCGACAAGGCACGCCTAAATACGCTGGCCGCACGGCTGCATGAAGAAAGTGGGGTGGCCGTGGAAGTTCTGCAGGCCGACCTCACTCAGCCCGCCGACCTTGGAGCGGTCGAGACTCGTCTACGCGAGGATAGTCGGATAGGCATCCTGATCAACAACGCCGGGATGGCTCAGTCGGGCAGCTTCGTGCAGCAGACCGCCGAGGCATTGAACGTCTGATCGCGCTAAATACCACGGCGCTTACACGGCTTGCCGCCGCCGCCGCTCCGCGCTTCCTGGAGTCGGGTACCGGCGCAATCGTCAACATCGGCTCGGTGGTCGGTTTCGCGCCCGAGTTCGGCATGTCGATTTACGGCGCCACCAAGGCGTTTGTGCTGTTCCTGTCGCAGGGATTGAACCTCGAGTTGTCGCCCGGCGGCGTCTACGTGCAGGCGGTGCTCCCGGCAGCGACCCGCACGGAAATATGGGGGCGCGCCGGCATCGATGTCAATGCGCTTCCCGAGGTGATGGAAGTCGGCGAATTGGTCGATGCGGCACTGGTCGGCTTCGATCGCCGCGAACTCGTGACTATCCCGCCGCTGCATGTAGCGGCGCGCTGGGACGCATTGGATGGCGCGCGTCAAGGGCTCATATCGGACATTCGACAAGCCCAGGCGGCCGAACGCTATCGGCCCGAAGTCTGACCGCCACAATGACCGGGGCGTCATCCCCGACGAGAATCGACCATGGTCATCTACGAAGACGCTGGGCACGGCGGCATCTTTCAATATCACGCCGACTTCGTGTCGAAGGCTCTGGCGTTCCTGGCAGCCCCCTACCTTGGTTAGAGCAACATGCAAGCACTCACATTCAAACGCTATGGCAGATCACCTGAGATCGGGTTCGCCGACGTTCCGCGCCCCACGTTAAAGGCGGACGAGTTGCTGGTGCAGGTCCACGCGGCCGGATTGAACCCAATCGACAACATGATTCCGGCGGGTACGTTCAGGCCCGTCCTGAAGTTCGAATTGCCGGCCACGCTAGGCAGCGATATTGCCGGCGTGGTGGTTGAGGTTGGCAGTCGTGTGACGCGCTTCAAGCCTGGCGATGCCGTTTTTGCCAGCCTCTTCGATCTTGGCAGAGGGTCGATCGCCGAATTCGCGGCGGTGCCGGAAAGCGTTGCCGCACCGAAGCCGGCGAAGCTCGACTTTGTGCAGGCCGCCTCCGTTCCGATGGTTGGCCTTACCTCGTGGCAAGCATTGAAGGAGCGTGCCAAGGTTCGAGCTGGCCACAAGGTGTTCATCCCTGCGGGGTCGGGCGGCATCGGTACGTTCGCGATCCAGCTAGCAAAGTACCTCGGTGCCAAGGTAGGAACGACTACCAGCACGGGTAATGTCCCACTGGTCACCACGCTGGGCGCAGACGAGGTGGTTGATTATAAAAAGGAGAACTTCGAAAAAGTGCTGCGGGGCTACGACGTGGTGATCGGTACACTGCGGGGCGATGCGATCGAGAAAGCCATCGGCATTCTCAAACCAGGGAGCAAGGTTGTCTCGCTCATCGGTCCATTGGACGCAGCCTTCGCACGCGCACGAGGCCTGAATTTCTTTCTAAGATTCGTGTTCGGCTTGATGAGCCGAAAAATCATGCGCCTTGCAAGAAAACGGGACGTCTCTTACTCATTTCTATTCGTCCGTTCCGACGGCGCCCAGCTCGCCGAAATTGGAGGACTTCTCGAGTCGGAACATATTCGTCCGGTGATCGACAGGGTTTTTCCGTTCGAGCAAGCAAAGGAAGCGCTTGAATACTTGGCCCAGGGACGCGCGAAGGGCAAGGTCGTCGTGAAGATCAAGTGATTGTCCAACCGGTTGACTGTGCAGGAGCTTGCCCTAGCGACTGAAGACGCGGGTGACTGGGTCAAGGCTCATGGAGAACCGGATGGCCGGTTAGAGGTAGAGCCGACGACGCCCGAACGTCCGACCAAAAGCGCGGGCGAATGACGCTTGTTGGCCGGATAGCTGTCTGTGGCGCCAGTGCCATGCCAGTTTCCACTGCAGTAGGGGGGGGCATGTCTCAGTTCGGCCATAAGCTGTCACCAAGCAGCAGTTGCGGCTATGACGGCTTCAGACCAGGAAGCCGTCGGTCGCAACAGTCTTCCTTGAGTTCGCCATGAACTTCTGTTGCTACTAGCCACACACCACTCGTTGCAGGAAACGGTCCAGATCGCCGGGATCACCCTGCGGCTGCTTGTATTGCGGATCGTGGTCCGCCTCTGCCAGCATGGCCTCTATAAAAGCATGAATGGCAGGGCGCCGTGGCCCATACTCTGCCTCCCCAGCGCGCATTTTCATTGCCAGCAGTTCGTCGATCTCGGAAAGCAAGGCATGATCGTCGACGGTTCCGGCCACAAGTTCCGCGAAGCGCATCGGCGGCATGCCTTTGCCGGCATCTATCCAGCGCACCGCTAGTAGAGGGCGCAACACATACAGGTATTTTTTGTAGCGCACCGTTTCATCCTGCAGGTATCCGCGGAAATTCTTCTTCGCCATCGACAAATAGTGATGCCGACCCTTGATTGGATAGAAGAATGACGGGGCGAGTCCACGCAGGTCGCTCATGATATGAGCATCCTGTCGATAAACAACAGGCGAGTTCAGCCACTCCAACAGTGTAGGGTTCGACCGATGTAGCAACTGTAACGCCTTACGCAGTTCCCAGCCGCTGACATCGAGTTCGTCGTCGATGGGTTTCTCGATAACATCGCGCTGAGGCTCTACTCGAAGATACCAGTCCAACGGATGCACATACAGGAAGCGCACGTCGTAGTCGCTGTCTGGTGATGCGAAGCCCCAGCCGCGACTACCTGATTCGCATGCGTAGAGGACCTGCACGCCGTGGGCACGCTCGATCGCATCGATCTCCGCGAAGATTCGCTCACGGACTGTCGGGTCGATTGGATGTTCACTGCGCACCATGGGCGTGGTCTTGGTCGTTGGCATCATGTGCGGGTTGGAGTTATGGTGGCGATCGTACGCCGAGTGGTTGTTGGCCCAAGCCGGTCTCTCTTTTAGCACTAACGGCGCAGGTTAGCCAATTTTGACACTCCGAAACGGTGGAGGGTCGCAACACCTGAAGGCCGTGTCGGCTCCGGAAGCCGCCATAAGAATTCGGGTGGGTGGTTGACTGCGTTGGGTCGTCTTCTGCCCGACGCGGGCCGGCAGGCACGCTCGGTTACGTCCAGCGTCGGGCCGCATGCGGCTGCGCATTCAACCGTTCGTCGAAACGCTCCTTGGACGATGCCTCTTACCGAGGAATCAATTGCGACTGCCCGGGAGTCTTAGAAGAAAGTGTCCTTAGACCCTCTGATCCGTACATCTGCAGCGCGGTGCCATAGCCGAAGTAGACGCCGCAGATATATTGCTTCCTAGACGGGTCGGCACCCTTCAGTTTTGAGCCGAGTTCGATTTCACGCACGCTTCCGAGACTTGCTTCGACTTGCCCTGACTCAACAAGCTGCTCGACCTCGGCAACGTACTGGTCAGGAACAATTGTCCGCAATGCACTGACAGCCGCATCGTAGCGTTCCCCCTTACCCCGATCCTGCGTACAAGCTCCATTTGATGCTAGCTCTTTCAAGTACGAGCCGGCCAGGTAGTTGGTGACGTGAGCGGTCAGACGCGCTTTCTCGTCGTAATGGGAGCTTTGAGCATTGGCTGTGAGAGATAGGGCGATGGCGGTGGCCGCTACTGTCCTCAAGATACCCACTCCTCTTGCCATTCCTATGCCTATGCCCATCGCAGCCATAAGGTTATCCAGAGTTGTCGATACGGAGCAGTTGACGGCTCTTTGCTCCGAAAATTGAGCTGATGATGTCTTCGTACAAGCGACTGGTCTCCGCACCTCACAAACGGCTCCTCAACGAGGCGGTCTGATTGTCCGATTCGGAGAAATCTGGCAGGCCGCTAAGGGTCGACTACCGAAGTCCGGCCGGGCAGCGGAACCTAGAGGCCGACGAGCTTCCGGCTTCGGCCAGAAGCGGTCGTATCAGATTCGCACTGGATTGTGTGCAATCGTCGTTGAAAGTACACTTTCTTCCGCGCGTCAGCGGAGAGTCGACGAAGCTATGGGAACGAAGCCCCCTACGCCTCAATTTCTGCTGTGCTCCGCGGTCACAGCCAGGCAATAATTCAACGAACAAACATGCCGAACGAGAACCCTGAATGGCCGTTTGACAGCCCGCCCAACGTAGCCTGTTTAACCGTCCAGTCCATCGTAGATGGCACCAACCCTATCCTCGTTGTGACACGAGACGCAGACGACGGGATGTGGCAGTTTCTAACCGGGGATGTCGTGAACACGGCAGAGGCGATGGTGGTTTCCCTTAGGAGCATGGCTCTACTGGATGCAACCTTGCTGCATCTCGCTGATGTTCAACCTGGATGGATGGCATGGCGAAAGGATCGCGGCGCGCATTGGGAGCGTCGGGCGATAGAGAATCCAACCCACGAATGAGATCGCTGACGGCACACGGCCAGAAGCCCCCAGTCGACATCAACGGCTAGATTGCACACAATGCATAGATCGTGTCCTTAACTGTCCAGAGTGCCATGCAGCAACGCACCCTGTATGCATACGTAGATGGTTCAGATCTCGACGACGTCGTCGTGGACATTGAGAGGGAGCTCATGGAGCTCGTTGCCTCGCAGGGCTGGGTCCTTTCACGCCCCGTCGTAGTCAACCAGAAGAGCGTGGTCGTTGGCAGTCGCTCTGGCGATTTTCCGGATTGGGACCTTGGAATCAACTTGGCACTACCCGACCCCGGACGCGAGCGACGCGAATGGTTTGCTGACGTCGGGCGAGTTGTGGCGTGCTTGGTCCGCCTGCATTCGAAGTTCGGGCGCGATTTCGTCATCGGCATTGCGGACAACTCAAGCGGTGTGGCCGACGACCTTTTTCACGTCGAATCAGAGAACCCAGATTTAAGTAAGCTACGCCTGCTCATCGGAGGTTAGGCCATCTATTGCCGCGATCGGAAGCACCTGCTAAGGCTATCTCCTATCGGCCAGACACCGCCGCCTGAGTCGGCGCCAGCCGACGAGCTGCAGCTCTTCCGTATTGACCGCGAACCAAGGAAATACATGTCCACAGCATGGATTGAGAAGGGATGCCCGACGTGTCGGAAACAGTGGGAATCGGGCCAGAGGCCCCCTGAATTGGCCGTTAGTCGTACGTTGCACTCCCGATTGCATCGTTGCGCAGCCTGTGGAACGTATTGGGAGCAGCATGAGCGCTTCGCTGACATAGTCGATGAAGCAGAGGCGCGACGTCTTTATCCGGAAGCGTTCCACCCCTGACGTGGACAGATGTGGCGCACTATCGCGGTGACGCCAAGCGGGGCAACGTCCGTTTCTGGGAAACGCGGCAGTCCGCTAAGGGTCGGCTACGGAAGTCGGGCCCCGGCAGGGGCGCCTAGTGGCCGGCGGACTTCCGGATTCGGCCAGAAGCGGTCGCTCGACCTTCTGACCTAGATGGTCGACAATGTATGCCCTAAGCCACTGCCCCGCGCGCCGTTTAATCCGACTGATGACGGTGGCCTTCCATTTCTCTCATGGTGTTGCGACGATGAGCATCAGCAATTGGATAGCGCATTTTCGGAAAGATGCGAACAGTAGCGAAGGATTCAACACGGTGAATTTGGAGGTGGCGCATAGGGTCATCTCCCCCGTGGTCGATGCCGCTCTGAATGCGCGAGGATTCGAGGTAGTTGCGCCGCTAAAGTGGGTGCGATTTGATGAGTCACCTATCCGCCAGATATTTTCGTTCCTTGCATGGAAAGGCGGTGTAATCGCGCCACGATGGGGTCTGTCCATTGACTTTGTCCCGCACGTATCGGGTAGCTCTGTTCGCTGGCACCGAACCAACAAATCTGCGTTGTTTGATCTTGCCGTCGATGCCCGCGACAGGGACTTGGACATCAGTCTTATTCGCGGAGAGCGCTTCGTTGCAGAGAAATCGTCAACGGTCGTGGAAGCCGCAATCGCACGGGCAGACGAATTTTGGCGACGAGTCAACTCGGTCGAGGATGTCGTCGGGGCCTTCGAATGGCTGCGAAGCTATCTGTCGAATGGAGGCCTGGGCTTCTACAACTACGCCCAGCATCCGATAGCGCTCGCGTTCGTGCTCGCGAGGACAGGCGATGCTGATGGCGCACGTAGGGAGCTAGATCGATTCCTGGAGGGGCGCTCAGCGGAAGACCCCGTTTCCTTACAACTCGGCAGAATGTTGACTAGAGCTACCTCCATCGCATGATGTCGGTAGTTGCCCTTGGCGCTGGAAAGCCTTCACCTGAATCGGCAAAGGGCCAAAACCGGCTGCCAGGAGCGGCCCTTCGGCGCAGTCGGGCAGCGTGGTTGCACCCGAGCACGCCCCCTTCCCGCAGCGCGCTATTTGCAGTAAAAGACCTAGCTGCCGGCTATCGGTACCCGTACCGCACCGTGGCCGGACTAACGAACGTACAGCCCCTGCATCCGGCTAGTTCAACAGCAAGCGCGATCTCTGGCTGCACCCCAATTCTCTGAACTTCGTCTATCACGGCAAGCCCTACACCAGAAAAGCACGATTCATCGAGAACCAGCCTTTTCACCCAAAGAGCGTCGCCTAGCTCGCCGTCAAGTTCGATGTCTGATTTTCCAAAATCAACCGCTTTGATTCGCTTTAGCGGATTTGCGATGAAATATCTAGCTTCCGTGGTCGACCCGTCGTATATGACCACCGCAGGAAAATACTCCAGCTCGGCGTTGTGAGACGAAAAAACCGCCTTGAGTCTTTCAGATACCACGTGTAGTAGGCCAACTTTGAAGTAATCAACCAACCCAGGCGGAGCCTCGTGGCCATCTTGAGCCACAAGGGTAAGCTCTGGGAATTTCCCGGCCAAACTTATGCCGCCCATGGTCTTCAGACCAAGCAGTTTTGAACGCGTCGGATTGCTTACCTCTGGGCAAGGAACCCTTCCGCTGGCATCTACTTGTAGTATCTGAATCATGTGTAGAAGAGCTCAGTTATCTTGGCGTCTGGATTGGTAGTGTCGACCCGCGAGGGTAGCCAATTCATCAGCGTTTGGCCAGTAGACTTTGCTCTAGGCAGTGAATAATGACGGTGAATTCGAAATTTCACTTGAACGACGCGGGTCGATAGATTTGGTCGGATCGCAGCCTTATGCGATCTATTGTGTCGTTAGGACGGCAGAACGGAATGGCCGTTTTCGGAGCAGATCACCGTCTGCAATGGGTCGGAAGTCGCCTCTGGCGCCGACAAGCTCCTGTCGCGATGGACCGACGTCCGAGACCGCCAATTCGAGTCAATGGCCTGTCCAATCTCGGCGGCAGGTTGGCCAGACTGATCTGCCGGCAGTCCAGGCGGTCGAGACGGACCGGTGGCTTGTGCGAATCCGGGCAGGCAAATCGATTCATTGCTCTCCCTGAGCATCCCACGACCCGGGCTATCCCCAGAGCGGCGTCGATCCGGTTACTTGGTCCTATCGGGTCGCGAGCGGCATATACTCCTTAGAACGTGAGTTTCGCTCACACCTATGACAAATTAATGGCTCGTTCAACCCCTTCCTTGAATGCCCTGCGGGCCTTCGAAGCTGCGGCGCGGCTGCGGAGCATGAGCGCGGCAGCTAACGAGCTTTCTGTCACACACGGCGCGATCAGCCGCCACATTCGTGCGCTTGAAGAAACCCTCGGCGTTACGCTACTGACACGCGGGCCGTTGTCAACAGACCCTACTCCGGATGGTCTGCGACTCGCGGAAGGGCTGGCGGCCGCTTTCACCGCGATCGATACCGCGATAGAGCAGGTAAAGCCGGGCCCCCTCACGCTCTCGTGCTCTGCGTCGATCATGATGTACTGGCTGATTCCCCGAATTGCTGACTTTCACCGCCAGCACCCAGGAGTACAGCTCCAATTCAATATGAATTACGGCCAATTCGACGCGGTAAGGGACCGCATTGGTATCGCAATTCGTAATACGATGGTCGAACCGCCCGCGGACGTTGTGGTGAAGGAGTTGGGTCGGGCTGAACGTATTGGTCTTGTTTGCTCGCCGGAGTATTTGCGTGATACGGGGATCAAACGTTTCGCAGATGTCGCCGCGGCCCACCTGCTGGCGCCGGCGACACGTCCGAACGCATGGAACGAATGGGCCGCTGCGGTTGAATACGAAGGCCCAACGCTAACTACCCATGACTCGTATGACCATTTCTACCTGATGATCCAAGCGGCGATCTGCGGACTTGGAATTGCTCCTGTGCCTCAGATGCTTGTGTTGGACGACTTGCGCTCGGGTAAACTCGTCGCTCCATTCGGATTCGTCGATGGGCCCCACAAGCTGGTGCTCTGGCTCGCGCCCCACGTGCGCGATCGTGCCGACACACTTGCCCTGCGCACATGGCTTGCTGATCAACTCGCGCGCACGCACGACGAAGGCGAAGTGCTAGCTCCTCCGCACTCTTAGTACGAGTACGCCCGCCCAGTGCGGGCGTTGTCGTTTCTGGACTACGCGTCGGACTGCATGATGTCGCTGATGGCATGCTCGCCCTGGAGGTCGAGGCGCACGAACTGCAGCGTACCGTCCGGGAAGCGCTTCTCGACGGCCCCCTTGGGCGTGTCCGGCGTCGAGACGTGCCGCCGTTCGTTGCCGTCTGGCAGTCAGTTGAGGGAGGGGGGGCGCGTCCATAAAAATGGCAATGCCCGCGCCTACCCGATGCGCCATGGCAGATGCCTGCATTCGCTCCGAAACCGCCCGCACCCCCCCCCAGCGCCTGCTCAACAGCGATACTCTCCGCCGTCCCGATCGAGCAGTCGAAGCAATGCCGTCCATTCCCGGTCCAGGTGGACGGTATCCAGATATGCGTAGTCGTCGTGTTGCTTGGCCGCGTGCTCGCAGACTTCGGGCGAGGGCAGGGTCACCTTCTGTCCCATCGATAATGTCTGCACCTGGATTTCGCATGCGCGGTTCAGGTAGAACATGCGGGTGAAGGCCTCGGCGACCGAGCGTCCTGTCGTGAGCAGACCGTGGTTGCGCAGAATCAGGAAATTGGCATCCTTCATCGACCTCACGATGCGCGAGCGTTCGTCGAGGTCCAGCGAAATGCCTTCGTAGTCGTGATAATTCACGCGGTTATAAAACTGCATGCTGATCTGGTTCAGCGGCAGCAATCCGCATTCCAGCGCCGCCACTGCCATGCCCGCGTCGGTGTGCAAATGCACCACGCATTCAACGTCATGCCGGCTCTGGTGCAGCGCGCTGTGAATCGTAAAACCCGCGGCGTTGACCTCGAAGCGATCATCGCCGATGGGGCGGCCTTCGGTATCGATCTTCACCAGGCACGAGGCCGTGATTTCGTCGAAGAACCAGCCGTGGGGATTGATCAGGAACTGGTCCGTGGTGCCCGGCACGCGCACGGAGATGTGCGTGTAGATCAGGTCCGTCAGCTGGAACTTCGCGGCGAGCCGGTATGCGGCGGCGAGTTGCACGCGGACGGCCCATTCTTCGTCGCCGATATTGCGCGGCTTGCGGTTGCGATGGGGATCGGTCGTGGAAATCATGATCGGGAATGTCTCGGATGTCTCGGAAGTTTCGAAGTCAGGGAAGCAGCGCCGAGATAACGATTTCGACGCGGTAGGCCGGATCGGCCAGTTCCACTTTGCCGCAGCAGCGCGTTGGCGTTTCCCCCGGCGCGACCCAGGCGTCCCACACTGCGTTGAAGCCGTCGAAATCGGCCATGTCGGCCAGCCAGATTTGCGCCGTCAGCGCGCGACGCTTGTCGGTGCCGCCCTCGGCCAGCAGCGCGTCCACCTTTGCCAGGGCTTCGCGCGCCTGTTGGGCGATATCGCCGGATTTGTCATCGGCCACTTGTCCTGCCAGAAACACCATACCGTTCGCGATGACGGCACGGCTGCGGCGGTGGTTTTGATCGAGTCGCACGATCGGAGCGTGAGTCGCGGTCATATCGGCGCCTTAGTTGTGCTCGGTGACGATGCGGCGGCAGTGGTTCAGCGCGGCATCGATGAGATTGTTGTTGGCCTCGGGCGTGCGGAAAGCCGAATGGGCCGACAGCGTGACGTTCGGCAGCGTGGTCAACACATGACCGGCGGGCATCGGCTCCACGGTGAACACGTCAAGGCCCGCATGCGCAATCTTGCCGCTGCGCAATGCGGCGATCATCGCGTCTTCGTCGACCAGCGCACCCCGTGCGGTATTGACCAGGATTGACCCGTCGCGCATCGATGCAATGCGCTCGGCCGAGATCAGGCCGCGGGTTTCGTCCGTGAGCAGCAGATGCAGCGACACCACGTCGCTTTGCGCCAGCAGGCTATCGAGTTCGACAAACTCGACGTTTGCATGCGACTTTGGCGAGCGGTTCCACGCAATCACGCGCATCCCGATGCCGTGTGCCAGCCGCGCCAGTTCCTGGGCGATCCCGCCGAAGCCAACCAGACCCAGCGTCTTGCCGGTGAGCTGCACCGCGTCGGAGCGCAGCCAATTGCCCGCCCGCATCTCGCGATCCATGCGCGCGAAGTTGCGCGCTGCCGCCCACATCAGCGCGAACGCGCATTCGGCGACGGCGGTGTCCCCGTAGCCCTTGATCGTGTGGACCGTGATGCCGAGTGCGGCCAGCTCCTCGGGATTCATGTAGCTGCGCGCGCCGGTGCCAAGGAACACCACGTGCCGCAGTCCCTGGCACTGGCGTGCGATGTCGGTGGGCAGGTGGGTGTGGTCGATGATCGCAATCGGCGCCCCGGCCAGCACGGCGGGCAATTCCTCCGGCCGGATATCGGGCTGGCGGTTGATCTGCAGCGGCAGGTCGTCGGCGCGGTGCAGACGCAAAGACACTTCGGACAGTGTGGGATTGGCATCGACGAAAACCGCCCGCCATGCACCACGGCTGGACGTCTGGTTTTCGGCGGCAGGGCGGTCCGCCAGCGTGGAAATGCTAGAAGTCATTGTTTTTTCTCTGCAATAAGAGGGATGGCGCGATTATGGTGCCGATGAACCAAAACAGGGATGCTGTTGGTCGCAAGCGGTGAACGCAGCATAGCGCTTTACAGAATACAGATCAATAATTAAAGTCTGTATACAGGACGGAGTGCAGATGCGGCCAGCCTGCCCTTGCACTCACGCCGGCCCTTGAACCCTGCCTTGGAGCGCCCCCTATGTCGATGCGCAAGCTGTCCTCTCTCGCCGCCACCGTGCTGGCTTCCGCGGTTTTTGTGATGTCTGGCAGCACGCTGGCCCAGGACGCGAAGTCGTGGCCAAGCAACACCATTTCGATCGTCAGCGGCTTCCCCGGCGGGGCCGCGACCGACCTGTACGCCCGCAAGCTGGGGGTCGAGTTGAATAAGGAATTTGGCGTGCCGATTATCTCGGATAATCGACCTGGCGCGGGCGGTAATATCGCTTCAAGTCTGGTGGCGCAAGCCAAGCCCGATGGTTATACCTTCCTGCTTGGCACCGCCGGAACGCATGCAATTAATCCGGCGCTATATTCGAAACTGCAGTTCGATGTGGTAAAAGATTTTTCGCGCATCGCCCTGCTGGGGACGCTGCCCAATATCCTGCTGATCAACCCCGAGAAGCATCCGGAAATCAAGACCTGTCAGGACCTGATCGCCGCCGCCCGCAAGGCGCCGGGCAAGCTCAACTACGCTTCCACTGGCAACGGCGCGTCCGGCCATCTGGCCGGCGCCCAGTTCGCCGCGGCATCGAAGACCAGCTATGTGCATATTCCGTACAAGGGGCAAGGTCCGGCCATGACGGCGCTGCTGTCCGGCGAAGTGGACTTCTTCTTCAACCAGAGTTCTCCCAGCCTTGGCGCGATCCAGTCCGGCAAGGTCCGCGCCCTGGCGGTGACATCCGCGCAGCGCGTCACCGTGCTGCCGGATGTGCCGACCGCGGCGGAAGCCTGCAACCTGCCGGGCTTCCAGAGCACTACGTGGTATGGCCTGTTCGGCCCCGCCGATCTGCCGGCTGACATTCAGAATCGCATGTCGAAGGCCGTGCTGAAGGCCATTCATACCGACAGCTTCGAGCAATGGCTGGTCAGCCAGGCCATTCAGCCGATCAAGGACGGCAGTCCCGAAGCGTTCCGCCGCACGCAGCTGGCCGATATGAAAACCTGGGCGCAGATCGTCAAGGATTCCGGCGCACACGTCGACTGAGTGCCAGCGTGCGACACTGGTTGCCGGTCTTGTATACACCGCCGTCTACAGTGCCGAATTCAGGTATATTTCGGCCGTCGCCATATTCCGGCGACCGCCGATTTACCCGAGATAAGGATTTAATACCGTGGCAGCCGCAGTAACGGACAGCGTGGTCGAGCAGGTCTACGACAAGCTCAAGCAAATGAGTGTTGGCTATGACTTCAAGCCCGGCGAGCGCCTTAACGAGGGCGTGCTCGCCAGCGCGCTCGGCGTCAGCCGCACGCCCCTGCGCGAAGCGCTGACCCGGCTGACCACCGAAGGGCTGCTGAGATTTTCTCCGGGGAAGGGGTTCTTTTGCCGCGATCTCGATGCGCAGGAGGTCTTCTCACTGTACGAGATGCGCCGGATCGTCGAGACCGAAGCGCTGCGCCTGTCGATCGAACGTGCGAAGGACGCTGACATCGACGCCCCTGCTGGCTTTCCTCGAAAGCACGGGCCCGGAGCCCGGCGATCGGAGCGTGGAGGAACTGGTCAGGCTCGACGAAACCTTCCACGAAGGACTGATGGCGATGTCCGGCAACATGGAGATGCTGCGCGTTCTAAAGAACATCAATGCGCGCATCCGCTTTGTGCGCTGGATCGACATGGAGCGTTGCGACCGGCGCGTCAGCCAGAACGACCACCGCGACATCCTGCTGGGACTCAAGGCGCGCGATCCGGACCGGTGCATTCCCATCCTGAGCAAGCATATCGAACGGCGCCACGACCAGATATCGGCGGCGCTCAAGGAAGGTCTGGCCCAGATCTACATGGCCTGACTGTCCGCGCCTATCTGCGATGCGGCGCGGGACGCGGAGGATTCGGTGGCGGCGTAACGCCGGGCACCTCGATGTATGGCGCGATGATAAGCGGGTACTGCGCAGCGCCATTGCCTTGCTGGTCATAAGCGGGCGGCCGCGGCTGCGTTGCATTGACATCGGCATGTGCGGGCGGAGCACTCCGCAATACCGTCGCGTCGCGCTGCGGATCACCGATGCCGCGCTGGGTGCTCAAGACCTGTGGCCGACTTCCGGTTTCCGCTGCGGCATTCGCCACAGAACCGAATGTTGCGATCAGGATGATCGCGGTGAACCTCAGCATTTCAACTCCACGTAGTGGTATCGCGTATGTCGGGTCATCTGCGCTTGCCCGGACGGGCAGCCGCTACGGCTGCAATGGTCATGTCCAGGTTACGCCGATGCGCGTTGGCATCGGGATTCGCGGAACACGCCATCACGGCATTGACGGCCACCACGCCGAAAACTTTAGGCCTGCGGACAGCCGTCGATCATTTACCGATAGTCGGGCATGCCAAGTATCGCGCACGGCATGGCGCGCTCATCCCACGCGGTAGGCAAGCGCAACGATGATCGGCCCCAGTACGGGCAGCATCACGTTGGCGATGGCGTAGGTCACCGTATAGCTCAGCAGCGGCACGGAACTTTGGCTTGCTGCCAGGATGGCGCTGATGGCCGGTGTGCTGACATGCTGGCCGGCGATGGCGCCCACCAGCAGCGGCCCTTCGATCTTCAGGAACTGGTGCCCGATCCACAACGACAGGCAGGCCGGCACCAGCGAAACCGCCAGCCCGATGAGCGGCAGCATCGCACCGTGCTCCTTGATCAGGACGATCGCATCGGGCCCGGCGGACAGGCCCACGCAAGCCACGAACACGGCAAGCCCCAAATCCTTCAGCAATTGCACGGCCGCCGGCGGCATGTCGCCGATGCCGGGACGCTTGAAGCTGAGCCAGCCGAACAGCAGACCGCTCAGCAGTGCGCCGCCGCCGCTGCCGAGCGAAACGGGAATGCCGCCGACCGTCACGGACAGCGAGCCGATTGCCAGTCCAGCCAGGATGCCGATGCACAGGAACACCAGTTCGGTGGCGTCGGTGTGGCGCAGCTCGGTGCCCAGGTTGCTGGCGGCCGTGGCAAGCGCCGGGTCTGTGCCAACCAGCGTCACGCGATCGCCGTTCTGCAGCCGCGTGGCGCGCGTGATGGGCAGGCTCATGCCCGAGCGGACGATCTGCTGGATCCACACCGCGCGCAGCCGCTGCTGTGCGGCCGAGCGACCCAGATCGCCAAGCGTGCGGCCGTTGATGCCGGGCTTGTTGATCACGACATGGCGCTCGTCGAGTTGGAGCACGTCGGCGTGCACCGAAGGCGGCAACACCTCCGCGCCGACCAGTTCGCCGGCGCGCACAAGTTTCTCGCGTACGCCGATCAAGGCCAGCACGTCGCCGCGCTCGATCAATTGATCGGCAGCCGGTTCGATCGACTCGTTGCCACGAAACAGGCCCATCACGGTGGTCCGGCCGCCGATGCCGAGCTCCAGCTCGCCGACGGTCAGGCCTGCGGCGCCGTCCACGCGATACGCGCGCCCCACCAGACGCGGCAGCGCGGGCTGGCTGGCCACGTCATCGTCGGACGCCGCCTCCATCCGCTTGGCCAGCTCGTGCGATGCTTCGCGCAGGTTCAGGCGCAACAGCACCGGCGCCAACTGACTGGTGAAGAACACGATGCTGACAAGGCCCACTAGATACGTCAGCGTGTAGGCGGTAGCGATATTCGATTCCAGGCGCGCCGCTTCGGCATCGCTTACGCCAAGGTGCTTTAGCGCTTCGGCAGCGGTGCCGACCACCGCGGATTCGGTCGCCGCGCCGGCCGCCAGCCCGGCTGCCGTGCCGACATCGAAATGCAGGAAGTGAGTGGCGGCAAGCACGATCGACAGCACCGCGACGGCCTCGATCAGCGGCAGCAGCATGAAGCGCAGGCTGGACCGATTGAGGTTGGCAAAGAACTGCGGCCCGCCCGAGTAGCCCATGGCAAAGATGAACAGCGCGAAGGCGACTTCCTTTAACTCGCCGTGCATGTGGCAGCCGCTCTGACCGACCAGCAGCGCCACGATCAGCGTGCCGCACACGCCGCCCAGTCCGATCGGCCCGACGCGCAGCTTGCCGATCGCGTAGCCGCCGGCAACCGTGACGAACAGCACGGCCATGGGGATGTCGTTGAAGAACCCGATCGAGCATTGCATGATGGAAAGCTGCCTTTGTATGGCGGTGCGCCTAACGCTGCATCGAAGCGGCCAGGCTCATCAGATTTTGCGGTGCGACGCGGATCAGGCCGCCACGGGGACTGTCGATATCGGAGATCAGCGTCAGCGATAGCGACACGGTGAGCGGAAGAAAGAACAGCACCGCCTTCGAACTATCGGTGCGGCAGCCGTAGCCCTGCATCAGCGTGCTGAGGAAGGCAATGACGACCATGAGCGACCACGCCGAAACCGGGATCCGGTTCAGCCACGCCGCTTCCGCATAGCCTTGGGAATTGATCACGTCATTCATGCCGGACACCACCAGCGCGCCGATCGGCGTTGGCTTTTCGCGCGCCACGTTGCGGGCGAGCAGCCACATCTCGTTTTCGATTTGCGCCGTGGCGGTGGCGATTTCGGCAAGCTGGTCGGCGTCGCGGGTGCGGTAGTAGAGCAGCCGTTGATCCAGGTAGCGCGCAAGCAGCGCCTTGACGCGCGCCGTATCGGGCCCTTCGATCAGGTCGGCGCGCAGGTATTCGGTGCCGATCGCGTTGGCCTCTTCCTCTTCCAGGTTCTTGCGCTGGTCGTAGCGGCCGACCGCCATCGACAACGTGAAGCCGATCAGCAGCGCCAACAGCGTCAGTGTTGCACCCTGCACGAGGTTGAAGTCCTCGCGTGCATCGGCGGCGATCGGCTTGCGGCGACGCAGCACCAGCGCGCCGAGCGCCGCGGAGGCGGTCAGCAGCACCAGCATGACGAGAAACAGCACCGCAGGATGGCTGATCAGTTGACGCATGGCGATATGGGGGGCGGAAACAGCGTGAATCGTTCTGCTTTCGGAGAAGTGGCGGAAGTGAATCTTTCTTCGGCGGCGATATTAGATATTTCGATATCTGATTGCCTCCCCATCATCGCTGTCAGCGTCTGACAATACGGCGGCTTTGGCGCAGCTCGCGCTTTTCATAAAAAGTGGCAAAAGCGGCGCATTTTCATGTATCGCGAAAGATCTAATTTCTGGCTGCAGAATCATTCACTTCCGGGATTCCACTGCTGCGAGAACTATGCGAGGCATCGCTGCGCACCACTGGAGGGCGGCGCCATTCCACAGGCAAGGGGAGCTGCATGAGCAATGTGTTTTCCACCATCAAACGCGAATTTATGGAGATGTTGCCGCCGACCATCTTTTTCCTGGTGGCGCTTCATATCGTTGCATTGATTCGCGCGCTGATGGTCCGCAGTGCCGGCATCGAAATCCAGACGTCGGCTTCGATCCTGCTTGCCGCGCTGATTCTGGGTAAAGCGGTATTGATCGCCAATTTGCTGCCGTTCATCAATCGATTTCCGGACAAGCCGCTGATCTGGAATGTCGCGTGGAAAACGCTGATCTACGCACTGGTGGCGCTGCTCGTGCACTACCTTGAAAGGCTGTACGAGTACTGGAAAGAGACGCCGGGCCTGGCGGCAGCCAACCAGAAGCTGCTTCTGGAAATCAACTGGGCCCATTTCTGGGCCATCCAGATCCTGCTGTTGACGCTGATTTTTTCCTATTGCGTCATTGCCGAGCTGGTGCGCGTGATTGGCCGCGAAAAGTTCAAGAGAATGTTTTTCGGACCATTGCCCGAGCGGCTTTCCGCGCCCGTGAGCAGCCGGGACTGAAGCCGGCCGCGTTCCGCTCGGCTACGGCCACTACGGCTGGAAGAACGACACCGGCGTCATCAGCCGGTTTTCCTGGCTGATCAGGTATCCGGCCTCGGCGCTCATGCGCAGATAGTCGGCCCAGGCGGGATCCTTCTGCAGCGCCTGGCGCTTGGCCTCGCGATCGGCCGCGCTGTCGTAGACCCAGATATGGGTATAGCTGTTGACGTTGCCGGTCTCGGTCTGCGTGTAGGCCAGCGGCTTGCCCAGATGGCGGCTCTGAACCGCAAAGCCGTGCTCGGCATACAGCGCCAGGTGTTTCTTGATAGTGCCGGGACGGCAGGTGTAGGTTCGTACGTCGTACAGCATGGGTTTTCCTTGGATGATGCGGCGATTCAATCGACGGTGGCGCCGGACTGCTTGACCAGCACGGCCCAGCGCGCGACTTCCTGGTTCACGTATTTCTGAAATGCGGGCTGGTCGTCGCCGATCGGGTCGGCGCCAAGCCCTTTCAGGCGGTCCCTGACGGCGGGATCGGCCACGCTCTGCACGATGGCCTGCGAGAGCTTCTGGATGGCTGCCGGCGGCGTGCCGGCCGGTACAAACAGGCCGAACCACGAACGCGCGGTCATGCCCGGAAACGGCGTCTCGGAAAACGCGGGCACATCGGGCAGCGCGGCGTGGCGCTTGTTGCCGGTCACCGCCAGCGCCTTGAGCTTGCCGGCCTGCACCTGCGCGAGCACTTCGGGCAGGTTGGCGAACATGACCTGCACCTGGCCGCCCATCACGTCGTTGAGCGCCTGCGCGCCGCCCTTGTAGGCCACGTGCGTCATCTTCGCGCCGGCCAGCGTGCTGAACTGCTCGCCGGCCAGATGCGACGCGGTGCCGGTGCCGCCCGATCCGTAGTTGACGCGGCCGGCGTTGGCCTTCGCATAGGCGGCGAGTTCGCTGGCCGAATTGACGGGCACCGATGGATTGACCACCAGCAGCAACGGCACTGACGCCAGGTTGGACAGGCCGACGAAATCGCGCGTGAGACTGTAGTTGAGCTTCTGGTAGAGCGATGCATTGATGGCGTGGCTCGACGTGGCCATCAGCAGCGTGTAGCCGTCCGGGTCCGATCGCGCCGCCGCAACCGCGCCGATATTGCCGTTGGCGCCGGCCTTGTTTTCCACCACCACCGACTGGCCCAGCCGTGCCGACATGGCTTGCGCCACGGTGCGCGCGATCACGTCGGTGGCGCCGCCGGCCGCGAACGGCACGATGACGCGCAAGGGGCGGTCGGGATAGTCGGCCATGGCGTGAAATGTCGTGAAGCCCAATGCGGCGGCCACGGCAAGGCCCCGCAAGCGGGCGATTGCGTTGTGCATGTCTGTCTCCTGTGCCTGTGTTTTTCGCGACGACCGCTGGCGGGCGATCGGCGTCATGCGCAGCACTTTACGCAGGCGCGCGACGCCAGCGTTAGGACAGATCGGACGTTGTGTTGGACTTTTCCGCGCGTCAGTCGAGCGGACGGCAGTGCTGGCGGCGGAAGTCGCCCGGCGTGAGGCCGGTCTGCTTCTTGAAGAAGCGCGTGAAGTACGCCGGATCCTCGATGTTGAGGCGGAACGCGATCTCGGCGATGCCGGTCTCGGTGTTGCTGAGCCAGCGCTTGGCCTCCAGCACCACGCGCTCCTGCACCACCTGGCTGGCCGTACGGCCCAGCGTGCGTTTCACCGCGTCGTTGAGCTGGCGTTCGCTCACGCAAAGCGCTTCGGCGTACTGGACGATGGTGTCGAAGCGCAGGTAGTGCGTTTCCACCAGCATCGTGAAGCGGCGCATCAGCGCCTGCTGCGGCCCCGTGGCGCCGGGCGTCTCGCTGTCCGCACACAGGCGGCGCAGTCGTGTGAGCAGGATCAGCAGGCTGGCCTGCACCACATCGGCATAGCCGGGCTGCCGGTCGCGCGCCTCGTGTTCCATCTCGCGCAACAACGGCAGCAAGGCGTCGTGCTGCTGCGGTGTCAGATAGAGTGCGCTGTTCGCGCCGCCGTTGCCGCGCGCGGGATGGTAGAACGGAAAGCGCGCCACGTCTTCGGCGCGCGGGAACATCCGCGCGAAAAAATCGATGCTGAAGTTGAGCACATAGCCGTGCGGCTTGATCGACGACGTCCAGGCATGGACCTGCCCTGGCGATAGAAAGAACACGGAATGGTCGCGCACGTCGAAATGCGCAAAGGCGAGCATGTGCGTGCCGCTTGCGCGCGTCATCCACAGCAGATGGTAGTAGTTGTGCCGATGCAGAAAACCGCGCGGAATATCGTCACGGTCCTGCAGCCGCACCAGATCGAAATAGAACGCGCCGTCGCTGGCAAACGCCGACGTCTCGAAGATCGGGAACGTATCGGCGGAGACATCGGTGGCCGCAACGGCAGCGGCGGCGGAACGAGGACGGTGGGCGTCGGGCACGCGAGGATTCCTTGCGATTCGGGTTCGGATACTAAAAAACCATCGGCATCGTATCGCATCGGCAGACGGCCTATCGCATCCCAAAGCGACTGCATCGCTTCAGGCGGCCGCAGATTTGCTGCGGGCTTACCCACGTATCACACCGCGCGCAGAATGCGTCGGCGGGCGGCATCGAATGCCGCGCCTTCGGCCACCAGCCAGGCTTCCACTTCGGCAACCTGCGCGGTTTGCCCGTGTGCGCAGACAAAGTGATAGGCCGCCACGCTGGGCGCGTGAATGCCCCACAGGTCCACCAGCCGGCCGGCTTCCAGCTCCTCAAGGATCAGCGCGGAGCGTCCCATCGCCACGCCCTGACCGGCCAGCGCCGCGTTGATCGCCAGTTGGGATAAGTTGAAGCGCTGCCCCTCCGCGGCATCGGGCAAGTCCACGCCCGCATGGCGCAGCCAGCCCTGCCATTCCTCGAATTCGCCAGCGCCGTCCCATGGCGTGACGTCATGCAGCAGCATGCTGCCGCGCAGCCCGTCCGGCGACCGCAACTCGGGATGCGCCGCCACATAGGCCGGACTGGCCACCGGGATCAGCCATTCGTCGAGGAAGCGGTCCGCCTTCAGATCGGCATAGCCGCCCGGATCGAAACGCACGGCCGCCTCGGTGCCGTCGCGCATCATGCGCGAGCGGTCCAGCGCGTGGAATTCGCCATAGACACGCAGGCCGATGTCCGGATGCTGGCGAAAGAAGCCGCCCAGCCGCGGCGTCAGCCACACCATCGCGAACGATGGCGAGCACGACAACGCGATCGGCTGCTTGTCGCGCGGGCGGCGCAGTTGCGTGAGCGTGCCTTCGATGGCCTGGAACGATTCGCGCAGTACAAAGCGCAACCGCTCGCCCTCCGGCGTCAGTACCAGCGCACGCGGCGTGCGCAAGAACAGCGGCCGGTCCAGCCACTGCTCCAGTTGCTTGACCTGCTGGCTAACCGCACCCTGGGTGACGCACAGTTCTGCGGCGGCCTGGGTGAAGTTGCAATGTCGTGCCGCCGCCTCAAAACAGCGCAGCCAGCCCAATAATGATGCAGAAAGTGTGTTGGCCATTAGTCAGGCTAATGCATGGATCAGTACAAATGGTTTGTCACTGTGGCCCGATGGGACAAGAATGGGATCAACCTTTGCAAACACAGAGTTGCCATGCCAAGCGATGTATCCGTCGAAGTTTCCGGCATTTCCGCCCGCGTCCCGGCATTTACCCCGGCCCTGCGCACGGCGCTGCAGGCCGGCCGCCCGGTTTTCTGGGCCAATCCCCAGCGTAGCGCGGCATCCCGGATACCAACCGAGGTGGATGGCCGCGTCATTAGTCTAGCTGATGTACGTGCCGCACAGGCGCGCTTCGAGCGCTTTGCGCCGTTGCTGGCGCGGCTGTTTCCCGAACTGGCCGACAGCGCGGGCCGGATCGAATCGCCGCTGCTGGCGGCGCCGGCCATGCAACAGGCGCTGAACCTGCCCACGACCGCCGGCACCCTGTGGATCAAGGCCGATCACAGCCTGCCCGTGGCCGGATCGATCAAGGCGCGCGGCGGTATCCACGAAGTGCTGGAATTTGCCGAAACACTGGCCATCGAGCATGGATTGGTTGCGCTCGACGGCGACTATGCCTGCCTGGCCGACGCGCCGGCGCGTGAACTGTTCGGCCGCTACCAGGTGGCGGTGGGGTCCACCGGCAATCTCGGGCTGAGCATTGGCGTGATGGCCTCGGCGCTGGGTTTTCGCGCGGCGGTCCATATGTCGTCGGACGCCAAGGCGTGGAAGAAGGACCGTCTGCGCTCGCGCGGCGTGCAGGTGGTCGAGCACACCGGCGACTACGCGGCCGCTGTCGCCGCTGGCCGCCGCGAGGCCGACGCCGATCCCTATTGCTATTTCGTCGACGACGAGCGCTCGCTGTCACTGATGCTTGGCTACAGCGCCGCCGCGCTGCATCTGGCCGATCAACTGGCCGCCGCCGGCGTGCAGGTCGATGCGCAGCACCCGCTGTTCGTCTACCTGCCGTGCGGCGTGGGCGGCGCGCCGGCCGGTATCGCGTTTGGCTTGCGCCAGCTCTACGGTCCGCATGTCCACGCATTCTTCGCCGAGCCGACGCAATCGCCTTGTTTCCTGGTGGAAATGCTTTCGCCGGGCGCGTCGGTCTATGACATCGGCCTGACCAATCGCACCGAGGCCGACGGACTGGCCGTGCCGCAGGCGTCGGAACTGGCCGCGCAGGCCATGCGTGCGCTGCTGGGCGGTGTCTACACGGTGGCCGACGACACGCTGTTCGTCGACCTGCATCGCGTGCGCGACACCGAGAACCTGCGCATCGAGCCATCGGCAGCGGCAGGTTTCAGCGGCCCCGGCATGCTGACCGGCACCGATGAGGGTCGCGCGTATTTGCAGCAGCACAAGCTGGACGGCGCGATGTCCGGCGCCACCCATCTGGTCTGGACCACGGGCGGCCTGTTCGTCCCCGCCGAGGAATATGCGCGCTTTGCCGAACGCGGCGCGGCGCTGGCAGCGGCGCAGGCCGCCCCGTCGGAATAGCCGACATAGTCGGCCCATCCCACCCCTTTTCGATAACACCGTTGCGGAGCTTCACCATGAACCGATCGACTCTTCAAATCGTGCATGCCGTCGTGGCCGGCTGTCTGGCCGCGCTGGCGCTTCGCTGGCGTTGGCGCAAGGCTATCCCGCCAAGCCGGTCCAGCTTGTCATTCCGTTCCCGCCCGGCGGCGCCACCGATGTGATCGGGCGCCTGATTGGCAAGAAGCTCGGCGACAAGCTTGGCCAGACGGTCGTGATCGACAACCGGCCCGGTGCCGGCACCATCGTCGGCGCCAGCTACGTGGCCAAGGCCGCGCCCGATGGCTACACGCTGCTGGCCAGCTCGGGAACCACGTTCACGGTGAACCCGGCCATCCACAGCAAGTTGCCCTACGACCCGGTCAAGAGTTTCGAGCCGATCGGCTTTACCGGCCGCACGGGCCTGATCCTGCTGGCCAACAAGGACCAGCCGATCGGCACGCTCAAGCAACTGGTCGCCGCCGCCAAGGCGCAGCCGGGCAAGTATTCGTATGGATCGTTCGGCACCGGCACGACCGCGCAGTTCGCTGGCGAGATGCTGTTCAACCTGGCCGGTGTGAAGCTGCTGCATGTGCCGTACAAGGGCAGCGCGCCGGCCATGACCGACCTGATCGGCGGGCAGATTCCGTTTTCGGTCGATACGGTGGCCGCGGCGATTCCGCAGGTGAAGGCTGGCAAGGTCAAGGCTATCGCCGTGACCACCGCCAAGCGCTCCGCGCTGCTTCCCGACGTGCCGACCGCAGCAGAAGCCGGCTATCCGGGCATCGACGCCGACACCTGGCTGGCGCTGGTGGCGCCGCGCGGCCTGCCCGCGGACGTCAAGCAAAAACTGGAGAAAGCCCTGGCCGAAGTGATGGCCGACCCCGATACGCACCAGCAACTGACCAAGGCCGGCTTCGAGCCCTTCGCGGGCAACGGCGCAGCCGTGGCGGCGCAGATCAACAAGGAGCTGCCGCTGATGCGCGCAACCGCGCAGCGTGCCAACATTACGGCCGAATAACGGCCGGCCATCACGGAGACAGCAGTGAACGATTCTCAGAAGACGCTGGTGGCGCGCTCCGCCACCGAATTGCGGCGCATGATCGGCAGCAAGGAGATCTCGCCGGTGGAATTGCTGGACGCCTGCATCGCACAGATCGAGCGCGTGAACCCGCTGCTCAACGCAGTGACGGCAACCTGCTTCGACCGCGCGCGTGACGAGGCGCGCGCCGCCGAGCGCGCCGTGCTCGACGGGCGGCCGCTGGGTTTGCTGCACGGCCCGCCGCTCGGCGTAAAGGACCTGGAAGCCACGGCCGGGCTGCTGACCACCTATGGGTCGCCGCTGTTCCGCGACAACGTGCCGGCCGAAGACAACGTGCTGGTGGCGCGGCTGCGTGCGGCCGGCGCCGTGGTGGCGGGCAAGACCAACATCCCGGAAATGGGCGCCGGTGCCAATTCGCGCAACGACGTCTGGGGCGCCACGGGCAACCCGTTCAATCCCAACCTCAACGCCGGCGGATCGTCGGGCGGTTCTGCCGCGGCGCTGGCGGCTGATTTGCTGCCAGTGTGCACCGGCTCGGATACGGGCGGATCGCTGCGGATTCCCGCCGCCAAGTGCGGCGTGGTCGGTTTTCGTCCATCGCCGGGCGTGGTGCCAAGTTCGCGCAAGCTGCTGGGCTGGACGCCGATCTCGGTGGTCGGCCCGATGGGCCGCACCGTGGCCGATGCGTGCCTGCAACTGGCGGCGTCAGCCGGCGTGTCCGCAGGCGATCCGCTGACCTATCCGCTCGATGCGATGTCGTTCGTCACGCCGATGCCGGTCGATCTGGGCAGCCTGCGAGTGGCTTATACCGAGGACTTCGGCTGCTGCGATGTCGACGACGATATCCGCCGCACGTTCCGCGAAAAGATCGCCGCGATGCGCCATCTGTTCCGCAGCTGCGATGCGATCGACGTGGACCTGGGCGACGCGCACCGCTGCTTCGACGTACTGCGCGCCGAGAGCTTCGTCGCCGGCATGCGCGACGCCTACGAGCGCGATCCGGCCAGCCTGGGGCCCAACACGCGCGCCAACTTCGAGATGGGCGCGCGCATGTCGCTGCTCGACAGCGCGTGGGCGCAGGCCGAGCAGACGCGCATCCTGCAGCGCTTCCAGCAGCTGTATCGCGATTACGACGTGATCCTGTCGCCGACCACGCCGGTGTCGCCATTCCCGTGGACATCGCTTTACGCGGAATCGATCAACGGCGTGCGGCAGGAAAATTATTACCGCTGGCTGTCGCTGACCTACGTGGTGACGCTGACCACGCATCCGGCGTTGTCGCTGCCGTGCGGACGCGATCATGCGGGCATGCCGTTCGGCCTGCAGATCGTCGGCGGCTTCCGCAAGGATCACGAAACGCTGGGCGTGTCCCATGCGATGGAGCAGGCGTTCGCGGCCATTCCATCGTTGCGCCGCCCGCTGCCGGATCTCGACGCACTGAAACCGGCCGAGCCGGCGCTGACGTCGATCGTCACCGCACCGCCCGTGCTTGACGCCAAGGTGAAAGCGGGCAGGGAAGCGTCGGCAGTCTAGCCGCATCGCGCGGGCATGCCGGCCGGACATATTCCGTCGCAAGCCCGCTGTTCCCGCCCGCTCCCGCACGGAAGCGGGCCGCAGCGCGACCCGCCGCAAATCGCGGCGGGCCATTTCAATTCCATTCCATGGAATTACGCGGCTGCGTCGCGGTCCCCATCGGCCTAACCTCCTGTCATACCAAAACACAGACAGGAGACTGCCTTGGCAACCGTTGCATGGCATGCCGCGCGCCGACTGGCCGCGCTGGCGCTTCCGCTGGCCTTGCTGACCGGCCTTGCGGCCCCGGCGCAGGCCGCGTTCCCCGACAAACCGATCCGCATCGTCGTGCCATTCTCGCCGGGAGGCGGCACGGACCTGATTGCGCGCGCCATGGGCGTCGCCATGGCGCAGGATCTTGGCCAGCCCGTGGTGATCGACAACAAGCCCGGCGGCGGCACCATCATCGGCACGGACAACGTGGCCAAGAGCGCGCCAGATGGCTACACGCTGGTGATGGCCACGTTCGCGCACGCGGTCAATCCCAGCCTGCAGCCCAAGCTGCCCTTTGACACCGAGCGCGCCTTCACGCCCGTGATGCTGGTGGGCCGATCGCCAAACGTGCTGGTGGTGCGCGCGGACAGCCCGTACAAATCCGTGCGCGATGTGATCGCGGCCGCCAAGGCCAGGCCGGGGCGCATCTCGTTTGCGTCGCAGGGGCCGGGCACGTCGGCGCATCTGGCCGGTGAACTGTTCAAAAGCCTGGCTGGCGTCGACCTCAACCACATCCCGTACAAGGGCGCCGGTCCCGCGATCACCGATCTGCTGGGCGGCCAGGTGGACATGATGTTCGCCACGGCGTCGGCCGTCGCCAATTTGCTGGAATCGGGCAAGTTGCGCGCACTGGGCGTGACTACTGCGCAGCGCTCCACCAGCGCCGACCTGGCCCGCGTGCCGACGATTGCCGAAGCCGGCGTGCCGGGCTACGTGGCCGAGAGCTGGTACGGGCTGTTCGCGCCCGCCGGAACGCCGGCGCCGGTAGTGGCGCGCCTGAACGCCGCCGCACGCAAGGCCGTTACCGCCGAGGCCTTTCGCAAGCGCGCCGAAGCGGAAGGTCTGCTCGTCACGCCGGGCACGCCCGAAGAGCTCGGCCGCTACGTGCGCGGCGAGCAGGCGCGCTGGGCCAAGGTCGTCAAGGACGCCCACATCAGCGTCAACTGATCGCCACTGATCGCCACTGGTCGATCGCGCGCATTCGTGCATGGATCGACCACGGCACCCGATTCCGATCCATCCCAACACCACGCAATCATCATGAACGAATACACACTTATCCAGCTGGCGCAGCGCGACGGCATCGCCGTGCTGACGCTCAATCGCCCGGACAAGCGCAACGCCATCAGCGACGACATGCGCACCCAACTGATCGACGCACTGCAACGCGTCGCGGCCGACCGCAGCGTGCGCGCACTGGTGCTGACCGGCAGCGGCAAGGGCTTCTGCGCCGGCGGCGACGTTGCCGGCATGCAGCGCCGCATGGACGCGCCGCCGGGCGAGGTCGGCTTCAATGGCTGGACGCGCCAGCAGCGCGTGCATCATTCCGTGGCCCTGCTGCACGACATGCCCAAGCCCGTGATCGCCGCCGTCAATGGTGGGGCCAACGGCCTGGGCGCGGATCTGGCCATGGCCTGCGATCTCGTCATCGCCGCGCCCGTGGCCAGCTTTGCGTGGTCGTACATTCATCGCGGCCTGATTCCAGACGGCGGCGGCATGTACTTCCTGCCGCGCCGCGTCGGCCTGGCGCAGGCCAAGCAACTGATCTTCAGCGGCCGCAAGGTGGAGGCCGCCGAGGCGCTGCAACTGGGCATCGTCGATCGCCTCAGCGCCTCGGGCGATTCGCTCGTCGATGAGGCCGTGGCTTGGGCGGCCGAGATGGCGCACGGATCGGCAACGGCGCTGGCGCTGGGCAAGTCGATCCTGAACCAGACGTTCGAACTGACGGCCGACCAGGTCTTTGCGCAGGGCAGTCAGGCGCAGGGCATTTGCTACACCAGCAGTGCGCATCGTGAATCGGTCCAGGCGTTCCTGGCCCGGGCCGCTAACAAGGATTGACGATCATGGCCGCACAGTTTTCCGCTGACGCCATCGCCCGGCTGGTCAAGCCGCGCAGCGTGGCCGTGATCGGCGCATCAGCCGATCCCTCCAAGACCGCGGGACGCCCGGTCTCCTATCTCACACGCCATGGCTTTACCGGCGAGATCTATCCGGTCAACCCGCGGGTCGATGCGATCGGCGGCATCCGCTGCTATCCCGATATCGGCTCGCTGCCCGCGGTGCCCGATGTCGGCATCGTGCTGCTGGGCGCCGAACGTGCGCATCAGGCGGTGCGTGAACTGGCGGCGCGCGGCACCGGTGCGGCCATCGTGCTGGCCAGCGGCTATACGGAAACCGGCGATGCGGGCGCGCGCCGTCAGGCCGAGCTGGTCGAAGCGGCCGGCGATATGCGGCTGTTGGGACCCAACACGATCGGGCTGGTCAACCTGACCGACAACATTCCGCTGTCGGCCAGCGGCGCGCTCGCCATGGACCATTTTCCGGCGGGCAGCATCGGCGTGGTATCGCAGAGTGGCGGCATCCTCGGCGCGCTGCTGTCGCGCGCGGCGGCGCGCGGCATCGGATTGTCGAAGCTGATTTCCACCAGCAATGAGGCAGATCTGGAGCTGGCCGATTTCATCGATTACCTGGCCGACGACGCTGCCACGCGCGTGATCGCGCTGTATGTGGAAAGCGTGCGCAATGTGGAGCGCTTTCGCGCCGCGGCGCTGAAGGCTGCCGCCGCCGGCAAGCCGGTGGTCGCGTTCAAGATCGGCCGCTCCGAGGCTGGCGCACGCGCGGCGGTGTCGCACACCGGCGCGATGGCCGGCGCGGATCGCATGTATGACGCGCTATTCAGGCAGGTGGGCGTGATCCGCGCACAGACCTTCTCGGACCTGATCGACATTCCCGCCGCGCTGGCCACAGGCCGCGTGCTGCACGGCAAGCGCATTGCGGTGCTGACCTCCACCGGCGGCGCCGGGACGCTGGTGTCGGATAGCCTTGGCGTGTCCGGCTTCGAGACGCCCGCGCCCGACGCGCAGACTGCCGAGCGCCTGCGCGCGCTGCAGAACGGCGATCACGCCGCGCTGGACCGCAATCCGATCGACGTCACGCTGGCCGGACTGCAGCCCGCACTGCTGCGCGGCGCGATACGCACACTGCTGGCGAGCCCCGGCTATGACGCGGTGACGATCATCGTCGGCTCATCGGGACTCGCCATGCCGGACCTGATGGCCGACGCCATCAACGATTGCCTGCCCGAAACCGACAAGCCCGTGCTGGCCTATGTCAGCCCGCACGCACCGCAGGTTGCCGCAGTGCTGAACCAGCGCGGCGTGCCCGCGTTCAGCGCGCCAGAAAGCTGCGCGGTGGCCTTCGCTGCGATGCTGGCGGCCGGCAAGGCGTGCGTGTCGGCGGGCGATGCCGCGCCGTTGCCCACAGAGATTGGCGACCTGCCCAATGGCGCGCTCGACGAGCATGCCGCCAAGCAGTTGTTTGCGCGCTTCGGCGTGCCCGGCGTGCGCGAGACGGTGGTTGAGAGCGAAGCGGCAGCCATCGACGCCGCGCGCGTGCTGGGCGACCGCGTGGTGCTGAAAATGCTGTCCGCATCGATCACGCACAAGAGCGACGTCGGCGGCGTGGCCGTCAACATTGCGCCGGAAGACATCGGCGCGCGGCTGGCCGCGATGCGGGACACCGTGCGGCGGCACACGGGCCACGCGCCGGATCGCTTCCTTGTGCAGGAGATGATCGGCAACGGCGTCGAACTGATCCTCGGCACGCACCGCGATACGCTGGGCACGGCCATCCTGTTGGGGATGGGCGGCGTCACGGCCGAACTGTTCCAGGACACCACACTGCGGCTGCTGCCCGAATCGGGCGCGCTGACGCGGGCCGAGGCGCTGTCGATGGTCTGGGAACTGAAGACGTGGCCGCTGCTCGACGGCTATCGCGGACGTCCCAAGGCCGACGTCGATGCGCTGGTCGATGCTATCGTGGCGTTTTCGCAGATGGCGGCCGTTCTGGGGCCGAGTCTGGTGGAGGCCGAGATCAACCCGATCTTCGTGCTGCCCGCGGGCCAGGGGGTGCGTGCGGCGGACGGCGTGGCGGTGCTTGGTCCATGACAGTATGCAAAGGGGAGTGCCCGGGATGACGCAATCAGCGGCCCGCAACACGCGAACGGTCGACATAGAGAATCGGCAGGATCGTCAGGATCATCGTAGTCATCAGGATCGAGAGGATGCGCTGCACGATGTGCGCGATGCCGCGGCATTCGTGCATGACCTCGCGCAGCAGGCGCGCGTCCACATCACCGATGCGGGCGGCAGCCGCATGGTGTGGCGTCGCTTCGGCGCCGGGCCGCATGTGCTGCTGGTGCACGGCGGCCATGGCAGTTGGCTGCACTGGGTGCGCAACGTCGCGGCGCTGTCCGCGCGGCACACGGTCTGGGTGCCCGACCTGCCCGGCTTCGGCGCATCCGGAAATCCTGGCGATGGCGTGCTGCAGACGCTGGTCGACACCATCGTGGCCGGGTTTACGCAATTGCCGGTGGATGGTCCCGTCGACGTGATCGGGTTTTCATTCGGCGGTCTGATCTCGTCGCATCTGGCGCGCGCATTGACGTCGGTGCGCGCACTGGCGTTGCTGGGCCCGGGCGGCCACGGCGGCGTGCGCCGGCAGACCATCGATCTGCTCGACTGGCGGCGCGCACCCGACGCGGCGGCGCTCGCGGAGACGATGCGTCACAACATCGGCGCGTTCATGATCGCCGATCCGCACAAGATCGACGCCCTGGCCGTGCTGGCCTATACCGAGTCATGCCGGCACACACGCTTTCGCAGCAAGCACATTTCGCGCGCCGGCGGGCTGGCGCAGGCGCTTGACTTGCTCGATGCGCACGATGGGCGTGAACAAGAGCCCATGCCGATTCTGATCGCCTACGGCGAGCACGATGTCACGGCCGATCCCGCCGCGGTGTTGGCCGCGTTCGTGGACGGCCGTCCACACCGGCATGGCGCGATCCTCGCAGGCGCGGGCCATTGGGTCCAGTACGAGGCGCATGACGCAGTGAACGCGCTGCTGTGTGACTGGCTGGCGCGCGACGCGGCAAGC
>Ga0187844_10000077_pt1 | contig 68212 bp, 52 predicted proteins | sample SpaLakP09_SKY_50_FD_134517 | JGI IMG/M metagenome (GOLD analysis project Ga0187844, IMG submission 134517) | Oligotrophic lake water microbial communities from Sparkling Lake, Wisconsin, USA - SP09_SKY_50 | ecosystem: Environmental > Aquatic > Freshwater > Lake | place: USA: Sparkling Lake...
CAGGCAGGGAAGCGCCAGCAAGGGCACGCTCAGCCAGCGGGCGGCAGGTCTCATCAAAAGTGAAGGCATGGCAGCTCCTGGCTGACAAAAGGTGTCTGTGAGGGATGGGCCGGCGGCCGGCCCTGGACTTCAGAGCGCTTCAGCTCAGCCGGCGGCGACGCCAGGCGAGCAGGCCCAGGCCGGCCAGCATCAAGGCACAGGTCTGCGGTTCCGGCACCGCCGTCACCCGGATTTCGCCGCTGGTGTAGAGCTGGCTGTAGTCCAGCTGCGTGCCGGCGGCCAGCTTGAGGCCCGAGGCATCGATGCTCTTGAAGGTGCCGCTGACCGCGCCCCAGTCCAGCAGATCAAAGCTCTGGCCAGCTTGCGCTTCAAAGCCGTTCCAGGACGTCAGAACCAACTTGCCGCCAAGCTTCAATTTCCCGCCCACCACCAGCTTGTCGAAGCTGCTGTCCAGCTGCGGCGAGCCTTCGGCGCAGAGCAGTGCCGTGCAGGCGTTGACGCCACCGATCTCGGCCATGTAGCTGTTGCTGCTGGCAAAAGTCACCTGGCCCTGGATATAGCCATAGCCGGGCGAGTTGCCAATGCTCAGCCCGCCCTCGTAGAACATCTTGCCGTCACCGTTGACGTCCGAGCCACTGCGCTGCTTGACTTCGGCCGCGAAGGTGGCCACCGAACCTTCCGAGACCCGCAGTTCAGCGTCTCGTTTCACTTCCACCGTGCCATAGAAGGTGGTGTTGCTATTGCCCGAGAGGATGATCTGACTGCCCGCATTGGCCACCACCTGCGAGTACACGGCCGACACGCCGCCACTCAGCAGCACCAGGCCGTTGTTGCTGAGCAGGCCGCTGCGGAGATCGCCATAGCCGCTGATGATGCCGCCTGGGGCATTGGTGAGCGCAAAGCCGCCGTTGTCCAGCGTACCGCCCGAGAGCTGGATCTTGCCGGCGTTGGGGGTCATGCCATTGGCCGCAAAAAGCGTCGCGTCGCGGCTGGCCGCGACAATGCCCGTGCCAGCATTGCTCAGCGTGCTGCTCAGGGTCAGCGTGCCGCCCTTGGCATTGATCGTGCCGATATTGTTGAGGGTGTTGCTGATCTGCCCCAGGCCCTCGATGCGCCCCCAGTTGGTCACGGTGTTGCCGGTGACGCTGGCGTCGATCGAGTTCAGCAGCATCTGACCGTTGTTCTTGACCGCGTAGTTCAGCGCAAAGGTGCCAGCCTGCACGATCAGGCGCCCGTCGTTCTGAAACGGCACACTGATCAAGCCATTGCCACTGATGGTGCCACCCGCAGCGTTCACAAGGCTGCCGCCGCTCAGGCCCGCCGCATCGATCTTGGCGGCATCAAAATTCATGGTGCCGCGGTTGGTCAGCGTGCTATCTCGCAGAGTCAGCGTTTTGCCTTTCTGTAAATTCCAGGAACCGATGTTTTCATGCGAGCCGCTATTGGCCAGCTCCAGGAAGCCGGTCTGCTCGAAATATCCGTTGTTTTTAAAGCCGCCAGCCCCCGCGATCGTGCCCGAGCCCAGCATCTCCGCGTTATTGACAAGCGCGCCCTCGACGCGGCCGCCGGCCAGCGCCAGGCTGCCCTGATTGGTGATTTTCGCGGCGCTCAAGTTGCTGAAGCTGCCCACCGTCGCGGCGGCCTGCGCATCGATGACAAAGCTCGCAGCCTGCAGGTTGCCGCCACCCAGACCCAGGCTGTAGCCGGGGCTGACGCGAATTTCGCCCTCGCCCTTGAGTGTCTTGCCGGCGCTGATGAGCGGCGCCCCTCCCAAAAAGGCGATATCGCTCGATTTGGTGTTGGCGCTGAAACTAAGCGTGCCGGACTCCCAGTTCAGTGCCCCGCCCAGCGTCAAGCTGCCCACCCTCAGCGTGCCGCCCTGCAGATTGACCACGCCCAGATTGCCGATCACCAACTGCCCGACGTCGGCCATGCCGCCGCCCAGGATGTCCAGCCGACCAGCGCCGGCGGAGCCCACGGTGAGGGTCTTGGTAACGCTCAGTAGAGCGTCACTGCCGCCCACCGCAGCCACGAAGCTGGAGTCTCCTGCCTGCCCGATATTCATCCAATCCGACACCTGAAATTTGGCCCCGCTGGAGACGTTCAAGAGGCCTGCGTTGCCGCTGACGCGCTGGGCTTTCAAGGTGGACCCAACACCTGTCGCTTCCAGCACGCCAAAGCCGCCAGTGCTGCTTTCCCCTATGAAAAGATTGTTGATGTCGGCAGTGGCGCCATTGCTGACCTGCATCAGTCCGTTGCCTCGGGTGCCCAGACCAAAGCCTAGGCCTACCTTGAACAGCGTGCCTGTGTCCTTCACCGTGACGCTGTTACTCACATTGGGCACGAAGCCGGGGCCCATATTGCCGGTGGCGGTGAAGGTGCCGCCGCCCGAGACGATCACATCACTGTTGGCGTACGCTGCGTCGCGAACGCTGAAGCTCGACTTGGCGCCGTCCACCGTCAGCTTTGCGGTCCCGCTCCTGCCCATGTTCAGGGTCTGGCTGGAGGCGCTGGCGCCGGTGTCGATCAGCAAGGTGCCGGTGCCGACGTCGCCAAGCTTCAGGTCTGTGCCGACGATAAAGCTGCTGTTAGCGCCGTGCACATTGATGATGCCGCTGCTGGACGGAGAGACGCCGCCGACGGTGACTTCGGCCTGGGTGCTGTGGCTGCTGCCGGAATTGATCGTCAAGCTGACGGTCGAATTGGCGGCATAGCCGATGGCGGTGGCGGCGAGTTGCTTGTAGGCGACCTTGTTGTTCAGGGTCAGATCATGTTGCTGATCCATGCCCCCGGTGATGGTCATACCGGCCGTGCCGCCGTCCCAGGTCTGGTTCGCGCTGATGACGAAGCCCGCCGTGCCCCAATCAAGCACCTGCACATTGCTGCTTTTGTTGACGATGCCGTTGGTGAGCCAGATGTTGTTGTTCGCGCCATTGAACTTGTATTTGCTGGCGTCGGATTCGAAGACAATTTTGTCGTAGACGCGATAGCCCAGATCGTTGACGACGTCCAACCAGCTCGTATTGCCAAAGTGGAGGATGTCCCCTGCCGCCGGCTGGACGTTCTGGCCCTGCCAATTGCTGTTGAAACTCATGCGGCTAGACCCCGCAGGATCACCGGATGCTTTGTTGCCGCCTGTCCAGACCAAGTCTCTGGCGTCGGCCAGTCCCGTGCTGCACAGCGCGGCGATGGCCAGGCACAGCGGCAGTGGCTTGGGCAATTGGCGCGCCAAGCCGGCGGCCCGGCTTGAATGACGAAGGTGCAATGTTGGCTTGTTCATGTCGACTCCCTGGATAGAACGAGTGCGAGTATTTGTTGCCGCATCTGCGTGCACAATCCGCCTTGGGACCCGAGCCCTGGTCTCGGGCCCCCTCCCCAAGACGCACCCAAAGAAGAACGCACCGATGCGCCGTTGCCCAGCTTCCACCGCTCCCAAGCCAAGCCCTTGTTCCGGGCGTAGTGCGCTATTCGGGCGCAGGCTGACGCAGCGGCAAAGCCTGGCCCTGGCGGCCGGGCCGGGCCGCTGGCACCCGACCCAAGCCACCACCCGCCCCCCCTCAAGTAGGGGGGCGGACCCGGGCCCGGCCGGCGCCACAGAAGCAAGCGCGCGATGCCTACCCTAGGCGCGGCCGAATCGCTCGGCTCGTCCCAACGCGATGCCCTGGTGGTGGCAGACCTGGACCGCCACCTGAAGCGCGGCGAGCCGCTGCGCATTCTGGGCAATACCGTGGTGGCCATCACGGTGGTGGTGCTGATGCGCGACTCGGCCCAGCTGACCTGGTTGGCCACCTGGCTGGCCGTGATGTTGGCCCACTCAGCCTTCAATGCCCGCGCCGCGTGGCGGGTGTGGCGCCGTCCCACCCGCACCGACAACGCGGCACGGCGGCTGCGCGTCGTGACGCGCATGGAGGCGGGCTACGGCCTGCTGTGGCTGGTGGCCGAGCTGCTGGTACTGCCCGGCAGCGACTACGTGCACCGCGCGCTCTTGATGGTGCTGCTGAGCGGCTTGGGCGCAGGCGTGATGCAGTCGCTGAGCGCGTACCTGCCGGCCCTGTATGCCTACTTTGCCCTGCCCGTGCTGGGATTTTTTCTCGCCGGCTATATGGGCCACGGGCCCTACTTTTTGGCGGCGATTGTGCTGCTGCTGGTGTGGATGGCGGTGAACCTCAACTTCGCGCGCCAGATGCACCGCACGCTGGTCGATTCGCTGCACAACCGCCACATCGCCAACGCCCTGGCGGTGGACCTGAAGGTGCAAAGAGACCGGGCAGTGGAGCTCGGCCGCTCGCGCAGCCGATTCCTGGCCGCTGCCAGCCACGATCTGCGCCAGCCGGTGCATGCGCTGTCGCTGTTTGTCGGCGCGCTGGGCCAGAACCCTTCGAAGGAGCAGTCGCGGCACATCCTGAAGCATGTGGGCAGCGCCATCGACGCGATGGGGTCCATGTTCAACGCGATGCTGGACATCTCCAAGCTCGATGCCGATCTGCTGCAACCAAACTGGCAGGTGCTGGACCTGCGCACGCTGCTGCTGCGTGTGGCCGCCGACCAGCCCCTGCTGGCCGGCACCAAGGGCCTGCGCTTTGGCTGCGAGCTTCCCGCCGCACCCCATCCGCGGGTGCGTTGCGATCCGGTCCTGCTGGAGCGCATCCTGCGCAACCTGCTGTCCAATGCGCTGCGCTACACCGCCGAGGGCTCGGTACTGCTGCGGCTGCGGGTGCGCGCGGGCCGCGCCGAGATCGTGGTGGCCGACAGCGGCGCCGGCATTCCCAGGGAGCGACGCGAGCAAGTGTTCGAGGAGTTCGTGCAACTGCCTCACCCAGGACATGAACGCGAGCAGGGCCTGGGCCTGGGCCTGGCCATCGTCAGGCGCCTGGTCGGCCTGCTCGGTCTGCGCCTCGTGTTGCGCTCAAGGCTGGGGCGCGGCACGGTGTTCACGCTGCACCTGCCGTTGCACCAGCCTCCTGCCGAGCAGCCGGCGGCCCTGCCCGCGCAGGCAGCCGCAGGCCCGGGCCATGCGGCCAGCCAAGGCCGGCCGGGCAAGCTGGGCCAGGGCGACGTCGTGATCGTGGTCGATGACAGTGCCGACATCCGGCTGGCCATGAGCGCGCTGCTGTCCGCCTGGGGTTGTCAGGTCTTCACGGCCGCGAGCGTGCGGGAACTGATGCCGCAGATGATGCAGTTGAGCGCGCCGCCCCGGCTGCTGCTGTGCGACTACCGCCTGGCCGACGGTGACAGCGGCATCGCGGCCATAGATCAGCTGCGCGATGCCTTCAACCAGGACATCCCGGCGGTGCTGGTCACCGGCGACACGGCCCCCGAGCCCCTGCGCGAGGCCATAGCCAGCGGCCTGCCGCTGCTGCACAAGCCGGTGACGCAGCACCAGTTGCGCGAGGCAATGGAGCGCGCCATCGCGATGGATGAGGCGGTCTTGGCCGGCCTCAGCAGGACCGCAAACTAGGAGGCGGTCGGGCTTGGGGCATCGCCGATCAGCCCCGACGCACGCGCCACCTCCACCGCCTGCAGGCGGTGAACGACATTCAGGTGCCGGAACAGTGCCGAGACATGGCCTTTGACGGTCTTCTCCTGCATGCCCAGGGCGCGGGCGATTTCCTTGTTGGATTTGCCGCTGCACAGCTGCTCCAGCACCTCGCGCTGGCGCGGTGTCATGCCGCCGGCGTCGGCAGGGGCCGGTCCGGCGTCGGCGGCCAGGGCCATGAAGGGCGGCACATAGATCTCGCCGCTGAGCACCAGGCGCACGGCAGCCACGACGGTGGCCGGGCTCGACGATTCGGGGCAATAGCCGCGCGCACCCGCCTTGAGCGCCCGGCGCACATCGTCCGGATCTTCGGATGAGGACAAGACCAGCACCGGCACCCCGGCGTGATGCTGCCGGACCTGTTCCAGCACAGCAAACCCGGCCATGCCCGCCATGCGCAGATCCAGCACGATCAGCGCCACATCTCCATGCTGAGCCAGGCTGGACAGCGCCTCGACGCCATCGGCCGCCTGCAAGACCACAAGCCCGTCGCCCATGCATTGCAGGGTGCTGGCCACTCCGGCACGCACCAAGGGATGATCGTCAACGACCAGCAGCTTCATGGCGCGCACTCTAGCAGCCGGACACGCAGGCCTGGATTGGGCAAGGGGCCGGACTCCTCAGAGGCAGCGGATGAGCTTGATGCGGGCGTCCTTGCGCAAGGTGAACAGCTGAGGCGCGGCGGCTCCCTCGGGCAGTATGGACAACCTCATCACCCCGCCGCTGACTTCGCCCTCGTAGCGAGCCTTGGCTCCGGTCGGCGGCTCGTCGACGCGCAGCGGCCCGGGCCGCTGCGGATCGAACGCGCCGACGACGGTGAAGCTGCCCGCCTCGCTCAGGTTCAGCGGGCCGGCGAAGCTGCCGCTGGTGCAGTCCGACTGCAGGCGGCCGCCCTTGGCATCGATCACCAACTGCAGCCGGTCACCGGCCCATTGACCCTCAAGCGGGGGGGCGGCTCCGGCCGCCGATGCCAGTTCAACAGCCATCGCAAATCCTCCCAGCAACAGCCGCCGCGTGGCGATGTTCCATGCAGCCATGCGAAATCTCCTCGTGGCGCGGCGCCGCGCCCAAGCGGAAAAGACAAGACGCGGGCAGAGGATAGCCTCTGCCCGCGCCACATCCGGCACGGCTGCGCCGGTGGCTGACGGTCTAGCTGCCGTTCAGGCCTGCGAACCGCCAGCCGCAAGGCGACGGCGGCGGGCCATCAGACCCAGGAAGCCCAGGCCGAAAAACATCATGCCGTAGGTCGAAGGCTCGGGCACGGCCACCACGCTGGCGTCGATGACGGCAATCCAGGTGCCCCAGCGCGATCCGCCGGTGCCGCCGGGATGGCCACCCGCCGCGTTGTTGTACTCGCGGGCAAACTCGCCGATCAGATAGAACTGATGCGGATCGGTCGGATCGACCGACACTTGGCTGTAGTCGCCCCAGCGCTGGCGCCCGGCACTGACCTGACCAAACAGGGCGCCGTTGTGATAGTCGTCGGTCAGGCTTTCCTTGAGCAGCAGTTCGCCACTGCGCGCAACCAGATTGCCGCTGGCACCGGTGGCAAAGGACTGGCCCATGAAACTGATCTTGCCTGTGGCTGCGTCAAGGCCTGAGCGGTTGTAGCCGATCACCACCTCGCCAAAGCTGTTGACGGCGATCGAGCCCTGGTAGTAGTCATAGCCGGCGTGGCCGATGTCGCCTTCCGACAGGACGGCCAGTGTGGTCGCGTCCAGCACGGTGTAGCGCACGCGGGCCTCGTCGAGACCGTCGCCGGTCGGGTCAACCGTGTTGACCATGTAGATGCGGCCGTTGGCCTCGTACACACTGCTGCTGACGCGCTCGTCCAGCGCATCGACAATGCGCCGATTGGCTGGAATGGCCACCGAAGGCTGGCGGGCAGCGCCGGGGCTTACGAAACTCGCCTGGCCCAGATAGCTAACAGCCGACGTGCTGGAACCGGCGGCCGAGGACGCGGTCAGGCCGTTCACCCGATAGCCCAGGCTGTCGAAGTTGAACAGCGAGGCGCCGATCACCGTGCCGGTGGAGCTTGCACTTGTGGTGTTCACGCCCTGAGGGGCAAAGGAGCGGTCGAGATCACCCACGGCGCCCGTGTAGGGTGTGACGATCTGGGCCATATTCGCGGTGGTCGGCGCGACCCCGTTGAACAGGCTGTTCAGCGGGATGACGTTCATCGTCGTGCCGCGGAAGCTGTTGCCGCCGCCGCTGGTCTTGGGCGCGAAATTATTGGTGCCGATGTAGACCTCATTGGTGTCCATCGCCAAGGTCGGGTAGTCGGCCGTGGCGCCGAAACCGAAGCCGGCATAGCCCTCGAACTTGGTGGACTTCCAGCTGCCAAGCGCGTCGGAGGTGTCCGACACGGCAACCTGCAGATCCTTGGCATTGGCGCCAAAGGCCACCACCACCCAGCGATTGGCCGCCGCGTTGTACATCACGCGAGAGTCACCGCTGGTGCCGGTCTGGCCGGCCGTGCCCCAGAAGGCCACGTCGGACACCAGCGAGGTGCGCACGCCCGTCGCCTTGTTGAACACCGCATAGGCACCGTTGGTCGTCTCCATGTACTGCGTCGCACCGACCGCGCCTATGGTGTCCGGCGGAGCGAAATTGCGACCGAAGCTGGCGCCGTCGTACTGGCTGACGCCCTCGAAGCCGCGCACATAGGGGCTGGCGAGGTTGAAGACGGGCGCCGCCTTGCCATTGGTGTCCAGCGACAGATCGCCTTCGATGGTGATCATCTTCGGCTTCTTGAACTCGAAGTAGGACTTGATCGTTTGCGCCTGAGCTTGCGACGCCATCAGCGCCAGCACGGCCGCCGCAACGACGGCGAGACCGCCAGCGGACCGGGTGTGAATGTGATTCATGACTGGAAACCCCTCGATGCTTGATAAGAACTGTCTGTAGAACCTGAGCCCACCACCGGCCTCGGCCGAGTGCATCGAGGCGGCAGTCATGGCGCTTGATGCGACTTGTCGCGATGCGCCAATGACAAGCGGACAACCACAAAATTCGCTGTGATATGTCTATTTGTGAACGAATCCACATTAACGTAAATCAAGCCAAGTACCGCCCCCCAATTCAAGGGGCCGGACCCACAAACAGCCCTGGGACTTTCCCTTGGCTCAATTGACGTTTACGTTAACGTCAACCAAGCACTAGAATCGCGGCAGCATTGCTGCTAGAACCAGGGCTATACGCCCAAGCCGGAGACAAGCCATGACCGATCTGTCCGCCGAATTCAAGGCCCTGGCGAACTACCGCCCCACTCACAAGGTGCGCTTCGTCACCGCCGCGAGCCTGTTCGACGGGCATGACGCCGCCATCAATATCATGCGGCGCATCCTGCAGGGCATGGGCGCCGAGGTCGTTCACCTGGGCCACAACCGCTCGGTCGACGAGGTGGTCACGGCCGCGCTGCAGGAAGACGCCCAGGGCATCGCCATCAGCTCCTACCAGGGCGGCCATGTCGAGTACTTCAAGTACATGGTGGACCTGCTGAAGAGCCGCGGCGGCGAGCACATCCAGGTCTTCGGCGGCGGCGGCGGCGTGATCGTGCCCAGCGAGATCAAGGAGCTGCAAAGCTATGGCGTGACCCGCATCTACAGCCCCGAAGACGGCCAGCGCATGGGCCTGGCCGGCATGATCGGCGAGATGGTGATGCGCTCGGATCTGGACCTGAGCGGCTATGCGCCAAAGACTATCGAGGCGATCCAGTGCCACAGCGAAGCCAACTGGCGCTCGCTGGCCCAGCTGATCACCGTGCTGGAGAACGGCAAGGCGTCCGACGAGCTGAAGGCCCAGCTGCATGCCGGCGCCAAAGACATCAAGGTGCCCGTGCTGGGCATCACCGGCACCGGCGGCGCCGGCAAGTCCAGCCTCACCGACGAGCTGATTCGCCGCCTGCGCCTGGACCAGGACGACGCGCTGCGCGTGGCCGTGATCTCGATCGACCCCTCGCGCCGCAAGAGCGGTGGCGCCCTGCTCGGTGACCGCATCCGCATGAATGCGATCAACCCGTGGAGCAAGGGTCAACGCGTGTTCATGCGTTCGCTCGCCACCCGCGACTTCGGCAGCGAGATCAGCCCGGCCCTGCCCGAGGTGATTGCCGCCGCCAAGCTGGCCGGCTTCGATCTGGTGATCGTCGAGACCTCGGGCATAGGCCAGGGCGACGCGGCCATCGTGCCGCACGTCGACGTGCCGATGTATGTGATGACGCCCGAGTTCGGTGCCGCCAGCCAGCTCGAGAAGATAGACATGCTGGACTTCGCCGAGTTCATCGCCATCAACAAGTTCGACCGCAAGGGCGCGCAGGATGCACTGCGCGATGTGGCCAAGCAGGTGCAGCGCAACAAGGAGGCCTGGACCATCCGGCCGGACCAGATGCCCGTGTTCGGCACCATGGCCAGCCGCTTCAACGACGATGGCGTGACCGCGCTGTACCAGGCGCTAAAAGCCCGCCTGGCCGAGCTCGGCCTGACGCTGAACGATGGCCGCCTGCCGCTGGTGGACACCCGCCACAGCACCCACCAGGTGCCCATCGTGCCCGGCGCCCGCGTGCGCTATCTGGCCGACATCTCGGACACAGTGCGCGGCTACAAGAAGCGCGCCGTGGCCCAGGCGCGGCTGGCCCGCGAGATCCAGCAGCTGCGCGAGACGGGCCGCATGCTGAAGCAGGACAACCCCGACAAAACCAATGCGGTGACCGCCGTGCTGGACCTGGCCCAGGCCCGCGACAGCCAGCTCGACGCCGGCGCTCGCAAGCTGCTGGCCATGTGGCCGGAGATGCAAAAAGCCTATGCCGGCGACGAGTACGTGGTGAAGATCCGAGACAAGGAAATCCGCACCGCGCTGACCACGCAGTCCCTGAGCGGCACCAAGATCCGCAAGGTCGCCCTGCCCGGCTATGAGGACCACGGCGAAATCCTGAAGTGGCTGCTGCTGGACAACGTGCCCGGCAGTTTTCCGTACACCGCCGGCACCTTTGCCTTCAAGCGCGAAGGCGAGGACCCGACGCGTATGTTCGCCGGCGAGGGCGATGCCTTCCGCACGAACCGCCGCTTCAAGCTGCTGAGCTCGGGCATGGCCGCCAAGCGCCTGTCCACCGCCTTCGACTCGGTCACGCTGTACGGCAATGACCCGGCCGTGCGGCCCGACATCTACGGCAAGGTCGGCAACTCCGGCGTCAGCATCGCGACCCTGGACGATATGAAGGTGCTCTACGGCGGCTTCGATCTGTGCCACCCGGCGACCAGCGTCAGCATGACCATCAACGGCCCGGCGCCGTCGATACTGGCCATGTTCATGAACACGGCCATCGACCAGCAGCTGGACAAGTTCCGCACCGACAACGGCCGCGAACCGACCGACGACGAGGCGCAGAAGATCAAGGCCTGGGTCAAGGAGAATGTGCGCGGCACCGTGCAGGCCGACATCCTGAAGGAAGACCAGGGCCAGAACACCTGCATCTTCTCGACCGAGTTCTCGCTGAAGGTGATGGGCGACATCGCCGAATACTTCGTGCACAACAAGGTGCGCAATTTCTACTCGGTCAGCATCAGCGGCTATCACATCGCCGAGGCCGGTGCCAACCAGGTCAGCCAGCTGGCCTTCACGCTCAGCAATGGCTTCACCTTTGTCGAAGCGTACCTGGCGCGCGGCATGCACATCGACGACTTCGCCCCCAACCTGAGCTTCTTCTTCAGCAACGGCATGGACCCGGAGTACACGGTGCTGGGCCGCGTGGCCCGCCGCATCTGGGCCGTTGCCATGCGCGACCGTTACGGTGCCAACGAGCGCAGCCAGAAGCTGAAGTACCACGTGCAGACCTCGGGCCGCAGCCTGCACGCGCAGGAGATCCAGTTCAACGACATCCGCACCACGCTGCAGGCGCTGATCGCGATCTACGACAACTGCAACTCACTGCACACCAACGCGTTCGACGAGGCCATCACCACGCCCACCGAAGACAGCGTGCGCCGCGCGATGGCCATCCAGCTGATCATCAACCGCGAGTGGGGTCTGGCGAAGAACGAGAACCCGAACCAGGGCGCCTTCATCATCGAGGAGCTGACCGAGCTGGTCGAAGAAGCGGTGCTGCAGGAGTTCGAAAAGATCGCCGAGCGCGGTGGTGTCTTGGGCGCGATGGAAACCGGCTACCAGCGCAGCAAGATCCAGGAAGAGAGCATGCACTACGAGATGCTCAAGCACACCGGCGAGTACCCCATCATCGGCGTCAACACCTTCCGCAACCCCCATGGCGACCTGACGCCCGACACACTCGAACTGGCCCGCTCGACCGACGAGGAAAAGCAGAACCAGCTCAAGCGCCTTGACGAGTTCCACGCCATTCACGCCGCCGAGGCCCCTGCCATGCTGAACAAGCTGCAGCAGGCTGTGATCAACAACGGCAATGTGTTCGAGGTGCTGATGGAGGCCGTGCGCGTGTGCTCGCTGGGCCAGATCACCTCGGCGCTGTTCGAGGTGGGCGGGCAGTACCGGCGCAGCATGTGAGGCCATGCTGAGCATGGGTGGTTGGCTGACAACAGTTGGCCGGCCGCGCCAATATGTCTAGGCTTCAGGCCTTCGCCTATCAAGCGGACCACCCCATGCCCTGGACCTACCTCACCCTTGCCGGCCTGTTCGAGATCGGCTGGGCCATCGGACTCAAGTACACCGAGGGCTTCACCCGCCCGCTTCCGACCGCGCTGACGATAGGCGCGATGCTGGCCAGCATTGGCCTGCTGGGCCTGGCGATGAAGACGCTGCCGGTGGGCACGGCCTATGCGGTGTGGACGGGCATAGGCACTGTCGGCACGGTCATACTGGGTGTGATCTTGCTGGGTGATCCGCTCAGTGCGCCGCGCATTGCCTGCCTGAGCTTGATCGTGCTGGGCATCGCCGGGCTGAAGTGGCTGGCCTGAGCGATCGTCAGCTCTTGCGCCGCAGTTCGCGCAGGAGTTGCAGGGCCTGCGCATAGTCGTAGTCCCGGAGCTGCCTCGCCAGCTCGCGGGCGGCGTCACCGAAGAGCCGGTGCAGGCCGGGCATCAGCTCGCGATGCAGGGCCACTGCCTCGAAGTCACCTGCGGCGAGGCGGGCCTCCAGGCGGTCCAGTTGGGCCGCTTGAACGGGTACGGGATCGGCCGCGCCGGCCGCGCCCTCGTCGCCAACGCTGGCCTGAATCACCGCCACCTGAGCTGCAAGTTCGGTCTGCAGCTGGGCGGCCGCCTGGTTCAACAGATGCACCGGAGTGGGCACATTGAGCATCGCCTCCAGCGCCGCGGCCAGGGCCTGCACCCGGGTGGCCCCAATGGCGGCGCTGGCGCCCTTCAGCGAATGAGCGAGTCGCTTCGCTTCGGGCAAGGCGCCGCGGTACAGGTGCACGTCCAGATCGGGCAGGCCGTCGCGATACAGCAGCACGAACTGCCGCAACACGCGCTGCAGGCTCTCGGCACGGCCGCCAAATTGTTGCAGCGTCCGCGCCCAGTCCAGGCCCGGAATACGCTGCAGGCCGGCCGCGGGCTCGGGCTCAGCCGCGCCGGCATCGGCGCGGGGCAGCCAATGGCGCAGCGCGCGTTCCAGCAGCGCGGCATTGACCGGCTTGGCAATATGGTCGTTCATGCCGGCGGCCAGGCAGGCAGCGCGGTCCTCGGCATAGGCATTGGCGGTCATCGCCACAATCGGGGTGGCCTGGTAGCCGGGCAGGCGGCGTATCGCCCGCGTGGCGGTGAGGCCGTCCATATGCGGCATTTGCAGGTCCATCAGTATCAGGTCGTAGCGCGTGGCCCCGGCCAGGCGCACCGCCTCCACGCCATCGCTGGCCAGATCGGCCTGCAGGCCCATGCCGTGCAGAAACTCCTGCGCCACTTCGCGACTGACCGTGTTGTCCTCGACCAGCAAGATGCGTGCGTCAGTCAGCGCTCCCGGCCTCATCGAGGCTGCCGGATCGGCATCCGCGGGCTGCGGCAAGGTCGGCGCCTGCCGCGGCAGCAACAGCCCGGTCAGCGCCTCGCCAAGGCGGCTGCGCGTGACCGGCTTGAGCAGACGTGCGCTGACGCCGGCCACCTGCTCGGGGGCCTCCGCCTCGCTGCTGCTCAGCAGCAGCACCGGCGGCGCACCGCGCCGCTCGCCCAAGCTCGCCACCCAGGCCACGCCGCGCTCCAGCATCACACACTCATCGAGCAAGACCAGGGCGGCCTCGCCCAGCGGCGGCAGGTCCGCCGCGACCTTCACACATTCCGCCCGGGCCCCCAACTCGCCCAGCATCGACCGCAAGGCATCGACAAGTTCAGGCCGCCGGGCCAGCACCTGTACAGTGCGGCCGTCGAGATGCAGGCGCGGCGGCGGTGATGCCTCCGAAGGCAGCATCGCCGCGCCCAGGCGCGCCGTCAGCCAGAAGCTGCTGCCCTGACCCAGAGTGCTCTCGACACCCGCCTCACCGCCCATCAAGGAGGCCAGGCGACGGGTGATCGTCAGGCCCAGGCCGGTGCCACCGAAACGGCGAGTGGTCGAACTGTCGGCCTGCTCGAAGGCGTTGAACAGCAGGGGCAGTTGTTGTGCGGCGATGCCGATGCCGGTGTCGCTCACGGTGAAGCGCAGCAGCCGGCTATCGGTGTCCTGCGCCAGCAGCTCGACACGCAGCAGTACCAGGCCCCGCTCGGTGAACTTGACCGCATTGCTGAGCAGATTGAGCAGCGCCTGCAGCAGACGGGTCGGGTCGCCGTGCAACTGCTCGGGCAGGCCGCGGGCATCGATTACCAGCTCCAGATCCTTGGAACGGGCGCGCTCGGCCACCAGGCCGCAGGCTCGGGCCAGCAATGCATCAAGTTCGAAGTCGGTCTGCTCCAGTTGCAGCTTGCCCGACTCGATCTTGGACAGGTCGAGGATGTCGTTGATGACTTGGGTCAGATGCTGGGCAGCGTCGGTTACCTTTTCCAGGCGTTCCCGCTGCTGCGGCGACGGGCCGTCACGACGCAGCAGCTCGGTCAGGCCGACGATCGCATTGATCGGCGTGCGTATCTCGTGGCTCATATTCGCCAGGAAGGCACTCTTGGCGCGGTTGGCCGCCTCGGCGTCCATGCGGGCCGCCTCCAGCTCCCGGGTGCGCTCCTGCACCAGCCCCTCCAGATGGTCGCGGTGGAGCTGCAACTCCTGCTCGATCTGCTTGCGCACGGTGATGTCGCGCGAGATGCCGAACATGCCGATAACCTCGCCCTGCGCATCAAGCAAGGGGCCCTTGGTGGCCAGAAATAGCACCGTGCCCCGCGAGGTCGGCAGCGCCTCCTCGAAGGTCTCGGTATGCCTGCCCTGCATCACCATCAGATCGTTGGCGCGCAGCTCGGCCGCGTGATGGGCCGGGAACAGATCGGCGTCGTCATGATCCAGCACCTGATCGCGCGTGCGGCCCATCACCGCCAGCGCGGCCCGGTTGCACAGCATGTAGCGACTGTGCAGGTCCTTGGCAAAGATACAGTCGGTCGAGCCTTCCGCCACACGCTCCAGCAGCGCAAGGGCCCCCAGGCGCTGGGCCTGACGCACCTGCTCCTGGCGGGCCTGTTCCAGCGCCGAGCGATCCCGCCATCGCCAAGCCGCCGCACCTGTGGCCAGCAGGGCCAGCACACCGGCAGCGACGATCACCAGCATGTCGCGCTGCGCATCGGAAAAGATCTCGGCCTGATCCACCTTGGCAACCAGATACCAGTCCGAGCCTTCGACGGGCCTCACTACACCCAGCACCGGCACCCCTTGGAAATCCAGCGCCCGATGGGCCACCCCGATGGCCCTGTCACCGCGGATCACCAGTCCAGCCAGAAGCTCGGGCGTCGCCAAGGGCACCGGCCGCCCGCGCATGCCCAAAAGTTGCTCGCCCTCGCGCCGCACCAGCAACGACATGCCGCTGCCTCCAGGCCCAGGCCAGGCCTCCAGCGTGGGGTTCAGGAAGTCATCCAGCGCCACCTGCAACACCACCACAGCCTGCGCGCCGGCGCCAGTCAGGCGCAGCGGCGCCAGCATGTCGAGGGCCGCCTCCCCACCGGCCTGAGACTCGAACAGGCCATCGTGGCCCACACGCCCGCTGTCCAGCGCCAAGCGTACTGCGGCGGCCAGCGAGGGCGAGACCATGCGCGTCTGCGGCGCACCGAGCACCGGCTCGGCCCGGATATTGAACAGGGTCACGCTGTGATCGCTGTTGCTGCGGCAGATCTCCGTCAGGCGCTCGAGCAGACGCTGGCCGGCCGACGTGTCGCCGCCCTGCCAGCGTTGGTAGAGATCGCCCAGAAAGCTGCTGCTGGCGATGAACTCGCCATGACCGAGGCGGTCACGCAGCCAGCGCGCGATCTGGGCCGACTGCAGCTGGGCCACGGCCTCGATCCGGGTCGCCATGCGCTCACGTTGCTGCTCGTAGCGCAAGGCCACCAATCCGGCCGTGATGACCAGGATCACTAGCCCGGCCAGGCCCAGAGCCAGCCAGGGGCCCCGCCGCGCGTTCGCCGGGTTGGCGGATGCGCTGACGAATTCGGCCATGACGGGAGCCTAGTTCGCAGAGGCCGCGTGCCCGCCACCCGGGCCACCACGGCGGCGCACCAGCGGCTTGGTCAGCACATCTTCCATCAGCTTGCCCCATGGCCCCTGATCAGGTGCCTGCTGCAGCTCCTGTTCGCGCTTGGCGACAAGGTCGGCAAAGCCTGGCCCCGTCTTGATGGTGGCAACGCGATCAACGCCGCGGTTTTGCACCGGCTCGCCATTGCCGAAGTGGTCGGCAATGCGGCCCAGCAAGCGGCTGTAGACCTGGGACACGCGCGAGGGGCTGACCTTCAGCGAGGCCGCCAGCTCGGTGGGCGTCAGGCCCACGCCCATATAGGAGTCGATGATCAGGCGCTCGCGCTCGGGCAGCTGGGCAAAAAAGCTTTCCAGGCGGCGCATCACGATGGCGGTGTCCACCCGGGCCTCGACCTCGTCCTGCGGCGTGGCCGGGTGAAAGCGTTCGGGCGAGATGCCGTCGGAGGCATCGTCGCCATCCTCGGCGCTGCTGCTGCGGGTGCGGCCCTGCTCGTCGGCCTGCTCCAGCTCGGCGATCTCGGCGATGCTCAGGCCGCAGACCTCGCTGAGCTCGGCCAGGCCGGCGTCGCTGCCATGGGTCGAGCGCCAGCGCTCCTGGGCGATCTGTATGACCTTGACCTTGCGTCGCTGGGCGCGGCCCAGATGGTCCATCTGACGCAACTCGTCGAGCATGGCGCCTTTGACGCGCATGCGGGCATAGCGGACGAAGGCCTCCTTGGCCTCCTCGGTCTCGCGGTCACCCTCCCACTCGAAGCCCATCGCCGCCTGGGCCACGGCGATCAGTCCGACCTGGATCAGATCGGCCTTCTCGACATTGGCCGGCAGGTGGCGCACCAGGGCCGAGGCCTGCTTGCGCACCCAGGACTCATTTCTGGCGATCAGCGCGGAGGGCACACCTTGCATCGAGATCATGAGCCATTCTAGGCCGGCGTAAGCCTTGGCAACACCGGGCCAAAACCCTTTGTTGCCTCAAGCCGCCCCTCAAGCAAGGGGGGCCATGCGAACGATCTCGGCCGAGAGCTGCCCGATCGAAAAGGGCTTGCTCAAATAGGCGTCGAAGCCGCTGGCCAGAAAGCGCTCGCGGTCACCCTGCATGGCGTGGGCGGTCATGGCAATGACACGGGCCGGTGGCAGGCCTTGCGCGTCTTCCAGCGCGCGGCGGCGCGCCAGCACCTCGACGCCATCGAGCCGCGGCATCTGGATATCCATCAGCACCAGGTCGAACCGCTGGTGCTGCAGCAGCTGCCAGGCCTGCGCCCCGTCCTCAGCCACGGTCAGGCTGCCGCCCAGGCGCTCCACCACGGCCTGCACAACCAGGCGATTGACCAGGTTGTCTTCGGCCAGCAGCACCGACTTTCCCCGCAGCAGGTTTTCATCGGCACCGGCGGGCGCTGGCATCGGAGGGCCCGCCGCGCCCTCATCGATGCGCCCCTGCAAGGCCCGCAGCAGGTCCAGCGGCAAGACGGGCAGGGCCAGACGCTGCAGCCGCCCCATGCCTGGCGAGGCCGGGTTCAGGCCCAGGTCCAGCCGCTGCAGGACCAGCAGACGGCGCAGCGGCAAGAGCGCCTGCCAGCCGCGCAGCAGTGACTGCACCGCCTCGGGCAGGGTCGAGATCGACGCGCAGTCGAGCACCAGGGTGTCGAAGTCGGCGAGGCCCGCGGGCGGCTGCCCCGGCCCGAGGCCCTCGCCTTCGGCCTCGATCAACAGTACCTGCGCGCCGAAGCGGCGCAGCAACTGGGGCAGAAAGCCCGAGCCGGGCCGGTGCAGCGCGAGCCAGGCGATGCGCCGACCCATCAGCGGCTCGTCCGGTACGCCAGGCTCGTCCGGATTGCCCGGCAGGGCCAGAGCGAACTCGAAGCTGCTGCCCTGGCCAATCGCGCTGTCCAGCCGCAGCCGCCCGCCCATCAGCTCGACCAGGCGCTGGCTGATGGTCAGGCCCAGGCCGGTGCCGCCATGCCGTCGCGTGGTCGAATCGTCACCCTGCGCAAAGGCCTCGAACACGCGCTGCTGGCGGTCCGGTGCAATGCCGGGGCCGGTATCGCGGACAGCAAAGCCCGTGGTCCGCTGCGGGCCGGGCATCACCCTCAGCAAGACGTGCCCCTGTTCGGTGAACTTGCAGGCATTGCCCAGCAGATTGGCCAAGACCTGGCGCAACCGCACCAGGTCGCCGAGCACCCAGCGCGGCAACTCGGGCGAGACCTGCAGCTCGAAGTCCAGCCCCTTGGCGTGAGCCGTGCTCGCGGTGGACTGGCTGAGCTCTCGCAGCAAGGCATGCAGGTCGAAGCGCAGGCGCTCGATGCCCATGCCACCGGCCTCGATTTTGGATAGGTCCAGCACCTCGTTGACGATGGCCAGCAGCGCATCGGCCGAGGTCCGCGCCACCTGCAGATACTCGCGCTGACGTGGCTGCAGCGCCGAGGCCAGCACCAGATCGGTCATGCCCATCATGCCGTTGATGGGGGTGCGGATCTCGTGGCTGATGTTGGCCAGGAAGCGGCTCTTGGCCTCGCTGGCCTGTTCGGCGCGACGCAGCGCGTCGCGCAGCGCCAACTCGGCCAGCCGCATGGCGGTGATGTCGGTGGCCACGCACAGCACCTGCAGCCTGCCATCGGCTCGGCGCAGCGGGCGCTTGATCGACCAGACCACACGCTCCACGCCGCCCACCACCATATGGTCTTCCTGTTCGTGTGTGGCGCCCGTTTCCAGCACCAGGCGATCGGCCTCGATCCAGCGCCGCACCTCGGCATGGTTGGGGTGTACCTCGAAGGGCGTGCGGCCCAGCATCTCGGCCTCGCTGAGGCCGCAGATTTCGCAATAGACGCGGTTCACCAGCACATAGCGTTGGTCCGGGTCCTTGACGGAGACCATGCTGGGCGAGGTGTCCGTGACGGCGCGCAGCAGTTCCATGCTGCGCTGGGCTTGCTGCTCGGCACGGCGCAGATCGGTGACCTCGACGGTGGTCGTCAGTATCAGCGGCGCGGCAAAGCCGGGCAGCTCGACCAGGGTCTTGGAAACACGCTGGAAACGCTCCTCATCGAGGCCGAAGGCCAGGCGGGTTTCGAAATCGGCGCTGACCGGCCCACCGGTGGCCAGCACCTGAGCGTCCAGCCCGGCCATCTGCTGCTGCACCAACGTGGAGACGGCCGCCATCGTGCGCCCCTCCAACTGCTGCGGGGTCTGGCCGACACGCTGGGCGGTGTACCGGTTGACCAGCTTCAACTCGCCCGCAGCCGTCTTCAGCGACAGGCCGAAGGGCAATTGGTCGATCAGGCTGCGCCAGGCCCCGGGCGCGTGCGCCTCGCTCAGCGACAGCGCATCGGGCAGCAGTCCGATATCGGCGGCACAGACCAGCAGCAGGCGTTCGCCGTCCGGGCCGCTGAGCGCCAGCCGGGTGACGCGCCAGCCGCGCCGCTCTTCGGCATTGAATTCATCACGCACATCGGCCGGGCCGTCGGTGATCAACCGGGTCTGGATCTCATCTTGGGCCCGCCAGGCGGCAGCCGGCAGCAACTCCTGCTCGGCGCGACCCAGCAGCTCAGCGGCGGGCGCACCCAGGGCCTCGGCGGCGGCCCGGTTCAGCCACAGCAGACGGCCGCAAGCCGACTTCAGCGTCAGGCGGAGCGGCAACGCGTCCAGCAGCGCCGGCAGCAGGCTTGAGGGCAGATCCGGTGTCATGCGGCATTTTCAGGCCTGGCCAGGCCGCCGTGGCGGGGAAAAATCACATCTGGCCCTCAGGCCTGGGCAATCTCCGCCAGGGCTGGGCCCGCCGTCTCGCTGGGCACGACGCGGTTGCGCCCCAGGGCCTTGGCCCGGTACAGCGCCCGATCGGCGTTGCGGTAGAGCTGTTCGCCGCTGACGCTCAGGCCGGGCAGCGCCACGGCCACACCGGCCGACACCGTGACCGCCACCGGCAGGCCCTCGGCATTGCGCACCCGCGCCTGCTCTATCGCCAGACGCACGTTCTCCGCCACATGCTCGGCGCCAGCGGCGTCGGTATGGGGCAGGACGAGACCGAATTCCTCACCGCCCAGGCGGCCGACCACATCACCCGTGCGCAGCCGCTGCTTGACCGTGGCGACCACGGTGCGCAGCACGGCGTCCCCGGTGCTGTGCCCATGCTGGTCGTTGATGCGCTTGAAGTGGTCGAGGTCCAGCGCCACAAAGGCCAGCGGTTGGCCTTCGCGCCGGCATCGCGCCAGCGCATGGACCAGCATCGCGTCGGTGGTGGCGCGGTTCAGGCAGCCGGTCAGGCCATCCAGGGTGGCAAGCAACTCCATGCGCTTGGCCAGGCGCTCGAAGCTGGCCAACACAAAACCAAAGCCAGCGCCCAGCAGGCACAGGAAGGCGATCAGAAAGCTCAGTCCCTGACTCAGGCTGGAGTGGGTCAGGCTGGCATAGTCCTGCGGGCTGACGAGGCCGTGCACCGCACGAAACATCAAGGTCAGCGCCGCCAGGCCCAGCGTCACGCCGACCGTGCGCAGCGAGCGTTCCGCCCGCCGGCCATGCACCCAGATCACATGAACGCCGGGCAGCAGGGCAAGGGCCAGCACGGCAGAAACCACCGGCGAGCGCTGGCTCAGCGGCTGGAACATGACGGACAGCAGCATCAGCAAGCCGCCCCCCAGCATCCCCCAGACCCAGCGCGGCGCCGGCCGATCCAGCAAGAAACGGTACAGCGCCTGGATGTGCAGGCACATGCCCAGCAGGATCAGGCCATTGCCGGCCACCACCGAAACCGGCATCGGCACCAGCAATCGGGCCGCCAGCATCAGAAAGCCCCCGAGCAGCGCCCAGGAGCCCAGGGTCCAGCTGCGCAACTCCTGGTCGTGGCGGCGCCCGCCGAGGGCCACCGCCAGCACAACGGACAACAGCAAATACCCCAGCAACAGGGTCAACATCAGGGTCGGGATGTCCAGGCTCATCGGTGCAATCACTCTCCTTTGGATGGCTATTGTCGGGGGGATTGGTGACAGCAGGCCCGGCGCGGCAGCTACAGTGCGCACTTGATATTCAAGCAGCAAGGACTTCAGCATGAGCACAATTCAAACCGTAGGCATCATTGGTGCCGGCACCATGGGCAACGGCATTGCACAGGCCTGCGCGGTGCGCGGCATCAAGGTGGTGATGGTCGACATCAACGAGGCCGCCGTGCAGCGCGGCCTGGCCAACGTGGCCGGCAGCCTGGACCGGCTGATCAAGAAGGAAAAGATCACGGCCGCCGACAAGGACGCCGCGCTGGCCCTGATCACCCCCAGCACCGACTATGCCGCGCTGACCGGAGCCGAGCTGGTGATCGAGGCGGCCACCGAAAACGAGGCCCTGAAAATCAAGATCCTGCAGCAGCTCGACGCGCTGCTGGCGCCCGAGGTGATGGTGGCCACCAACACCTCGTCGATCTCGATCACCAAGCTGGCGGCGGCAACAAAGCGCGCCGACCGCTTCATTGGCATGCACTTCTTCAACCCGGTACCGATGATGGCCCTGGTGGAAATCATCCGCGGCCTGCAGACCAGCGATGCGACCCATGACGCGGTCAAGGCGCTTTCCGAGCGTCTGGGCAAGTCACCGATCACGGTGAAGAACGCGCCCGGTTTCGTCGTCAACCGCATCCTGGTGCCCATGATCAACGAGGCCTTCTTCGTGCTGGCCGAGGGCCTGGCCACGCTGGAAGACATCGACGCCGGCATGAAGCTGGGCTGCAACCAGCCCATCGGCCCGCTGGCCCTGGCCGACATGATCGGCCTGGACGTCTGCCTGGCCGTGATTGAGGTCTATGTCAACGAGTTCGCCGACTCCAAGTACCGTCCGGCGCCGCTGCTGAAGGAAATGGTCGCCGCCGGCTGGCTGGGCCGCAAGAGCGGGCGCGGGGTGTACCGCTACTGAGTTCAGATCGCGTAGCGCGCCTCGGCCCACCACGAGCGGCGCCTCGATCGGCAAGGTGCCGCCGGCCGGGCTGCGCTCGCGCGCGGCGGCATGGAACAGATTGCGCACCGCCGCCGTCAGCGTCAGACCCTTGCCGCCGATGCTGCGCCGCAGGTTCAGGTCGACGGTGCGGCGGTCGGCCATCGGTGGGCGCGCATCACCCGGGGCGCGCCGGCAATCGAGCACCTCAGTGACCTGCTCACCGGGCTGCCAGTCGCCGTTGAGGCTCCAGTCGGCGCTGTTAAACTCGCGCCCGCACTCGTCATTGGGGAGTAGCCGCTCCGCAAGCGCAGAGGCCCGCGTCAACACACTTGGTCCGCTCAGGGCCATGGCGCTGGCAGCTCAGTCAGCCGCATCCATTCCGGATACGGCCGGCCGCCTGGCAAGACCTTTGACCTCACTGCCTCCGGTTGGGCCGGGGTTGCGGTGTGGTCATCGGTAAACGCACCGGCCCAGGAGAACTCAATGGAAGCATTCCTGATATCCACCGGCGTCGTCGCCCTGGGCGAGATGGGTGACAAGACTCAGCTGCTGGCCCTGCTCCTGGCCGCACGCTTTCGCAAGCCCATCCCCATCATCCTGGGCATTCTGGTCGCCACCGGGGTCAACCATGCGCTCGCCGGCCTGGTCGGCGACTGGATTGCCAAGGCCCTGGGCCCTGACTGGCTGCGCTGGGTGATCGGCCTGTCCTTCCTGGCCATGGCCGGCTGGATGCTGATCCCCGACAAGCTGGACGACGAAGCCGAGGGCAGCAATCACAAATTCGGCGTGTTCGGCACCACGGTGCTGGCCTTCTTCCTGGCCGAGATGGGCGACAAGACGCAGATCGCCACCGTCGCCCTGGCCGCCCGCTACACCGACCTGCTCGCCGTTGTCGGCGGCAGCACCCTGGGCATGATGCTGGCCAATGTGCCGGTGGTGCTGCTGGGAGATGGCCTGGCCAAGCGCATTTCAATGCCCATCGTGCACGGGGTGGCGGCCTTGATTTTTGCGGTGCTGGGGGGGTTGACCTTGTTCAATGTCGGCAAGCTGCTCTAGGACCTGCCCCGGCTACTGAAGGCTCTTGGCATCGACGTCCAGCAGCGCCGCCAGCCGGGCCTGGCCCTTGCGCGTCAGGCGCAGGCCGCGGCTGTCGAGTTCGGGCTGCAGCCAGTCCTGTTCGCACAGGCGCTGCAGCCAGGCGGCACCCAGCGCCCCGCCCAGATGCGGTTTGCGCTCGCTCCAGTCCAGGCAGGCGCAGGCGAAGCGGCGGCGCTTGGCGCGGGCGGCGGCCACATCAACGCCGAGTGCCTGCAGCGCCTGCTCGCCCGTTGCGCTCAGCGCGTAGGCGCCGGCCTCGGCCGAGCCCTCGTCCGGGCTCAGCCAGGCCTGGGCGTGGGCATGCTCGTGCAGGAGCACGCCCAGGTGGCCGGCAAGATGGTCGTAGCAGCGCCGGGCCAGGCGCAGCGGCTGGGGCGTGCTGGGCTTGAAGCGCGGCGCGCTGACGCCGGCCAGCACCAGCAGCGCCTCCAGCGCCCGCGCCACCTCGGGGCTGGCCAGCTTGAAGTAGCGATGCTTGCCCTGGGCCAGCATCTCCACCAGATGCTGCTGCCTGAGCCTGGCCAGATGGCTGCTGGCCGTCGATGCGCCGACCTCACCCACCGCCGCCAGCTCGGTGGCGGTGCGGGCATGGCCATCCATCAGGCAGCACAGCATGCGCGCGCGGGCCGGGTCGGCGATGGCACCGGCCACCAGGGACAGCTGCTGATCTGCATTCATGCTTCGATGCTAAGCGAAGCGTACCTGCGATGGCAAGCCAATACTGGCCCCCATGAACACCACCACCACCCCGCAGGCGCTGAACGCCGGCCTGCAGTTCGACGCCGAGCGCGGGCTCTGGATCGTCACCGACCCCGCGATCGTGAACGCCGTCCTTCACCACCCCGGACTGCGCGTGCGCCCTGCTGCCGAGCCGGTGCCCAGGGCGCTGGTCGGCGGGCCGGCCGGCGCCATGTTCGGCCGCTGGCTGCGTATGAACGATGGCGCAACGCACCAGGCCGGCAAACCGGCACTGCAGGCGGCGCTGCAGCGCTGGACCGAGGCGCACCGGATCGAGCTGCGGGCGCTGGTGCAGACCACGGCCGCGCGCCAGCTCACCCACGGCTGGGCCGACTGGATGTGGGTCACGCCCGCCTCCAGCATGGCGCAGATGCTGGGCATCGCGGTCGAGCAGGCGGATCGCCTGACGCCGCTGCTGCTTGCGCTGGCCAAGGGCTTTGTACCTGCCGCCGACAGCGATGCGGCGCGGGCCGCCCATGAAGCCGCACAAAGCTTGCAGGGGTTGATCGGCACAGCAGGCCCCTGCAGCCTGCTGCGTGCCATCCAGGCCGAGGGCTGGGACGATGATCAGGCGCTTCAGGCCAATCTGGCCGGTCTGGTCTGGCAAAGCTTCGAGGCCACGGCCGCGTTGCTGGGCAATGGCCTGGTGGCGCTGGCGGCCGACGCCGAACTCGCCCGCCAGATGCGCGAGCGCGATGCCGACTGGGCGGGCCTGCTGAAGCGGGTCTGCCGCAGCGATGCACCGATCCGGCACACCCGCCGCTTTGCGCCGGAGGCCTTGGAAGTTGCCGGCGCCTCGCTGCCGGCGGGCGCCTGCATCATCGTCGAGCTGGCCGGCTGCCCGGCGCATTTCGGCGGCATGCTGACCTTTGGCGATGGCCCTCACGCCTGCCCCGGGCAAGATCTGGCCCTGCTGATCGCAAGATCGGCGCTGCAACAGGCCCTGCACAGCGGCGCGCCCTGGCCCGCCGTTGATGATCTGCGCTTTGAACCCGCCGCCAATCTGCGCGCCCCCATCTTCGTCAACCACAAGGTACCGACATGATCGCCATCCTCTTTGAAGTGCAACCCCATGCCGGGCAACACCAGCACTATCTGGACCTCGCCGCCGAGCTGCGCCCGCTGCTGGAGCAGATCGACGGTTTCATCAGCATCGAGCGCTTCCAGAGCCTGAGCACACCGGGCAAGCTGCTGTCGCTGTCCTTCTTCCGCGACGAGGCGGCCGTGCAGGCCTGGCGCAATCTGGAGGCGCATCGCGCCACCCAGGCGCTGGGCCGAGCCCAGGTGTTTGCCGACTACCGGCTGCGCGTGGCCTCAGTGGCGCGCGACTACGGCCTGCACGACCGCGCCCAGGCACCACAGGACAGTCGCGCGCGACACGCCTAAGGATACTCAGGCGAAGACCAGCGCCGTCGGGTTGCCCACGCCGACGTATTGCCCACTGAACTGAAGGTTGCCATCGGCAGCGATGCCGAAACTGGTGACCTGGTCGCTGCGCTGGTTGCAGACGTGGAGCCAGCGACCGCTCGGATCGATGGTGCAGCTGCGCGGGTAGGAACCCTGGGCCCAGACCTCGCCCCGCCAGCGCGGCGCGCCGCCGGCATCAATGGTGAAGATGGCGATCGAATCATGCAGACGGTTCAGCGCGTAGAGATGCCGGCCGTCCGCCGAGATGCGCAGATCCGAGGCATAGCTGGTGCCTTGATAGCCTGACGGCAGGCTGCTGAGTTCGCTGCGCGTCGTCAGCGCGCCGGTGCCTGCATCGAAGGCCAGCCAGCTCAAGGTAGAAGACTCCTCGTTGAGCACATAGCAATGCCCGGCATCCTTCGGATGGAAGACCAAATGCCGCGGCCCTGCACCGGGCGACGCCTGCCAGCGCAGCGGTGCGCTCAAGCCTCCGCTGGCGGCATCGAAGCGCCAGGCAACGATGCAGTCCAGGCCCAGATCGGTGACCAGCACAAAGCGGCCACTGGGATCGCACTGCGCCATATGGGCATGGGGCGCGTCATGGCCGCTGTTGGCATAGCTGCCGGCCGGGCCCTGCGAGGCCCTGGCTGGCCCCAACGCGGCACCTGTTTCGGCCGCCTGACGAGTGCACAGCACCTCGCCGACGCGGCCATCCACGGCCAGGCTCATGGCCGTCACCTCGGCCGATCCGTAGTGCGCCACAAAGGCGTGACGCCCACCCGGATGCAGGCTCATGTGCACCGGCCCTGTGCCTCCGGACGGCGCGGTACCCAGCAGGCTCAGCGCGCCGCTGGCGGCATCAATGCGATAGGCGCTCAGCGAGCCTCCCGGGCCCTCGTCGTCGCCATGCTCGTTGACGGCATACAGCGTGCGCCCGTCGGCGGACACCCGGAGCCAGCTGGGGTTGTGTGCCTGAGGCGTGACGCCCTTGGCCTGCAGCCTGCCGCAGTGTTCGTCATGCGTGAAGGCGTGTATGCCTTGGCTCAGCGGGCCGGAGACGCCCACAAACGCGTGCTGGGGATGAAGATGCATGACTGGATCGGGGCAAATCCGCGCAGCTTACCGGGCAGCCGCCCTGCGTCAATCAGAAATTGCGTTAGGCGGCGGGTCGGGACTGCGCCCCGCGAACGCCTCGCCCACTGCGGCTACCATGCGCGGACCGGAGCGTGCTTCGCTCGAATTCGGGCCCTGCCGTTTGACCAAGACGGGTCGGCTTCTGCGCAGTGCTGCCGGATCGAAAGGCTGTTGTTTGTATGTGGCGGATCAGACCCAAGGCCCTGATTTTCTGGCTGCTCGTCGGCCTGGCCGCCGGCTTGGCGGGCCCGGCGCGCGCCGCCGACACCCTGGTGCTGCGGATTTGCACCGGCGACGACGACTCGTTCCCGTGGCAGTTCAGCAGCAGGCCCGGGGTGCTGATGCACATGATGCGCATGGTCGAGCAGAGCGTTGACGGCAGCTTCGTCATCTCCGCCAAGCCGTGGAAGCGCTGCCTGCTGGAACTCAAGGAGGGGCAGGTGCAGGCCGCGTTCAAGGCCAGCTACAGCGCCGAGCGGGTTGCCGACGGGGCCGTGTATCCGATGCAGGCCGATCGGGTCGACGCGGACAAACGCATGTTGACCGACAGCTACAGCCTGTTCCGGCTCAAAGGCTCGCCGGTCGAATGGGACGGACAGCGTCTCAGCGCTGACGGCATGCTGGGCGCGCAGAGCGGCTTCTCCGTGGTCGCCCAGCTCAAGGGGCTCGGTGCCAGGGTAGATGACGGCAATCGACAGGCCGTCGGCAATCTGCACAAGCTGCTGCGGGGCTATGTGGTGGCCGTGGCCCTGCAAACCCAGGAGGGCGATGCCCTGCTGGCGCAGAACCCGGAGTTCGCGGCGCGTATCGAGCGCATGCTGCCGGTACTGGTCGAAAAGCCCTACTTTCTGGTTTTCTCGCGCGGCTTCTTTGCCGAGCGCGAGGAGTACGCGCGGTTGATCTGGACCCATATCGAGCGAGTGCGCGAATCGGCGGCCTACAAGAAGCTGCTCCGCGACTTCAAGTAGGCGTGGCTTCGATCGCCGTCAGGTCCGCCGCAGCTCCACCCAATAGTCCGCCTGCGCGCCCAGCCAGTGCGTATGGCACAGTTCCAGCGCCTGGCCCTGCCTGGCATAGCGCACCTGCTTGATCTGCAGCAGGGCCGTGCCCGGCCCCACGCCCAGCTGCCGCGCCTGCTCGGCCGTGGCGCAGACCGCGCGCACGCGCTGCAGCAGCCGGGTGGCGGTCCAGCCCAGGGCCTGGAAGTAGCTGTCCATGTCCATATGCCAGTCCACCGGCTGCGGCATATAGCGCAGCGGCACGACGCTGGAGACGATGGCGGTCGGCTGGCCGGCCGAACCGCTCAGGCTGGTGCAACGCACCACCTCGGCCTCGGGCGACAGGCCCAGCGTCAGCACCTCCTCGGCGCTGGCGCGGCCCAGCTCACGGCTCTGCCACCGGGGTTTGGCGGGCTCGCGGGCCGGCGCCTCGCTGAGCGGCGCCGACCCGGCCGCATAGGTGCCCGAGCCCTGCACCCGGGTGAGCACGCCGCGCGCGCACAGCAGGGCCAGGGCCTTGCGCGCCGTGTCCCGCGACACCGACAGCGCATCCGACAGCATGCGCTCCGAGGGCAGCGCATCATTGGCGGTCCAGCGGCCATGCTGCAGGCCATCATGCAGCTTGCTGGCCAGCTGCCGATACAGCGGCGTGTGCGCCGACCGCGTCAATGCCAGTGCCAAGCCCGATTTGTCCATTGAAACTCCGCCTCCCGGTCGCGGCCCAGGCTTATGGCCCGCGGTTGCCGCGACACATGCTCTGTGTATGCGCAGCAATGTGGCATGCACAGGCTTCAGCAATGAACAAGATTCGCTTAAGAGCGAGTTAAGAACCCTCTCAGATGCGCAGGCGCACGCCCCGCGCCGCCAGCCCGCGCACCAGCAGGGCCACCCCCAGCGCATAAACCACGGCGTACAGAATACCGGCCAGGCCGGTACGCAGCAGCAAGGGGAGTTGCAAGTGGCCCCAGGCCATCAACGCCCCGACGAAGAAGGGAATCAGGTAGGCCACCAGCGGATTCGCCGCCACCGGCGCCAGCAGGTCCGGAAAGAACGAACGGCCCTTGCACTCGATCCAGGCATACAGCGCGGCGAAGACCAGCACGCAGCTGGCCGCGCTGTAGAAGGCCCAGCTGGGCGTGGCATAGATCTTGGACACCTTGTATTCGGGCCGCAGCAGCGTGGCCAGCAACGCAAGCGCCGTGGCAAGACCCAGCGCCAGTGCGAAGCGTCGGATCTCGCTGCGCTTGGCCGTGGTGTCGAAAAAGATCAGCGCACAGGCACAACCGCACAGCACGATGGCGGCATGCGACGCATGCCCCTCCTGGCTGAACAGCAGGCTCAAGGCCGCACTGCCCTTGACCCAGGCCGCATGGTGCGCGAGGTAATAGCCCAGGCACAGCGCGATCAGCACCAGCACCCCCGGCAGACGGCCGCGCACCGCCCAGAAACCGAGGCAGGCCAGCCAGTAGGCCCAGCCGATCAGCCCCAGGATGCCCCACCACTGCGGCGTCAGCCCGCCCTGTCCCTGCGGCCCGCCACGATAGACCCAGGCCAGCAGCAGCAGCAGGCCCACGCCGGCCAGACGCCAGCCCAGGGCCAGCGCCGGCCCGCCCCGCAGGCTGCCCCAGATCAGGAAGGCGGCGACATAGCTGAGCAGCGCCCAGACGGCGATAGGCATCGCCATGCTGGGGGCATGGAAGCCATCTTCCGCGTTGACCATGAACACGCCAATCACCACCAGGCCCAAGGCTCGCTGCAGCACATGCAGCTGCACCTGCAGCGGCCCATGGCCAAGGGCCAGGCGCTGCTGCAGGGCGAACGGGATCGACATGCCGACGATGAACAAGAAGGCCGGGAACACGACGTCGACAAAGCTCATCGCGTCGGCATCGGCCGGCATGTGCTGCATCCAGGCCGGCAGCCCGATCATCCCATGCCATTCGTTGACGATGATCATGACCAGCACGGTCAGCGCGCGGAACGCATCAATGGAGACGATGCGTCCGCTGCGCAGCGCGGGCCCGAAGCTTGCGGGGTAGAGAACACTACTCATGGAGCGGTCGACGTCGCGGCGCGTCAATACTCGATGCCCACGCGCAAGCCGAACATGCGCGGATCGTTCCAGGTGCCCTTGACCCAGCCACCACCATCGCTGGCCGCGTTCTTGGTCATCTTGTTGGTCAGATTGAGCACATAGGCCTCCACATGCCAGTGCTTCGGCGCCACCAGCTTGATCGAGGCATCGATCTTGGTCGAGGCTTTCTGCGCATCGGAGATGTGCGGGTTGTCCAGATTGCGCAGCGTGAAGTACATCTTGTCCTGCCACTTCAGCTGTACCCAGGGCGTCAGCGAATAGCCGTTGTCGAAGTTGAAGGTCTGGGCAAAGTTGACGCCCAGGCTCATCTTCGGCGCCAGCGGCAGCTGGTTGCCGGTGATGTCATGGACATTGCGGCCCACCAGGGTCGGGTCGCTGCCGGCATAGACCGGCGGGCAGGGCACCGCGCCCATCTCGGCCCGGTAGTCGCAGGACCAGCCGTCGCTGTAGGACGGGTAGTCCTTCATCTTGGTGCTCAGGTAGGAGGCGAAACCGCCCACGCGCGCGCCACGCCAGGGCTTGTAATCGACCTCCAGCTCAAGGCCGGCGATGTCCACCACGCCCACGTTGACGGTCTGCCAGGCGTTGTGGATGTCGCAGTCCTTGGTGTTGGGAATGCAATTGCCCTCGGGTTTGAAGCGGGCGGCAAAGGCCTCGCCGGTGACCTGCATGTCCTTGTACTTGCTGTAGAAGGCGGTGGCCGACAGGCTCAGGCGCCGGTCCAGCAGCAGGCCCTTGTAGCCGAACTCCAGATTGGTGACGGTCTCGGGCTTGTAGGCGAAGAAGGTGGTCTTCTGCGCGCCGGCCTGGCCCTCGCATTCGTGGTGCACGCAGAAGTCGTCCTTGTCACCGAAGCCGCCGGCCTTGTAGCCGCTGGACAGCGAGCCGTAGACCATGTCGGTGGGCGTCACCTGATTCATCAGGCCGAGACGGTAGGTGAACTTCTTCCAGCTCTGCGAGTGGTCGTTGTAGGCGGTGTCATAGCCGGCAAAGGCCGACGGCCCGACGAAGGCGCCCATCTGGTTGGTCAGGCGATTGCTGCTGATCGGTTTGAAGCCGGGCTCGCCCGGTGTGCCCGGGTCGAAGTGCCCGTTGAAATAGGCCGGATTGGTGGAATCGTAGCCGCCGTTGATGGCGCGGCCATTGCGGTCGGACTTGCTGTCGCGGCTGAGCCGGCCGCCCAGGGTCGCCGTCCAGGTCGGCGTGACCTTCCAGTCGGCCTGCGCGAACAGGGCCTTGGAATCGATCTGGCGGTCCGGCTGGTCGAAGTAGACGGCATAGGGATAGCCAAACGGAGCGGCGACCAGCAGCTCCTGCGCGTACTCGATCGAATTCTTCTCATGCATCCAGAACAGGCCGGCCACCAGTTGCAGGCGATCGGAGCGGTGCTTGAGCTGCAGCTCGTGGACGGTGGACACGTACTTGGACCGCAAGGTGATGGACGAGTTGTCCGACACCGGCCAGACGCCCCAGTCGCCGTCATGATCGGCGGGCGGGAAATGGGCGGTGACCTGGCCCGACAGCGGGTGGTAGCCCGAGTCGTCATCGGCCTGCTGCGAGCGCCGCTGGTCGGCATAGGCGAAGCCGTACTCCAGCGAGTTGTTCTTGTCGATATTCCAGTTCAGGCCGGCGCGCCAGGTGTCGATCGACATGTCGATCTTGCCGGGCAGATTGATCTTCACATCCCATTTGCCGCCCGGGCAGGCAAAGCGCGTGCCGGCGGCCTGGTCGCAGTCCTTCATGCCGATTTCGCCGGCGCCGTTGTTCTGGAACCTCTCGTAGGTCAGCGAGGTCTCCAGGTCCGGGCTCAGCTTCAGGCGGCCGGCCAGGCGCGCGGCCCACTCGTCCTTGTTGTAGTAGAAGTTCTTCTTGCTGACCTTGGTGTTGTGGCGCTGGTCCACATCGGGGATGCCGTCGGCGTGGAAGCCCTGTGCCGGCAGGTCGATGTCGGTGAAGTCCTGGGTCTGCTTGATCCAGCCGTCGCGGCTGACCTTGCTGACGGTGGCGCGCAGCGCGAAGCTGTCGCTGACGCCGATGTTCTGGATCACATTCCACTGGCGCTTGTTGTAATTGCCCAGATCCAGCTCGGCCGAGCCGTAGGTGGCGCCGAACTCGGGCTTGGCCGGGATGATGTTGATGCTGCCGGCGGTGGAATTGCGGCCGAACAGCGTGCCCTGCGGACCGCGCAGCACCTCGACCTGCTCCAGGTCGAACATCAGGGCCAGCGCGCCCTGGGGCCGGGGCGAATACAGGCCGCCCACATGCAGGCCCACGGCCGGGTCACCGATCTCGGTGAAATTGTTGGAGCTGACGCCGCGGATGGCGATCTGCACCCCTGAATCGGCGCCGGTGGAGAGCTGCAGATTGGGCACCGAGCCGCTGAGGCCGCGCACATCGGTGACGCCGTCGCGGCTCAGCTTGTCCTGGGTGATGGCGGTGACGGCCACCGGGGTCTGCAGCAGCCCTGAGCTGACGCGGGTGGCCGTGACCATCACGGTGGGCAACTCATTGGTGTCCGACGGCTTGTCGGCGGCCTTGTTGGCGGAGCGATCGGGGGTGGCGGGCGCCGACGCGGCCTGCTGGGCCGACGCCGGCAGGGCCAGGCCCAGCAGGCTGCAGACGGCCAGATGGCAGACGGTGGGCAGGCCCTTGAAGCGAGGGCGATGGCGCAGGCGCGAATGCTGGCCGACGCGGGTGTTGGGTTGATTCCTGGGGTTCATGTTTTTCTCCGTTGTGTCTCGATGTGGAAGGCAAAGCGCTGCGGGCGCAAGCGGTCGAATCTGGCCCGGCCGGGCGCGAAGCGTCGTGGCCGGGCCGAAGCGATGGGCCGGCCCGCCACGAGCCACCCGCCGTCGCCCCTCGATTCGCCCCCCGCTGCGCATGCCTCCGGTTCAGTCTGCGTTGAAGCGCACCGTGACTGGTACGCAACCGGTAGTAACTATCTCTGCTTCTCCATCCAGAAAGCCTCAAGACAAACTTAAGATTGAATTAACCCAAGCCTTGCTAGAGTCCGGCCCATGAGAATTTGCCTGGTAGAAGACGATCTGGAGCTGGGCCGCTCGCTGCAATCCCTGCTGCAGGACGCCGGCCACGAAGTGGTCTGGGTGAGGCGTGCCACCGATGCCCGCTACTGGACCGCCGAGCAGCAATTCGACGCCATGCTGCTGGACCTCGGACTGCCCGATGGCAATGGCCTGGATCTGCTGCGCAGCGCGCGCCAGCATGACAAGCAGCTGCCGATTCTCGTGATCACCGCCCGCGACGGCATCGAAGACCGGCTGCACGGGCTGGACAGCGGCGCCGATGACTATCTGGTCAAGCCCTTTGCCGGGGTCGAGCTGCTGGCACGGCTGCGCGCGGTGGCGCGCCGCTCAGGCCTGCTGGCCGCGCCCGACGAGGTGCACGAGTGGCGCATCAAGGACCTGTGCCTCGACGAGCGCCGCATGGTGTTGGTACGAAAAAACCAACGCGAAGACCAGCCCATCAATCTGTCGAAGACCGAGTTCTCCATCCTGCTGGCCCTGCTCAAGCAACCCGACCGCGTGGTCGCGCGCCGCGAGCTGGAAGCCCGCGCCCTGCTCCATGCCGACAGCCACGCACTGGACGTGCATATGTTCAATCTGCGCAAGAAGATCGGCGAGGGCTATATCCGCACCGTGCGCGGCGTCGGTTTCGTGATCGTGAAGAGCTGATGGGCGCGCCGCCGTTGCAGGCCCTGGAGGCGCCCAGCAAGTCGCTGCTCAAGCGCACCTTCGGTGGCTTTTTCGGCGTGGTGCTGCTGGTCTGGTGCGCCTTGATGGCGCGCGAGATCTACGACGTGAAGATCGTCCATGCCCGCAATGGCCAAGCCTGGAACCACGTCTGGGCCGAGCATGTGCGGCTGCAGACCCAACTGTGGCTGTATCAGCCGGACAAGCTGCAGACCGTGCTGGCCGAACTCGAGCGGCTGCGCGCCCAGGAGTGGCAGGAGATGGGCTATGAGCCGCCCATCATCGAGCTGCAGGTCTGGCAGGGCGAGCGCTTGATACACCGCTTCGCGCCGCAAGGCCTGGGCGATCGTTCGCCGCCCGATGTGCTGCGTTTCGCCAGCGACGACAAATGGCTCTATGTCGAGGCCCGCGTGCCCGAGCAGGGCATCGTCGTGCGGCGCTGGCAGGAGGTACCCGGCGCCTGGCACTTCAGCCTGCAGGGCCTGGCCTATTACGCGCGGCCGCTGTTCTACAGTCTGCCGCTGATGCTGGCCGTGGCCTGGTTGCTGCTGCGCACCGGCTTCGGGCCGCTGCGCCGTATGGCCAAGCAAATCGCGCGGCGCTCGGCCAAGGACCTGTCGCCGCTGCGCCCCTCGGCCTATGTGGAGCTGGCGCCGGTGGTCAACTCGGTCAATGCGCTGATGACGCGGCTGCAGGACCGGCTGGCGCGCGAGCGCGAGTTCCTGCTCGACGCCGCCCACGAGCTGAAGACGCCGCTGGCGGTGATTCAGCTCAACGCCGAGTCGCTGCAGCAGTCACCCGACGCGGGCCGCAAGGCCGAGAGCACGCGGCGCCTGGTCGAGGGCGTGCGCCGTGCCACACACACGGTGCACCAGCTGCTGGCGCTGGCGCGCTCCGGCGGCGACACCGAGGCGATGGACCTGCGCAAGCACGACCTGGTGTCTCTGGCCCGCGACCGCATCCTGCTGGCCAGCCAGCTGGCTGTGCGCCGCAACACCTATGTGGAGCTGCTGGCGCCCGAGAGCTGCCTGATGCAGATGAACCGCGAGAGCATGGGCTCGCTGATTGACAACCTGGTGGACAACGCCGTCAAGTATTCGCCCCCGGACAGCCGCGTGCTGCTGCAGATCGAGTGCCAACGTGAAGGTGGCAGCGAGGAAGTGCGCCTGAGCGTGGCCGACCAGGGGCCTGGCATACCGCCGGCCCTGCACCAGAAGGTGTTCGAGCGCTTCTTCCGCGGGCCCGACCAGGAGCAACCGGGCAGTGGCCTGGGCCTGGCCATCGTCGAGCGCGTGGCCGCCCTGCATGGCGCCAGCATCTCCTTGGGTGAAGGGCTGGAGGGGCACGGCCTGTGCGTGCTGGTGAGCTTCCCGCGACCGGCGGACAGCTGAGATCAGTTCAGGCGCAGGCCACTCCTGGCATCGAACACCGAACGCGCCTCAGGCAGCAGATCCAGCGCCAGTGGCACGCCCACACGGGCGCGGCTGGCACCGTAAGCGCGGGCACACAGGCGCTGGCCGCCGCCCAGGTCGACGACGACATAGGTGTCGGCCCCGGTGGGCTCGATCAGCAGCACCGGCGCGATCACACGCAGGGCGCCCAACGGTGGTTCGTCCCCCTCGGCCGGGCAGACGTTCTCCGGCCGCAGCCCAAGCGTCACCGCGCCGTGCCCGCCCGGGGCCAGGTCTTGCACCGGCCAGTCCTGGGTCACGCCCTGGATGGCCAGGCGCAGCACGGCGCGGCCGTCCTGCTGCAACCACTGGGCCGGCAACAGGTTGATGGCCGGCGAGCCCATGAAGGCGGCCACGAACTGGTTGGCGGGCCGGTGGTAGATCTTCTCGGGGGTGCCGAACTGCTGGATCTGGCCGTTGTTCATCACCGCGATCTTGTGACCCAAGGTCATCGCTTCGACCTGGTCGTGGGTCACATACACCGCCGTGGTGCGCAGGCGCTGGTGCAGCAGCTTGATCTCGGCCCGCATCTCGGCGCGCAGCTTGGCATCCAGATTCGACAGCGGCTCATCAAACAAAAACACCTTGGGTCTGCGGGCCAGCGCCCGCCCCATCGCCACCCGCTGGCGCTGGCCGCCGGACAGCTGCGCCGGCCGGCGCGCGAGCAGCGGCACGATCTGCAGCATCTCGGCCACATCGAGCACGCGGGCCTCGCGCTCGGCGCGCGGCCAGCGCTGCATCTCCAGGCCGAAGCCCAGGTTCTGCGCCACCGTCATGTTCGGGTACAGCGCATAGTTCTGGAACACCATCGCGATGTCACGGTCCTTGGGGCTCAGCGCATCGACGCGGTGGCCGGCGATATGGATCTCGCCGGCATCGGCCTGCTCCAGCCCGGCAATCAGGTTCAGCAGCGTGGACTTACCGCAGCCCGAGGGGCCGACCAGTATCAGGAACTCGCCCTCCTCGATCTCCAGATCGATGTGATGTAGCACGGCCTGGTTGCCGAAGCCCTTGCTCAGCCCGGTGATACGCAATCCTGTCGTCGTCATCTACTGCTACCCTTGCTACCCTTTGACCGCGCCGGCCACCAGGCCGCGCGTGAAATGCCGGCCGGCCAGCAGATACACCGCCAGGGTCGGCAGCGCCGCCAGCAGGGCCGCGGCCATCTCCACGTTGTACTGGCGCACGCCGCCTTCGCCACTCGCGCCCAGCTGCGCCAGGGCCGCGGTGACGGGCCTGCTGTCACCACTGGTGAACACCAGGCCGAACAGATACTCGTTCCAGATCGTCGTGAACTGCAGAATCACCACCACCACGAACACCGGCTTGGACAGCGGCAGCACGATGCGCGTGAACAGCGCCCAGAAGCCGGCGCCATCAACCCGCGCGGCGCGCAGCAGCTCGTCCGGAAAACCGAGGTAGTGGTTGCGGAAAAACAGCGCCAACGGCAGGCTGTAGATCACATGGATGGCGATCAGCACGCCCAGCGACTTGGCCAGACCCAGCTTGGCAAGGCTGATGGCCAGCGGCAGCAGATAGACCTTGATCGGCAGGAACAGCGCCACCAGCAGCAGCACAAATACCAGCTCGCTGCCGCGAAAGCGCAGCTTGCACAGGACGAAACCGTTCAGCGCCGCCAACAGACTGGACAGGGCCACCACCGGCACGGCCAACAAGAGGCTGTTCTTGAAGCCGCCGCCCAGCGCGTTCCAGGCCTCGCGCCAGGCGTCCAGATCAGGTGCCCGGGGCCAGCCCAGAAAGCCCCCCTGCTGCAGCTCGGCCGCGCTCTTGAACGAGTTCAGGAGCATGAACAGCAGCGGCATCGCGAAATAGACCGCGAACAGCGCCAGCGGCGCATAGATCAGACCGCGCCGCCACATCATGGAGCGCTCCGCAGCCGGCGCTGGCGCGCATAGACGTAAGGCAGTGCCACCGACAACACCATCATCAGCAGCACCATGGCGCTGGCCGCGCCCAGACCCAACCGGCTGCGCTCGAAGGCCATCTGGAACATATACAGGGCCGGCAGCTCGCTGGCGTGGCCCGGCCCGCCATCGGTCAGCGCCACCACCAGGTCGAAGCTCTTGATCGCCGCCGGCAGCAGCACCAGCAGGGCCGAGAACAGGCTGGGGCCGAGGGTGGGCAGCAGGATGCGGCGGTACAGAGTGAAACCCTCGGCGCCATCAAGCCGCGCCGCCTGCACGATGGCCTCGTCCACGCCGCGCAGGCCGGCCAGGAACACCGCCATGACAAAGCCGCTGATCTGCCAGACGGCGGCAATCACCAGCGTGTACAGGGCCAGGTCTTCATCGCCCAACCAGTCGAAGCGAAAGCTGGTCAGCCCAAGTTCGCGCAGGCCCTGGGCCAGGCCCAGCTCGGGGTCCAGCAGCCAGCGCCAGACGGTACCGGTGACGATCAGCGACAGCGCCATCGGGTGCAGATAGATCAGGCGCAGCGCCCCCTCGGCGCGCAGCTTCTGGTCCAGCAAAATGGCCAGCAGCAGGCCAAGAATCAAGGGGATGACCACGAACAGGGCCGCGAAGCGGGCCAGATTGCCCAGGGCGCCCAGCCAGCGCTCGTCGGCGAACAGGCGCTGGTACTGCAGCAGGCCGACGAACTCGCTGCTGGGCAGCATGCCCGAGCGGGTCAGCGAGATCCAGCCGGTCCACAGCATGAAGCCGTAGAAGAACAGCAGGCACACGATCAGCGAGGGGGCCAGCAGCAGTTGCGGCTGCCAACGTTCCAGAAAAGTCTTCAATCAATCACCCTGGAGGCCTTGAGCAGGCGTTGCTGCGCCTGCTCGGCCGTCATCCTGTCACTGGCCCAGAAGGCCGAAATCACATCGCGGTAGGCGCCGTGCGTGGCCTCGGGCAGCTGTGCGCCTAAAGCGAGCGTGAGGCTGCCATCGGCGCTGCCGGCCTTGAAGTCCTGGTGCGAACGCTGCGCGCAGGTGTTGAAGCCGGCCAGATCGGCATCGACACGCACCGGTATGCCGCCCTTGATGCGGGCAAAGCGGGTCGAATCGGCCGGCTGCATCAGCGCCGCGGCGAGCCGGTGCTGATCGGTTGCCTGCTGCGCGCTCGCCGGCCTGAAGAACAGGAGGCGGTCGAACTCGAAGTAGTGCAGCGCGCCGTGTCCTGGTGCCGGCGTGCAGTCGTAGTCGCGTCCGGCCACCCTGCCCGCCTTCAGGAACTCGCCATTGGCCCAGTCGCCGGTCAGCTGCATCGCCGCCCGGCCCTGAATCACCAGGCCGGTGGCCACCGACCAGTCGCGCCCCGCCTGGCCGGCATCGGTATAGGCCTTGACCCGCTTGAAGTCGCGCAGCATCTGCAGCATCTCGGGCCCGGCCAGCAGGGCCGCATCGCCCTGCACCAGCGCGCGGCGGAAGAACTGCGGCCCGCCCTGGCCCAGCACCACATCGGCGAACACGCTGAACTTCTGGCCCACCGAGCCGCCGATGGCCAGCGGTATCACGCCTGCGGCCTTCAGCCTGTCGCCGGCCGCAAAGAAGGCCTCCCAGGTGCGGGGCACCTCCAGGCCATGGCGCTGCAACAGCGCCAGATTGCTCCACAGCGTATTGAGCCGGTGCACATTGATGGGCACGGCCACGGTGCGGCCCCGGTGTTGCAGCTCGGCCGCGATCACCGGCGGCAGGACCTGGCGCCAGCCCTGCGCCACGGGGCTCAGGTCGGCCAGCGGCACGGCCTCGCCACAGACCGACACGGCCTTGTCGATCTGCGCCAGCGCCGGTGGGTTGCCCGACAGAAAGCGCGTCTTCAGCAGCGTGTTGGCATTCACCGCACCGGCCACCGGCGACTCCTGCCAGGCCACGCCGGCCGCGTGCGCCGTCTGGCGCAGCTCGGCCAGGGTCTGGGCCTCGCTGCCAGCCGTCCACCAATGCAGAAAGTCCAGCGGCTGGGCGGCGGCCAGCAGGGGCAAGGCGCCCAGCAAGGCCATCAAGCGTCGCTTCATCGGCAGGCGTCCAACAAACGCTCCAGCGGGGTGACCAGCGCCAGCACGAGCTCATCGACCATCTCGGCAGCGGCGTCGATCTGCGCCTGGGCGTCGGCTCTTCGGCTTGTGGGCAAATCCTGCCCCTCCTCGACCACGGTCAGCAACTCAAGCCCGAGCGCACACAGCCCTTGCCAATGCAGCGCCAGCGGCTCCAAGGCTGCCAGTCGCGAATGTGCGGGCAGCAGCGCCTGCACCGCGGGCAGCGCGACCTGCCAGGCTTGCAGCTGCGCGCGCCACTGCGCGAGCCCCGGGGCATCGAGCGGTAGTGCCGCAAGCCGCTGCATCGCGCGGTTCTCGGCCGGCAGGCCATCGGCCAGGCGGTCCAGCGGCTCGTCAAGGTGGTAACGGCCGGCCGCCTTCTTGTCGTGCTGGCGTGCGTAGTAGCCGCCGGGCTCCAGCACCTCGCAAAAGGTTTTCAATACGGCGAGGTTGGTGGTACCGGACAGGCGCAGAAGCGCCCGCTCATGCTGGTCTTGATGCGCCAGGCCAACCTTGCGTGCTGCCCATTCGCTGGTGGCATCGAGCCGGAGATAGAAATCAGCCTGATCGGCCGATGCCAGCTCGGACCAGAAGCGCTCGGCCACGGCAAAGGCCCGCGGCCACAGCCTCAGGTCGATGCAATGCTCGTCCACCAGCTCGCTCCACAGCGCCGCCTCGCCGCCGAGCACGCGCGGCACAGCCTGTACCTCCAGAACCACGGGAAGTCGCGGTGGCCCCAACTGCTCAGCGGTGATCGCCTCACCCGCGGCCGGGTAGCGCACATTGGCGATGCGCACGAAGCCCTGCAGCCGGCCATCGTCGAGGCGCAGACGGGCGGCGGTTTCGCCCAACCAGGTGTCGAGTGCAAAGTGCAACTCGGGCAGCTCGGCGCCACGCCAGTGCACATTGGCCAGCGCTTGACGCGCCTGCCCATCGAACGCGATCCAGCCCTGCCACCCGCCATCGGCACCCTGCGCCAGCGCCAGTTCGGCGCGCAGACTCTGCAGGCGCAGCTGAACCTCCAGCCGCCAGTGCTGCCCCATCTCGGTGCTCGGCGGCGTGACCGCGGGCGGCAGGAAGGGCCTGCGCCAGTGGAAGGCGCTGGTTTGCGGCTGATCGAGATAGAAGCCCGCCGACAGCAGCACCTCGTGCCCGGCGTTGGCCAGCGCAACCAGGCTGTCCGGCCCGCGCCAGGACTGCACCAGCACGTTACGGGGCAGATCGGGGCCAGCGATCTCGTCCCAGCCCACCATGCGCTTGCCATGGCGCGCCAGCAACGCGGCCATGGCCTGATTGAAATCGGCCTGCACGCGGGCCGGCTCCAGGCCCAGCGCAAGCCAGTGGCTGGGCTCGACCTCGTCGCCGCCAATGTGGAAGAAGGGGTCGGGAAAGACCTGGGCCCATTCGCCGACGAGATGATCGAGAAACGCCATCACCTCGGGCTTGCGCGGATCGAGGCATGGCTTGAACACGCCGAAGCCACGCTCGGGTGCAGCCGGCCCCTGCGCGCTCATCAATTCCGGGTACGCCGCGCCCAAGGCCGTTGCGTGGCCCGGCACGTCCAGCTCGGGCACGACGCGGATGCCTCGCTCACCGGCATAGGCCACCAGCTCGCGGGCCTCGTCCAAGGCGTAGAAGGCGCCGCCGCTGGCCTTGGCCTGCAGCTGCGGATAGCGGTCGGACGCCAGGCGCCAGCCCTGGTCATCGGTCAGATGCCAGTGCAGCACGTTCAGCTTTGCGGCGGCCATGCCGTCCAGCTGGCGCTTCAGCACCGGCAAGGGCAGAAAGCGGCGGGCGCTGTCGATCAGCAGGCCGCGCCATGAAAAGCGAGGTGCATCTTCGATCTCTACACAGGGCAGATCGCCGTCGGCTCCAAGCAGCTGAGCCAGCGTCTGCAAGCCACGCAGCGCGCCAAATACCGTCGCGGCCTGCAGCACGATGCCGTCCGGCCGCACCGCCAGACGGTAGCTCTCGTTCATCTCGGGCGGTGGCGGCGTGCCATCGTCGGACCTGTCCAGCTGCAGATGCAGGCCGGGCAGGCCGGCCCATGCGGCAAGGGTCGAGCGCGTGCCCGGCAGCGCCTGGACAGCGGCACCGGGCAAATGCCCTCCGAGGCATCTCAGCTCGCGCGGCCATGGCATCAGGGGCAGCATCGGCGCTCAGTTGACGAAGCGCAGCGAGACCATGAAGCGCCGGCCGGTGCGGTAGATGCCGCGGGTCAGCTTCTCGGTATTGGCCACGCCCGGCACTTCGGCGTAGGAGCGGTACTCGCTGTCCAGCAGGTTCATGCCATCCAGCCCCAGCGTCAGCTTGTCGGTGAGCTTGAAGTTGACGCTGGCCTCCAGCGAGCCGTAGTCATCGGTGACCAGGAAGTTGCCGCGGTCGGCCTGCGTGTAGTACTTGGAGCGCCAGGAGTAGGTGGTGCGGGCGCTCCAGCGGTCGGTCTCGTAGAAGGGGCTGAAGGTCACCTGGTGCCTGGAGTTGAAGGGCAGCCTGGCGCCGGTGGCGGCCTTGGCATCGGCATGGGTGTAGTTGGTCAGCAGGCCCAGACCATTGCTGAAGTTGGTCTGGAGCGCGAGCGAGAAGCCCTTGATGGTGGCGCTGCCGGCATTGCTGGGGCGGGAGATGTCGTACTCCGTATCCTTCTTCTGGTTCTGGTTGTAATGGGTTTCCTTGCGCGTCGTGATCAGGACGTAGTCGTCCACCTTCTTGTGGAACAGCGTGCCGGCCACAATCGAGTTGCTGGCGAAGTACCACTCGGCCGAGAAGTCCAGGTTGGTGGACTTGTAGGGTTTCAGGTTGGGGTTGCCGCCGCCGCCGCTCAGGGTCGCGTCGCCTATCCACAGATAGCTGGACATATCGCCGTAGTTCGGTCGTGCGATGACCTTGGCCGCCGAGCCACGCAGCACCACGCTGTCGTTCAGGTCATAGACCAGGTTCAGGTTGGGCAGCGTATTGGTATAGCTCTTCTTGACGCTGGTCGGGCCGTACTTGGCTGCCGGGCAGGGGCTGACGTTGACGGTGCAGGCCCAGCCGATGCTGTCGGACTCGGTCTTCACCAGGCGCAGGCCGACGTTGCCGCGCAGGCGATCCTGGCTGAAGTCGGCCTGCACATAGCCGGCGTTGACACCCTCCTTCACCGTCCAGGTGTTGGAGGCATAGGACGGATCGCTGAAGGTGCTCGGGGTCGGCATGGTCTGCCAGGGCGCCAGCCACTTGCCGCTGTTGATGTAGTCGGCCAGGGCCCAGCCGTCGATCATGAAGCGCTTGCTCAGGTCGCCCACGTCGCCGAAGCCGGCGAGGTAGCCGCTGGGGACTGATTGCGGGCCGAACTGGGTGGCGCTCAGGTCGCCATAGCCCTTGATCGAGGCCAGCGACACGCCGGACATGGTCTGCGAGGTCTTGTGCTCGCGGTGCTTGAGGCCGAAGCGGACCTGGTGGACGGGGCCATCGAACTGCAGGCCGAAGTCGGCCTGGACGTATTTCTCCTCGTCGCTGGTCGGCTTGGTGACGATGTTGCCGCCCCACCCCGCCCCCCAGTTGGTGGCGCTCGGCGGGTTGGTGTGCCAGCCGCCGGCCGGGCCGCCGCCGTCGAGGCGGAAGCCCTGCGGGTCGTTGAACGGGCTGCCCGTCTTGGCCGGCGCCATATGCGTGGCGATGTCGCTGATCGGTGCGGTCTGGTAGCCGGTGAACTGCAGCTTGGGCACAGCCCCGCTCAGGTCGTAGCTGTAGTTGGCCTTGCCGAGAAACTCGCCGAAGACCTGGCGGTCGGTGCCGCCGGTGGCCTTGGAGGTGCCGGCATGGGTGGAGGCGAACCAGCGGTCTTCCTTCCACTTCAGCTTCAGGTCGTAGGAGTTGGTGTCCACCGTGGCGCGGCGGTTGATCAGGTCATAGACCGTCAGCGCATTGCGAAATGTGGCCTTGTTGATGACGCCGCCATCGACGCTCAGGTCGGTCAAGGCGTTCAGCGAGTTCCAGGGGTTGCCGTTGAAGGCGAACATGGAGTGGGTGATGTTGTCGTACTTGGCCTTGACGTCGAGCGCATTGAACTCGACATCCAGCTTCTTGTGCGGCCTGGCCTGCAAGGACAGCGACAGCGTGTCGCGATCGCGGATCTGGTCGAAGTAGTGCGCGCTGATCGAGTTGGGGGCGACGGCGGTCGGGTTGGCCAGTAGCGTGGTCTTGCAGGCGCCGACGCAGCTCGGCGGCATCGTCGCGGGCGGGTTCTGTGACCAGTCGGTGGTGGTGGTCGTGACGGAGTTGGGCGAGCCGCCCCGCCCGCTGATGTAGTTCTGGCCCGTCACGGTGCCATAGGACTCGACGCCATCGCGGCGGATCTGCTCCTTCGAGCGCTGCGCCGACACCAGCACGCCGAAGGTGTTGGCCTCGTTCTTCCAGCCGAACAGGCCCGACACCGAAGGCTTGCCGCCGCCGATGCGGTCGTTGTGCAGATGGTTCAGCGCCCCGCTCAGCGTCAGACCCTTGAGCTCCAGCGGCTTGCGGGTGGAGATGTTCACCGTGCCGCCGATCGAGCCTTCGTCCAGCCAGGCTTCGGGCGACTTGTGCACCTCGACCTTGCTGACCAGCTGCGGCGCCAGCAGCGAGTAGTTGAAGGTGCGGCCCTGCTGCTCGGACATGAACCAGTCGCCCGAGGCAATCGCCTGGCCGTTGAGCAGGGTGCGGTTGAGCGCCGGGTCGGTGCCCAGTATCGAGACCTTCTCGCCCTGGCCGAAGGCCTTGTCTATGCTCACGCCGGGGATCACGGTAATGGCCTCGGCCACATTGGTGGCCGGGAACTTGCCCACGTCCTCGGCGGTGACGACATCGACGATGGATTCGGCATCACGCTTGGTGTCCAGCGCCCGCTTGAGGCTGGCGCGGATGCCGGTGACGACAACGGTCTCCAGCTTGTTGGCACCGTCCGGCTTCGGCGCCTGCTGCGCCTGCGCGGGAAGGCTCATGGCCAAAAGGGCGCAGACAGCCGCCTGGGTGGCGCTGAGGTGCACGTGGCGACCGGATTGACGACGACGGCCATTGCTATTCTTGTACACGAAGGGTCTCCTTGCTTCTACTGCTTGTTGGCTTGTGGATTCAGCAGCCCAGATTCAGGCCGGGGGAAACGTCGAACAGGCGTGCGGCCTGGGCGTAGAAGGCCACGCGGCGGGCGATCTTGCGTTGCGCATCGGGGTCACCGGGCTTGTCGCACTCGACCAGGCCATTGATTGCCCGCACCGTGGCGCCGAAGCCCGGGCCGCCATTCATGGCCTCGTGGGCCGTCATCGCACCGGGGCCGTTCTGCGTCATCCAGTACCACAGCGCCGTCTGCCAGGCCACGGCCGGGTCGCGCGCCACCAGATCGGGGTCGGCCCAGAGGTCCAGGCCCAGAGCCTCGCCGGCGCGGCGGTATTGGTAATTCCAAGACAGCTGGATGGGCCCGCGGCCGTAGTACTGCTGGCCCGGCGCGCAGCGCTCGCCGTCGGCCAGGCTGCAGTAGCGGTCGTGGTTCTCCTTGCGGTACTCGCGCACCGCACGCAACTCGTCCGATTCGTGCGCGACATTGCCCAGGAAGGCCGCCAGCTCGCGCCAGCGCTGCACCTCATCCCCGGTGCCGGCAAAGGCCGGGAAGCTGCGCGCCGCCTTCAACAGGCCTTCGTGGCTGTAGAAGCGCAGGCGCTTCGGAAACAGCGCCTCGAACTGCGCGGCCGTGGGCAGCAATTGCAGCGTCGGCGCGGTCGGTGCCGCCAACGCGGGCTGGCACAGCAGCCAGGCGAGGCTTGTCAGGATCGTTGTTCTTTTCATGCGTTGTCGATTCTTCTTCTGCTGCGGCGCATCCGGCACCGCTTGGCTGGACCGGACTATCCCTTGCGAACCCCAAAGGGACTTTCAAGACTTTGTTAAGACATCGTTAACACCTGGCTTGCTAGAGTCCAGGCCCATGAAGATCTGCATGGTGGAAGACGATCTGGAGTTGGGGCGCTCGCTGCAAGTGCTGTTGCAGGAGGAAGGCAACGATGTGATGTGGGTGCGCCGCGCCACCGACGCCCGCTACTGGACGGCCGAGCGCGAGTTCAACGCGCTGCTGCTCGATCTGGGCCTGCCCGATGGCGATGGCATCGAGCTCTTGCGCAGCATCCGCCTGATCGACAAGAAGCTGCCCATCGTCGTCATCACCGCCCGCGATGGCATCGAGGACCGGCTGACCGGACTCAACAGCGGCGCCGACGACTATCTGGTCAAACCCTTTGCCGGGGTCGAGCTGCTGGCGCGGCTGCGCGCGGTGGCACGACGCTCGGGCCAGCAGTCCGAAGACACGGGCCAGCACAGCTGGCACATCAAGGACCTGGAGCTGGACGAGCACAGCATGATGCTGAAGCGGGCCGGCATCCGCATCGCGCTGTCGCGCACCGAGTTCTCCATCCTGCTGGCGCTGCTGAAGCTGCCCGACCGGGTGGTCACGCGCCGCCAGCTGGAGGCCAAGGCCCTGGTCCACGCCGACGGGCGCAGTCTGGACGTGCACATCTCCAATATCCGCAAGAAGATTGGCGAGGGCTATATCCGCACCGTGCGCGGCGTCGGCTTTCTGGTGGAGCGGGAGTGACGGTGGCCAACTTCGGCGAAGCCAGGCGCTCGCTGTTCAAGCGCACCCTGGGTGCGGTGTTCGCGGTGATCTTCGTGACCTGGCTAGGCCTGATGGCGCGCGAGCTGATCGACATCGGCTGGCTGCAAAGCCGCAACGGCCAGGCCGAGAACCAGCTCTGGGCCCATCTGACCCGGGCCCAGGTGCGCGACAAGCTCGATGCGGCGCAGGCCATCGCCGCCGTGCTGGCCGATCTCGACCAGCTGCGCCATGCCGAGTGGAAGCACAAAGGCCACCGCGCGCCACTCAGCCTGGTGCAGGTCTGGCATCAGGGCCGCCTGCTGGCACAGCTCGAGCCAACGCTGAAAGACCGCCGTTCGCCGCCTCGGGAAAATCTGTATGCCAGCGATGACAAATGGCTGTACGCCGAGGCCAATGCCCCGGAGCAGGAACTGATCATCCGCCGCTGGCAAGAGAAGCCGGGCGACTGGCACTTCAGCCTGACCGGCCTGAGCTATTACGCTCGCCCGCTGCTCTACGGCCTGCCACTGGTGATGTTGCCGGTGTGGCTGCTGTTCCGCCGCGGCTTCAGCCCACTGCGGCGCATCGGCCAGCAGATCGCCCAGCGCTCGGCCAAGGATCTTTCGCCGCTGCCCGCCTCGCCCTATGTGGAGCTGGCCCCGGTCGTCACCTCGGTCAATGCCTTGATGGCCCGGCTGCAGCAGCGGCTGGAGCGCGAGCGCGAGTTCCTGCTCGATGCCGCCCATGAGCTGAAGACGCCGCTGGCCGTGATACAGCTCAATGCCGAGGCCCTGCAAACGCCCGCCGGCGAGGCCACCGGGCGACGCGTCGGCGCCTCGGCACGCCTCAACGAGGGCGTGCGCCGCGCCACCCACACGGTGCATCAGCTGCTGGCGCTGGCCCGCTCGGGCGGCGACCAGGAGGATGTCGATCTGGTCGAGCACGAGCTGGTGGCCCTGGCACGCGACCGGATCGTGCTGGCCGCCGAGCTGGCACACCAGCGCGGTATCGAGGTAGAGCTCCACGCCCCCGAGGAATGCTGGCTTCGCCTGCACCGCGAAAGCCTGGGCTCGCTGATCGACAACCTGGTGGACAACGCCGTCAAGTACTCGCCCGAGGGCAGCCAGGTGCAGGTGCGCATCGAGGACGAGGCCGGCTGCGTCCGGCTGTCGGTGATAGACCAGGGCCCCGGCATTCCGGAGCATCTGCACCAGAAGGTGTTCGAGCGCTTCTTCCGCCTGCCCGGCCATGAGCAGGCCGGCAGCGGCCTGGGGCTGTCCATCGTCGAGCGCGCGGCTGCCCAGCATGGGGCGACGGTGCATCTGGGGCCGGGTCTTGATGGGCGCGGCCTGGGCGTGAGCATCGAGTTCCCTCGACGACCTTGACTTCCGTGGCCCGGATGAAATCCGGGGCCGACGTTTGACGTGCGCCACAAACCCCGGATTGCCATGCCCCTGCAGGGGCATGGCGCTGTGACGCGCGTCAGTGAGCACGCAGGTGCTCACCTCGGTCGCGTCGCAGCCATCCGGGCTACCCCGAGAAAGCCCTCAAGGTCTCCAGCACATGCAGGGCCGCCGCCGGCAGCAGTGCGGCCTCCTGATGCACCAGGCCCAGCCGGCGCTGCAACGGCGGCTGCAAGGGGCGCAGTTGCAGCCGCTGCTGGGCGGCCGTCTCCAGCGCCTCGGCCAGCGGCTGCTCCACCGGCAGCAGGGCCGCACCATAGCCGGCGGCCACCAGGCTTTTCATCGCCTCGGTGTAGTTCAGCTCGATGCGCGCCGTCGGACTGAAGCCGGCCTGGCCGAACCATTCCATCGTCAGCCGGAACATGCGCGTGCCGCTGTCATTGAAGACCAGCGGCCGCTCGGCCAGCCAGGCCGGCGTCACCGTCGCGGGGACCTCCCAGGCCAGCGGCAGAAAGGCCATCATCGGGTCGCTGCGCCAGCGCGTGACCGGCAGCTCGATCGAGCCCACCTGCGGCAGGGCGACGATGCCGATGTCCAGCCGGCGCGCCGCCAGGCGCTGCAGCGTGTCCTCCGAGCCCAGCACGCTGACCTCGACGTCTATGCCCGGATGGCTCTTCGCCAGCGCCTCCAGCACCTGGGGCAGCAGGTGCACGACCACGCCGGTGGAGGTGCCCAGCCTGACCTTGCCGACGCGGCCCTGGGCGTGGCGCTGCACCAGGTCGATGGCGTCCTCGCTGTCGCGCAGAAGCTGGCGGCCACGCTCCACCAGCGCCGCACCGGCCGCCGTGGCCAGCACCTTGCGACCGCCGCGCAGCAGCAGCGGCGTGCCCAGCCGCGACTCCAGTTCGCTGATGTGCAGGCTCACCGTCGGCGGCGCCAGGTGCAGGGCCTGGGCGGCGGCGGCGAAGGTGCCCAGATCGGCAATCGCCAACAGGGTGCGGAGTTGGTCCAGGTTCAGGCTACGCATCAGGATTTCTGAATTGATTAATCAGATGATTCAACTTCCCAAATATTAGGGCAAATACCAAGATGGCGACCTGACCTTTGAGGAGTTGCCATGAAGTTGCTTTATGACCTGTATCAAGCCCTGCTCCATGCCCAACGCCGCCGCGCTGATGCGCAGGCGCTGGCCCAGATGGATGCCCGCGAGTTGCTAGACATAGGCATGGGCACCGGCGAGCGCGACTACTGGCTGGCGCGCTCAGCGGACCAGCGGCCACAATCGAGGGCATGAGAAAACACTCACCCCATGCCGACACCGGCTTGTTCGTCGCCCCGGCCCGATTCGATGATGCCCAGGCCGCGCTGGCCCAGGCACGGCTGATCTACGAGCAGAGCGTCACCCATCTGCGCAGCAGCCTGCAGCGCTTCGTGGCCGGCGAGGTCTTCCCCCAGCGCGTGCGCGCCTGCTACCCCTTTGTGCGCGTGCACACCAACACGGTGGCCCGCGCCGATTCGCGGCTCAGCTACGGCTTCGTTGCCGGGCCCGGCACTTTCGAGACCACGCTGACCCGGCCCGAGCTGTTCGAGCACTACTACGCCGAGCAATTCACCCTGCTGCTGCAGAACCACGGCGTGGCCCTGGAGATAGGCACCAGCACGCAGCCGATTCCGGTGCACTTCTCGCTGGCCGAGCACGACCATCTGGAGGGCTCGCTGACGCCCGAACGCCGCAGGCTGATGCGCGATCTGTTCGACCTGCCCGATCTGGTGGCGATGGACGACGGCATTGCCAATGGCACCTACGAACCAGCGCCCGGCGAGGCGCTGCCGCTGGCCCTGTTCACCGCCGCACGGGTGGACTACTCGCTGCACCGGCTGCGCCACTACACCGGCACCGTGCCCGAGCACTTCCAGAACTTCGTGCTGTTCACCAATTACGCCTTCTACATCGACGAATTCGTGCGCATGGGCCACGAGCTGATGGCGCAGGACAGCGGCCACGAGTACATCGCCTTCGTCGAACCCGGCAACGTGGTGACGCGGCGCAAGGGCCTGGCCGCCCGGCCCGGCGACGAACTGGGCATGATCTTGCCGCGCCTGCCGCAGATGCCGGCCTATCACCTGGTACGCGAAGACCGCACGGGCATCACCATGGTCAATATCGGCGTCGGCCCGGCCAATGCCAAGACCATCACCGACCACATCGCCGTGCTGCGCCCGCACGCCTGGCTGATGCTGGGTCACTGCGCCGGCCTGCGCAACTCACAGGCGCTGGGCGACTATGTGCTGGCCCATGGTTATGTGCGCGAAGACCATGTGCTCGACGAGGACCTGCCGCTGTGGGTGCCGATACCGCCGCTGGCCGAGGTGCAGCAGGCGCTCGAAACAGCGGTCGAGGAGGTGACCCAGCTGCAGGGCTACGAGCTCAAACGCATCATGCGCACCGGCACCGTGGCCTCGACCGACAACCGCAACTGGGAGCTGCTGCCCTTCCGCGGCCAGGCCACCACGCCCGAGCGCCGCTTCAGCCAGAGCCGCGCCATCGCCTTGGACATGGAGAGCGCCACCATCGCCGCCAACGGCTTTCGCTTCCGCGTGCCCTACGGCACCCTGCTGTGCGTCAGCGACAAGCCGCTGCACGGCGAGATCAAGCTGCCCGGCATGGCCAATCACTTCTACCGCGAGCGGGTGGACCAGCACCTGAAGATAGGCATACGGGCGATTGAACTGCTGCGTCAGCAGCGTATGGATCAGTTGCACAGCCGCAAGCTCCGAAGCTTTGCGGAGGTCGCTTTCCAGTGAGTCAGCTGGTGCGCCGACGCCGGAGCGCCAGCAACCCCACCCCACCCAGCAGCATCGCCCAGGTCGGCACCTCGGGCACGGCGCCCACCTGCAGCACCGTCAGCTTGACCAGATCCTGGTTGTAGTCGTAGACCACGTCGTACTGGAAACCGGTGCCGAAGCCATCGACGCTGACGCTGGCAAAGGTGCCGGTCATATTGCCGGTGGCGTCGAGTATCACGAACTCATCGCCATTGCTCAGCGCGCAGCCGGCGATGCAATGCAGGGCCAGGGTGCCGTTGAGGTTGGCCGTGCCATTGATCAGAAAACGGTCGAAGGCCAGGCTGCCGGCCAGCTCGACATCGAAGCTGCCAGCACTGGTTTGCGCGTAGTTGCCGTTCAACGTCAAGGTGCCGGCCGAGCTACCGGGCGCCAGATGGCCCGTATTCGTCAGCAGATTGGTGGTGAAGGCCCCGGTGCCCATCATCGTGCCGGGGTTGCTGAAGTTGGTCGGCAGCTGGATCGTGCCGGCCTGCACTTCGATGACGCCCGGGTTGCTGAAGGCCAGGCCGCCACCGATGGTCATAGCACCAGCGCCGCCGGACTTCACCAGCCGCCCCTGGTTGACGATGCTGGAGGCGGCGCCGCCGTTGTTGACGAAGCTCATATCGGCCTGCACATCCAGCAGGCCTTCATTGATCAGCTGCGCACTGCTTTGCAGGTACAGCGTATTGCCGGTCGCCCAGGCCAGGGTGCCCTTGTTGGTCAAGGTGACGGTGCTGAGGCATTTGTTGCCGCCATTGACACCGGACAGCGTGGCACCCGGCGCGATCTCCCAGCCACCGACCATGAAGCCGCCGCCGAACTCGGCCGCGCCGCTCAACCGGGCCGACGAACCGGTATAGCTGCCGCTGCGCAGCGACAGATTGCTGCTGGTGATCTCGCCGGCGAACGTGGCATTGCCGGTCACTGCCACCACGCCCGCGCCGCTCATCTGCGTGCCGGTGTTGAAGGTGGCGTTGTTGCCGGCGAAGTTCAAGAGGCCGCCGCTGGCCACCTTCAGCGCACCGCCATCGTTGACGAAGGCGATGGTGCCGACGGTGACCTTCTGGCCGGCCGCCACCTGCAGGGTGCCGCTGTTGTTGAACACAGACGTGCTGCCGCCATTGTTGACCAGGGACATGCTGGCCTGGGCGTCGAACAGGCCCCGATTGTCCAGCAGCGCAGCACTTTGCAGGTACAGCGCATCCGTGGTCTGCCAGGCCAGCGCCCCCTTGTTGACCAGATTGACCGTGCTGAGGAATTTGTTGCCGCCAGGCTTGGCAGCCATCGCCTGGCCGCTGGCCAGCTCCCAGGCGCCGGTCAGCATGCCGCCGGTGAACTCGACCATGCCGCCGACCACCACCTTGGAGCCGAGGCTCCCGTCGCCGCCGCTGAACGTGCCGCTGGCCAGGCGTAGATTTTGCGACTGGAAGTCGTCAACGAACGTGGCATTGCTGTTGACCACGGTCACGCCGCTGCCGTTGAACTGGCTGCCGCTGTTGAAGCGGGCGTTGTTGCCGGTGAAGGCCAGGCTGCCGGCCACATCGAGCGTGCCGCCATTGTTGACGAAGGCGATGGTGCCCACCGATCCGGCCTGCCCGCTGGCCACACTCAGGGTGCCGCTGTTGATGAAGCTGGACGTCGCGCCACCGTTATTGACCAACGCCATGCCGGTGCTCATCACGAAGCTGCCCTGATTGTCCAGCACGGTGCCGCTCTGCAGGAACAGCGAATTGCCGCTCTGCCACAGCCACTGGCCCTTGTTGACCAGGGCGGCGCCGCTGAGGAATTTGTTGTTGCCGTCCTGGCCCAAGAGGGTCTGGCCGGCGCCCAGTTCCCAGCCGCCGGTGATCGCGCCGCCGAGAAAGGCCACCGCGCCGGAGATTACCGCGCCGCCGCCCGTGAAGGTGCCGCCCTCCAGGCGCAGATTGCTGGCGCTGATGGCTCCGTTGAAGCTGGCATTGCCGGTGATCCGGTTCACGCCGGCTCCAGTGAACTGCGAGCCCGCATTGAACGTCGCGTTATTGCCGGCAAAGTTCAGCGTGCCCTGCGCATCCATCGTGCCGCCGTTGCTGACAAAGGCGATGGTGCCCAGGTTGCCGGTTTGCCCGGCCAGCGCACGCAGGGTGCCGCTGTTGGTGAAGGTGGACGTTGCCCCACCGTTGTTGACCAGGCTGGCGCTGGCCTGGAACTCAAACAGGTTCTGGTTGTCCAGGCCGCTGCCGCTCTGCAGGAACAGCGAATCGGTGGTCTGCCACAACAGGCTGCCCTGATTGGCCAATGCGGCCCCGCTGAGGAACTTGTTGCCGCCAGCGGCGCCCAGCAGCGTCTGTCCGCCGGCCACCGTCCAGCCGCCCGTGAGTGCCCCACCAGAGAAGGCCACGGTGCCACCGATCTGCGCCGCCCCACCGGTGAAGGTGCCCCCCTGCAGCCGCAGATTCGCTGCGGTAAAGGCGCCGTTGAAGCTCGCATTGCTGGTGATGCGCGTCAGGCCCGCGCCGGTGAACTGGCTGCCGGCGTTGAAGGTCACATTGCCGCCGCCAAAATCAATGAAGCCGCTCTGCGCATCGATGGTGCCGCTGTTGACGAAGGCGATACTGCCGACACTTGTGCTGCCCACGCCGACGCTCTTGCGGAAGATGCCGCTGTTGTTGAAGCTCGAGGTGGCGCCGCCGTTGTTGACCAGCGCGTTGTCGCTGCGTGCATCCCACAGGCCGGCATTGCTGATCGAGGCGCCGCTCTGCAGGAACAAGGAGTCGGTGGTGTTCCAGCTCACCGCGCCGCTGAGATTGCTGAAGCTGACGCCGCTGAAGAACTTGTTGCTGCCGGCGTTGATCTGCAAGGTGTCACCCAGCAGCAGCGGCTGGGGCGCGGTGACGCCGGGGCTGTAGAACCCGCTACTGAAGACGAAGTCAATGGCAGCAGCCGGTGGCGCCAGCGCCATCAGCAAGGCCGAGGCCAATAGCGAACGATGCAGGGCTTGGGGCAGCGGCAGCTTCATGAGGGCGCTCCATCGACGTGCAACAGGCACCTCCAAGACTAGGCGTTGCCCCCGCCTGCCGCCCCCCTGATTCGTGGGGGATCAGGGCTCGATGAACTTGAAGCGCGTGCCGGCCGGGAACTGCAGGCCGAAGGTGGTGGCCAGCACCTCAAGCAGCTCATCCTGATCACGCAGCCGGTGCGAGATCTGCGCGCCCTGGCCTTCGTTGAAGCTCAGCTCCAGATTGCGCAGCAGATAGCGCCGCTCGGGCGTGCTACGCACCGCCACCAGGGTGAAGGTGAAACGCGAGTCGGGATGGGTGGCGGTGAAGTAGTTGGCCTGCTCGTAGTCGACCGCGATCTGCGGCTCCAGTGAGAAGATATAGACGTCCGTCCACTGCTGCGCCTCCCAGACCTGCAGCAGCCACAGCGACCCCTCCCGCATCAGCCGGTAGCGCCACAGGCCGATGCGCTGCTCCTCGGCCTCGACCAGCGCAGCAGGCTGCATCAGGCCCTGGGAGCCAAAGCCGACATCGGCCAGCCAGGCTTGCCCGTCGATCTGCACCAGCAGCATCATGTGCGTGCGGGCCCGCACCGTCGTCGCGCGGTAGCGCACGCGGGCGATCAGGGATTGCAGCTCGAAACCCAGCGCCTGCAGCGCCTCGGCCAGCAGACAGTTCTGCTCGAAGCAATAGCCGCCGCGCCGGGCCTGCACCAGCTTGGCTTGAACACTGTCAATGTCAATGCGAATCGGGCGGCCGAGCAGGATATCCAGATTCTCGAACGGGATGCTCAGCGCATGGGCGCGGTGCACGGCACGCAGCACAGCCAGGGTGGGCGCGCGCTCGCCGGTGTAGCCGATGCGCTGCAGATAGGCGTCCAGATCGAACATCGCTCCCCTCCCCGAGGCTCTTGATTCAGCCGCGCAGTGTGCCCGGTTTTTCGCCGCCCGTGATGCCCCTGGTTTGACGCTGCCAGCCGGCCCCCGCTACACTGCGCCCCGGAACACAGGAGAGAGCAGGCAAGCACGGTCATCAAGACCCTAGCGCTGGCCTGCCGCCGAAGGCGCAAGCTCCCATACTCGCTCAGGCCCCGTACTGTTTCCATTCACAGCCGAACTGGAGAGAGGGCGCAGACGCAAGGTCTGCACCCCACCGAAGGAGCAACGCAGGGCCGCAAGGCTTGAGCGGAATCTCTCAGGTACCAAGGACAGGGGGAGCGGCGCGAGATGCGCGTGCTCACCTGTTTTTTGGAACGCGTCGTCTCGTTTGCCTTGCTCAAACCTGATGAGAGTTCCGCATGAAAGTAATCGTTCTTGGCGCCGGCGTGACCGGCGTGACCACCGCCTGGTATCTGCAAGAGGCCGGCCATGAGGTGACGGTGATAGACCGCCAACCGGCCGCAGCGATGGAAACCAGCTTCGCCAATGGCGGCCAGGTGTCGGTCTCGCACGCGGAGCCCTGGGCCAATCCCAGCGCGCCGTTCAAGGTGCTGAAGTGGCTGATGAAAGAAGACGCGCCGCTCTTGTTCCGCCTGCGCGCCGACCCCGCCCAGTGGCGCTGGGGCCTGCAGTTCCTGCGCGAATGCACGCCGGCCCTCACCCGCCACAACATCCGTCAGATCGTCAGCCTGGGCCTGTACAGCCGCGGCCAGTTGCAAAGCCTGCGCCAGCGCACCGGTCTGCAGTACGACCAGCTGACCCAAGGCATCCTGCACTTCTACACCAGCCAGCAGGAGTTCGACGATGCGCAGGCGCCGGCCCGGCTGATGCGCGAGCAGGGTTGCGAGCTGGACATGAAGACCGCCGACGAATGTGTGGCCATTGAGCCGGCGCTGGCGCAATGCCGCTCAAGAATAGTCGGCGGCAGCATGACGCCCAGCGACGAATCGGGCGATGCCCACCGCTTCACCCAGGGCCTGGCCGGCCTGGCACAGCAGCAGGGCGTGCGCTTTCTCTACGACACCCGGATACTGGGCGTGCAGCGCGAGGGTCAGGTCGTGACAGGCGTGCAGGTTGCCGACGCGCAGGGCGTGGTGCGCACCGAGCGCGCCGATGCCTACGTGCTGTGCCTGGGCTCGTTCAGCCGCGGCCTGGCCCGCGATCTGGGCATCTCGCTGAACATCTACCCGGCCAAGGGCTATTCGGTCACCCTGCCGGTCACCGCGCCCGAGCAGTCCTACAGCGTGTCGCTGACCGACGACGAGTACAAGCTGGTGTTCTCGCGCCTCGGTGACCGGCTGCGCATTGCGGGCACGGCCGAGCTCAATGGCTACAACACCGACCTGAACCTGCTGCGCTGCGAGGCCATTGTGCGGCGCGTGCGCGAGCTGTTCCCGCAGATGATGGCAAACAATCCCGATGGCCAGGGCGCCCGGTACTGGACCGGCCTGCGCCCGGCCACGCCCAGCAACCTGCCCTATATCGGCCGCAGCGCGGTGAGCAATCTGTTCCTCAACACCGGCCATGGCACCCTGGGCTGGACGCACAGCTGCGGCTCGGCCGCGGCGGTGGCCGACATCGTCAGTGGCCGCGCGCCCCAGGTGGACTATGGCTTCACGGATCAGCCGGCGCCCCAGCGCTGGTGGGGCGGCGCGATCGCGGCGACCTGACTCGCGGGCTGGTGCAAACTCGGCTTGTGCCGCTTGAGCGTATCCCTTACGCTCAAGCCACATCAGGCCGTGAACACGTTCCCTGAGACGCGCTCAGACCTGCCTAGCCACGCTGGTCACGCAGCCCGGAGGGCTGCAAGGAGTGCTCATGTCTTCAAGCACGCATCCCGGCATTGCAGCGATACGGACCCTCGCCCTGGTGGGCCCCGCTGCAGCCGGTAAAACCACCCTGATCGAGGCCCTGCTGCACAAGGCGGGCGCCATCAGCAACCCGGGCACGGTCGAGAAGGGTTCGACCGTCAGCGACTACGATTCGCTGGAACGCCGCATGCAGCATTCGCTGCAGACCAGTCTGGTCCATCTGACGCACCAGGGCACGCGTGTCCACCTGATCGACACCCCCGGCGCACCTGACTTCATCGGCCAGTCGCTGCCGGCGCTGGAGGCGGTGGACACCGCGGCCATCGTCATCAATGCCCAGACCGGCATCGAACTGATGGCGGCACGCTTCATGGAAACCGCGGCCCAGCGCGGCCTGGCGCGCTTGATCATCGTCAACAAGATCGAAGCGCCGGGCGTCGACCTGCCGGCGCTGCTGGCGCAGATACGCGAGACCTTCGGCCGGGAATGCCTGCCGCTGAACCTGCCCTCGGGCGGCGGCACGGCGGTGGCGGACTGCTTCTTCCAGGCCAGCGGCGCGGCCGACTTCTCGTCTGTCGATGAGGCCCACCGCACCTTGGTCGAGCAAGTCGTCGAGGTGGACCCCGATTTCGTCGACCGCTATCTGAACGATGGCGATGTCGATGCCAGCGAACTGCACGCCCCGCTGGAACAGGCACTGCGCGAGGGCCATCTGATCCCGGTCTGCTTCATGTCGGCGCGCAATGGTGCCGGCGTGGCCGAGCTGCTGGACGTGATCGTGCGCCTGCTGCCCAACCCCGCCGAGGGCAACCCGCCGCAATTCGTCAAGGGCGAGGGCGAGGCCGCCAAGCCGCTGCACGCCGAGCCCGATCCGGCGCAACATGTGCTGGCCCATGTGTTCAAGGTCAATATGGACCCGTATCTGGGCAAGATGGGCATCGTGCGCGTGCACCAGGGTACCTTGAGCCGCAACAGCATGCTCTATGTTGGCGACGGCCGCAAACCTTTCAAGGTCGGCCATCTGTTCATGCTGCAGGGCAAGGAGCATGTCGAGGTGCAGCATGCGCTACCGGGCGACCTCTGCGCCATCGCCAAGGTCGATGAGCTGCACTACGACGCCGTGCTGCACGACGCCGCCGAGGACGACCACATCCATCTGCTGCCGATCCAGTTCCCCGAGCCCGTTCACGGCCTGGCGATCGAGCCCAAGCGGCATGGTGACGAGCAGCGGCTGTGGGAGATCCTCACCCGGCTGGTGGACGAAGACCCCTGCCTGAAGATCGAGCGCTCCGGCTCGACCAACGAGACCATCGTCTATGGCCTGGGCGAGCTGCATCTGCGCATGCTGCTGGAGCGCCTGCGCGAGGCCTACAAGTTCGAGGTCAATACCCGGCCCCCGCGCATCGCCTACCGCGAGACGATCTCGGCCCCGGCCGAAGGCCATTACCGGCACAAGAAGCAGAGCGGCGGCGCCGGCCAGTTCGGCGAGGTCTATCTGCGCGTGGAGCCGCTGCCGCGCGGCGCCGGCTTCGAGTTTGCCGACGAGGTCAAGGGCGGCACGATTCCGGGCCAGTTCATGCCGGCGGTTGAAAAAGGCGTGCGCCAGGTGCTTGAGATGGGCGTGATCGCCTGCTATCCGCTGGTGGACCTGCGCGTGGTGGTGTTCGACGGCAAGCACCATTCGGTGGACAGCAAGGAAATTGCCTTCATCGCCGCCGGCCGCAAGGCCTTGATGGCGGCGGTGCGCGAGGCCAGGCCCCTGATCCTGGAACCCATCGTCCATGTGGACATCACCGCGCCCGATGCGTCCATGGGCGACATCACCGGCGATCTGGCCTCACGGCGCGCGCAGATCAATGGCACGCGCACCCTGGTGCCGGGCAGCATCACGGTACAGGCGCAGGCGCCGATGTCCGAGCTGAGCAGCTACCAGACCCGGCTCAATTCGATGACCAGCGGCCAGGGGCGCTACACGCTGCTGCTGTCGCACTACGAGCCGGTGCCGCCGAATACGCAGGCCCAGCTGGTGGCGGCGCACCACGTGCACGAGGAAGAATAACAAGCCCAGCCTGCGCAGCTATTTTGGCGCGGAGGCCGCCGCCGCCTTGGCTTGGGCGCGGTAGGCCTCCAGCTGGGCAAGCCAGGACGTCCAGTCCTTGGGGCCGGTCTCGAAGCGGGTCTTCAGATTGGCCAGCACGCCGCCCCATGCGCGGTCGAAGTAGGCGTACGTCTTGTCCCATTCGCCACCATCGCCCCAGCCGGTGTGGTGCAGCCTGACGCGGGTCTGCGTGTCATCGACCGGCTCGAAGCGCAGCACGACGAAGGTGCGCTGCCGGCGTGCCTCGGCCAGATGCGGCGGCGCATTCCAGTCAAAAGACAGCATGCGTTTGGGCTGCAAGGCCATGAAGCGCATATCGTCGGCGCCCTTGCTCCCTGGTGTGGCGCCGGGATCGATGTAGATGTGGAAGGCACCGCCAACGCGGGCCTCGATCTGCGCGTCGGGCGCGAAGAAGCTGGTGATGCCCTCCCGCGTCGTCCAGGCGGCCCAGGCCTGGTCCAGGCTGGCGTTGATCACGACTTCTTTATCAAGACTTCGCTCGGCGGCTGCGGCAGAGCCCCCTGTGAGCCAGCCAAAAACAAGCAAGGCAAGCAGCATCTTCATGGGGACTCCTTGAGGTCGGACCGAAGGCAAAACCGGGCGAGGACAACGCAGCTTTATCATACGCATATGTATTCCGCCCCCAAGGACGTGGCCCAGATCCGTCTGGACAACGCGCTCGTCCTGTTCGAAGAGTTCGTCAGCGCCACCATCAAACACCCCGATGCCGCCACCCTGCGCGGTCTGGAGCGGCGTTTCGCCGAGCGATTGCAGATCCAACCCAGCTACTGGAGCCAAATCAAGGGCCGCTCGCGCCAGATCGGCGAACGCCTGGCACGCCAGTTCGAGCAACTGTGCCACAAGCCGATAGGCTGGATGGACCAGGACCACGGCCTGGCGCAGAACCAGGCCTCAAAGGGCGCCACCACCCTGGCGCCGCCGGGCGCGCCCCCGCTTGCCGACACCCAGCCGAGCATGCCGCAGGACGACGACGAGCGCTTCATCGTCGGCCTGGTGCTGACCTACTACCGCCGCCATCCGCAGCGCGCCCGCACCCGCCTGCTGGACCTGCTGGGCGAGGTATTGACACCGCCCAGCGCACCGACTCCACCGACACCGGCGCTTGCGCCGGGCGTGCGCAGGCCCCCGGCAGCCCCGGCCGCCAGCGCCAAGAACGATGTCGACGAATGGCGCAAGCTGCAGCAGGCAGTTGCGCCACTGAAAAACAAACGCTGAACTTTTTTGTGTCAGCCGATAAAAATCACTTGCGCAAGATAATCAATCGTTTATCATTTGCGCAAGTTGCAGTGCAGTACCGCAGCGATACCCGCCCTTCCACCTCCAGCCCCGAGACCGGCCGCCCTATGCCTTCGACGACCCTGAACCGCTTTGTTTGCCCTCCAGCGCTGAATCAGCCGCTGACGGCCAAGGCATTCGAGTCGCTGATCGAAGGCCCCCGAGATGGGGCAGCCCCGGCCCGACCGCGATGGCGACCACGCTGAGCAAGCAAGCTCAGTCTTGATCACCACACGGCCCGGGATGCATCACTGCCCCGGGCCGTTGTGCTTTTTGAGCCCGCGTTGACGCGCGAACCGACGATGCCCCGCGTGGGCCCAGAGCAATACAAGGAGTTTTTATGGCCGTATTCACCGCCCCCCGCCCGGTCATTGCCAAGGGCAAGGCCTATAGCAAACCACGCAATCCGCTGGTTGCCCCGAGCTTGTTCCGCCGCGCCGGTTCTCACGGCAGCCCCGTGCAGGGCCAGCGCCAGCAAACCAAGCAACTGCTGCGCTTCGAGCTCAAGCAACTCGCCAAACCGATAGACGACAACGGTCCATGAAGGCACGCCCTGCCCCGGACCCACCGGAGACCTGACATGACACGCACGACTTTGCCCCACTGGCCAGACGCACTGGCCGCAACCCCGAGCTGGCGCCGCACCCTGGCGCTGTTGCTGCAAGCCGCCAGCACGATGCTGGCCCAACTGGCCGCCAAGATGAACCTGCTGGAGCGCAGAACCAAGGCCCCCGTGGTCGAGTTCTACGCCGAGGCCGGCGCTCCGGAAGGCGCGCTGTTCGTTGACGGCGAGCTGATCGGTTACCTGCCCGGCGTCAACCGCCTGTGATTCCCAGGAGGCTGCCGGCTTGGGGCCGGGCCCAAACCCGGCCGCCTCGTCAGAACAAGAGCCGGCTGCGCAGAAATGCGCAGCCGGCTCTCGCCTGTGGGCGTGGCGGCTAAAGTCAGGTCCTGCGTCACCCGATAGACGTAGCACGATGCCCTCATTTGACCCGCGCCCATGACTGCCGCCCACCCGTTCACACCGCTGACGCGCGCCCTGCCCGATCTGAACTGGTGGACAGCCTACTTCCGCGACGCCGAGATCCCCGTGCTGGCAGAAACCGCCACCGAGCTGGAATTGCTGCGTGCCAATGAGGATGCCGTCGATGCCAACATGCTGGGCGAGATGATTGCGCGCGACCCGCTGATGACCTTGAAGGTGCTGGCCCACGTGGCCAGCAACCGCCCCAACAGCAGAGTCACCGATGCCGAAACCGTCACCGCCGCGCTGGTGCTGACCGGCATCACGCCCTTCTTCCGCGACTTCGGGCCCCAGCCCACGGTTGAGGACCGCTTTGCCGACCATCCCGAGGCACTCGATGGCCTCTACCAGGTTCTCAAACGAGCCGAGCGCGCCGCCAACTTCGCCCTCGGCTTTGCGCTGCTGCGCATGGACCACGACGCCCCGGTGATCTACAGCGCCGCCCTGCTGCACGACTTTGCCGAGATGCTGCTGTGGTGCCATGCGCCGGCGCTGGCGCTTGACATCCAGGCGCGGCAGCAGGCCGACTCCACCTTGCGCAGCGCCGTGGCCCAACGCGATGTACTGAACATCAAGCTGACCGACCTCGAGCATTCGCTGATGCAGGCCTGGCATTTGCCCGAGTTGCTGGTGCGCAGCACCGACGACCGCCCGACCACCAACTCGCAGGTGTTGACCGTAAAGCTGGCCATCCAGCTGGCGCGCCACACGGCGAACGGTTGGGACAACGCCGCCGTGCCCGACGACGTGAAGGAAATCAGCCAATTGCTGAACATGGCCGAAGGGCCGACCCTGGCAACCCTGCTGGAGATGGAATGAGCCATGGACCTGGCGTCGACTTCTGGCAGGCCCGGTTTGAATCGGGCCAGACTCCCTGGGACCGAGGCCAGGCCCATCCGCAGCTGAGGCAGTGGTTGGAGCACGGCCTGATCGCCCCCGACGACAGGTTGGCCGTGCCCGGCTGCGGTAGCGGCCACGAGGTCTTGCTGTTGGCCGAAGCAGGCGTGCGCCAGCTGACTGCGCTGGACTATGCGCCGGCGGCCGTGGCACGGGTGCGCGAGCGGCTGGCGAAAGCCGGCCTATCGGCGGACGTACAACTGGCCGACGTGCTGAACTGGGCACCGGCGCAGCCGCTGGATCTGATCTACGAGCAGACCTGCCTTTGCGCGTTGCACCCCGACCATTGGCGCCGCTACGCCGACCAACTCCATGCCTGGCTTCGCCCCGAAGGCCGCTTGCTGGCCCTGTTCATGCAGGCGCCGCGCGAATCGGCGGCTCAGGGCCGCATCGAAGGTCCGCCCTACCACTGCGACATCAACGCGATGCGTGCGCTGTTCCCCGCCACGCTGTGGGACTGGCCCGCCCCGCCCTACCCGGCCACGCCCCATGAGCGCGGCTGGCATGAGCTGGCCGTGGTGCTGATACGAAAAGACATGGCGTGACGGCTGCCCACGGCAGGCCTACACTGCGGGGCTTGAGCCAACCAGGGGCAGCAGATGACGGCGTACAGTCAAGTTTTCTCGTTCAAGACGCTTGCGGCCGTGGCGCTGCTGAGCGTCGCCGCTGCTGCCCAGGCCGGCCCGGCACCGGTGCAAAGCCGCTTTGATGCGGACACTGAGAACTGGCGCGTCGCCAATCTGCTGAGCCTTGCTGCGCCCAGCCAGGCCGCCAGCTTCGAAGCTGGTACGCAGCGCATCAGCACCAATGACCTGTTCAGCTGGACGGTATTCGCCGCGCCGGCCAAGTTCCTGGGTAACCAGTCCGCCTTTCTCGGCGGCAGCCTGAGCTTCGAGCTCAGCGACAGCCTCAAGGACGCCACCGCCGACATCTTCCCGACCCTGATGCTGCAATCGGGCGCCAATCTGCTGGCCTGGTTCGGCGGCGCGCCCGGCACCAGTTTGACCTCGTATTCCGCGGTACTGACGGCGTCGCCCGCCTGGCAGAAGATCATCGGCTACGAGATCACCGGCCTGCCGATTCTGGCCGCGGCCAGCAATGCCGACCTGAGCACTGTGCTGGGCGCGCTACAGGGCATCTACATCAACGCCGACTGGAAGACCGCCGGCAACGACCATGCCGAGCTCGACAACGTCAATCTCGTCGGCGTGGTGCCCGAACCCTCGGCCTGGCTGATGCTGCTGGCCGGTTTGGCCGCCGTGGCCATCGCACGACGCAAATTCTGACCCTTCACACCGGCACGGCCGTCGTGTTCTTGACCCGGTCCAGCACAAAGCTGGTCTTGCAATCCTGCACGCTGGGGTGACGCAGCAGGGTATCGGTGATGAAGCGAGAGTAATGCGCCATGTCTTCGACCACAACGCGCAGGATGTAGTCCATCTCGCCGGTCAACGCCGCGCACTCCACCACCTCGGGCCAAGTCTGCACCGCCGCGCGGAACAGATCCATCGGGTTGCGCTTGTGGCTTTCGGTGTTCTTTTCGAGCCGTACATTGATGTAGGCGGTGAGGCCCAGGCCCACGCGCTCGGGCGGCACCAGGGCCACATAGGCCGAGATCGCGCCCGACTCCTCAAGGCGCCGCACCCGGCGCAGTACGGCTGAAGCCGAGAGATTGACCTGGGCCGCCAGGGCGTCAAAAGTCATCCGGCCATCGACTTGCAAAGCCCTGAGGATGCGTCTATCAATCGTATCGAGCTGGATTGCTTTGTCCATATTGCGATTCTTGCAGGAATCCTGCACGGTGACGCAACTTCGCACATGATTTGGCTTCAATCCTGCGCCGCTGAGCGCCTACAGTCTTGAGCCATCTCAAGCGCTTTTGCATCTCTTTCCTTACCGGAGCACCGACATGGCATTCACCCCCTGGGACAACCCGATGGGCACCGATGGTTTCGAGTTCATCGAGTACGCGGCACCCGATCCCGCCGCCCTCGGGCATTTGTTCGAGACCATGGGCTTCACCGCCGTGGCCAAGCACCGCCACAAGAATGTCACGCTATACCGCCAGGGCGACATCAACTTCATCATCAATGCCGAGCCCGACTCGTTCGCGCAGCGCTTTGCACGCACGCACGGTCCATCGATTTGCGCCATCGCCTTCCGCGTCAAGGATGCTGCCTTTGCCTACAAGCGCGCACTGGAGCTGGGCGCCTGGGGCTTTGACAACAAGACCGGTCCGATGGAGCTGAACATCCCGGCGATCAAGGGCATTGGCGACTCGCTGATCTATTTCGTCGACCGCTGGCAGGGCAAGAACGGCGCCGCGCCTGGTGAGATCGGCAACATCAGTATCTATGACGTGGACTTCGTGCCGATGCTGGATGCCCATGGCCAGCCGGTGAAGGCCAACCCGGCAGGTCACGGCCTCGGCTATATCGACCACCTGACGCACAACGTCTATCGCGGTCGCATGAAGGAATGGGCGGAGTTCTATGAGGGCCTGTTCAACTTCAAGGAAGTCCGGTACTTCGACATCGAAGGCAAGCTGACGGGCCTGAAGAGCAAGGCCATGACCAGCCCCTGCGGCAAGATCCGCATCCCGATCAACGAGAGCAGCGACGACAAGAGCCAGATCGCCGAGTACCTGCACCTGTACCACGGCGAAGGCATCCAGCACGTGGCGCTGGGCTCGCCGGACATCTACCGCAGCGTCGAGGGCATGAAGTCCACCGGCGTGGTGTTCCAGGACACGATAGAAACCTACTTCGATCTGATCGACAAGCGCCTGCCCAACCATGGCGAGAACATCGACGAACTGAAGCGCCTGCGCATACTGATCGACGGTGCCACCCACCAGGGCGCGCCGCATGAGCTGCTGCTGCAGATCTTCACCAAGGAGGTGATTGGCCCGATCTTCTTCGAGCTGATACAGCGCACGGGCAACGAAGGCTTCGGCGAAGGCAATTTCAAGGCCCTGTTCGAGAGCATCGAGCTGGACCAGATCCGCCGTGGCGTGCTGAGCGACACATCGTCGGCCTGAGCGTCAGGAGCTTGTGAGGAACCGAAGGGCTGCTCCCAAGTTTTCTCATCCCCCTCGGTGGGCTCGACGCTAGGCGGCAGGTCTTGGGGCACTCGTTGGCGAACGCAGGCACTGCATCAGGTCATCAAACACCTGCGCCTCGTACAACAGGCCGATATGACCGGTGGCGGGCAGATGAATATGCTGCGCACCGTCCAAGGCCGCCGAACTGGCGGGGCAGACGATGTTGTCGGTGTGGCTGTAGTAGCAGCGCATCTGCGCCCGCATCGCGGCTGACTCCTGCGACGCGAGTTCTTGGATCCAGGGGCTGTCCAGACGCATCTCCCCGGCATTGCGGGCCGCCGAGAAGCGCGCCATGAAGGTACCGGCGTGTGGTGTGCCCAGCGTCAACACCCTGTGCACCCGTGTGTCGTGCCCATGCGCGCGCCACCAGGCGCGGATCGCCAGGCCACCCATGCTGTGGCCCACCAGCACTGGGGCGCAGCCGGTGTGACGCTCCAACTCCTGAACAGCCGCCTCGAGTGCGGCGGCGTAGCGGTCTATCGATCCGAATGCGGGTTCCAGCGTGAGCGCGATGACGGGTACATCCGCGCTGCGCAGCCGAGCCAGCCAGTCATTCCAAAGACCACGATTGCAGAAGAATCCGTGCACCAGCAGCACGCCGCGCCGGCCTGCAGCATCGGCCGGACAATGATCCGGCTCGCGCCGCGAAGCGAACGGCTGTTGCCAACCGAACACCCGTGAGCAGGCGCGGGACTCTATCCACCAGGCACGCAGATGCTGGCGCAGGCCGGCGGCAGGGGCTGGGACAAGGCGGTTGATGACGGGCAGCATCAGGAACTCCAGCGCCAGTATCAACACATGACCCCACAGCACGGCGGCGGCCAGCATCATTGCCCTGATTGGGTGGCCCTGCTGCCAGAGCCAGCCGCCCAGACCCAAGGCAAGGCCCCAGCGCAGCAACACGATCAACTTCTGCAAATGCGCATTCATCTGAGCCCGCGGCCGGAGTTGCCAAGGCCTTGATGTTACGGGGCCTCCACGCGCCGCGCTGGCATAGCGTCAGAATGCAGGCGTGTTGCAGCCCTATCCCGCATGAATCAAGCCCTCCCCCCTCCCCAGCAAACAGCGCAAACCATCCTTCAGCACCTGCAGACGGTGGAGCAGGAACGCCAGCGACGCCGAGACGATGCGCAGCTCGATGACACGGTGGCGGCGGTCAAGGCCTACCAGCGCCAGCGCTTCGCTGACACCTATGCCGATCTGCTGACGAGTGCGCGGTACCAGGGCGCGGCGCGCTTCTTTCTCGATGAGTTGTACGGGCCGCAGGACTTCAGCCAGCGCGATGCCCAGTTCGCGCGGGTTGTGCCTGCCCTGGCACGGATCTTCCCCAAGGATGTGCTGCACACGGTGCAGACCTTGGCCGAGCTGCATGCGCTGTCCGAACAGCTGGATACGCAGATGGCCGGGCATCTGGCACCGCTTACCGCCGACGAAGCGCTGAGCGCCGACCTCTACGCCAAGGCCTGGCGCGCGACCGGCCAGCCGCCGGCCCGCGAGCGCCAGATCGCACTGACCGCCGAGTTGGGCGCGGCCCTTGATGAATACACTGCCAAGCCGCTGCTGCGCCATGCGCTGCGCATGATGCGGGGGCCGGCCAAGGCGGCAGGGCTGTCCAGCCTGCAGCACTTTCTCGAGGCCGGCTTCGACACCTTCAAGGCGATGGGAGGTTCGAAGGAGTTCATGCACATCATCGGCGAGCGGGAACGCAGCCTGGCCGGCGAACTGTTTGCCGGCTGTCCCTGAGGCGACAGAGGCCTAGTGCAATTACCGTAGCCGCGGTCGGGCGCTACAAGGGACCATCAACCACCGTCAGTGTCTTGGAGTGCTTGTGCAAAAACCCTGGTTGAACAGTTACCCCGCGGGCGTGCCCGCCGAGCTCACTGGCCCAAGCTACAGCTCTTTGGTCGAGCTGCTGGAGGAGGCCTTCCGCAAGTACGCCGCACGGGACGCTGCCGCCTGCATGGACAAGCGGCTGACCTTCGGTCAGATTGACGAAATGTCGCAGGCACTCGGTGCCTGGCTGCAGTCCAAGGGACTGCCCAAGGGCTCACGCGTTGCGCTGATGATGCCCAATGTGCTGCAGTACATGGTAGCCATTGCCGCCGTGTTGCGTGCCGGCTATGTGGTGGTCAATGTCAACCCGCTCTACACCGCGCGGGAATTGCAGCATCAGCTTCAGGATTCGGGCGCTGAAGCCATCATCGTGCTCGAGAACTTTGCCAGCACCTTGGAGGAGGTCATCCAGCAGACGCCGGTGCGCCACGTGGTGGTGGCCTCGTTGGGTGACCTGCTTGGTTTCTGGAAGGGCACGCTGGTGAATTTCGTCGTGCGCCATCTGCGCAAGATGGTGCCGGAGTACCGGCTGCCGATCGGAGATGGCTTCCACGTCACCCGGTTCAATATGGCTCTGGCCGAGGGCACTACGATGACCTTGCGGCGGGTACAGATCGGCCCCGAGGACGTCGCCTTCCTGCAGTACACCGGTGGCACGACCGGAGTGTCCAAGGGCGCGACCTTGCTGCATCGCAACGTCATCGCGAACATTCTGCAGGCCGAAGCCTGGTTCAAGCCGATGCTTGGCAAGCTGGGCGACCGCGCGCTGACCACCGTCTGCGCCCTGCCCCTCTATCACATCTTCGCACTGACGGCCTGCTATATGCTCGGCGCGCGCCTGGGCATGATGTGCCTGCTGATCACCAACCCACGAGATATTCCGGGCTTTGTCGCTACGCTGCGCAACTACAAGGTCAATCTGTTCCCGGCGGTGAACACTCTGTTCAACGCGCTGGCCAATGACGCAGACTTCGCCCGTCTGGACTTCAGCGGCCTGGTGATCTCCAACGGTGGCGGCATGGCCGTCCAGCAATCGACGGCCGAGAAGTGGCTGAAGGTCACAGGCTGCCCGGTGGTGGAGGGCTACGGCCTTTCCGAGACCTCACCGGTGGCCACCATCAATCGGCTCGACATCAATGACTTCAACGGCAGCATCGGCTTGCCCGTGCCGGGCACCGACATCGCCATCCGCGACGACGACGGCCGCGATGTGGCCTTGGGTGAGCGCGGCGAAATCTGCATCCGCGGCCCGCAGGTGATGGCCGGCTACTGGAACCGGCCGGACGAGACCGCTTTGGTGATGACGGCTGACGCCTTCTTCAAATCCGGCGACATCGGCGTGATGGACGAGCAGGGCTATGTGCGCATCGTCGACCGCAAGAAGGACATGATCCTGGTGTCCGGCTTCAACGTCTATCCGAACGAGATCGAGCAGGTCGTCAGCCTACACCCCGGCGTGCTGGAGTGCGACGCCATCGGCGTGGCCGACGAACGCTCTGGCGAAGCCGTCAAACTCTTCGTCGTCAAACAAGACCCGGCCCTCAGCGAGGATGACATCGCCGAGTACTGCAAGCAAAGCTTCACCGCCTACAAGCGCCCCAAATACATCGAGTTCCGCGATGAACTGCCCAAGAGCAATGTCGGCAAGATACTGCGGCGCGAACTGCGGTCCTCGTGAATCAGGATCTTGATCTGATCGTCCTGCAGCGGGGCTGGATGTCTTCGAACAATGTCGTCATCGGCGATGGTGAGGGCCGCGCGATCGTAGTTGATACTGGCTATTGCACGCATGCGGAACAAACCCTGAGCCTGGTGCGTGCGGCGCTCCGAGAACGCAAGCTGGGCGCCATCCTCAACACACATCTCCATTCCGATCACTGTGGCGGCAACGCCCAACTGATCGCCCACTTTCAAGCGCCGCTGCTGATTCCTCCGGGCCAGTTTCGAGCTGCCAGCGAATGGGATGAGGCTCACTTGAGTTTTCGATCAACCGGCCAACGCTGCGACCGCTTCCGACCTGACCAGCGTCTGATGCCGGGCAGCACGCTCAAACTGGGCAACGGCCTCTGGCATGTGCTCGCCGCGCCGGGCCACGACCCGGACTCCATCATTCTGTTCGAGTCGCAAAGCGGCACGTTGATATCCGCCGATGCCCTGTGGGAACACGGGTTTGGCATCGTCTTCCCGGAACTGGGTGGCAAGTCGGGCTTCGACGAGGTTGAAGCGACCTTGGACCTGATCGCCAGCCTCCCCGTGGCGAGAGTGATTCCCGGCCATGGTCCCGCCTTCGACGATATGCCCAAAGCCGTGGCCGAGGCGCGCCGCCGCCTGTTGGGCTTCAGGCAAGAACCGCTGCAACACGCGCGCTACGCAGCCAAGGCCCTGCTGAAATTCCACCTGATCGAGGTACGCCAGCAAAGCCATGGCGCTCTAATGAGATGGCTTGCCGGCACCGAGGTGCACGGCGCGCTGTGGCAGCGCCATTTCAGCGACCGGCCTATCGAGGCCTGGACCCTTGAAATACTGCAAGACTTGCAACGCAGTGGAGCTATCAGCATCGTCGACGGCTTAGTTTTCGATCGTTGAAACTCAGAAGCGTAAGTCGAATCCTGAAACTGAATCCCCAATAGAAAAAGCCCAAGCATCTCTGCTTGGGCTTTTCGATTAATAGCCTGACGATGACCTACTTTCACACGGGAACCCGCACTATCATCGGCGCTGAGTCATTTCACTGTCCTGTTCGGGATGGGAAGGAGTGGGACCAACTCGCTATGGTCATCAGG
>Ga0187844_10000079_pt1 | contig 67115 bp, 91 predicted proteins | sample SpaLakP09_SKY_50_FD_134517 | JGI IMG/M metagenome (GOLD analysis project Ga0187844, IMG submission 134517) | Oligotrophic lake water microbial communities from Sparkling Lake, Wisconsin, USA - SP09_SKY_50 | ecosystem: Environmental > Aquatic > Freshwater > Lake | place: USA: Sparkling Lake...
CTCCTGTAGCACCTGTTACACCAACACCTGTTGCACCTGTAACACCGTCAAGTCCAGTCACACCTGTTGCTCCTGTTACACCAACACCTGTTGCTCCTGTTGCTCCCGTCACACCTGTAGCACCTGTAACACCATCAAGCCCTGTCACACCTGTTGCTCCGGTAACACCATCAAGACCTGTTACTCCTGTAGCACCTGTGATACCATCAAGCCCGGTTACACCTGTTGCTCCTGTTACACCATCGAGTCCAGTTACTCCTGTAGCACCTGTAACACCAACACCAGTTACTCCTGTAGCACCTGTAACACCAACACCAGTTACTCCTGTTACACCATCAAGTCCAGTTGCTCCTGTTGCACCTGTTACACCAACACCTGTTGCTCCTGTTACACCAACTCCTGCCGTACCAGTTGCACCTGTTACACCATTGGTTCCCATGGGACTAGAACCATTTGCATTTGTTAAGATGATATTTCCTGATGGATCTGTAGAAATTTGAGATGCGCCTAGATAAATGGTATTTCCGGATAAATAAATATCTTTCCATCGTTGACCTGTAGATCCAAGATTGTATATCAGGGATGCTGAGGGTAAAAAATCACCTTGTAAAAAAAGATTTGCTGTGCTACCAGCAGGTCTATTATATACTAATCCAGTACTACCTACAGAGTTCCCAGCACCGTCAGAAAACTGAATTGCTCCATTTGAACCTGTTGCACCTCCTGACGTTCCAGTTGGTCCTCTTAACCCACCATAAGGTGTTGATGTCCATACAGCACCCGTACCAATTTTGAATAAATTAGTATTGGTTTCAATTCCCATTTCGCCTGGGGCTAATACAGGATTATTTGAAGTCCAGTTTGAAGATGTATCTCTTCGAAATTGGAGTTGTATATTTGGCATTTTATTATATGCTTACAAATCAATTAAGTTGAAGATCCGCAATCAAACGCCGGACCTAATATATACGATGATCCTGCGGTTCCTCCATCAAAAATATACGAAGTTACAGGACCTGTAGGACCCGGAGGACCTGTTACACCTGAACCAGTTCCACCGCCCGGAGGACCCGGAGGACCTGGTGGACCCTGAGGACCCGGAGGACCAACATTTTTATAGTTAAGACCTACATTACACGTACCTCCACCAGGATTATACCTTAGTAAGTATCCTGACATTTTACTAATAATACATAATATTCTTACTACGATTAACTTGAAGATCCGCAATCAAAGGCTGGACCTAATATATATGATGACCCTGCTGTTCCTCCATCAAAAATATACGAAGTTACAGGACCTGTAGGACCTGTTGCGCCATTACTTCCTGTAGCACCTGTAACTCCAACACTGACATTTTCGCCAATGTACGGTAACAAATACCATGGCGTCGTTCCATCTCCTATTTTTAACTTAAATGTATCCGTTTCATATCCAGGTTCACCAGCTTGTAAAACAAGACTCGGAGAAGAAAGCCATTGAGAAGCAAGGGCTCTTCTCAATTGAAATTTGATATTTGATGGTGGACATGCCATTTGTTAAATTCCACACGCTTTAGTATTATGAAATTTTCCGTCTAAGATTCCCGATCCTTTAATTGGCTTAAAATTTGCACCTACACCACCTCCATCAAAAATTGTATCTGGAGGACAAGATTCACATACAAGTGTTTTATTATTACCAGCATCCAGATTTCCTGATCCAGGAATAGGACAAAAATCTGCTCCCACACCACCACCATCAAATAAGATATCAGGTGGACAGGGACAAGGTAATGGATCACATAATCCTGTAATCATAAATGTTTCTATAACACCAGTTGCAGAACCAAATTGAGTTTTAGTTTCACGGAGTTTTCTTGGATCCAGACGTCCAACTTGTTGTACAGTTCGGCGTCTAACTTTTTCAATATAGAGGCCAGCATCGCCTTTAGCCTGCAAGGACCGTTGTTTTCCATCTTGAATATTGAATATCGGTACGAAAGGTTTTGGGATAGATCTAACCATATATGTTCCAACCCCAAATAAGAAGAGTATACCAAACAGATTGGCTAACATTATTATATGTTAGAAAAATGGAAAATTGTTTATCAATTGTTTAGTTGATAAACATGAATCCTCATTGTCAGTTCATAGATAAACGTATTTCAGATTTGAAAAAATCAACTAAATGGAATACCAAAATTATAGCTTCACATGAAGAGATTATAAAAGATTTTGGGTGTAATGTATTCACAAATTTAATCCAAAAAACATTTACACCTGCATACTTAAAAAAACACCCATGTTCTGATTGTAAGGAACCAGCAGAAGAAAGATGTCACGGTATTGGTGAAGAAAGACTAATCTTACTGAAACGAGCCCTAGAAAAGGTTTATGCTGATACAACAAAACCAATAAGTTTAAAAGAAATACTTATTCAGTTTCTAGAAGAGCACAAGACTACCAAATTTACGTTAAAATGTTCTGTATGTCATCGCAAAGAATCTCAGAAAAATTGAATTTCAGTTGGACTCTTTTTTAGACCAATCTTTAAGAGTCTGCGGTCTTCAAAGGCTTGAGCATCAAAGACTTCTTGTGTATCGGGATCTATAATCAGAAGCAATCCTTTAATGGATACACGTTGCAATCTTCTTGCTTTTCGCACAATGTTTTTGAGGTATAATGTATCACGTTCTTCGCCTTTAATGGAAGGAGCCCATGCTAAATCTTCAGTTGTAGTTGTAGTATCAAATCGCATACATTGAATCACAGGTTGTTCTTTGTAATGTAATTTACGATGGATTTCACAATCTACTGCAGCCTGTTTCAATAAAAGACTAATATTTTTTGCGATACGGCCTTTGCGGTAAGATAAATCATACATGTATTCGTCCGTTGACAGAAAAGTCTCAGTGGCTTGTTCTACATCATAACGTTTTAATCCTGTATCATTTCTGCGAATCAGGGCAATGTTAGGACCTTCAATTCCTACTGCTTGTTCTTTTGAGAAAACTGATACGTAAATTTTTACTTCAACTGTACGTTCTTCCATAGGTAATCTAGCATGAGAACAAATACGAATCGCACGACCAACAACTTGATCTACAATCGCAGGATTCCATTGGGCTTCCAAAATATGAACATGACGAACATTTTCTAAATTGATACCTTCAGCACCTGCACGAGAAGCCATCAAAACAGATAAGCGTCCACGTTCTTTAATTGATTCTTTCAGAGTTTGAGGAAAATCAGCTGAAAACTTTTCAGGATCATTGAAAATCTGTCTGTACAAATCACGATCTTCTTGAGTTTCATCACCGGTAAAATAAGCATAGGCAGGAACGCCAGGTTTCATATCAGGATCTTCAATAACAATTCCTTGTTCACGTTTCAATTTATATTGCTGGAATCCGTTCTGTTCCAAAACAAGACCAAAAATACCTGTACCTTCCAACCCTGTAAAAGTAGAATACACAAATTGTTTATGTTTAACATCCTTCTTAATTGCTTGAAGACATTCGTGCATCTTAGGAGAAAAATTTTTCAATCTTTCATCCACTAAATATCGTTTAGGATCAGCACGGATTTTCTCAAATGCTTTTTCTTTAAAGTTTTCACCTTCTTCATGAACTTCTAATTCAGGAGGCAGAGCAAAATTACATGCTAAACGGGAATTAGTACGGTAAGACCCAAAATCTTCATTTAAATCAGATTTAGAACGACCTTTCTTAGTATCAATTTGAATTTCAATCCAACGTTTTTCCAGGTACCGCAAAAACTGTTCGGATGACATGGGAACTTTAACTAATCGCTTATCCTGATCAACTTCTTTTGCTACTAATCGTTCATCTGCTCCTTTGTAATACGAAACTAAGCCTTGAATACGTCGTTGGAAAAGTAGAGCGTTCTTAATTTGTAACCCATCAATAAAGGTTTGCGCAAACTCTTCGAAGTTAGAAGGCAAACATTCCAGATCTTCTTTTAAGAGTTTATCTTGCGGAAGTAATTCAACACCAGCAATTTTATCTTGAAACTTGGTTCGGAATGAATCTACCCATTTGAGAATATCAGGTTCTTGCGTAAAATCTTTATTATATTTAACAGCAATACGTTCACCTTTTTCAGAAAGAACTGATTCAAAATAAGGAGGATTTCTGGTCAACAGGATCTGGCGTTTTACGGAATCATATTCAATAGTATCCACATCTTTCAGTGTTTTCAAGAATCCAGTCATCATTCCTTCATCCCATGAAATCACGGAAGAACAACCAATACGTACACGTTCAATTGGTCCACGAATTAGATTCATCAAAAGAGCAATTTCTAGCGGACTGTTGATTACAGGAGTTCCGGATAACAGAACAATTTTTGTGTTACGAGCACGATAGATCATATCGTAGAATCGGGTTTTCAGTTCGCTTTTATTGAGCACCATTCCTACAAAGTTATGTGCTTCATCAATAATGATCACTGAATCATCAAATTTATGAGGATCGGATTCAGGTAAATATTTGTCGATATTTGAGGATGAAATACCGTTATAGGGAATGTATTCGTATCTCTGATCAATAATATCATCGATTTGTTCAGAGATATCTTTTTGAGTTTTTAAGTCCATAGAAGAAAAATTTGACGGCTTTTCAGGAACTGTCATGAAAAAACGCCCTTTCTTATCTAAAAACTTTTCAGAGATACCTAAACCCTTACCTTTTTCCCTATCAGCCTCCGAAGATAAATTGTGGACCACCCAGTGATTTTCTTGCTGATAAATTGAATCTCCGCATCCACGTAATTGCTGTTTAAAATTGGTAAGCAAAGATACTGTAGCCATCACATAAATCTTCTTTTTGGTTAGAAGGGATTCGGCAACAGCAACTGCTGAACATGTTTTTCCTGAACCGAGACCGTGGTAGACTAGGAGACCTCGATACGGAGTTTCAATTAACAGGTAATCACGAACTAGTTTTTGGTAAGGAAAAAGTTCACGATTACCTGATGAACTCTTGGTACACAGATCCACGGATTCATCTTCATCATCCTTCTCTTTTCTGTAATTCTTTTTGATAAAGATTCGAGTTACAGCATCGGAAAAGGCTCTTCGATTCGGTAGAACATACATTTCCACTTATTTTTAGTGAGGAAATGATAATGGAAGATTCCTTTCGCAAACAGCCTCGACTATGGATGGTCGCATTTTATCTGTTCATGGTCGCTGGGTTCCTTTACTTGAAACCTGCAATAGCCTTTGGCGAAGATGGTCATATTAAACCTTTTGGAACTCAAAAGAAAGGATCAACTGTATTTCCTGTCTGGTGGTGGATGTTTATCTTTGCAGCCCTATCGTATTTTTTGGTGACCATTCTAACTAAATATTCTATCTAAAATGGATTGTTTTGTATAAAATGTACAGTAAGAAAAAATGCCAAAGCCTAAAGATCCTAAGAAGAAGATGAAAGTCAAGGGTCGGGCGTTGGAGCGTGGACCCTTGAAAAACGATATTGAGTTCGCCAAAATTATGGAAACTCTTCGCTATCAAAAGAGCCTTCCTAAAGAAAAACGCGACACAGATGTTGTTATCATCTGTCGCGTGGAGAATATGGAGGGAACAGGAAACTTTCACCTTTGGTCAAAAGAAGGTCGTGAATATTTCGGAGCGTGCCCAGGAAACTTGGTACTTGAAAGTATGATTGGACAACTTGTCAAACAGCGTATCCCAGACATTTCTGGTCAACCGCTAGTTCTTGTTGCCTTGATTGATGGAAAAACAGAAAAGAAGCCAGAGATTATGGCGCTCATTTCTGATCCTGATCAGGTAATTAAAGAGCAAAGAGTAAGCCTTCTAAAAGAGGTTGGAATTGAATTTGTTATCCAAGAAGAGGGTTACGATTTCGATAGAGAAGGTGTGCCAGAAGAAGTCATTGACTTTGACGATTTGTAAGTATAGAAATATGTTTGCGGATCATATACGGCTCTGGTCATAAATGAATCTACTTCAGAGTACTTCATTTTTTTCAGGAGTTTATAATTGTTTTCTATTTTATCGTTCTCATGAATAATAACGTCTTTAGATGGACGTTTTGAAAAAGGATGAAGAATCAGTTCAGGAACAGCATGAATACCAAACGAATCACGAGCCTTATGAAAATATGACTTTGCTTTGCGAGTTATACCTCGTTTTTCAGCTTTCCGTAATAATTTATCATCTCCAGGTGCCAGAGCAATCATTCCAACAATATCCGGATACTTTTTAATCATTGTATCAGAAAAACAGGGATCATACGCATTTCCTGGACGAGGCATACATCCTTTAGGAACACGAGAACATTCTTTGATAAATGTTTTCTTTTTTCTAGTCATTCTCGAATAGGGCGATGGTTCAACTAACCAGAGAACTTTGATATCATGAGTCAACACGTAGGCATAAACCGTATCCCCAATTTCTTTGCGATATTCTTCGTACAGATGGTAACCAATGTAGGGGTTTGGATGAAAAAACACATTAAAGTTAGGAGTTACGCATCTGCCTTCGGAGACAGGAATTCCACGCATATCATTTTGAGGAGTTTTGGTATAGCGGAACAACAGAGTTCCTTTAGGAATTGTTTTTATCAGTAGTTTTGTCCGCCGGTACGGAACTTCCATTATTACTCTCTTTCTCTTTTAATTCTTTCTCCAAGTCTTTTTCGAACTTTGCTAATTCCGCAGAATCAGGCTGACAGACTTGAGATTCAGTTGTATGAAGCATTCTCGTCGTAGAAACCCAAGATCCCAACATCATAAAATACGCAATACCAACAGCATGAGAATATCCCTCTTCAAGACCAAACCATCCTTGCAAAGGTACACTAAATATATCACGAACAAAGGTGCTCCAAGAAGCCAGAACATAGCATATTGTAGGCAAAAATGTCCAGTATACTCCTTCCATTGCTGAAATTGACCAAGAAACTTTAGAGCATTTCATGTAGGAAATAAAGAGAGACATAGCAAACCCAAAAATGTAGAGTCCGCCTAATACGAACAGAGAACCTACAGTTAAGTTCATTTTATGTATTAAACAGTGTAATCGTTTTCTCCAAATTTTCGAGAAGAGTTGCTCTCTGTACCATATGTGGTCGAGTGGTTTCCGAGCATTCTGCTAGAGTCATCCATCTCATCTCACAGATTTCTCGCTCTTGTTCTCTTGTCATCACAGTGTTGAGTACGATATCAGTGGCTACTACAGAAACAAAATAGAGATGACGATACTCAACATCATTAGTTCCTCTGAACGTTTCATCTAAGGAAAGGTTTTTGCAGACGGTATACGACTCACGAGGAATATCAGTTTCTTCAGAAAATTCACGGATCGCACAGTTCAAATCTGCTTCACGATGTTGACGACGTCCTTTAGGAAATCCCCATTCAGATTCTGGATATCCTTCTGGTCCAACAAACGAAGCAATATCCAATTTCTCAAATCTAGATTTTGAAATTTCATATTCATGAGAATGATGATCTCTACCCACTCCCCAATGTTGGGTCCACACATCTTGAAAGCACATACTTTTAAGCAACTCATGTTCTCCAAACGTCATATTTGCAAACAATTTTTTGATAAAGGCTGTATTTCCAACTTCATATTTTCCTCTGACAAATTCTGTGAATGCCATGGAATGTTTTCTCCTGACCATCAGGACTTTGACAGAATCAGGTTGACACGGCAATTTTGAAGCATCCAAAAGAATCAATCCACATGACATTATGGGTTGTGTACAATCACGAAACACATGTCCTTTTTCACCGCAATTATTGCAATACATCTACTCTATAAAGTTTCTTACGTGTAAACAAATGGGAGTTGGACATTCAACAGGACCGAAATTAGATTTATCTAACGCTACATTGTCAGTAGGAGACGCACAGAAACAATTAGCAGCACAAGTTGCCAATGCTCAATCAGCTACATGGGGTTATGCTAGAGTAGGCTTCTATTTTTTTGGAGCATTAATCATTCTTGGTGGAATTGGAGTTGGCATATATTATTTATATAATTATTTAACCATCCAAAAATTAGAATCTGAACAGGAAGCAACCCTGGTTATTGATTCTGCTATCTTAAAAGATCCTATTTATGTGAATGGAGATATCACAGATAAAATTAATGCCCAAGTTAAAGGTGATTCGTTATATCTAGAAAAAGGTGTAGCCCCATTTATTGATGTGAATTCAATGTCTTGCTTTAATATGCCTCCTTCAGGTTCTAAGGATGTTTCTGATACTCCAGGTACTACAGGTCCTATCCCTGGTGGTGGTTCATCTCCTATCCCTGGTGGGGGTACTTCTCCAGTTTCCGGTCAAACACAATGTACACTCATTAAAGGTCAAGTAGCAATTACTTACCATTTCACAGGAAGTCAGCCAGGATTGGATACAACATCTAAAAGTCCCGCACCATGGGATGTCAATGAAAAAGTTAATATTTCTTTAGCTAATGCTATGGGTGAACATTTTACAAATAAGGTTAGTAAACCACCCGTTTCTAAACAAGCTCAACCTACATTCTGGGGAAGAGTATCAAATATGTTTAATACAACAGGTAGTTCTGCTGATTTACTTCCCTATCCAAAAGAAGCACGCACTGAAGCTATTGTTCCTTCAGCATCAGCGCCCCTATCTGGTGGACAAGATGGAGCGTATGGTATGCAGTTCTGGATGTACGTCCAAGATTGGAATTATAAATTTGGAGTGGAAAAACATATTGTTTCACGATCAGATCCAACTAATCCTGCTATTATGAACCCTTCAGTGAGTCTACATCCAACCGATAATTCTTTAAAGATCAGTGTTTCAGTATACGGTGATGGATCATCTTCTAAGAGTGAACCAGCACCTGCTGGTCATTCAGGGGCTACAGATGATGTCTATATTTGCGAAGTTCCCGATATTCCTTTACAAACTTGGTTGGCTGTTTCTGTGACCTTGTTTTCCCGTAATTTGGATGTGTATATCAACGGTAAACTTGTAAAATCTTGTGTTCTTTCAGGTGTTCCTAAATCTGTGGGAGGAAATATTCATTTGAATTCAGGTGGTGGATTTTCTGGACACTTATGTTCTTTCTTCCATTATCCTCGTATGTTGACACCTGATGATGCTCAAGCATTCTATTCTCAAGGAACTAGTTGTACGGCAGCCACTGATCCATCTACATCCACTAAAGTAACCGGATACGGATTCAAGTTTGGGGTGTATGATGCTGCTGGAAAACAGGTAAGTCAGTATGTGTTGTAGGAACAAGAAAACGGTGTCTTTCGACAAGAAAACGGAATGTTTTTTTGTAGGAAGTGAGTTCTTAGTTTATTTTCCATTCTACCCTTGTTTTACGCGTTTAAGCCTTTAACAAGAATGAGTGGTCCTGCAGCAGCAGGTGGGGCAAAGTCCCCCAAGATGTGCGCCTTCTTCAATACCCCTGGTGGGTGTAGGAAAGGCGACAAGTGTCCTTTCAAGCATGTTTCCAACTTTAACAGAAAGTATGGGGGCAACAAGCGAGAGGAGGTGGTGAAGGCTGCCAAGGAGATCGGCACGTGTGCCGGGTGCATGAATTTTGAGTGCAACTGCCTGTCAGCCTCTGAGGCTGAGGCAGTTTCCATGCAGCTTCCACCCAACATGAAGCTTTATGTGTGCGCCCGCTGGGCGCTGCACTTGCTTGGGTTTAACAGCCCATGCCCAGAGGGGTGCGCTTACGTGCACCACAGTGGCGAGGTCCAGGCTGCGTTTGAGAACATTCGCGTGGCCCACAGGGACCAAAAGACGGGGGCGGTGATGTCCCTAGAGGAGGCCAAGAAGCGGGCCTGGACAAAGACGCTTCAGAACATTCAGGACAATCTTCGGGCAGTTCTGGGTGTGGAGACCGTGAAGAAGGGCAAGACCAAGATAGTGATTCCAGAGTGGAGCACAGAGTGGGAGCCTTTGGTCAAGGAGCTACTGAGTAGCATGGGTCTGGAGGACCCCAACCCGGTAGATGCCGGAGAGACTGCAGAGATGCTGGACGCTCAGGAGGAGCTGGACCGCATTCTGTATGAGCTGGACGCTCAGCATGAGGTGGAGGAGTTTCCTGGCATGGGAGATGGACCTGATGACGTCAGTGACGTGAACGAGGAGTACGACAACGAAGACAGGTTTCTTGAGAACTTCTGGAAATGGGAGAACGCAAAAGATTCTGTAGAGCTTCGCTACGAACAGGCAGAAGCACGTTGGGCAGCAAGGGCTGCAGAGCAGCGCCTCGCGGAGGAGCGTGCTCAAGAGGCAGCTAAGGCTGCAGAGCAGCGCCTGATGGAGGAGCGTGCTCAAGAGGCAGCCAAGGCTGCTAAGAGGAGTTTCGCTGCAGTGTGCAGCACTCCGGTGGTTTCATTGCCACCACCCCGGAACATTGGGGGAGCCGCACCAGTGAAGAAGGTGTCAGCTGTCAAGAATAAGCCGTGGTTTATCAGTCTGGAACATGACTACGCGGCTGTTGAATCCTGGGGGGAGGAGGCACTCAAGGATGATTAGAGCCATTGGGCTTTGAGATTACAGTATTGAAAACAAACCAACAAACTAGAGAGGGACAAACAGGTCTCTTCTCTTTTTACCTCAGAAAGTGTGTATACACGCTCTGAGGTACATGGAGTGGGATTTGAACCCACGCGGATTTCTCCAACAGTTCTTAAGACTGTCACCTTAACCAAGCTCGGTCATCCATGTCCGGTCATACTAAGTTCCATACCTTTAAACCGTTCCTGCTTTGACTTCCAAATCAGTAACGATTTTTTCATGAGGAAGTTCCAAGTAAAGAATGGTACTAAAAAAAGGTGATGTACGTCCATCTAAAATCATATATCTAGTTTTAGAATTTTCTAAAATATTAGTTAACAGTTTTCCAAATAATCGATCTTTATTCATAGTATCACGAACTTCAACTTTACATTGTCCATTCCATCCACACATATGAGCATTATCGCAAGAATTGGGAGTCTTAAATTGGCCACACGGTTTACGAATTTTGGAAATAAAATCAATAGGAGTATCTACTTTCGCAAACTGTACTTTCTCAGAAAACCAGGATGCTAACAAAGGTTCGACTTCTTTGCGGATAGGTGTATTTGATAATGCTGTTCGGAGTTCTGAATCACCTTCTAAATCTTGAGTCAATTCAAATAAAATAAAGTTATACACTTCATCTGCATACGAAATAGATTTATAGGTTTGAATATCTTCAGGATTTTTATCTCCAAATGTGAATTCATTCTCTCCTTCCTTGATTATCGTAGCCAGCACATCTTCGGGTTTACCAGTTCCTGCTTGAGGGACTACGGGAATACGTAATCCACATTCCAAAAGCAATTCAACAATATTTCCTTCAGAATCAGCCAATTCGCGTTCTAATTTAAATCCGCGGTGAAATTCAGTGATCAGAGATAGGTAAATAACCATTTTATCTCGAGTAGGTAATTGGTCTCCAATATCAAAATAGGATTGATAGGATACATAATCTCGTAAACCCAGAGGCACAGGGGCATTTTTAAAGGGGATTAAAAGTTCTCCAGGATAAAAAAAGGCTTGCATACGTCCAAATGGATCTAAAATTAAATTAGGTAAATCTTCAGGATAAATTTTTTGGAATGCTTCCAGGGCTTCAGAAGATGTAGGGATACTTAGTTGACATACACGTTGACGTAATTCGTCAACTTTTATAACTGTTGATTTTCCAAACGGTTTTTTCATTAAATCGGCAGCATAAGAAAAATTACGACCTTTGCGAGAAACAAACGCAAGACAATCTACTTCATCTCCTGCTTGTAAAAGAAGAACAGCCTTTTCACCATCTGTTTGCTGAGAATAGAAAACACATCCCATAGTACCAGAATGCAAGAAAACTCGATAGATATCAATACCTAGATAAATACAGGTGTATTCAACTTCTTGCAGTTGTGTCAATGTTCCTTCACGAAATGCTTTTGACATTCCTGAAATAATTTGGGCTACTTTTTTACGAGATAGTTCATCAGTATCAAACGGTTTGATTCCTGATATCTTATCTTCAATTTCATCAAGATGTTCGGACGCTGGAGTCATCCATGAATGTAAAAAAGAACAATTCAGAGCAACTTGGACTTCTTCACGAGGTTCAGGAACTTGAGTTTCACCAAACAGTTTAGGAATGGTTTGTGAACTTCTACCTAACCCTACACGAAAAAACGCACTGAATCCGGTAGGAATACGACTTCCATTCTTTTTGAAATACGAATAATCAGTTTGAATATCCAGAACGTCTAGAAGTTCAGGAGGTAAATAGGCTAGACGAAACTCTTCTAATTCAGTTTTAGTCTCTCTGTTCACATAATATTTTCCTTCTTGACCGTCTGTAGATAACGTTTTAGGTTTATGTTCTGTACGAAAACAGCAAGGAAGTTCTTTTTGATTCGCTGGAGAAATGGGGGGATTTTTGCTATATCCGGCAAAGGAAAATCCTTTTGTACGTGGAATAACTGAGAATTCACGCACATCTGCCTTAGAATCAGTTTGAGATCTGACCTTTCCTCCACAGACTGGACAAGCATTATTGACTAACTGTTCTTTTTTCAAGGGAATCTTATCATACATACACCAATATTCAGGACACATGATGACACCATCAGGATCTTCCCAATTGAGAATCTGTTCAGATTTCATATTTTTACGAGGATCAAAATCAGGAGCCAATGCATCTAATTCAGATTTCTTTAATCCGATAGGTTGATGCGATTGTTCACAAGCACCAGGATAATCAGGATTAGGGTTTGCAGGATCAAATGTTCGAGGATCAAACTCTTCAAGACGTTTAATGAAATAAGAATACTTTGAAGACTTCTTTCCTGTCTTCTTTTCTTCAACTTTCTGTTCAGGTTCTGCTTCTTCTAGATACGAAAATAGATCTCCAAAAGATTCATCTAAATTGTATTCAAAATCAGAAACAGCAACCTTAGTTTCTGATGTTTCAACTTTTTTAGGACAAATAGAGTCCAGAATTTTAGATTTAGGATCACTCAGAATATAACGTAAGATACTCGCATATTTAGCAGGACGATCCAGATCAACTACAGAAGAAACGATCACTGAATTAGGTAAAAATTGAAGCAAGGGAAATCCACGAGTTTTGCGATCAAGTAATCTTGGATCATCTTCAATTCTTGATCTGATTCCTGAGAGAAGTCTAGCACTATCTTCAAGAGATAATTTCAATTGCTGTTGAATATCTTGTGGAGTCAGAAATTCATTATCTTTTAAGAGATCAACTACATACAGATCAGAAACAGTTAATCCTTCCAGAGCATAATCTGTTCTCAAAAACTTGAATACGTCGGGGTGTTTACGGTCTTGATCAAATATGGTAGACAGACATCCTAGACGTCTAGTATCTAATTCCTCCAGTGCTTTAGGAAACTCTAATTCAAATTTAATTTCTTGAAGTGCCCATCGACACTTTTTCAAATCAGATTCCGCAAAGAAAGGGGTTATAGAATCTAACGTCCAAAACCATTTACAAAGTTGTTCACGTAGATCTTCTAACGAATCATCAGAAGAATCGCGATACACACCAAATGAAATATCTGTGGCTGAAATAGAAATTCTGTCAAAATGTTCACGTGATTTTCCTCGGTACAACACAAGTTTAGGACGACTTCCTGGAGGTTTAGTTTTTGTCCACCATTGACTCCACATTGGAATATCCAAAAAAGGTTTCTTGGTTTTGACATTTTCAGTAAAGAATTTATGCCGAGATACTTCAGTCTGTGAAGTAAAGAAGGTTACGCAAGGAATCTTTTGCGATACAGTTAATCCGTAAAACATCTGTTCAAAACGGGTACGCACATGATCAATTTCTGTATCTACTAATTCCACATACCAAATGGCTTTTAGGAGACTGGTCTTTTTTGGTGCTGGAGGATCGATACTCAAAAGTTCATTAAGATGTTGAGAATTATTTTGGAGTAAGGTGATTTGAGATACAGGTAATTTTTGAGGAGTTTCAGTTCTCAGTAAAGGTGTATACGCTCCTTCTGCTGGAATGACCCAAAATCCACGAACTTTATCTTTTTGATAAAAACTCATGAATAACTTGGAATTATCAGGAATAGGAGTTTCTGCAGAAATGATACGAGATGCTAGAGCACTTGGGGTAAACGGTAAACAAAATGAACGTTGATCTTCAACACCCAGAATCCAATATTCCACGAATTCACCAGATGGATCCCATAAATCGTGAAGTTCTTCGGGATAGGTCATCCATTCATCACGATCATAATTTTTGAACGGAACTTTTACTGCAGGAACACGGTATTCCGAACAGTAAGAATCCAACATTTCTCGTTCTAACGGTCGACCATCTAGAGAAAGACGATGAAAAAGTAGATCCCAATTTCGTTTATCTTGAGTATAATAGTGTCGTGATAATTCAATACCAACTAAGATGTACAAACGATCAGGATGAATATCAACAGCCACACCAATATGTTGTCTCACCACATCTATGGTGTCGTCTTCAAAAAACTGGACCGGCCTGTCCATATTCACGATCTGGGTCTTGAACATCTTATTAAAACGGAATATAATTATATGAATATAAGGTTCTCATATCATGGCATCTATATCTCCTCGTGGAACTCCTACAGGAGATATTGAGCAGGGCATCGCACATGATGCGGAGACAGGTACAGGTTGGCTTCTTGCTGATCTGACCTTTATTATGCCCAAACTGCCAAAGCCAAAGGCAAAAAAGGTTCAAGTACCTTTATCCATCTTCAACATGTTCGCACCTTTAACTACAATTGTTATAGGTGAATAACATCTAAAATGGATTTTTTACTGGAGCATCTGATTCAGCAAAAATGCCAGAATACGTTCACTTACATGCCAACACGTGTAAGTTCATCTTTGAATCTCTAGAAGGTGATTGGACAACAGGTTCACATCAAATCTCGATTATCTTGATGTACAGTCAGATTCTACCAAGTCGTCTAGACTATCTTGCTTCCTATTTGGTGAAACAATTTGGCAATTTTCGACAAGATGTAGAACTTACATTTTGTGGAAAAACAAATACCATGTACTGTATTCAAATTAATTTGGGTCATGAACCGTATACTCCTTACGCAATCACAGTTCAAGATCAACGAACTGGGCGCATATTTATCGATGAATGGGGACCTTCTGCTGAAGATACTATGTTGATCCATTAAAGAGGCGTATCCGAAATTGTCATTCCGCAATATTCAGTTGGATATTGATTATAATTTGTGGGGGTATATTCCCCATTTTTCATACAATCTTGTAATAACTTTTTAAAGTTTGACCAGAATTCAGGAGTATGTCCCATAGATTCTGTCATCAAATGCGCCATTTCGTGAAGCAATACAAACATCACCGTATTTTCATCCGCAAAAGGATACGGTGGTTTCTTATCACGAATACAGACCACTATTTTCTCTCCCTTATTTTCTGAATAGGAAGTGGAAGGAGCATCCAAATCATTTTCCTGAAAGACTTCAGGATTAAATTTAGCAATCAGTCTTTGATACGGTGGATCAGCAGAAAAGTTAGAATCATTGCGAAACCCTTCTACAATTTTAACTAAGTTCTTTCTTAACTTTGCGATTCGGTCCGCTGCTTCCTGTTTATCTGGCAGATTTTGAACAGCATACGTTTTTCCATCAACAGAACTTTTTACAGAAACAGTGTTTCTAGGACCTGATAAATATGACATACCCAGAAATAATCCAGTTCCTGCAAGAAGAGGAATCATTATGTTAATCTAAGAAAAACGGATTAAATTTTTATTGAATATGGGTCTAGTATTATTGTTTTCCAGTTTATTTTGAATGTCGTATTTTATCGTGACACTCGGCAAGACTCCGGAAGATATTGCCAAGCAGAATGCTGAGCATGAGGCTGACCTTTACAGGTTGGAGGTGTATACAGCGGCACTCAAGCTTGTGGGCCCCTTTCATGAGGCACTACAGGCAGGGAAGAAGAAGGGGTTCAAGTTCTCTTTTGCAGGTCAGAGTAGCGAGTTTACACAACACGTGACCACTGTGGCGAATGAACTTGCAGCAATCTGGGAGACCCCTGCACAGCCGGTTACCAAACCGGTTGAGGAACCAACAGGCATGCCCGGGCTACCATCCCCAATCCGCGAATCTTCGTGGCGCGAGGGGTACACGGAGTTTGGCATGTTCGTAATTGCTCCTTTGAGGGGGCAGTAAAATTGGTGTAAGAAATTACACCTTTTTTACGTGTCGATACCCTTGCGGAAAGAATCGGTTTCAATCGTGGACTGGTTCCAGGGGCCAGTGGTGGTCTGACCTTGAGGGTTAGGATCCTCGGCACGAATGTCGCGAGAAGGGTTGCGGAAGGTTTGAGAAATACCTGCTACAGCGGTATTGGTATGGTAACCGGCCTGAAGCAGATTCTGGCCCTTGAGATCATCCATACTTCCGGGGTTTACAGCAGCAAAAGAAGCGCCTAGAGAACCCTTGGGAAGAAGTTCGGAAGAGGACAAAGTGTTCTCGGTATAGGTTCCCTGAGATGCAGGATGGCGAGCCTTTAGGGATTCTACAGGCTGAGCGTTTCCGCCTACAAGGTGACTACTCGCACTCATGGGAGGAGTGTCAGATAGCGGAGAATGGACGCCGAGGGCTCCGGATGCTTTATCCATGGATAGACCCTCAGATAGCATTCCTTTCGTCCCAGAATATCCGTTCATCACAAAAGCAAGGAGGACGACACCTCCCAAAACAAGGCCAAGTTTCATGGTCTGAGATACTTTCATATTTATGTTGAAGAACGGAAAAAAATGGATGGGAATGATATCCCTGCTTTTCAGTAAGAGATGATTCTGTTTATCCTGACAACCTTGGCAGCAACACTTTTATCATTAATGTACATTGGCCAAGCCCAAGTTAAATATTTAAAAGATCATTGGTCGGAATTAAGGTGTAATCCTTTTTATATGCCCATGGCGAGTGTGGTTGGTGTAGATCCGATGTCGAACTTCATGAAATGTACCAATAAAAGTTTTGGCGATTATGCCGGTGCCGCCATGGATCCTTTACACGGTCAAATGTCTATCGTCGGCGACTCTCTGTCCTCCATTTCAGGAGCCCTAAGTGATATGCGAGGTCTGTTCAGTAATGTTCGTGGAGGGTTCGGAATGGTCTTTCAAATGGTCTTTGGAAAGATAGCCAATTTGATGTCATCTATGCAGTATCTGATGATCAGAATTCAAACCTTGATGGGTCGTATTGTTGGTGTCTTTGCTACAATTATCTACAGTTTCTATACCGGAATGAATACTGGTCAGGCTGTTTGGAACGGTGTTCCTGGTAAGATCGTGCGCGGTTTGGAAAGTTTATAGTCTAGCAAATGAATAATGTACCTGTTTTTGGCAGTGAATGCCGTGACGGTAGGATTTATCGTCTATCTAACCATTACACAAAATATTCAAAAACTTCGTAACAATTGGAGTTTATATCGTTGTAATCCACTGTACATGCCTTTTGCAGGATGGGTAGATCCTAAAGATGGTATGGATGGAAATTTTCGAAAATGTATGAATCTCTACGGAAAAGATTTAGTTGGTGGAATGACTGATATTTTTGGGGCTCAGATGGCTTTGATTCTTGATGCCTTATCTAATATCCTCAATCCTCTAAAACTATTCCGAGAACTGTTTACAACAATCCGAAAATTTATTTTGTCTTTTACAAATTCTACCTTACAGAAAGCATCAGGACCCTTGAGCGCTTTCTCATTTTTATTGATGAAGATCCAAGATCTGATTCATAAAATGACGGCTTCAGGCTATGTCAGTGCCTTTTTTGGTCTGAGTGCTATTTCATTTATGGAAGGATTTGTTACTTTATTTATGAATATTGTCAAAGCCTTTGTGATTGCAATGTTAGTGATTGCAGTTGTCTTAGCCTTCTTTAATTTTCCTTTGTTAGCTATAGTCTTATTTTTGGCATCACTTCTTCAAGGTGTCTAATAAATTCTACGGTATAAAAAAAGGATGAACCGCACCATGCTAGTTATTGTCTTATTTGTCGCTGCGTTAGCGTCCGGTTTACTAATGAAATTCATGCCTCGTGAAGGGTTTGCTCAGCGTGAAGTTGGTAAGCCTACCTCTGGATCTCCTATGGGTCCTTATGATGAACAACCAAGAGGATGGACAGCCTCTGAACCTATGCCTGTAGGAAATCTTCCTCAGAATGTCGCCCTTGAACAGAACAAACTCATGTACCTAGAAGGTAACTCTAGTGCCCCTGAATGCTGCCCAGCATCTGGTCTATCCTCCGATGCAGGTTGTATTTGCTTAACTGGCCAAGATCGTAAAGAAATGAATAGCCGCTTCGGTAATCGTTAACATTTTTAAGTGAGAACTCATAATAAATGAATTTTATGAGACCGTTCAAGAAATTCCGTAAAGAACTGAACTCCAAATTTCCTGAACAGTTTCCACGAGTAACTGTAGAATCAGATGATATCGACACTTTCCATGCTGTTTTTGTTGAACATTCTCTAGAGATCCTGAAAAAAGATGAGAGTCTCTGGTTAGTTCCTCGAGTGGTCTTTGGTCAAGATTTATCCGAACTCTGGAAAGATGAAAAATCTCATTCTGTGATCTGGGGAAATATGCAAGGATGTCTCATTGCCTCCATGTTTCACGGAAAACTGGAAGACAAACTCAAGGGTAACATTCCTTTGCTGTCTACCATGCTGAAATCCTTTATTGGTCAACGATCTGAACTTGACGATATTCTGAATGATGAAAGCAAACAGTCTAGTATTACTGATTTCCTAGAGTTCCTGAAAGAAACCAAGATGGCTGGACTGGCTCTATCTATTTTTGAGAGACTAGACTTTTCTCAACTAGATATTGATATTACCTCTTTTGATGATATTCAGGGCAAGATGGCTGAACTTCAGAATAATCCTGCTATGCAGAAAATCCAGTCAGATCTGAAGGCTCTGATGGAAGAAAAGGCTAGAACTGGTGAGTTCACAAAAGAAGTTGTTATGCGCGATCTGGAAGCTATTAAAGTTAAAGTTCAAGAACTGTTTGGAAACGCGTTCAATGATATCTTGGGTACTCGTAAAGCAGAAGTACCTTCTGAGGTCATTACAGGAAATACTCCAGAAGCACGTAGAGCTCGTATGATTGCGAGAATGAAACGAAAATTAAAAGACAACAAATAATAAGCAATGAACGAACCAATCTGGTATACTAGTCCATCAATTTTGTTCTCAGCAGGAACATGGCAAAGATTCGTTCCAACTAAAGAGATGGATGTTCCTACAGCCCTGAACTCAGTAGTCCGATTCACGATATACTTTTCTGTTTTGCTGTACGCCTGTACATCTAAGCACGAATATCTTCTTGCAATTCCTCTGGTTCTAGTCGTATCTGCTATCTTTTCTCAAGTATTTCCGAACACCCGTCCTCTAGTTGAATCATTTCAAACTGTTGTCAAGAAACTAACCCATCCAACAGCATCGAATCCGTTTATGAATCCCTTGCTGACAGAAATTTTGGATAATCCAGATCGTCCAGATGCAGCACCTATAACAGATAAAGTGGTTAAGGCTGAAATTGATAAAGCCTTTCAACAGACTGAAGAATTGTATATGGATACCAGTGACAGATTCGATTTGGCTCAGTCACAGAGAACCTTTCATACTATGCAGTCTGCTACCATCCCCAGTGACCAAGATGGATTCCTGAAATTTTTGGCTAAAGGTGTGGACGAACCCGATCATTCTAGCGCCTTCCCTGCTAGAAATGCTAAACGTAAATCCGAAGCATACGTAGAAGCCCAAGGATCTCTAAACAGTCTTCCTAACTCGACGAGTAAGCCTACGGGTGTTTCTCCTACCAGGGCGAAGATGTAACGCATCCATCAATTCTTTTAAGGAGGTTTTGCTTCCTGGTGAGGAGAGTTCCTTTCCATCAGTTCTAGCAATAAAATGCGGGAATCCAGAAATACCTTTTTGTTCACGCAGACCTGGTGGTAACTCGGCACTTTCAATTTCAGCAAATTTATATTTCTTACCCATTTTGGTTTTCTTCAATTGATTCCAAAATGGTTGAGTACTAATGCAATATGGACACCCGTTCATATGAAAAAATATGATGACATTAGTTTGAGCCAAAATTTTTGGAATATCTTTCATTTATTATTATAAATGGAATCTAATTGGAATGGTTACTTGAAAGCCTTGGGAAAAGCAAAAATTCCACAAGATACCAAAGAATTTCCAACGACGGAAGGGAATACAGTATCATCTGGATTTATTGAATGGAAAGCGAAGAATCCTACGCAACAAGCTAAATACGATCCAATGTCTCTCAACTGGAAAGGTGTCCAAGCATCAGAATCTGCTGTATCACAATATCAACCAGTAAACAAAAATACGGAGAGTAAATAAATGTCTTCCGTTATCCCCTATATTTTTATGACTATGCGTGAACAAGTTAAAATTTATCATTGGCAGACACTTTCCTACCCAAGACATGTTGCTACAAATGATTTAGTAACAAAATTAGACGCAAGTATTGATCAGTTTGTGGAAGTGTATATCAGTAAATACGGCAGACCTCTGTTTACTGGAAAGACTTCAAGCATCAAATTAAATAATTTTAAAGATATTGAAATGACTCGGTTCGTGAAAGATGCTATTTCATGGTTAGAAAACGATCTTCCCCAGAAGTTGAAAAAAACAGATACTGATCTCTTAAACATACGTGATACGATTGTTACCGATCTAAATCAAACATTATATTTATTCACTTTAAACAAATAATGATCGGTACACCGTCTCAATACAAAAAAGAAAAAATGTTTGGAAATCCGCCAGAGTCTTTACCTAAAGGTTCCTATTTCTTGAGAACTCCAGAAGCCTCTTTATACGTGAAACCGTACGAGAATCAGTATGTTATTCGTGATGTTTTTGTTAAAGAAGATCAGCGTGGAAAAGGATTTGGACGTCAGATCATGACGGCTATTCTTGAGTTTCTTATCCCGAAAAAAAAGAAGATTATACTTTACGTAGATCCTCAAAATAAGATTGCCAGAACGTTGTACCTATCTCTAGGGTTCAAGTTCATCAAGAAATCTGGACACGGAGATAAATTACTCATAGATCCCACACATAAATGAGTACCACTTGTACACATCATGTAGGTGATAATTATTCACCATGTCCATTTGCTGGGCATATTTCTCCTCTGTGATTCCAGAGACTCGTTTCAACACTTTCATGACAGGGTACAGCAGGCTTGAGAAAATGACCATAATCTCTTCAGGTGTAGCATTGCTGCTATACTCTGGAGTCTTGGTGTAATTGTCCATACCCTTGACGCGTCGTCGATAATTCACATGGTGAACATTGATGAGACGCCTGTACTCTGCCTTGAACTTGAATGAAATCAGTTCATCTATCTGAGGATTTGTACCCACTTGGGCAACAATCTCGTCGTCGGTCATACATGCTAGGTTAAAGAACCCACCATCTATGAGTATCGGTTTCCAAACACTCATATCCGTCATGCATCCACACTCTCTGCCATACGTGATATCCCAAAGGATATTATTACGTATGTACTCTTGGTCATTCGGAAACAATTTCAGAATCCGCTCAAAGGTAGGAATCAACTCGCTACCTGTGTATTGCTGGACTACCAGCCTTTTCTTCTGCGCAATAACCTGTTTCATGATATCAATCAAGAACACGTTTCTCTCTTCATCTTCCATATACTGAGAAAGAAAGATAGCGTCGGTATTTTTATTGGAATACTTATTGTAATCAGATTTCACAAATCCTAGAGATGTGAAATACTTGTTAACCAAGTTTTCACGATCAAACAGAGGATCCACATTAATCAATGTCCAGTTTCCGCCCATATCACGGACAAATTTGGGGAATATCTGATTATTCCGGTCATTGTACTGTTCAAACGAACAGTGCGGTGCTGACCCGTTGCCAATGTAGACGTTATCAAGCAGGTCCATCTTTTCTCTTAAAAATCTACATGTTTAAACTATCCGTTTTAGTACAAATGTGGTGGCTTTGTCTAGGTATTATTGCATTAATTCTGGTTGCTACTTGGCATCCTCGAGAATTTATGACCAATGCTGATGTCAAGGCAAAGATGGATTTTCATGCGAGCAAACCTAAAACTTGGAATATGCCTAAAAAGGAAGAGGCTGAGGCTGAAGGTAACAGATTAATGGGTCCTCGCATTCCATCTGAACAAGAAAAGGAAGTTGAAGCCGCCAAAAAGAAAGATGCTGCAGATACATCATCTGTCTATCCACAAGTCTATGGTCCTGAAACTGCCGGAGTACCTGGTAAATCAGCAGAATTCCAAACGAATACAAACTTTGAATTTCCTAAAGGACCTGAACATCCACAACCATTTTTGGCTAATTTTTCTAAGTTCCAGAAATAATGGAGAAGTTCCGTGGAAAAACACTTCTCATCCCAAGATCTCGTGAATGGAAATTGATTGATGAAACAGATAAGTATTCCGGAAAACAGAGACGTGAATGTAAATCCGTTACTGGAAAAGAATGTACTCTATACCCTTTTCCTGCTGGCATGAAAGTTCTGTCCATGTTCAAACCTAAAAAATGGCTAGATCCTTGTGCTGGATGGGGTGACCGACTCAGATGTGCAATTGCTTACGGATGTGAATATTTAGGGATTGATACGAATACAGATATGGGTCCTGCATATCAAAAAATCATTGAAACTGGCGATCCTGCAAAAGTTCAAGTGAAACTAGGAAGATTTCAAAGTGTTCGTCTCACAAAAAAATATGATCTGATCTTTACCAGTCCACCGTTTTATACCAAAGAAGTTTACGCTCATATGAAAATTTGGGAAACTGTTACAGAATTCATGACAGAATTTATGAAACCTTTGCTTCGTAAATCCTATAAATATTTGGAAGATGGAGGTCATCTTGTGCTCTACATCGAAGATAAAGGTGTAGATTCATTCATTCCCCTAATGAAAGATTACGCTGAAACGGTTGGCTTCAAGTATGAAGGTGCGTTTTATTATGAAGCCAGTACGCCTCGTCCGTATTACGTGTGGGTTAAACCGTAAATTATATAAACTATAATGGAAGATTATATGCGTTTAAGAACGTTATATACGAGAAAAGTTATTTTTAAGATTCCACATTTTCAAGGAGGAATAGGAGATGTTATCAAATATTTTCTATTTCTAATTCAACTTTCAATTCAAAAAAGATGGAAAGTATATTATGCAATTACTGATCTCAAAGTAAATAAATGGTTGAAATTAAAATACCCAGAACTATATTATAATGTTGAACATCCTGTTTATTTGAACAATATTAATAATGTTGGTGTTCCAGATCTAGAATATGTTGTAAACCCTCATTTACTCTACGGAATTTTTTCATACGAAGATCTTTATTTAAAAGGTTCTGATGTATTCGAATTTGCTCCTGAAATTGTAGAACGATCAAAACTGTTTCCTATAGAAAAGTATAGGTCTCTACATATTCGTCTAGGTGATAAATTTTTGGAAATACCTGTAGAACAAAACCAATGTATAACTGATGCCAGACCATTTAATCAGGAATCAGTACTTGAATGTATTCAACAAAATCCAGGTATCCTGATTTTCTGTGATAATTTAGCATATAAAACAGATCTCAAAGAAAAATATGATATTTGTGTAACTCCATTTAAAATTGGCCATACATGTTTACCGTCAACGTCTGATGAAACAATCATGGACACGTTGACAGAATTTTATTTGCTAACTAGATCTCAGCATATTTATTCTGCGTCAGATTCTGGTTTCCCTAAAATGGCTTCCAATTTTTACGGCGTTCCATTTACTCAATTAAAAAAATGATTTAATTTCACCAGTTCTAGATCCGTAGACTTTTACATTAATGGGATTTGCGATGGGTGGAGCAAACTGTTCAATATCATTCAGATAAAAGAGATAGAAATCAAGTTCAGAATAGATTTTTGCAGATGCATAACCAACTACACGAGCATTCAAATCAGCCAGGTCTCCTGCCACATTATCAGGATTATTTTGACCAAACATCAAATAATAAGAACGCATAATTAGTTTCACATCATCATCAGATTGACGATCAATTCTGTGCTTACTTCCGGACATGGCAAATACCTGGTCGGAAATACGTTGATGAATAGTTTCGATATTGGCATCACTGAAAAATGTAGTATTCAGCGGAGTAGCAGTATGTTGATGCCCTATAAGTTCTTTACGAAGATCTTTATAGATTGGTTCTGCTGGTTTATACAGATGAAGAGCAGGAGTACTATCTCTTGTTCTGACATCAGGAACACGACCGGAGTTCTGAGGGGCAGGGTATTGCTGAGAAGTTGATGTTAAATTATATTTGTTTTCCACAGATTCAGGTTTGACAAAGTTCATTTTATTTAAGTAGGGAGTTTCTTTTCAGGGTATCCTAATGCGTCCCAGATCGCATTAATGTATTTAATATCATCAACTGTAGGAGATCCAGTTGGGTACGGACGTTTCGTTAACAAAATAAAATAGTACATCAAGGTTCCTTCGAGAGTTAATGTTTCCTTTGTCGTGTGACTAGCTGATGCGTCATATCTGATTGCGTAAGCATATCTCTTACCAAATTTGATATCCATAAATGATAACAGAGCTTGTAGATCAGTTATGACATCAATAGTGAACTGTTTTGCGTTAAACACGAGTGCCATATTATTCGGGGGGTAGGATATATTTTTTTGGCGTTTTCGGAATCTCGTCGAAGTATAGAGTATAACAAATGTCTGCTAACTTGTTTTTTAACTACCTGTACACTGCTGATGCCGCCCAGACCACTACTCTAACAGTTAGTGGTGAACAGCAGGATGCTGAACCCGCTGGTATTACTGGAACCAATGAAACTGTAGTAGTTCATGTGACTGCAGCCGAGTTAAATGCTCTGATGGTTGTTAATGACCAAGCTGGTGGTACTGGTGGTTATGGCTACCCTGAAGTGGTTTTAGACTGGGCTAGTGTTAGCAGTCTGAATGCAAAGTGGACATCCTTTATGGCAACGCAAGCAGCTGGTGTAGCTCCTGTTGATTTTAATGACAGTGAAAGTGGTGTTAAGAAAACTCTACAGAAAGTATTTGCCGCTGAGACGTTTACATTCATCACCAACTCCACTAGCCCACTCCTCACTATTCCCCCTGAAGCAGTTCAGAATGTAGACTATTCCGGTGCTATTGAACTCAAACGCGGTGCAACTACTCTATCTCCAACCGAGATGGCCGGAGCTTCTGCAATTCTAGGAGCGGCAATCACTGCTAACACGGGTGAACTAACAGGGGATGATAAGAAGGCTGTTCGTGGTCTATTCCTACAGTCTCTGGCTGCTGGAAGATACCAGCAGAGTACTACCACTGCTCCTGCCGGTTCTGACCTCCCCGCTGATGCATCTCCTGGCTTTAATTTCCAGAATAACGATATGGTAACCTTCTACACTAAACTCAATTTAACCAAGACTCGTACATTTGTCAAAGCTGGTGATGATGCTACCGTAGAAGGAAGCGCAGGAATGAAGTTCAAGGTTGATGGTGTTGATGTGACTATTGGCGATGGAAACACAGCCGATGATAGCGTAGCTTCCGATGTTAGAACCTGGACTATAAAGTGGGAGCTAAAGGTGTCTGCATAATATAAATGTACAGATCATCCATAAAGACGCCTATACTCTTACCTCCAGTAGTTATTCAGGCAACTGATCAAGTCAAAAGCATTGTTCTGGTAGCAGATAAACAGTCACAGATTATCAGTATTATGGCAGAATACATTAAAGGTGAAGCGTTGAGAACAGATACGTATACTGCTCTAGAAAAATTAAAGAAATCAATTACGTAAAGATTCGTACAAAGCAGAATCTTGTACTTCCGTAATTTCTAGAGTTATGGATACGTTTCCACCTTTTAGGATAACCAGTTGACCATATTCATCGAACAAAGTCACTTTAAGAGAGTTTACATTCGTAGGCTGTTTTAAGGTATACGTTTTTGTAATTAAGTTTGATCCATTATCATAAATAATATCATTTTTATTCACATCAACAATAATTTTAGCAAATGCTGCAGCATTATTGTGATCAGGATGAGTATGTTCAACAGTTCTCCAATCTGGATTTAATGAAAGAAAAATATAATTAGGACCCAGGACATCAGGTAATGTAGATGCAGTAATACTTGTCACATCAGGAGTTATTCTCTGAGTTGGATCATTTGCGGGTGGAGGTAAGAAATCTGAATCTCTGAATCCTAAATTATACCCCAATCCCCAATTATCTGATCGTCCAGCAAAAATACCTTGAGAAAAATCTAGAGAAAATTCATATGGAGAACTGATAGTCAATAATCCTGAAATACTGTTCAATGTAACCGTAAAATTACGTCCAGGCACTGCTCTATTTAAGGCGTTCGCAAGTGTAGTTTGTAAACAGTTATCTAAGTTTACATCCAAAGAATAATTACCTTCAGGAATTGTTACCGTAAAAGGCAATTCAGTTGGAGAACCGCCTAAAATATTATTCGATAAAACGGTTACACCAAACGATGTATTTCCAGTATATTGAGAAAATGTGTACCATGTATTGGGAATCTCAATAGATGAAACACGAACCGAAACAACATTTTTTACTTGATTCACTAACTTGTATAAAAAATCAAAATTAGCATCCAAACGATTTGTTCTGAATCGAGAATCTACACTGATCACATGAACTTGTACAGCCTTATCATAATCCACAGCAGTTTTGTGTGTTGTCGTTGACGGTTTTTGGGGTCCACCGTAGGATGCTTCTTGATGAGAACCGCCAAACTTTTGAAAGGCTTCTTGATCTTCAAGTTCATCTTCATGATGATCTTCTGCTTCAATATCCTGATCAAAAACATTATGTTCAACCAGAAGATCTTTCGGGTTGACATACTCTGTTCTTGCTTCTGAATCTTGTTCAGCTAATAAATCTAGATAGGTCTTTTGCATTTATTTACTCTTTCCAAATAACTCTAAGTCAGACAACCACAGATCTTCTGGGGTTTTTGATTCCAACGTTTTAATATTTGTGCGGAGTGTTTCCAGTGCATCTCGGTGTTTTTGGGCAGTTTGTTTTGTCAAACTACGAAAGGGTAGATCTAGCAGATAATCATATCCATCTATACTCACAAACTTCTGTGCTTCCAACAACGCCACACATTCTTCTTGCGTCTTGCGTTTCAAATCCGGGATAGGCATATCAAAGCATTGTTGAGTAATAAATCTGACCACATTTTCATGATAGGGCAGTTTCTCATTCATTTGTTTAAGTTGATAGTTCTTGCGTCGGGCGTACAAATCTAGACGAACGCCTGAAAACTCTTTCAGGATTTCGGTAAAGGAATCATACTTTTGAATTTGGCATCTAGAATTGAATGCGTGCATATTGGTGAGTTTGAGTTTGTAAGACAAAGACTTCTCCAAGACTTTTAGGTGATCGGGGTTACCAGTCAACTTAATCTTGAAATTGACTTGAGTGTCTGTAGATACATTTGTGTACCCTGCGATAATACCAAGTTCTTCTTGCGTATCTAGCCATTCTTTGTAATCGGATGTCCATGTTTCCACAGGCAATTCCGTAATTTCCATCGTGTCACCTTTTACAGTCCAGCATCCGGAAACTGTCAAATCTTTAACAGTGCCACGGAAACCAGCATACCAAGGTTCCAGATGAATATCATCCAAAGAAGATTTTTTCTGCAGCCAAGACTTCAATCCGGCTACAAGAACAGTAGGATTACATGGAGGAATAAAGGTTGAATACCCAGTACCAATTCCACGTGCTCCGTTTACGAGAAGCATAGGGATTACCGGAGCATACCAATACGGTTCTACAGGCAGTCCATCATCTTCACGATACTGAAGGCACCCCAAATCTTCTTGGGGAACCAAATTCGCAACATGTTTTTGTAGATGTGTATGAATGTAACGAGGCGAGGCGGAATCTTTACCACCTTGCAGTCGTGTCCCAAACTGTCCTTGCGGGACAAACCATGGAAGATTATTAGATCCTACAAAGTCTTGGGCCATACCTACAATCGTATCATTCAATGAAGCCTCGCCATGATGGTACCCAGAATGTTCTGAGACATATCCTGCAAACTGTGCTACTCTGATCTCTGATTTCAAATTTCTCTTGAATGCAGAAAACAGAATTTTCCGCTGAGACGTTTTCAGGCCATCCATCATATTAGGAATTGATCGTTCCAAATTGTAATTGGAAAAGTGGATCAGATCTTTGTCTACGAAATCAGAGTAACTGACTTCTGTTGCGGAAGTCAGAATATTAGATTCTAGATGGCCAGATAGCCAAACTTTACGTTGATCGGCCATGGATTTGTTGAAGGCCAATTCAATTGACGCATCATCTTTTTTGTCGGCATACGTATACTTCACCACATTCATGGATTTGAAATATTCGCGTGCTTCTGCAGGAGTAGACGTACCTAACCCTTTATAATATTTGACATTCCATCCAGAATTCTGTTTCTTCCATTCTTCGTATTCATATTGAGTGAAGAAGGACAGAATCTTGGAGGACTTGGTTGCTTTAACAATTGGAGTTGCCATATAGGTGATAAACCCTGGAATCTGGATCAGATCGTGCCACAGTTCGTGGAACAGATTGATCAGAAGTCCGCGAATATGGGAACCGTCATAATCCTGATCTGTCATGATCAGAATACGTCCGTAACGCAATGATTTCGTATCTGCGTATTTCTTTCCGGATTCGAGACCCAGAATCTTTTTGAGGTTTGCTACTTCCTCTGTCTGTTCAACTTTACGAGCTGATGTATCTTTCACGTTGAGAAGTTTACCTCGCAAAGGAAAGACACCGAATCGTGCTCTCTGTTCTTGTGTCAGACCGGAAACAGCCATAGATTTGGCTGAATCTCCTTCTGTAAGAATTAGAGTACACTCATGACTTTTTTGAGTTCCGGCCAATGAAGCATCATCCAGTTTAGGAATGACAACTTTAGAGACTTTACGTCCATCTGTTTTCTTCTGATCCTTTTGATCTTTGCGATCCTGATCTTCCATAACTTTTTCAACTAGATCTAGTTTCAACAGTTTCTTGAGAAATTCAGGGCTCAGTTTACACGATACTTTAGAAGTCAAAACCTCTTTAGTTTGTGATGAGAACGCCGGATTTTCTACGGAACAATGAATGAACACTGCAAGCATATCGCGAACCATGGCTGGTTTCACTTTCATCTTCTTTTTGGTTTCAATGTGTCCGACAATAAAGGATACAATCTGGGACACAATTTCATCAACGTGTTTACCAGACCGAGTCCAAATACCATTGACAAATGAAATTGTCATGGCCTTATCTTGCGGAGAATCTGAGACTGCAATGTTCCAGCGCTCCTGAGGAGTGTCCAGAATCAATTTTGTTTCAGGAATATACCAGGAAGCGTAAGCGCCCAGATCTTTGAACTTGATATGTTCAGTGTTCCAGTGTACTTTTACATCACGTCCAGCAGTCATTGCTAGATCGTAAACACGTCTCTGAATAACTTGAATCATTCCTTCAGGAATACAGGCCATCCCAAACTTTTGAAAGTCGGGAGTCCACATAAGTTGAACGAAAGATTTGTTTTTAGATTTTGTGATTACCGGTTTCCCGATCTTGGTCATATTATCTTCAAAGGTCTGTGCGTATCTCAGTTCACGCTGAGAATCTACAATAGTAACATCCAGGCTTTTTGCAAAGATGTTCACGAGTTTTACACCGTATCCATTCTTTCCGCCTACAAGTTTCTTTTCATCTTTGTCGTAATTCGTTGAGGTCAGCAGTTCTCCAAAGATCATTTGGGGAATCCATCCGTGCTGGGGATGTTGTTCTACATCAATTGCTTCTCCGTCATTTTTAATAGTCAGAGTCTGTGAATCTACGGTTACCCAAATATTTTTCACAGGATTGGAAGACTTTCGTTGCTGAAGACGCACAACATGATCATGCGCATTCACCAAAAGTTCATCTACCAATTTATAGAATCCAGGATTAAACGAAACCGTCTTCTGGATGAATGATGAACCTGAAACCACATACTGTTCCTCGGGAGCCGTCTCAATACTTCCGATATAGGTATCAGGAAGATTGTAGATATGCTCGCGATGCGTATGCTTTTGGTAACGGTCCATCGTAAATACTTAGATCAAGGCTACAACCAAGTAAATCCATTTTGGATTTTACCAGAACACACTTTAAAAAGTAAAATGCCTCCTCGCAAAAAAGTTGTGCCAATCGCTGAAACTCCAGTTGTTTTCTTTTTAAAAATTTCCGATCAAGAAGAACAGATTCTTCCTGTAGGACAGACAACTAGTTACTCAGAGATTCTAGATAACGCTGTTCGGCAAGGAGAGGAACGGTTTTCGAACTCTATTCTGAAACCTATGTTGGAACAAATCTTTGCAGAGAAGGTATACTCTGAATATACGGCTTGTTTTTGGTGCTGTCATCAATTTGATGGATTCCAATTCAAATCTCCAGTTTCCTATAACACCTATAAAGATTTGTACACATGCGAAGGAAACTTTTGTTCTCCTGAATGTTGTTTGGCACATTTGTATTCCGATTCAACTGTTTCGGATACACAACGATGGAATAGACATGCACTCCTCATTAAATTGTACGGTTCTCTCTACCCTGATTACCTTATAAGTCCAGCACCTCCACGCACTTTGCTCCGAATGTTTGGTGGAGTCCTGGATATCAAACAATATCGTGAATATTTGTCTGGGCCTAATGATCTGATTGGATGTGAAATGCCTCCTATTAGAACTGTATTTCCTTCGATGAATATTCAAGGTCCTCTGAGAGATGTCAAGAAGTACGTTTCTTTGGCAAATGAAGTTATTGATAAAGCATCTGAGTCTTTGCGTCTAAAACGTACTAAACCTCTACAGCAAAATATCCAGACTATTGACATGTGTATTAAACGTTAAAATACTAGAATGAGCAAATGAATGGACAGATGGTAGATCTGATAAAAACTCAGATGGTTCTGAGTGGATCAGGAAGTTTGAAAGCCTTTTTGGGTGTCACATTGGCGGAAAAAGTAATTCCTCTGATACCATCCTTTGCTGAAAAGGTTTTTATGTTTTTGCCGGCTTCTTTCCAATGTTGTAGACGTGCTCAGCGAGATCCTCCACCACCAGATAAACAAATCCAAGCAGTTATTACATTTGAACGTGAAAAGGAAGATAAGAAAGGAAATACCATGTTCCAGAACCGAATGGATGCTGTAATTCATTCTGTATCCAAACTTCCTAAAATCAGGAATCTGTTATCCATCACTCATCACGATTACATTCCTCATGAATTTGAACCTATTTTGATTGATACGGATCTTTATTTTCAATTGGTGTCTGTTTCATACACGAATGGAATGATTGAACTTCTTAAATTTAAACTATTTTGCTTTGAACATGAGAATCTATATCTCCAGCAATATGTTGAATCTTGTTGCCTAGGATATGATCGTCATATGGCAAATAAACTGGGAACTCAAAAGTTCTTTTTTGATATGATGGTTGATCAAAAGAAACCCGGTATTCGTAATCCTTTGCCATCTAGCCATATCGTATTCCAAAAGCATAAATTTACAACATCACGAACCTTTGATAATGTTTTTTTCGAACAAAAGGAAGATGTTCGGAATCATACTGAATTCTTTTTGGAGAGAAAGGATTGGTATGATGCAAAAGGTATTCCTCATACTCTGGGATTCATGTTTCACGGTTCACCCGGTTGTGGAAAAACATCAACAATGAAGGCTATTGCCAATGTCGGTAAACGTCATATCATTAATTTGCACCTATCCGAAATCAAATCTAAAGAACAGTTGAATCATCTATTTTTTAATGATGAAATCAATGTTATGGATGGTGGAAAATCTGAGAGGTACACGATTCCTGTGAATGAACGTATGTATGTCATTGAAGATATTGATGCTATGGGAGATATTGTTTTGCGTCGTGAATTGAAAAAGCCGCAAGAAAAGAAAATTAAAATGGATGAACTAGGTAACATCATTCAAGAAGAAGAAAATCCAATTGATCTTTCCTTTTTATTGAACTTATTGGATGGTACCTTGGAATCTAGTGGCCGAATTATTGCGATTTCCACTAATTTTCCGGAACGAATCGATTCTGCTTTGATCAGACCAGGTAGAATTGATATGATCATTCATTTTCGTAAATGTTCGGTGGTAATTCTACGTGAAATGATTGAATCATTTTATGATCAGAAACTTGAGCAGGAACTTGATGAATCTTTGAACGAACGTTGGTCACCTGCTGAAGTCAATCAGATTCTGTTTCGTAATTTTAAGACTATGGAAAAAGCAATTAGCGAACTGAAAAGCCTGACACCTAATGAACTCTACGGATTTAATTCTCCATGATTTTTAGAGTCAATTTCATCAAGAGTTCAATGTATTGCCAGACAACTTCTTTTGAAGCAGGAGACATTCCTTTCACATACTCTTTCAGTTTATGAATCACATCAATATCTGCATTCTTTTGGGTATAATCTTGATCCATAAAGAAAGATTCATCGCGTGCTGCAATCTTTTCTTGAAACGGGTCAATGACTTCAGATTTAATATAATTTACTGCTAACATTGGATTGGTATTTCGAATCAATGTTATTGCAGTCACAAAATTAGGAAAATCTGGATCTTCAGGGTACATACCTTTCAACTCTCCAAGAAAGGAAATAAACTGATTAAAAAAAGCGTCCAAAAAGACTTTACGGGACATTATTATTTTAACTAGATGTATTCCATTAAAATTAGAACCGCGGGTAAAATTCTTACCACAGGTAAAGATAAATGCTATCTACTGGCGAATGGATTCGTAATAAGAAGTTTCTAGGGCTTCGATCTAACTTAAATAATGATTCAATCCCTGTATTTACTAATAGAGGAGCACAAATTCAAGGAAACTTAAATGTTGGTTCAGTTCGATCTATTCGTCAAACCGGTTCATCTCGAATTCGTAATGTAGCATCTGATCGTACTCTATTAGTTGCTCTGCGAGCTGGTAGTTACCTATCCAAATCTGAAGTGTATAATAGTACAACCGGATTTTCAAGGGATATTCCTGCAACAACCGTCAATTCTTTATGCGGTTGCCAGTCTGGCACAGTTAATAAACCAGGTCTATGTCCTACATGTCGCTAACCTATTTCCTCTGAACTCCTCCAAATTCTTTCTTTCTTTGTTCTTCCATGGCTTGCATACGTTGGGTTACATCAGATACACCTTTATTCAAAGTATTTTCAGGTTTAGATTCAGCAGGACCTGAAGGTGCAGGTCCACCCAAAAAGGTATACATACTATTGCCTTCAGATCCGTGCGCTGTAGGAGTATTCCAATCAGAAAATGCTTCCGTCAAAGAACTGCGACCTTCAAATCCCCAAGCACTGATATCTCCCGTAACTTGTTGCTGTCCCTTAGTCGGTAATTCAGATCTAGAATTAGTAGGTTTTCCAATGTATCCAAAGATGTCCTTGCCGACGATGACCTCTTTAGATTCAGGATTATACAAAGTAGGAACCTTTTTTAAGAACTCAGGGATCTGATGGCGAGGGAGAGTTTCCACCAGAATAAACTTGTATAGGGAAGATTTATTCAGGGCCTTTAAGGTTTCCATAATTTGTTTGCTGTGAGGACATCGTTCACTATAAAAGAGGTACGGTTGAGACATTTTGCTTCTTGTACTGAAAAAACGGAAATAAACAAGAACGTGACAAAGACAAAGAAAAATGGCATCTCTAACTGTGAAGAAAAATACTCCCTTCATGCTGGACGTTGAATTCCAGCATTTTCCCTTGACGTTCATCAATGCTCTGAGACGTATTTTGGTAGGTAACTATCTGCCTCAGGTTGTACTTTCAGCTATTGAAATTTTGGTTAACACGACACAGATGCCTCACGAGATGATTAAACATCGTGTGGGTCTTCTTCCTGTCGCAGTTCAACCAGATGATGCCGAAACAATCAAGAACGCAACCGTATCTCTGGTCGTAACACCAGTTCCAGATAAGGATCGACTGATTACCACAGACGATTTCAAGATTGAAAAAGGTCCATCAAGTTTGCTCATGAAAGATCGTGATCTCAATAAACCCTTGCTGTTTATCAAAGTTCGCAAGGGTGAAGAGATTCATCTAGAATGTAAACTAAATCTAGAGAAAGGATCACATGTTTGTACTGCATCCTATAAGTACCATGTAGATCCCGATCGTCTAAAGGTAGACCGTGAAAAGTTTCTTAAACGGGAAGGAGCAGATCCACGCGAATTTGATAACTTTTATTACCAGAAATCTTATTCCGTAGACGAACACGGTCGCCCGAATTGGGTAGACTTTCAAGTCGAAAGTGTAGGTGTGATCAAGTCCAAAGAACTTCTGAAAATGGCTAATGTCTATCTCCGCAAAATTATTGATGAGTGGGTAGCTGAAGGTCTTGAAAACATTTCCCGTGAATCAGAGAAGAATGTATATTCTGTCAACTTGAAACGTGGTGATCATACCGAAGGGGCCCTGCTCCAAGAAATGATTTATCATGGAGGGAAGACCGGATTCGTATCTTATGATATTTTGCATCCTCTCCTCAAAGATCTTTCTTTGAAATGGATCTCTGAATCGGCACCTGAAGAAGTTCTCAAGGAAGTCCAGAAGAAGATTCACGAATATTCTGACATCGTCGAAAAAGCGCTATAGAATAATGGACTATATCCTGAAATTTGAACAAGCAGATTATGAAGTTCTGGAAACAATAGACTTCTCTGAAGAAGTATCTAAGCCTCAAGAGTTACGATTCTATACACTAGATGAACAACTCCGAGACTTTTTTGAAAAGAGTATTTCAGGTGGAAAACCTACTAAATTCGAATTGAAAGCCCTCATGTATGATCGTGATCGAATCCGAAAAGCCTATGATAAATTAATTGTGGCTACAGATACAGATTATTTGGTTAATACTCATCGAACATCTTTGAACGTTCCTTGGATCCATCCTGTTTATTCAGACTTTAAATTGAAAGCCTATTCAGTAGACAAAGAGTACCTGCCATTGTTCGAACCTGTGCGCATTCGTCAACCCAATTATTACCCTGGATTGATAAACTCTCTTCCTAAACCTTATGTATCCTCTGGTAATGGACGTCGAACTGTAGGAGATTTTTTAAATTCTGAAGGAGAGAAACCAATTAAAGTATTAGATGGATTTACCCGTTCTAAAAAGGTGATTCAAGATGATGGATCTTTCATTCTTGAAGATCTGACTCTAACTGATCCTGATGATGTACATGTAGAAGGATATTATTTAGGAGAACGTGGAGTTCCCATCCCAAATCCATTGGACCATCCTTTTTTGAACTCAGAAAAACCTTCTTTTTACAAAACTGATTTTGATTTGTTGGACGTATTCCCAGGTATCGAATCTATTCTAGAACATGCGGTTCCCAAAACTGAAGATCCATATGGAGAAGGTTTGAAATACTTAAAAGTGTATGACTTGAAACTTACCCAAGTTCCTTGGAATTTATGGAAAATGAGATTTCCACCCGCCGATCAAAAACATTCGCCAAAAGAAATTAAGCATCTAGAATTTCCTAAACAAGATGAAAAGGCTCCTTCTGAAATCTTATTGAAATCTTATTCTGATTGGCATCATGCCCTGAATGAACGGTATTGGTTATCTTTGCAGGTAGATGCGGGGTTGTACGTTCCTCGTCTTCTGATTTCACGAAGTAGTCAGCACGGTCTAGTTGCGTTGGGATCACCTGAAGGACCTGTACACCATCCTCAATCCACTATAGATATTTGTCAACATTTGACATCTGATTTTGATTCTTTTTTGAATTCTGGATTATACAGGTACGGCAAAAAAGATAAAGAAGGAATTGAAATTGAAGATGGTACTTGCGTGACGGTAGGACATATTCAGCAAGAAAAATCATTAACAGTAACTCGTGGACGTCTAGGATGGTCTGAATCAACTGAATCCGATATTCAGAAAGAGTATAAGCATCTCCTGGAAAAATTTCGAGAACATTCGGAAATCAATTTTACCAAATACGAAAAAGTTGAAACTCTGCAAGAATCTGAATTACGTAAGACGATTCTGAGTATCTTGGAAGATACGATGAGAACCCCACAAGATAAAGCAGATGCTGTAGAACTTCTTGTCCGAGATACAGATCTTGAAAATAAACAGTATTCTGATCACGGAATTCCTGTTTTGTGTCAACATACCATGTCTATTTTGCGTGGAAACTTAGAAGAAAATCCTCGTAATTTTTATGTGGAATGGACAGCTGTAGCACAAGGTAAACGTGTATGTAAATTCTGTGGTGAAGAAGTTTCTGGTGAAGTAACTGTGGCTACTGATGAATATGATGAGAATGGACACTTAGTTGCTACTTACGAATCATTGGGAACTGATGCTCCTGAACAAACTGTATCCAATTTTGCCAATTCATTGAATGCACTGAGATCTGTATTTGATTTGAATCATGGTGGTGAAGCAGGATTATTTTTGCTTCTGGCTACATTACAACTTCTTCCTCAAGAATCTCAATTAATTCCTGTATTAAGTTTGATGCGTGAACTTACAAAAGCATTAAAGTCTCGTAAAGCATCTAAACCTGATCAAGATCGTATTGAAAGTTTACTGTGTATTCCTGCTTTGGTGATTATTCTGCAAGTACATCAACCGTTTCTCATTCCAAAGAGATCGATCAATAACAAACCGTTTAAAATGGGAGGATACCCTCGTGATTCCGATTCTCCTGAGTCTAGTCCAGTTTTGGACTCTGTATTGGCTATCACTCAAAAAATGTTATCCGAAATTCCTTCACGCGGTGCTCTGAATGAACTATCTAAAAATATTACAAATCTCAAAAAGGTTCGTGATGAAACTCTTCCTTTCCTAAAAGTTTTTGCAGGAAAATTCAAGAGTCTTCTGGAATCTGCTCGTGAACGATATGAAGAACCTCCTGAAGCCGATGAACTAAATAGTATTACATTCCCTCTTAAACAAACACCTAAATCTCTGGAACCAGGAAAATCGTTAGGATCCGAAGAATTAGGACATTGTGAAGGACGTGAATTGGTCCGCTGGATCACAAAACGTCTTCCCACAGTATCTCAACCTTTGCTGAAACTCGATCCAAAAATACCTCCAAGTCCTGATTTGAAATTAATTGAATCTGAGAATGTATCCATGAAGTTCAGTAAACTATCTGCAAAAGAAATTGAAGAAAATGTGGGTCTAGGCTTACCTAAAGAGTTTAAAATGTTTACCGATGCTTTGAAAGGAGATTTGTATACTTTTATTTCATTGACTTCACGAGTTCTTGATATTTTGGCAACTACAACATACGATAAAAAGAAGATAGCATCTTTGCGTGATGCTCTGAACGTAAAATACGAATCGGCATCTTATATGCGAGACGTAGCAAAAGGTGTATTCTTTAAAGCCTTATCCGGAATTCCAGCAACGCCAATGAAGACATTATTAGAAACTATTAAGACGGATTTAGTCTTTAAAATGCTTCTTCAATCTAAAGAAAAAGCCGAAAAGGAAGAATTAGAATTACGTACTCGTGAAAAGAATGAATTGAAAGCCCGATACCGTGAAATGACGGATACCAAACGTGAATTAGTCAAGATGTTAGTTGATATTGGTATTTCTGAATTTATTGTGACCAATGAAGATCGTCGCAGATTCGCACAAGATTTTAATCAGAAAATGGAGCAAGAGTACGAAGAGTCTTTGCTGGATAAACCTGAAGGAAACTTTATTCGAGATTATGTAGAAAATGGTGATCAGCCTATAGACGTTCTAGGAAATATTCAAGAAGTAGATTTTGGTGATTATGGAGATCGTGAAGTCCGTGATTACAATGATTACACAACCATTTACGCATTTGACGAAGAATAAGAAAAAATGAGTGTTGTCATTCGTCTATCTCGTTGCGATAATAAAGAACGCGATGATGTGATCTCCATCCGTCGCAGAATGAATGGTGGTCTTCTGGTCAGATATGTTGATGCCAATCTACCAAGAAATGTTTGGATTTCTGATAAGTCATACAGTGAAGTCATGCATTATCTTCAACGTATTTTTGCTGGACTAAATATGGAAATTGATCCATTTAAAGGTCTCCAACTAGATGTTCCTGGTTATCCTCTAGTTTTTTATCATGTTCCAGATCTGTCTTCTGAAGTTGTTACCCGTATTATGGAAACAATTCGTGAATGGATTATCAGTCCTCCATCTTCGTTTTTTCAATAAGGTAATTGCGTGATTTATAGAGATTTAGGCGTTCTTGGAATTGTCTGCGAAAAGGAGGATCTACAATATCCAAAATGAGAGGATGAACTTTTCTGACTCCTTTTTCTTCTCGCAAGATCCTACCCAAAATCTGATCTACATCAGGTCTTGACGTTGCCATCAGCAAAGTGTTCAATGAAGGAACATCAAATCCTTCTTTACACATTTGGTAGGTTCCAATCAGAATTCTCTTTGTATCAATCATTTCTTGACGCTGTTCTGCTTTTACATCTCTACCCAAAATCCCAGAATCTGCTTTCATTTTCTCCGACATCAGGGATACCAAGGCCTTCGTATGTTCTACTCGATCAGTCAAGACCAGAATACGTCTCCGAGGGTCTCTGTATACATCTTCTAGGATTTCGATCAGAAACTTATTTCGTTGTTCAGAAGCAACAACTTTATTCACCATGAGTGATGTAAACATTACTCCTGATGGATTCAGAATCACTTCATTGAACTTTGGATCTTCTGGTTCAAATTCATAATATTCAACTTTAACTAGATCATCAACTTTATCAGCAATATTAGATTTGTAGAGTAGAGGACCAAGAAGCCAATGAATGACGTACATCAGTTTATCTTTGCGTTCAGGTGTGGCAGACAGACCCAGCATATATTTTGATGTTAATTTTGGAATTGATCGTGAAAAGCAATCTGAAGCAATATGGTGACATTCATCAACAATAGTAAATCCAATATGATCAAAGATAGGTCCGTATTCTTTGAGTGATACGGATTGCAACATGGCTACAATAATATCTTTATTATGGATATCTACTGTATCTCCTTGCAAGAATCCAATTCGGGCTTTAGGAAGAAAGGCTTTAATTCGGTCTACCCATTGATCTTTAAGAAATGTATTGTGAACCAGGATAATAGTTGGTACTTTTAGTTGAGCGGCAATATATAGAGCACAGATTGTTTTACCTCCACCGGTTTGTAACGAAATAATTCCATCATGAGGTTCAGGTTTCAAGAAAGAATTCACAACAGGAATCTGTACATCTCTCAAGGTTCCATTAAAGAACCAATGAGGATCTGATGTTTTGGCAACTTCTCGGTTTGTTTTAAGAAAGGGTCCGAAAGTTTCAATACCATAATGTTTTGGAACATAAAGGTATTCATCATCTTCAGAAAATAGGGTATGTTTTTTCACAAATTGAGGTTTGACAAATACGGAAGGAATATAAGGTTTTACGGTGAGACATCCTTTAACGTGATGTGCGTTCACGTCACGTTTAAGAATTCGGTATCCGCGTTGACAGAGCATTACTTATTTATGGGTGTACAAACGTTCATCCATTTTAGATAATGTTTCCAATTAAAGGTTTTAATCTTCCTGCCATTAGGGCAAAACGAGAATCCATAGATGTAGAAAAGATCTGTTTGGAAGAAGCCATCGTGAAAAAATCGATCAACAGTTGAATATTTAATTCTTGTTTTGTCGTTCCAAGATCTTCAGGCTTTGAATAATGTAATCCGGTACTGCCTACATCATATAATTTTGATAAAATAGGTGATTTATCACGAGCCTTCCATAATTTTGCATATTCTGCATCATCAGTTATAACTATACAACCACCTCCATTACTTAATAATCCTCTATGTACTAATTTAATAAATAATTCTTGAAATCTTCGTTCACGAAATTCTTTTGTTTTAAACCGATCAGTTCCTCGCAAGTGAATACACCATTTATCTTTTAAGTTAAATAATCTCTGACGTTGTTGTATAGTATCCACAATTTTTGGATGAATTACCTTTAATCCCATGAATGTATAATCTGGGTATAGTGTTCTGTTTCCTCCGCATACAGCAACTACAATATCTGCATCATAATTAGTTAATATATTTAATTCAAGATGAGGATTGGCTTGATATATTTCATCTGTCAATGGTTGGTCCAGTTTATCCTTCCAATATTCTGGATACACAGTTTTCTCTTCAGTTAATTCTTCCATCTCAAAAGAAGGAACATTAATTGAAAAATAATTATAGAATGAATCTCCCCATACACGATCTGACCAATCTACACGTAATTTCATATTATTTTTCTGAGCAAAATCAATACACATTGCAAGAGATTCAAGACGATCTCCGAATCCCAATAAACATTTCATGAGAAGGTATTTCATTATTTTATGAGTCTACAATAAATGTACGTTTCTGAATTTGTTGGAACCTTACTTTTAGTATCCGTCGCAGCATTTGGCCAGAGCCCTGCTTATCTTATCGCCGCCTTTGCTGTAGCAACTACTATAGGAACTGATCTAAATCCTGCCGTAACCCTATTCAAATGGATGGCTGGAAAAGTGTCTCAGAAGAATGCACTATATCTAGTCGGAGCCCAATTGGCAGCAGGTGCGTGCGTCGGATTACTTTATTCTATGAAGAAAACATAAATGAATACAGTCTATGATTATTCCGGAACATTGGTTTCTAAATCTTCTCCCAATCCAGGACTTACTACCACGAAACGTACACTATATCTAGATTCAGGTGATCGTGATACAACATTTTATCCTACAAATGGAGTATACACGCTGTATCTTCCTCGTGTGTATGAACGTGTGGTATCTATTTCCGTGAAATCTGCTGAATTTCCTCTCATTGCTAATGCTAGAACAATTGGATCTACTGGAGGAATTGGCGGGACTTTGGCTACTACGCCATTATACTTTTTACTTGAAATTGATGGGTTGAACCGATCGGATGAGACTTCTGCCGGTGCTGATCGTGCTGCCTTTACAGATTCTGTGTTTGGTAAGTTTCAGATCTACGATTCTGCATTGCCAGTCGTTTATAATGAAAATAGCGGTCAAACTATTGTTCAGCGTTATTTACCTCCAGTAGGCCGCATAGATCGTCTAAAAATAAGTACACGTCTACACACTCAACAACGTGGTGAACAAATTTACTGGACATCAGAGTATGGTCTAACTCTAGAAATTGAAACGATGGAGAATTCATTTGATAACTTTTCAAGTATGGAAACGAGACTCAGATAAAACGAATTTAGTTAGATATTGGTCGTAAAGGAAAAGAATGATTCAAAATCGACGGCCACGCGTACTTCCTAGTAATGTCCAACATTTCCATCAGGCAATGATTACAAAGCGAAATAAGATTCTTGCTGTATCCCATAATATTTTGGGATCCAGATCTCGTGGTTGTGGATTTTCAGATCAAACTATGCACGCAGAAAAATCAGTTGTGAAGCATCTTGGCGATCTTTCACAACTGAATGGCGCTACATTATACGTGTACAGATATAACGCACAAGGTGAACTACGGGATTCTAAACCGTGTTCAGATTGTCAACTATTCTTAGAAAAGTGTATGCGCGAATACGGACTTCGTAAAGTCGTGTATTCCATGGAGAAGTGACCAGAAACGGATTCTTTTTTCATAGAAATATAGTTAACATTTTAAAGGACTATAGATGCCACTTTACCGCGAGGACGAGTCTCGTGAACCACTTACTGTGAGGGAGAATTTTAACTTCGTTACAGTCGGTGTAGTTCTGGTGGTTGTGGGTGTGACACTTCCGATTTGGGCGGGGCCAGCAGCCCTGACTAAGTCGGGTCGTGGTTTGCTGAGGAAAATACTTGGCATTCAAAAGAAGGTGATGGTTAGCACGTACAACAGAACAACCGGGAACTGGGAGTGGATCCTCAAGGTTCCACAACATGGAGACTACTTCATGCCCGTGTCCACCGTAGAGGCGGCAGAACGCATGCACAAGGAGAGGAACGAAGAACGCGGTATTAGGGAATAACTAGCCAACTGTGAATTGACATTAAGTTGTCTTTCACTTTTTAACCTTAAAACGAATTCTTTTTTCATAGAAATATAGTTAACATTTTTACAAGATGTGTGACGAATTCTACGAGCCCGTATTTCCGGGCCCTACGTGTGCACTTAAGAAAGAGCTTGAACAGTATCGTCCTAACTTCCGTGGCGAGGAGACGTTCGGTAAACCCGGACAACCCCTCATTGACACCACGGTTGTGGCAATAGTATGTGCAGCTTTCATTCTTCCCTACAGGGGAGGCAGGTTGTTGGTTAAGAGGGCAGCACAGGCAGCAGGAGTTGCCGAGACAATGGGATTTTCTAAGAAGAGTCCTCCAAAAACTTGTTAGTTCACATAGTGGATTAACTTTTTGGACAAGAAAACGAATTCTTTTTTCATAGAAATATAGATATCATTTTATTATTAGTTATTTAACATTATGGCTGAATATGATGCGTTTGAGTACGCTGACTGGAGGAACCACGAAGATGCTCGCAGAGCCGAGTATTCTGAGGCTATTTACAGAGAGGACCTGGCACGGAAGGCACAGAGGCCAAACCGTGGCAAGCAAATTGTGGATGCCATTGTCACAGGTGGCTACTTGCTTAAGGTCCTGATTGCAGGGCCGGTGCTGGCAGTTACTGCACCCGTCTGGCTTTCCTTCAAGGGAGGCAGACATGCGGCTCGCCAGATTATGGAGGTGTGCAAGGAGAGAGAGAATGGATGCTTTCACAAGCCAATAGGCTCTCTCTTCAGCACAGAGTACGGCAGGACCAATGATTACATCTGCAATTGTGGGTGTGGCTTTGTCTTGGGAGACGGCTCACTTGTTTGAGCAAAAAATTGTCCCGTAAGGGCTTTTTTTAAAACGAATTTGTCTACTAAGAAAAGTTCAACTGTAAGCAATGGAACTTTTACTAGCATCAATTACGGCTATAGCCATCTACGGTTTCTTGCTGATTTACTTCATCATGATTCTTATAATGCTATTTCTGCTGATTATGCGCAGATGATCTACTTCATACGTTTACCTAGACTCACAAATGTATCAAAGGTAAACAAAAAGAAGATTCCGGTAAAAATGTAGAGAAGCATATCTTGAGTCGCTGGAGTTTCTTTTCCAGGTTGAGATTCTTGAATCATTCTCATGATTTTTTCCAGTTTCAGATCGTACGCGGAACTCTGGAATTCTTGAGGAGCATAAGGAAAATCTGTTCCCCAATTTGATGGACGATACTGTTGAGCCGGTTCTTTTTTGCTCAGAGTAAAATGTTCACGACGAGAAGGAACGACTTCAGGTTTCCAGTTATCTTCGGATTCATCATTAACAATGGGTAAGGAACCAGATAAATCATCGATTCTCTTTTTATGTGTTGAAACTGCATGAGCCGATCGATGCTGAGGGGTAGGGAAAATGCGAGCCTCTTTAACGGGGTCACGCTTTTCTTCAGGATGTTGGATTTTAGCCGTCATAGAATGACTTTTTTTTGGGAAGGATCCCCAAACATCCTCTAAACTTGAATATTGCATATCACTTGTCTTGAAGACCATAAAAATTTCCAGAGGTTAAACAAATGAAGCTTTCGCAATTAGAACTGGTTTTTCTAGGAGGATCAATTGTTTACGTGGCTTTTTTTACCCATCCTCCACCTCGTTTTGTTCAATTTGTACTTGGAACTCCATGGGGTCACGCTCTGTGTCTTCTTGGCTTACTAGGTATCGCACTAAAAGTTTCTCATTTGGCTGCCCTATTTGTCGGTATTGCTTACATCCTGAGTTCTAACCCAACTCTAGAATACTTTGAAGAAAAGAAAGAGGAAAAGAAAGAGGAGTCTCAACCTAAATCTGGAGCACCTGAACCTGACTTAAAAGGTCTAGCAGGTAAAATCATGGCCATGCAAGGAAAGGATGCGACAAAACCCCCAATGCCTTCAGCAGTCCCTAAACCAGCATCTCCTGAAAAGAAAGAAGAACACTATAGTAATTTTCAAGCCTACTAAATAAATGGTGTTACACCATGCTCTTGGAATTTTAAATAGCAATACTTTTTTTGCAGGTATGATGATTCTTCTTCTCAACGTAGGATCACGTTATATTGTTGATGAATTTTCTACAGATGAACAAGAATATTCACAGAATATTTTATTGCGCAGAATATGTATTTTTGCTGCCTGCTTTGTTGGTACAAAGGATGTGGTTACATCTATCATTTTAACTGCTGGGTTTGTCGTCCTAGCCAGTGGATTATTTCGTGGTAAACCTCAATCTCGTGAAGGAATGAAAAATAAAGAAGGTGGCTCCACGTTTGGTGCTATGGTAGATCCAAGTCCACCTTTATTCGCTGAAGAAAAAAAGGAGTAATATAAATGAATATCATTGCTCTAGTTGTGGCTGTACTCTGGGTTGACCTGATTGTGATTATTATTTCCTTGTACGGAGTTCTAGGTAAAACAATTCGTGAATGGTATGCTAAGTTTGGTCCAGTAGCCGTTTTATCCGATTGCCTGATCATTATTCTGGGAATCATGTTGGCGAACTTGATTTACCCTACAGCAAGTATGCTAGAAGTCATTTTGTTAGCAGTAACGATTCAACTTATTCACGATGGTCTATTTTATCTTCTGGTGATCCAGAAACTACCTGAAGGTGAGAATGGAGTTATTGATTTATTTAAGAAATACGCTTCTGAGAATGGGTACCGTATTTTGATTGCTGATGCTCTAATGGTTATATCCAGTATTTTGGGTCAGTATTATCTTGAGACGCAGAGTATTGAAATAACGTCATTCCTAGGATTTCTTGCTACCTATGCGCTTTCTTATATTATTTACACTAAGTAAATGGGCGGTGGTCTATTCGGAACACCTTTGTACCTGAATCCTAAATGTTTAGCCTTTTCTGCTTTTGTTCTCATCGTCTACTGGTTACCTCATCCTAAGGCATGGAGTCATCGTGCAGTCGCAGCATTCTTTTTAGCGTGTTCAGCATATGTCATGATGGCTTGGTATGATATGATATACGACTGTAATGATCGTTTGCGTATAACTGTTTTAGGATGGATGTGGGGATGGGCTAAACCGGCCGAATATCGCAAAGAGTTTGATGCTCTTCCGGTAAAATATAAAAAGATTGTTCGATGGGTAGATATTGCTGTTTTAGCTGTAGTTGTGTTGGCTATTGTGTATCCTTATTTACACAAATGAAACTTATTAGAATTGGTCCATTAGCTCAGTAGTAGAGCATCCGTCTTATTAACGGAGGGTCGCGGGTGCAAACCCCGCATGGACCACCAAAACGGACATTTTATGGATGAACATACATTCATAAAATGTCTCCCTACACTGAACTTTTAAAAGTCGTGGCTAAAAAGAATACACGAAAGAATCTGATTCGTGAATATGAACGACTCAAATTGAAGACCACAGAAAAAGATAAAATTGATAAACTTACAGGGTTTATTAACGAACTAAATGAGGAACTTAACGTTCTTGCGTCTCAGGAAGCCAAGTTTCGTGAAGAATTGGCTCAACTAGAATTGGAAGAGAAGGAGTAAAGAAATATTCTTTCGACAAGAAAACGGATTTCTTTTTTATAAAAATACGGTATCCATATTTTACAATGGAGGCATTTTCAGCACTTATCGATCAGCATGATCGTGTGGTGGCTCAGATTAAGCACAGTGTAAACTTTCTTGAAAGCTTAGAGGCACAGAAAAAGAGAGAAATGGGGGAGCTGAAAGAGGCCACAACCCAAGAGGAGCGCTACAGACATCTGCGCAACTTCATTCGCACCGTCTTTGACATAGGTGACGAAAAGGCTGACCTTGACAGGCTCAGCTATGAGGAACAGAGTCTGTCAGCACAGATCAAGGGGTCTGAGACATTCTACGCTGACTTGATGACGCGGATTGAAATAGGATGTTCCGTGGCACATTGGCAGCTAAAGAAGCACTGTTTCTTCCGCGGCCTCAAAAATTAGAGTCTGGTAAAACGGATTCTTTTTTTGTAGGAATACGGTTGTCGGGAAACTTGAAGGAGTTCTCACTAAATAAAACTCTCGAAAGAGATTCAATAAAAAAGTGAGAATTCTGAATGGGGACTTACGGAATTGGTTTCATCTCAGAAATCATAGGAAGATCAGAATGTCGAGCATGAGAACTTGGCAAATGTGTGATCTACAATCTATTGCGGAAGTAAGGGGCAATAGTTAGGTTTAACGTACCTTAAACGAGGAGGAAAGATAATTTCAAGGTTGTAGCGAAGGAGGAGCGTACAATCTGTGTTGGTAACACTAAAAACCGAAACTGGAGAGAACAGTGAGCAACTAGTAGAGAGAGGGTTGAACAGAACTGAGTTGGATTCCTTATATGAATCTAGAGTAGTATAAGATTAGCTGTCTTACATTATTCGACAAAGATGTAGGCATACATTTTTGATTAAAACGAATTTTTTTAATTAGATGTCAGATAGAAGAAAAAATGGACACTCTAGTCAAGTTCATTGTTGATGCCGTTGTATTCGAAAGAATGGTGAGATTCAATCATGAAAAGGTCTGGAATGACACGACGTACGCAGAATTTATTCTGTGGAACTCCAAATGTTTTGAGGAACTAGAAGAAGAGTGTCAACAAGATATTCTTCGCATTTGTAAATCTATTGGACGACAGTTCATTAGACTTGTAGATGAAGAGCATTGCTGTGAATTCACGGCTTGTTCAGTCTATTTCAACAAGAACAAACAACTATGTATTGTAAATCCTCGTTAATAAACTAGGCATACTTCAATATATTTTTCTAGTTCAGATTGATCTTCGGAAATATAATGAATTCCTACAGGAACAGGACTAATCATTACATTATGACGAATAATACAGGGTCTGTTTATAATACTTCGAACAAGTTCAATCAGTTCAAGTAATGAAACATTTTCTTTAGTTGAAGGATATACACCCTTCCAATCTTGCTTAGAAACCATATATTCATCATAAAAACACAAATAGATTTTTACAGAACCATACATATCAATACGTCTTAAATCACTTCTGATCTGATTTTCTACCTCAGGAATTCTTGATGGATGAAACATTTATAAAAACGGAAATTATTTTTATAAAAATATTGAACGTATATCATGGACGCAAAATTGGAGTATTATTTTCGCACGTCTGCGTACGACATTGTGATTACGCACGTGAAGATTGTTATGGATTTGCATAACAAACTTCAAAAACAGTACAGAGAAGGAGGAGACTTAATTCCTCTGTTCAATGCTGTTACAGTGGCAGAGAAAAGACTCAAGGAAGCAACAGATCACTGGGCTTACCTAAGTTGCCGGCCACAAACATGGGAGACCTATGACATTGTCTTCGAGCATTTGTCTAAGCAACTGTCTGAGTCGCTCTAGAGCTTTATGCTCACGGAGTTTTTACCTGTAGATCCTCCTCGTTTAGCAGGAGTTAGTGTAACCTTTTTCTCTTCGGGAACTCCTACAGATTTCAAGAGTTCACTGATATCCGCAGGAATACTAGGTGCCTTCATTTCAGTTTTGGCTTGAGGAGGTTGAGGATTAGGTCTCTGAATCTTTATAGGTGACTTTATGGTTTGAGGTCTCTGGACTTGAGGAGGAATCATAGAACTCATAAAGTTCTGAAGTCCGCTCAGAGGATCAGATCCACCGGTATGTTGCTGAGCAGGTTGACGCTGTTGACTCTGTGTCTGCATAGCAGCCGTAGCAAGTTGACGAGCAATGTCAGGATTAGTTTTCAGGATAGTATCAATGTTAGGGATAGGAGATTTGTGTACCATCTCGTTGGTCAGATGAACCATGTAGACCATCATACAGGTGCGAATAGGAATACGGACCAAAGGATGCATACGTAGTTTATCGCCGTACAGATCATACAGTTCCTCAAAATCTTCTTCCATATCACCCACTTTCATTTGTGCTGCCTCAGAAAGACCGTCTAGTTTCAGACCAAATGCTTTAACTAGTCCAACATTCTTAGAAGACCATTCAAGACCACCCATACCGGTCACAAACCATTCAGAAAACTGTTGAACGGTTCTGTCCATATCCTTTTCTTTGCGAATGAACTCAAGTTCCATCTCCATTTCATCCAGAGTAGAATCCATAGTAAATCTCTTGCGTAGAGGGACACCCATTTTCGCAAGACGATCAAACTTTCTCAGGATCTCGTATTTCTTGCGCTGAGAATGTTCATCAGACATACGAGGTGTAGATCTAGGAATAAAGGATTCTTGTGCGTTCAAATTTTCAACACCATTCCATGTTTCAGCAGGACCAGAAAAGTCTACTTGAGGAGTTAGTTTAGGAGGTTCAGCAGAACCCAGATCAAATGTATCTAGATTTACCACTTCGGATTTTTCTGTAATTGCGGGATTAGTTAAAAAATCTAGACCTACGACTTCCATTTGTTATTTAGGACTGCTGCGATCCGGTAAACTTTAACGCGTGGCAAAACTTGTCTTGCGCCAGAAAACTTGTCTTGCGCCAGAAAACGGATTCTTTTTTCATAAAACAAAGGACATCATTTTATAGCAATTCTGAGCCCCTTTTAAAGCGTTTTCAGAGTTCAGCATGGGTGCCTGTATGAGCAGTGTTCCCGAGCCGGCAAAGCCGGTGGTCGAGAGGCCAATTGAGGAGGAAATTCCTGCTCAGCCGGATATGCCGGCAAAGACTTTGGACGGGGTATCAGTTAGGGCTAAAGCCCTTTGGACCCCTGCATTGGTGATCGGTGGATCAGCAGTTGCGGCGATCGGTGTGCCTATTGCCGCATTTGGGTTGGGGATTGTGACTGGGATTGCGGCCGTTCAGGCTGCATTTATGATTCCTTTCACCATACTCGACATAATTTTCGGCAATAAAGTAGAAAACATCATTGACGGTTGGAAAGAATGGTGGCAAAGGAATGTGTACGGGGCCTGCTTCGTATATCAGGTGTGTATCCGCGATCGCCTTAGAGGAATCATCTGGTGTCTCAGAGACGTATGGAGGATGCCGATCTACCGCTAGAAAAGCGGTGGAAAAATTGTGTTGTGTAAAAACAACCTTTTTTAATGTTCGAGAACCCAAACTCCTTGTAGAAAACAATCTGCTAAATCATCTTTCTTAGGATGTTTCAGCAGGTAATCTAGCCATTGAGGTGGACACAGAGCAGATGCGTGAATGATGCCAGTTTTTTTGCGACCCTTGTATGTTTTTGTATGATCATCTACAGTAACCATATTGGTCAATTTGTGAACTGCTGATACACCTCTGACCTTATACCCATGACAGACAAACCACATATGCATCATTGCCTGAACGGCCAACATACGTTTATCAGGTTGTTGTTCAAAGACAACTTCAGTAGCCCCTGTCCACAAAGATGTTCTAGAAGTCAATGCTGAGGCAATAGCAGGAGCCAAATCAACGACAGAACCTTGCTTGCACGATTTCACACAACGTTTCCAAACCATTGCAGAGTATTTCACATAGAGACCATCCACAAGTTGTTTCTTTGTTGTTCCTTGAATCTGGAATGAATCTGCTTCCTTCTTCAATTGCTCCAGTGTTTTCTTCATCAGTGAAGTCTTGGTAGATGATTTCCCTGATGTTTTGTGACGCGTGCAGGCATATTTTTCTCCTTGGATCCAGGATGCTGGATTCTTGCATTTATAACAATGTGTGTTTCCATGTCCTGCTGATTCAGCCATCACATCAATCAATCCCCATTGATGAATCGTAACATTCTTTGCTTTGCCACTCAGAACACAGAATGCCAAGTTTCGCAATCCCACATCAAAGGATATGATCATTGTGTTATATATAGTGTGATGTAAAAATGGATTATTAATTTATGATTAATCGGTATCTATATTACAATGTCCATTCCTCCGCCTCTAAATCTTCAGAAGGATTCCTTCTCTAAGTTTACAGACGAGATGTTTGAATACAGTTGTGCAGGTCTGAGAGATGACCAGAAAGACCAGATTCTTGCGTGGCAGGGGCCACGAGGACTGGGTCCGTTTGACGAGGAGAACAGGCTGAGAGCAGGGTTGGATATCCTGCTAAAGATGTATCAAGAGAAACATCTTGACATCTTTACAGTTGTCATTGTGTGGACAGACAGTTTGGTCAGTTCTATGATCAAGGATTGGAATGAGTCTGGACGAAATCTAGTAGGGTGGATGGAGACACTGGAGTAGATAGTTACTCCTTTTTACTTCAGATATAATAATGGAAGATTACATTGTATCAATTTTGGTTACTCTGTTTATTGCAGGACTAGTCTACGGTGCCATAAAATATTTTGGTCAATCTAGTACTTCAGGACCAGCACCTATTGTATCTGTATCTCAAGATGGCAAAAAAGAAATAAAGTATACCAGTATAACTCCATCTAAAAATCAACCTAACGGTATATCATTTTCTTACGCAGGATGGATTTACGTTCAAGATTATACGTATCGTTACGGCGAAAAGAAAGTTGTCTTCGTTAAAGGTACACCAGATCTTTCCATGGCCTGTCCTGCTCTAGTTCTGGATCCACAAACAAACACATTTTTGATATATGTGGATACCTTTGGTTCTCAGGAAATTGTGCCCATTTCTAATCTAACCGCTCAGAAGTGGATACATTTTGCTATTGTTGTGGACCAGACTGCAGTGAATGTTTATATCAACGGAACCTTACATACACATCATACCATGAATCAACTTCCTAAACAGAATACCGCACCACTTCTCACAAGTCCGGGTGGTGGATTCGCAGGAAAATTGGGATACCTACAGTATTATCCTACTCTATTAACTCCTTCAGATGTCTCAAGTATGTCTCAAGTAGCCCCTGTAGAAGGAGAAGATACTCAAATTTTACCACCATACCAGGCTCCTAAATGGTGGCTTAAGCGGTCTTAGCAATAGCATTAGATAGGTTTGCATTAATTGCTGATGCTTGGGAAGATGCTTTTGACATGGTTTTTTCTTGAGAATCGATCTTTTGATGCAAAGCCTTGTACTCTTCTTGAAGTGAGTCGATTTTCTTATCTAGTTTTTTATAATCGGTATTCACCTCTTCAAGGGTCAAATGTTCTTTGAGAAGGTAAACTCGTGTAAAATAGTATGCTAGACCCAATAGTAGAATGTAGAGAAACAGTTCCATTATATAAATGCAGAATAAGAATACATGTGGGTACACTATTCCACCAGCAGCAAGATTTAAAATAATTCCAAGTGCTGGAGAACATACTGTATTAGTACGCAATTATGCAGTATACAAAGAATCTATGAGAAAAGTAGATTCGCAAGGAGTCCCTATCAATCAGAATATAACTAATGATATTGGAACCAATAATCAGGCTCTCAATTTTGAACAATCCTTTTTAATTCCTCAGACTACCTGTACAACAATTAATACTACGGGATTACCTACACCCTGGTCAAAAATTGAAGGAAGATTTGAAGCAAATAAACCAACTGACCATTTGAATTTTATGATTACAGGTGGATTAGGTCCTTTAGTATTAAATTTGGGGCCACTTAGATAAATGAGCTCACAAGGTCCTACTGGTGCACATGAAATTAGAGGCATTCAGGGAGACGCCTCTAATTGGACTCAACTATTAAAACGTCAGAAAACCTATACCGGATTACAAGGAAATGTTAGCGATGTGGCAAGCAATTTACTTCAAAGTAATCAGTTACGTATTGATTATAATTTAGGTATGGCAGGATGTACTGGTCCATTACCTTATCCCAGATTACCAACTGGTGCTGCAGGACCATGTTAAGTATACATTGTTTTCCATAATTCGGGTTCACGATATTCTACACCAGTCATTAATTTCTTTATTATGGTATCCGTCAATGTCAAAGGAAACTTTACAGGAATATAAAATTTATATTCAGACGTTGTTTCTTCATCTGCGATACGCAAGATGTTCAGACGAGTAAGAATCGTTTCTGCACATCTGATCAACGTTCTGATTCCTTGTTCTTTTGATGAAAATTCACGAACCATGAATTTGTAGGATTCTCCAAGAATCACATCGGTATTAGAAAACTTCAAATTTTTCAAGATACTAGGCCATACATAATCTTTGAGAATTACATGCTTTTCTACTTCAGAATAACCGCCACAATGGATGACTTGCATTCTGTCCCGCAAAATAGGATTGACTAAATTAATATCGTTAAACGAAAAAACAAACAAGCATTGAGAAACATCAATATCAATACCCGCAAAGTAACGATCATGAAATTGAGTATTCTGAGTTCGGTCAGTCAAATGAATCAACATAGATGCGATTTCTTCACCGTGTGGTGTTCCTGAAATCTTGTCTAACTCATCAAAATACATGACAGGATTAGAACACCCGTGCTGCATCAGAGAATCAGCAATACGTCCCCAAGTAGATCCTTCGTACGTATACGAGTGACCAACATAATTTGCAATATCAGAAGCACCGCCTAACGAAAAGAACTGGAATGGACGTCTCAACGCTTTTGAAATACCATTCTTTGCAATAGATGTTTTACCGACTCCAGCAGGACCGTGCAGAGCAATAACATTACCCATAGATTCAGGATTAGTTACCCATTGAGCAAGAACTTGCATGATCTGTGTTTTCGCAGGCATCATTCCGTATACGGCATCGTCCAAAAACTTACGAGATTCTTTCATGAATCGTGAACATTTATCACGTCCACAATCAAGGGTTACAGGTAAAGGAATCGTCTTTCCAAACGGAATTTTCAAAAAAGAATCAATCCAGTTACGTAATTTATAAGATTCGTTACCATCTTCCCCTAGTGCTGCGATCTTTTTCATTACATTAGATTTCACGTATTCAGACAGAGGCAAAGACAGAATACGAAGTCGCAGGGGATACTCTGTTTCATGCGTCATATATTGTTTGAATTTGTCCATCTTCAGATTCAAATCTTCTTGCTCTTCGACGGGCAATCCACGGAAAAACGTTAGTTCAACTTTTGTGAGTTTCATTGACGGTTCTACAGGTCTGGGTTTGTTTTCTGGAACCCAGATCACTTCTTCAGAAGCACGTCGGCGTGGTCGCTTCTTCTTCTCATCTTCCGAATCAGATGGCTTTTCTTCGACACGAGACGAACGTTTAGGCATCTCTATTATTCCACTATGGACAAAACATTTAATTCCTTTCCACAAAAAGAATAATGGAAGAGATCCAAGCTGCTGCTGAAAAAGCACAAGAGATTATTGATAAAACTGAAGCGTCCAATCCTTTAGTCCACAAAATGATGGGTATAGTCAGAAAATTTATCCAACATAACAGAGTTCTATGTTACGGAGGTACAGCTATCAACAATCTACTTCCTAAAGAAAAACAATTTTATAATCCAGAAACTGATATTCCAGATTACGATTTCTTTACCGAAACACCTCAGAAACATGCAAAACAAATTGCGGATTTGTTAGTCAAAGCCGGTATCCCAAATGTGGAAGTGAAACCGGGTGTTCATTTAGGAACGTTCAAAGTCTTTGCAGATTATACTGGTGTAGCCGATGTCAGTTCTATGGAACATGCCGTCTTCAAAAAATTATGGGCTGAATCTATCGAAAAAGATGGTCTGCATTACGTTCCTCCAAATTTCTTGCGAATGTCTGTATATCTAGAACTATCTCGCCCTCGAGGATTTGTAGAGAGATGGACTAAAGTATACAAGAGATTGAAACTGTTGAACGATGAATACCCTATTGAATGTCCTGGTGCGGACCCTGTACACGAAGAAGCAATGACACCTGAATTGGTAAAGAAAGTAGAAGCCTTTTTATCCAAAGAAAATGTTATTCTTATGGGATTCAATGCAGAAACTCGTCATGGATCGGGTAGAACATGGAAATTACCTTTGGATATTCTGGTAACCCCCGAACATTTTGATATGACAGTGGATAAGGTAAAGGACATTTTTGGTCAGGCACGTCGTGAAGATTTTGCGGAGTACGCTGAAATCTTACCTGCTCATTCTGATATCACACATAAAAATACACTTCTGGCTCGTGTGTTTGAAACGGATGCCTGTCATTCATATCATCCTCTAGAAAATGGTATGCGCATTGCATCTATTCCCACCTTGTTGAACTTTTTCTTTGCAATGTTGTACGCTGATAATGAATTTATTGAACATACATCTAAAGCCCGTCTTATTTGCGCAGCCCAAGAATTAGTCGATATGGCTGATAATGCTGGAAAGCGCAGATTCAAACTGTTGACACCTACTGAATGTACAGGTAAACAAAAAGGTCTGCCAGATATGAAAGAGGAACGCACAAAATTGTATTCTCAATTGAGTACCAATAAAAATTCCAAAGCCTTTTTGAAATACTTTTTTACGTATACGCCCAAACAGAGTTTTAGAGGTGGCAAACATGATAAAGTAATGTTTCCCGAGAAAGCGGGAGTAGATTATGATCAGTTAAAGTTGACACCAGAAGGCGAGTATTCAATAACTAAGCGCCATGATAGCAAAAAGATTATTCAATATATGCGGAGTCTGGTAGGATCCCTCAAAGGAAAGACCATAGCAGATTTGACCGGAAATGTGGGTGGAGATACGATCATGTTTGGATTGAATTATAAACACGTAGATTCATACGAATGGAATCCAGAGAACTTTGATGTCTTGAAACATAATGTGGGTGTCTATGATCTGAAAAACGTTACCTTGCATCAAGGCGATTCAACTGAACTCTTTAAGAAGAATGTTGATGTCTTGTATATGGATCCTCCATGGGGCGGACCTGATTATAAAGAGAAGAAAGAGTTAGATCTTTTAATGGGGAAGAAAACAGTGTCCGAATACTTGAAAGATGTTACAGACGCAGAATGGAAACCGGGATACATTTTTATCAAAGTTCCTGCTAATTTTGCTTTTGATTCCTTAAAGATTCTTCCTGTAAAAAAGATCCTCAAATTCAAGATTCGTGGATTCTATTTACTCGGTATGCATGTTCTCTAGTTCTTCAACTAGTTCATCAACTTCATCCATTTCTGTTGGACCGTTCAGCAAGAGTTCCAAACACTCTTCACAGATCATGAAATCTACAAATTCAACCAGTTCGGCTTCCATATAACACCGTTCGCACTCCATCTTTTCGTCCATTTTATAATATAAGATGTTTTCCGTTTTCAGGTAAGGATCTTATAGTAGTAATGCCCGTCATCCTGCTTTCTTGCGACGCACCCAATCAGAACATCCACGAACTATTTGAAATCGACCGATTTGATTATGTCTATATGGAACAATCTCCAGCAGCAGAAGATCTTCATGATCTACTTTCTAACCACGTTCCTTCTGATCGAGCAGTATACTGTCCAGATCTGAACACACATAACTTTGCTCTAGAAAAAATGAAGAGTCTATTTCGAAGATTTGATGATGTAAAAAGTGGAAACGTTCTCATCATTTCTCACCAGAGTTTTTTCCAGGAACTAGGCCTTGATGTTGCCGAATGGCAACCTCTAGCCTTCAAGAGCTTCTAGGTAATCAGCCCACTCCCCTTGAGGAATGTGGTGATTATGTAACATAGCACGAGCGGTCTCAAGTCTGAACTCACGATCAAGAGCAGAACGTCTCAGTTCAAGCATCTTGTCCGCAAGAACTTCACGATCAGATCTGATATCTAGTCCATCCATATAGCCAGTCAGCACGTTACAAATGCGTGACAGGTTTCCCTGTGCACACATAGCCACGCTGTCTGTCAGCTCGGATGTCAAGATCTTCTTCAGATCATCTTCATGCTCAGAAGTCTTGATGAATTGCCAAACGGCATTCAAGACTTTTGCGTAAATCCCAGGTCCCATCTCATAGATGTCCTCGGCAATGTTACAATATTTGGCAGTCATTTGCCAAACTGCCTTTAGCGAAGGCTTACACTGGTCAATGATCTCTGTAACAGTCTTCATTGTCTCTGTCCGGTACTCTTCCGGAATTGGGATCGCCAAAATCTTGGCAATCATGGTTTTTACAGCAGTAACTACTACTTCTGTATGTACATTCTGCTTGTCATTGGCAAATGCCTCAAGTTCACGCACCTGTACTGGTTGTACAGGCTGCCTGGCTCGTTGCTGTCGCAGTCGGAACTCTTCACGTCTGCGCTCACGTTGATCACGAATCTCTTCATTGCGAAGCCAACGCCTCGCAATGTATGGATCATCATCCCTCTGCTGATTCAACTCCACAATGGAATTGAGCAGAGCATCTTTAGCTGTCCGAAATCGGATATCTTCCGCTCGGATGGCAGCTAGATACTCATCAGTCTGCTGCATAGTTCTGCCCCGAAACCGGAACTGAATCTCTCTCTGCATGCGCTTATGGTAATAATCCAACTCAGCAATACGTGTAGCATTAGGACCAGTTAACATAAACTTATCCTGATGCTTCTTACAGCGTCCTGGCTCCAGGACACGAACGGTGCACTGATGCCCATCAACCTTGATAGAAAAGCACTGCATCTTTTTTCTTATTAGGAGATTTATCAAAAAAAATCCATTTTTCAGGTTATACAGCTCTAGGTCCTTGTGGAACTTTACAGTTTCCTCGACATCTTTGAATTGTACACCCTTCTTCTGGACACATTTCAGGTGTTACTGGAATCCGAATCGGACTCAGTTCTGATGGATCAAAGTCTATCTCACGATAGACCGTTTCCACAGGAACAACTTTTCTAAAACAGTTGCCCATCTTTTACTCTTACTTATTTACCCGTTTAAATTCCATTTCCATAAACTTTTTCATGACACTGAGATCGAGAGCCTTTTCAGCAAATTTACGTCCTGCTTCTGCGATCTTCTTACATTTCGAATCATGGTCCTGACACCATGCCAATTTCTCTTCCAAATCTGAAAGATCATCTGCTACTGGAACATAATGTTTTCCTGCTTGGAGTTTATGATCTAACCAGTGTACGAACGGACTTGCGACACGCAAAATAAGAGAACCAGTCAACATAGATTTCAGAAGACGGTAAGCCAAAACATTTCCATCGACATGAATGATATATTTGAATCCATCTTGTCCACCCATCAGAGGAACTTCAGGAACCTTTTTCAAAGAAGTTTCTAAATAACCTAGACCTTCTTCAGGATCAAATTTTAAATTTTTTAATTTCGTATCCACAATTCCAACATCCAATACAGGAGATCGCATCAAAGACAACTTTAATCTCATATTTGTCTTGGGAGTCAAACCACATCCAGTAGCCTTTCCTGCTCGAAATATAGCTATTGGCTTCTTTTCTTCCCATGGAACGGCTTTATACTTCAGAGGATTCATTGCTAGAGAAAGATCATCTTCATTTGGAATTGGGATATCTTCAAACCCTTTTTGTCCTGATGTAGCAAAGATAGGTAAGAATGGTCCTTGAATTGGATTTGGAGCACTGGATACCATATGCCAAGGCAGAGTTCCATCATCACGCAAAAGTTGAGCATCAGTTAACGTAAATACGTAGGCACCATCAGGAACTTTCAAAGATGTCAGAAATTTTTCAAATAAAGGATTTCCTTCGGATCCACGAAACGGTTTCAATACACATTGCATGATTCTCCATTGCCCGTTCTTCAGAGTTTTCAGAAGAGCCTTTCGTCTGTCACCACGAATTCGACGAGTTAATCTTTGCGAGATATACTCTTTCAATAACGGTGATGTTTTGGAGAACTCTAGTTTACAAAGTTCTGATCTCCCTTTTTTTGCTAAGAGGATATAGCACTGATGTGATAACCCAAAAATATAGTCCAATGTATTTTTTACTTTTATGGGATCTCCGTATTCGGACAAGAGATCCAGAGCAGAATCGAATTCACTGAGAATTCTCATTATTCTTTACAGGTAAAAAAAGGGTTTTACTCCTTAATCTTCATTCAAAATTTCAACATGGATGATCCGGTACTCGTCACACATGTCAACATAGGACTTGTTTCCTGACTCCATGAATGCGTAAAGGCAACTACGGTACTTTTTCTTTCCAAACTCAGGACGATCATCCTCGTGAATGTTGTTGTTAACAAGCCATTCTGCAACGTGCTCGTGTAATGCAACAAGATAGGACAGTTGGTCCCATTCAGAGTTGCTAGCGGGCTGGTTATTGAACATGGTATGTAATGTGTATTTCCATACTTTTAAATTTCATTTTTAGAAAAAAAGGTTTTACCCCCCTACCAGTTACCGCCGTAGCGGGGCGTGATATAATATTCTAACTCCTTCTCCCTGGCAAAGAGAAGTGGATACTCCTCTTTTGCCTTGTCCCAGTTTTCTCCAAACTTTGCTGTGAGAAAGAAGATGTAACAGTCATTCTCAATCATGTCCTCCTCTCTAGCTCCCTCCTCGTCAGTGACGTCATCATTTTTCTTAAGGACCTCCACCTCTGTTTTGGCGTAGTCCTTTGCTTTGCGGATAAACTCCGCTTGAAACTCATCACGATCTGTTCCCTCCACAGGCTCGACAAAAGCCGAATCGCGGTAAATACTTCTAGACATGATGGGCTAACCCAATTACTATTTTTTGTATACTTTAAATATCCGTTTTTAATAATGATTCCACTGGATCTCAGTGAAGCAAAGAAGTTACCTCAAGGTATTCCAACTATTCTAGTTCCCTTTCGTGAACAACTTGTACAAAAACGCGGCGAACAATTAAAAAAGTTTATGACGCATATGAAACGGTGGCATCCTGATTGGCCTATTATTATTATTGAGCAAGACGGAGATCAAAAATTCAACAGAGGTGCCTTGCTGAATATAGGAACACGTTATGCTCAACGAATGGGTGCTCAATATGTAGTATATCACGATGTTGATCTGATTCCTCTGAATCCCATCGTACCTTTTTATACTGCTTTTCCTGAAAAGCCGATACATATAGGAGGAATTTATAAAGGTAAGTATTCTGGTGACTCTTTTATTGGTCAAGTGTTATCTATCTCTATGGCAGATGTGAAAAAAATCAACGGATTTCCAAATATGTTCTGGGGATGGGGTGGTGAAGATGATGCTATGCGTAACCGTATGAAGAAAAGAGGTGTCCGTGTTATGCGCCCTACTGTGGATACAGGATATAAAGTTCTAGAACATGAAGATACTCGAAAAATCCCAGACGCAAAGAATATGCAAAAATGGGAGAATGTTCGTGAAGATACAGGAAAACATGGAGTGAACGATGTGAAATGGAAGTTAGTTTCAGAATACAAAGATCAGAATATTTTTAAGTATACAGTTGAAATTAAATAATCTATCTAGACTTTCTAGAATTATCAAAAGCAGACCAGAGAAAGTTTTTACGAAAGATTCAGAAAAAGAATAAAACACGACGTAAGACTAAATTTTAACTCTTACATCTTTTCAGGATATCTGTATACTCTGCTAAGGTTCTGAGCAAATACTTTTTGTTAGATTCGCCATGAGAGAAATATGGAGATGGAACAAGTTTGTAATCAGGAGGCATATTCAAAAAATTAGGAACAACTAGATCTTTCTTTTTGGATCCCAGGAGTACCGCTGCGATAGTCAATGTGGATTCTGAAATGATGACATGACGAGCATTCTGAAAACAATAAAAGGTTTCATTCGCACCTTCATCGACAAAGGTATAGTCGCCCAATAGACACTTTGCTAAAGGAACTTCATCCGTAAAAATGTAGACTGGTTCATCTTTTTTACGAAGTTCAGAAATATGATCTTCATAAAATTCAGGTTTCATGACAACATACTTAACAGGTTTACCTTTGCGGAGTTCTATAAGATTTAATTTGAATTTATCTCCTAGTCGAAAATGTACAAAGATCCCTTTTTTGAAATCATACTTATCTTCTAGGGCTTCATACTCAGTTGCTGGAACAAATAACTTTTTTGTGGCCGGTTTGAATCCTGAAGATACGTAATAAATATCAAAGGGAACTTCAAATTCTGGCATGGTCTTTTTGAGTTCATCGTATTCTTTCCATCGGATAAATGAAACATTCTGAAGTTCTTTCAATTTAGGAAATAAGTACCAGATCTTTTCTTCAGGAACACCTTCTTGATGATGAGATTTTGAATCAACAATATGGAAGTGTACGTTTTTGTACTTATGTAAAAAGTTTATGAGGATGAAAATTTTATTGCCCAGTCCATTCTTTAGGACAAGTAAGTAGTCCATTATTCAATTCTATGGAAAAGAATAAGATGTCGCAGATCCATATCAAGATTCTTAAACAAGGTATGCATTCTGAAAGGATACTATCTGTGTCTTTCTTTACCATGAATGATCCGTATCGAGATTTTACCAAGTATCAAAAGTATCTTGTTCGATTCTTTGACATGGCAAAAATTCTTCCTGATTTTCAAGTTCGTGTCTATACAGATGATACTGGATCCGAGTTTGCATTGAAGGCAGCGGCTGAAAATGAACAGGTATCTGTATACCATTTTGATTGTCCAGAGTTCCGTGATGGAAAAGGACATATAGGAGTATTCGGACCTATGGTAAGATTTCTACCACTATTTGAAAAACATGAGATTGTATGGATTTCGGATATTGATGTTCGCGCATGGTTTTTGGATCCAGCATTTCTCAAACAGATGATTAAGAATCAGTGTGATTTTTCTATCAGCACATATCCTTGCTATTTCCGCAAAGCGTTCTCAAATAAGTATACCATTATAGCTCATCGCATTATTTCTCGCATTCAGTTGCCTCGTGCTCTGTTTACTAGATTTCTGACCAAACTGGCTTCAGGTCACCTGAAAGACAAAGTAGATCTATTAAATGCCGAAAATAAAGGTAAACCTCCATCTCGTGTTCCCTATTGCACAGATGAACTGTTTTTGAATACTAGTGTCTACAATTGGTTAAAAACACACGATTTTAAATTCTTCATTGAAATAGATTACTTATTAATTGGATTATTGCCTGGAGCATCACAGAAATTAACAAAAGAACAAGAACTTCTTTTTTATAAATACGGAATTAACCGAGATCCTAAGTATATTCCAAAATTAACTCAAGTCTTTAAAAAGATACTGGAACTTTATACAAAAGTATACCCTTGCTTAGAAGAACTCATAGCCAAACTAGGAAAGAGATTGTATGAAGTTCAAATCGTAAATTCTAAGGATCTATAAATAATGAAACTCAAAGAGTGGATCAAAGAAAAAAAAGATCTAGATGAGTTGATTGTCCAGGCTTCAGTTCGATCTGGAATGGATAGTTGGACACCTTATCCTATCGGCATGGGACACAAGTTTGTAAATCATCATGAGGATGCTCTCAAACATCGTAGGAAAACTGAGTTGATCTTAGTTGCTTTCAATACTGAAACAGATAAGAGACGTAGAGGGAAACATAAACTGAATCGAAAGTTCTTTGCAAAAAAACTAGCCCACAATAAATTTCCCAATGTTTCTTTAGACGCAGAAGACTATTTCAAAACAATTGGAAAGTATAAGTTTGTTGCTTCGCCGGAAGGAAACGGTATTGATTGTCATCGTCATTATGAAGCCTTATTTGCAGGTTGTATTCCCATTGTAGAAAAAAATCCAAAAACTGAACATAAGTATTCTGGTTGTCCAATTCTGTGGACTACTGATTACTCAGAAATTACAGAAGACTACTTGACTATGAAATGGAAAGAAATGTTAAATAGCGAGTACGACTTTTCGCCATTACTCTTAAGTTCTTATGATTCAGAAATGCAAGATACTATCAAAAAACGTGGAAATTATTGGTGTCTAAAACTAGAAGGAAAAGAATGGTACAAGTAAAAAGCTGTTTTTTTGTTTTTTTTGGTTTTTTTATATTTTCCAATTTTTAGTGGAAGCAACCACTATCTTTCATCTTTAAACAGTATACGTACTGTCAAACGGCGTTAATCATTACGCGTGCTTCTAGTTATTCTCGGTGGCATTGATGTCATCCTCCTCCTCTTGCTGCTCACGCCTCTTCACCTCTGCCTGCTCTTCTGGGGACAGACTTGCAAACCACTCCAGGTACTCCTTGTGATCCCTTTCCCTTGCCTCCTGCGCTACCTTTGCAGCTGCAGACATCTTTGCATGGTACTCTTCCCACTTGAGGTCATCAGCTGCCCGTATCTTGGCCAGCCTCTGGTAGTACTCGTCTTCTACCTTCTGGGCCTCAGCCCAAGCAGCAGCCTTAACTGCATCCCTCTTCTCGCGGTAATCCGCAAGAGTCAGCTCAGACGCGTCATACGCCTTCTCAATCTTTTCAAGCTCCTGCTTAAGGCGACGAAGCTCTGTTGTAGACATCTTTAATCGCCTTAAACAAGCTCAATATGTCAAATAAGTACTAACTAAATATTCTATAAAAAAAGAGTCCGTTTTGATAAAAAAAGGCTTTTTTTTGTTTTTGTATATGTTTAGTGGAAGCGACCACTCTCTTTCATCTTTAAACAGTATACGTACTGTGAAACGGACCCGGCTCTAAACCAAATCAAGCTCCCACCTATCTAGGCGTGGGATTATCCTTTACTGGCCCCCAGCTGCTTCATGCAGCCTGATCAGCTCATCTCCACTCTCTCTGTCTCCCAAATGGAAAGCGAGGAGGTGCGCGAGGTTATGTTGCGTCCTTGCCCACTTTGCTGCGGCCTGAAGCTTTGTATTCCTCAACTCAATAGCTGCTGCATACTCTGCCTGTCTCTGACGGCGAGCCTCGTTGCTCTCTACTGGCTGCGCTGCCTCCTGGACCACCTGCTGTGGCACACTCTGCATGGCCTTCATGACCCTGCGCTCATTCTCTGCGGCCAATGCCGCAGCCTGCGCCGCAGCCTCCGCTGCACGCGCCTCCTCCACGGCCTTCACGCGAGCTGCCTCCCTCTGAGACGCCTCCGTAATGTTCTTAATCTGCTGCACAATAATGTCACGTGCAGCTTGGGGAAGCCCCTTCTCCTGGAGCTTCTTGTTCAGGCGAGCGAGCATCTCCGGCTCGGTCTCCTTCTTTGCCATCTTACCTGGCATCTTGACAAACTAAAAGCGCTTTAAACAGGCTCAATGTGTCAACTATGTGCTAACCAAATATTCTATAAAAAAAGATTCCATTTTAATAAGATGTCACAGATTGAGATAACAGTACTTAAGCAGGGAACTAAGCATCCGAATGTCATATCCTGTTCATTCTTTACAATGGAAGATGCTTATCGACCATTTGGAAAATATCAAGTACAACTAAAACGTTTTTTAGATAGACAGGTAAAGCAGGTATCTGATTTTGAAATTCGTATTTATACAGATGATACTGGATCAGAGTTTGCCTTAAAGGTAGCTACAGATCCAAATGTTTCTGTATACCACTATAATTGTCCCGAGTTTCGTGAAGGGCGTGGACATGTAGGAACCTTCGGAACTTTGGTGAGATTTTTACCCTTATTTGAGAAACATAATATTGCGTGGGTTGCTGATATTGACATTCCAGATTTCTTTGTAGGACAACAAAATCTAGACGATATTAATCAACATAAAACTGATTTCAAAATTAGCTGTCCAGTCTGTTATGAACGCAAAGTGTATGGGCGTAAATATACCATGGTAGCCGGAAGATTTATCTCAAAAATACAGATTCCTAAGCGTTTATTAACATCATTTATTAAACACTTAGTAGATGGAAAATATCAAAAAGAAATTGATCTCTTAAATGCGGCCAATACTCGTAAGCCCCCTTCAGCGTTTCCATATGGTGTTGATGAACTTTTTTTAAATTGGACAGTCTACGATTGGATGAAACGAGCAAACTACAAGGTATTTGTAGAATCAGATATGATGGTTACAAGCATGCTTACTAAGAATATAGAACTTCCAAAGAAAGACGAGCAGTTATTGGACGAATATTATCGTACATCTGATAAGAAATTGTTAACTAAAATGAAAATCTTATACAAAAAATGGATCCCTCAAGTGTTAAATAAATATCCCTGTTTACAACAGTTTTTAGATGTATTAAATGATCCAAAGGAATTTAAAAATGATTTTTATGTAAGAACTGTAATTAAAAGTTCTGAACTTTAATCATCCATCAGATACACGTCTCCGGAAACCATAACAGTTTTGGGAACCATGATATCCTTAACGGAAACTGAGTTCGTTCTCAGCTTCTGGAACAATCTGGTCAGATCATCCACTTCTGCGTCTACCATAGGTACTGGCTTTTCTGTATTGTACCCAAGTTGCCTCAGGAGTTCAGCCAGAGTGATGTGAGTATTCTCACGATCAAACTCCTGACGTCCGTAAAGAACATCATCCATAGTACAGCCTTCTGATTGAACCCAATCTTCCAAGGTCTTGTAGTACTTTTTTGTATAAGAATACTCCAAGAACTCTGTATATCCATTAAGTCTGTTCACTGAAGGCTTCACGTGTTGATACTCACCCGAATTTTTCAGGTTAAGTTTTGATCGCCCAAGCTCTCTCCTCAGAAAGAAACACTTCTCTACATAGTACGGCACGTCTGGTACACGGACTTGTTCAGACCTCAATGTACCATCCTCGTGTGCGCGTAAAATTATTCTAGATGCCATTTTTTTACGGATAAAAAGTTGATACGCAAAATATCCGTTTTCTGGCGAAGGACAAGTTTTCTGGCGCAAGTAAAAAATTCTAGCTTTTTGTTTCTTTTTGTTTTTTTCCTTTTTTGTTTCTTTATGTTTCTTTTTGGTTTTTTTCATTTTTTGTTTCTTTGCTATCCCGTATCAAGCCCGGGAAGGCTATTGGTTTAGAGACATTGGCTCCTCTGGGCCCCTGTCTGCTGCCTCGTCAAATATGCTTGGCTCCATCTCTTCAGGATCCAGCAGCTTGCCCACATTGATCATCTGCTTCTCAATGGCCTTCATGGCACGGATGATCAGATTCTCGTCCGACTCGAACACGAAGCGCTTAGCCTCCAGTGCTGACACCAAAATAGGGAAGGTTCTCTTGTAGCTCTCGTCAAGCCCATCCAGTTTCTCCTTCACCTTATCAAGGTTCCTTGTCACACAGTCCAGTGACTGTGCCATGGTTGCCTGCTTCTCTGCAAGCACGAGCAGCAGGTACTCCCTGCGCTCCTTGATGTGGCTCTCGACCACACACTGCTCTGCCCACTCCAGAAGAAATGGCATTGACTGCATAATTTCCACGACAGTCCACCTCGCAATATTTCTCTTCTTCATCTCGGCAAGACTAATCTTGCCGTTGAAGCTCATTCTCTTACTCAAACTGCTCACAGGCTTAAACGCGGTGAACAGGCTCAGTGTCTGAACTAACTGCTCACACATATTCTATAAAAAAAGAATCCGTTTTCTTCTCCTTTTAGTCCAGAACTTGTCCCTGCGGTCCAGAACTTGTCCCTGCGGTCCAGAACCCTACTTAGGAGGGAAGATGTAAGAATAGAATCCACTGAATTGCAGTAGAATATGTAGGATACCAAACTTAGCAAACAGGATACCAAACTCTTCTACAGTCTTGCTGGTGAAAGGATAACCACGCAGATAGGTCATCAAAAAGATGATTAGGGAACTGAGTGTTGCCATGGTGAATGTTTCTAAAGCAAAGTTTAGTGGTTTCTTTTTGGGATAGGTGAAATCTCTTACTATTGCGGATACAACGGATAAGAACACGACAGTAGCACCAACAATAAGAACGATAGAATCAGTAATTAAATCAGTAGATTGAATTCCAAAAATTGATCTGGAATAAGAAGTAGATCCTTTTTTGCTATAAAGGTCAAACACCACAGACATAATTCCACCGAGTCCTAAGCCTACAATCAAAAAAATCCAAATAAGGTCCATTTATTAAACATTCAAGTAAAAAAGTTTATGCTACCTAATCCTTATACAACTGGCGCCATTGACGTGTAATCTCATAGATGACAATCCCTGCGGCCATTTGTACATTCATACTCCGCAAGACTCCTAGTTGAGAAATCGAAACACGAGGAAACTTTTCCTTCAAATAGGAATCAGGTAACCCAGTAGATTCATTGCCCATGATGATACAAAGATTCTTTCCCTGTCGGAATAAAGTTTTGAAATTAAACTCTTCTAGAGCCTCACCACCTTGTTCAACAAGAATTGGATACAACCCTTGTTCAATAAAGTAACTTGGATCCACATCTCCTGGTTTTACAACATCAACATAATGCTGAGCACCAACAGCAGGTCTCATGTCACAAGCCTTGGGGCCTATGATATGAACTCTGCGTAATCCTTCACATGCTGCTTGACGAATAATCATTGCAGCATTCATAGAATATTTGGAATTCAGGATAGCGATTTCAACCGGAAGACTTAGAGTCCTTGCGATTTTTTGTACTTTCTCTTTTGCCATATCTTGTAAACAAGACACAACATTATACTTCAATGGTTGTCCTCCTACTAATAAAGGTTCCATCTTTGCTGTTTTCCTCCTGAATCAAAAAAGTTCGTTTTAAGCAAAAAGTGTTCCGTATTTTGCTTCAGTTCATTCTCTCCCCGTGCATAACACATTAGACGTCGCCTCAACCCCTGCTCACTTCTTCCCGCCCTGCGGTTGTGGTCTAACGGGTAAGTCTTTCGCTCCTCTCCCGTTTGCCACGCTAACTGTAATTCCTATAAGAAAAGAATCCGTTTTCAGGAAAAGACCTAGTTTTCTGAGAAAGACCTAGTTTTTCACGAAATAGGTGTCCCATAGTGTCCCATATAGTGTGTCTTTATCCCGCAAAGAGTGTCTGTTAGGTGTGGTGTTGGGCGTATTTGGACCGTTTCTAGAGACCCCTTGGACGATTCCCTTCGTATATAGGTGTCTTTAGGTGTGGTGTTGGGCGTATTTGGACCGTTTGTGGACGACTAAAGGC
>Ga0187844_10000080_pt1 | contig 67043 bp, 68 predicted proteins | sample SpaLakP09_SKY_50_FD_134517 | JGI IMG/M metagenome (GOLD analysis project Ga0187844, IMG submission 134517) | Oligotrophic lake water microbial communities from Sparkling Lake, Wisconsin, USA - SP09_SKY_50 | ecosystem: Environmental > Aquatic > Freshwater > Lake | place: USA: Sparkling Lake...
CCGGCACCGGTGCCGGAGCCCGCCACCTGGGCCATGGCGCTGGCTGGCCTCGGTGCGCTGGCGTTCAGGCGCCGGCGTCAGGCATGAGGGCAGCACTGCCGCTGGCGGCGGTGGCCTTGCTGGGCGCCTGCGCCCAGTTGCCTCCGAGCAACGAGGCCGCGCCAACGGCCAGCGCCTGCCCCGCCAGCCTGGCGCCGATCGCCCGCTGCCTGACCGGGCGCGACAGCTTCGGCGCCCACTACTTGATTGCGATGCCGACCGACTGGAACGGCACGCTGGTGCTGCACGCCCACGGCGGGCCGGCGCTGGGCGAACCCAAGCCCGAGCGCTCGGTCGAGGACCTGCAGCGCTGGGCCATCATGGTCAAGGCCGGCTACGCCTGGGCCGGCTCCACCTTCCGTCAGGGCGGCGTGGCGGTGCGCGCCGCAGCCGAAGACACCGAGCGCCTGCGGCAGGTCTTCATCACGCATGTGGCCAGCCCGAAGCGCACCGTCCTGCACGGCCAGTCCTGGGGCGCCAGCGTGGCCGCCCAGGGCGCCGAGATGTTCTCCCAAGGGCCGCAGCGGCCCTATGACGCGGTGCTGCTCACCAGCGGCGTGCTGGCCGGTGGTACGCGTGCCTATAACTTCCGGCTCGACCTGCGCGTGGTCTATCAATACCTGTGCAACAACCATCCGCGCCCCGACGAACCGGCCTATCCGCTGTGGATGGGCCTGCCACCGGACTCCACCTTGACGCCGGCACAACTGGGCCAGCGCACGCGTGAGTGTCTGGGCCTGGGTCTGCCGGCCGCCCAGCGCAGCGCCGAGCAGCAGCGCAAGCTCGACACGGTGGTCAAGGTGATAGGCATACCTGCCTCCTCGGTGCAGGGCCATCTGAACTGGGCGACCTGGCACTTCCAGGATGTGGTGCAAAGGCGCACCAGCGGGCTCAACCCCTTCGGCAACGCGGGTGTGCGCTATGCCGGATCGGCCGACGACGCCGCGCTGAACGCCGGTGTGCTGCGCTACGCGGCCGACCCGCAGGCCGTAGCGCAGTTCGGCGCCGATACCGACCCCGGCGGCCGCATCCCGGTGCCGGTGCTGACCGTGCACGGCATCAAGGATGCGACCGCCTTCGTCGAGATGGACCACAGCTTCCGCCTGACCATGGAGCGCGCCGGCACGGCCGACCATCTGGTGCAGACCTTCACCGACGACAGCGAGCACAGCTACCTCAGCGATCCGGCCTATCCGACCTTGATGAGCGCACTGCTGCGCTGGGTGGAGCAGGGCGTCAAGCCGACGCCTCAGGGCATAGCGCGCGACTGCCGGGGCTTCGAGGCGAAGTTCGGGCAGGGCTGTCGGTTTGTGCCTGATTTCGCGCCAGCTTCGCTGGAGTCCAAGGTGCCGGCGCGATAAGAAATTGTCAGCCGGCCGCGATGGCCGCGTCCATTTCCTTGCAGGAGGGGGCGCAGACTGCCTGGGCGCGGCCCAGCAGCTTGCGGGTCTTCATCAGCGAGCGGGTGCGGTGCTTGCCGCAGAGATAGCAGGACATCGTGGCGGTGCCGAACGAGGCGGCGGCCTTGAACGGCGAGCCCGACACCTTGGACTTGTAACGCAGCCCGTCTTCCAACACGGTCGTTTTCGAATCAGCTCTGGCCATTGGTCAATCCTGGTTGGGGGCGGCGCATGACGCGCTCAATCGCCTCGCGGGCCCTCAATTCTGCCTGGAGCGAAAACTCCAGCGGCGAACGGCACAGGCCCGCGTGCGCGTAGGCGGTATTTTCGTACAACTCGGAGGTGGCCGGGTAAAGGTCGAGAAATGCCCCGAGTTCGGGGGCCCCGCGCAGGCTCTCCAATTCCAGCAACAGGTGCTGCACCACGGCACGATACTGCGCCGCGCCGACCGGCACGCGGCTGCGTTCCAGGCGCTCCAGCAACTGCGCCAGCGTGTGCGCAACCGTCAACTTGCCCTGGGTGGGCTGACCAGCGGTGGTGGATCGGGTGGTGTTCATGGTCGGCAACTGAGGCCTTGACGGGAGATTTCAAGGCGCCTCACCGAATTGGGGCAGTTGGGCGGCTGGTGCCGTGGGTTGGTTTGTGGTGTCTATTTCACCCAGGCCGGGAAGTAGCCCAACCGGCGCTGCACCGCGCTGTCGTGTGCCGGAATCACGACCAGGTCCGGCTCAAGCTGCATCAGCGCACGCACCTTTTCCAGAGTGGTCTGCGTCTGTTGCGCGTCACCATCTACCAGCTTGCCAGCCACCCAGAACTTAGGCTTGCCCTGCTGCAGTGCCGCCACCGTCCAGGCCACATCCCCAATGAAGAAATACACCGTTCCTGAATCCGCCGTGACAAAGAGGCCCACCGAACCCGGTGTGTGTCCGGGCATGGGAACCAGCACGACTTTGCCATCCTGATACAAGTCCAGGCTTTCTGTATAGCCCTTGAACGGGACTGGCTGGAACGCCAGGGTTTCCCACTGAATCGAGGCCGCACCTATCTGCGACTGCCATGTGCCGCCGGGGCCGGTACTCGGCTTGCGCAGCAGTGCCAACTCTGCCTCAGCAACGCCCACTCGCGCCTCTGGAAAGTCCAGCACCCCGCCGGCATGGTCCCAGTGGCTGTGGCTAAGGATGACTCGTTTCAGAGGGGGCATGCCCGCCTTGTCCAGTTGCGCGCGCGCACTGACCACCGGTTTGTCGTAGGTAAAGAATGGCCGCCACCAGATGGGCATGCCCTGCTGGTACTGACCGTCCATCTGCTTGCCCATGCCGGTGTCGAACAGCAGGTAGTCGTCGTGGTGCTTGATCAGGAAGGCAGAGAAATTGGAGTCGACCTGCTCGGTGATGCTGCCGCCAGGCACCAGCAGCGCCTGCGACACCGAAACCTGCGATGTTTTGATGATGGCAAAGCCCACCTCAGGCGCGGCGCTGGAGCCGGGGGCAAGTGTTTGGGCGTGCAGTGTGCCGGCCAAGAAGATCGTCAAAAAGAGCGTGAGGCGGAGAAACATTGGTGTGTCCTACAGAGCGAAGAAACCGAGCGTAAAGCTTGGTCTATGCTCCAATGTCAAGGACTTGCTGCAATGCCGTACCAGCCCACACCGCCATGAACATCAGCGAACTCGCCAAGGCTGTCGAGGTGTCAACCGACACCGTGCGCTACTACGAGAAACAAGGCCTCATCGACGCGCCGGAGCGTCAGGCCAATGGTTATCGCAGTTACACCGAGGCCCATGTCGGGCTGGTGCGCTTTGTGCGTGGTGCTCAAGCGCTGGGGTTCTCACTGGCCGAGATCCGCACCATCCTGCCCCAGGTGGCACAGGGAACGTTTGGCCGCACCGAGATCGAGCAGCAACTCAAAGCCAAGATGGTGCAGATCGACGCCCACATGGCGCAGCTCAAGACCCTCAAGAATGAGCTGACCTCTACCTTTAAGGCTTTGCGCTGCTCGCCTACCCAACCGGTGTCAACGGCAAACGCTACCTCGCCTGACAGCGGCAGCGGCGCTGGCACTGCGGTGGCACGACGCGCCTTTACCAAGCGCGGTTCAACTGCTAGCCGGAGAGTGGCCTGAGCACCCTGCTCAGCCTCGTAAATGGGGCTTTTGCCCGACCGGTCGGGCCCTCCGACCCTGAGCTGGCTACTGCCTGAATATGGCACCTGGCCGCCAAAGTGCGCCAGGCCGAGCAGTGTTTTCGGAATTGCCTCAGTAACCGGCCATGCGGTCCACCGCCAGCGGCTGATCCAGCCCGGCGCGCGCCCGGCGCAAGGCATCCAGGCATTGCTCGGCCACCAGCGCGCGGCTGGCCTCGCCGGCGATATGCGGTGTGGCCAGCACCTTGGGGTGCTGCCAGACCCAGTTGTCGGGCGGCGGCGGTTCGCGCTCGAACACGTCGAGCGCCGCCGCGGCCAGATGGCCCTCGTCCAGCAGCGCGCGCAGATCGGCCTCGACCAGATGGCCACCGCGGCCGACGTTGATCAGCATCGCGCCGGCCGGCAGCTGGCTCAGCGTGTGGCGGTTCAGCAGGCCCTGGGTGGCGGCCGTCAGCGGCAGGGTGCAGACCAGCAGATCGCTCTGCGCCAGCAGCCGCGGCAGCTCCGCATCGCCGGCAAAGCTCTGCAGGCCGGAAAAGGTCTTGCGGCTGCGCCCCCAGACTGCTACCGGATAGCCCAGCGGCAGGAAGGCCTGCGCCACCGCCTGCGCGACCTCGCCCTGGCCCAGGATGCCGACCCGGCACTGCGCGAACGGCCGTACCGGCCGGCGGCGCCATTCGGCGCGCGCCTGCTGCGCCTCGAACAAGGGCAGCTCGCGGGTGAAGCGCAGCGCGCAGGCCACCACGTACTGCGCCAGCATCTGGCCCTGCTGCGGATCGACGATGCGGGTCACCGGCAGGTCCGCAGGCAGATCGGGTGTGCCGAGCAGCTTCTCGACACCGGCACTGATTGCGCAGACCACGCGCAGCTTCGGATAACGGGCCAGCTGGCCGGGCTTGAGCCGCCAGGCCAGCAGCGCCTCGACCTGCTCGGGCGGCGGGGTGTCGGTTTCGTCCCAGACGGGAATATCGGGCGCTGCCGTGCGCAGGGCGGCGACGAAGGATGCGGAGGGCAGCGGGTCGCTGAGCACGAGGATGGCCATCTCAGTGGCTCCACCAAGTTGGTCTTGCTACACACGCAATATTGAAGCGGCAGGGACGAGGGCGCGCCGGCCGCTGCGGGCTGAAGCATCGTCCGGCCCTGAACGGGCCGGACTTCGGCTTCTTGATGCCCGCTGCGACCGGCACGCCCTCATCCCTGCGGGCACCGGTGTGCAGATTCGCCAAAACGCAAGACGCGCGCACGACTCGGGGTCGGCGGCCACCAGCGCATCCGCAGAGGGGGTGGGGGGCTGGCCGCAGCGGGCATAAAGAAGCTGGAGGCCGGGCCGAAGGGACCGGCCCAAGCTTCAGCCCGCGGTGGCCGGCCCGCCGCCCCCTCTGCCGCTCCATCGCAGCGAGAAGCAAAGCACCGACACCCGGTCGCGAGTCGGTCAATGTCATCTCAGTCCACCGAAACCTTCGCCTGGCGAATGACCTGACCCCACTTGGCCGTCTCGCTGGCGATGAAGACGCCGAACTCGGCCGGCGTGCCGCCCATCGGCACGGTGCCCATGGCTTCCAGCTTCTGCCGCACCTCGTCGCTGTGGACGATGGCGTTCACCTCGTCGGACACGCGCTTGATGATGGCCGCTGGCGTGCCAGCCGGCGCCAGCAGGCCGGCCCAGGTGCTGCCGGTGAAGCCCTTGACGCCCTGTTCGATGAAGGTCGGCACATCCGGCAGCGCCGGCAGGCGCTTGTCGCTGGCCACGCCGATCAGGCGCACCTTGCCGGTCTTGCCGGGGTTGATCAGGCCCGAGGCGGCGTCGAGAAAGAGCTGGATCTGCCCGCCCATCAAGTCGGTCAGGGCCGCCGCCGCGCCACGGTAGGGAATGTGGACCATATAGCTGCCGGTCAGCGCCTTCAGCAGCTCGGTGCTCAGGTGCGCGGCCGAGCCGTTGCCGCTGGAGCCGAAGCTGATCTTGCCCGGGTTCTTCTTCGCGTAGGCGATCAACTCGGCGGCCGTCTTGAACGGCGCGTCGTTGTTGACGGCCGCCACCAGCGGCGACAGGCCGATCAGCGACACCGCGGCAATGTCCTTGGCGGGGTCGTAGGGCAGCTTGGGGTACAGGCTGGTGTTGGCGGCATAGGCGGCAATGACCACGGCAAAGGTCGATCCATCGGGCGCCGACTTGGCCAGCGCATCGACGCCGATCACGCTGTTGGCGCCGGGCTTGTTGTCGATCAGCACCGTCTGGCCCAGGCGCTCCTGCAGCTTCTGCGCGATCAGCCGCGCCGTGATGTCGGTGAAGCCGCCGGGCGGGTAGGGCACGATGATCTTGATCGGCTTCGTCGGCCAGGCCTGGGCCTGGGCCGAGGGCAGGGCGGCCAGCGCGGCCAGCCCCAGGGCGAAGTCTCTGCGCTTCACGGTCATGCTTTTGTCTCCTTGGTGTACTGGTCTCGTAGCTCTCGCTTGAGCACCTTGCCGATGGCGCTGCGCGGCAGCTCGGCCAGGCTTTGCAGATCGCTCAGCCGCTGGGTCTTGCCGACGCGCTCGTTGAGCCAGCTGCGCAACTCGGCGTCAGGCGTGGCATCTCCCGCGGCATGGACGACAAAAGCCACCGGCGTCTCGCCCCATTCGACACTGGGCACGCCGACCACCGCCACATCGGCCACGGCCGGATGCTGGCGCAACTGGGCTTCCAAGTCGCTGGGGTAGATGTTGAAGCCGCCGGAAATGACCATGTCCTTCTTGCGATCGAACAGGGTCAGGAAGCCCTCGGCATCGAAGCGGCCGATGTCGCCGGTGCGGATGAAGCGGGTGCCGTCCGGGGCGAACCATTCGGCCTCGCGCGTCTTCTCGGGCTGGCCGTGATAGCCGGCCATCATGCCCGGCGAGTGGCCGACCACCTCGCCGGCCTCACCGGCTGGCACCTCGGCACCGCTGTCGTCGATCAGCCGCATGTCATGCCCCTCGCTGGGCCGACCGACCGTGTGCAGCTTGTCCGGATGCAGATGGGCCTCGAGGATACAGGTGCCTCCCCCCTCGGTCATACCGTAGAACTCGACCAGGCCACCGGGCCAGCGGGCCAGCACATCGCGTTTCAGCGCGGCCGAGAACGGCGCGCTGGTGCAGAACTTGACCTCGAAGGCACTGAGGTCGAAGCTGCCGAACTGGGGCAGGCCCATGATGCGCTGGTACTGCACCGGCACCAGCATCGTGTGGGTGACGCGGTGCGTTTGCGCCAGCGCCAGATAGCCCGCGGCGTCGAACTTGGGGCAAAGCACCACGGTGCCGCCGAAGGCGATGGTCGGGAAGAACACGACCAGGGTGGTGTTCGAATACAGCGGCGTGGCCAGCAGGGTGGTCTTGCCCGGCCCATAGCCATAGGCAGCGCCCCGCTGCACATGCATCCAGCGCATGCCATGCGGCTGCACGATGCCCTTGGGCGTGCCGGTCGTGCCCGAGGAATAGATGATGTTGAACGGCGCGTCGGGCGTCAGCGTCACCGGCTGCGGTCTGCTGCCCGGTGGGGCCAGCCAGTCATCGAAAGCCCGGCCCGGTGCGTCGGCATCGAGGGCGATGCAACGCGGCAGCGCAAGACCCGGCACCAGCCTGGCGGCCGTCGCATCGACAAACAGCCAGCGGGCCTGCGCGTCGGCCAACATCGCCGCGAAGTCGGCCTGCGTGACGGAGGGTGCCAGCGGCGCCACCACGATACCGGCGCGCAGCGCGCCGAGAAAGAGTGCGGCCTGCAGGGGCGTGGACAGGCCGCACAGTGCGATCGCCTCGCCGGGCGCCACGCCGTCGCGCTGCAGGGCGCAGGCGATGCGGTCCACCAGCGCATTCAGCTCGCCATAGCCGTAGCGCTGCCCGCCCTGGATCAGCGCGGCCTGCTCCGGCTGCGCCGCTGCATGGTCACGCAACAGCTCGGCGATGTTTCGAAACAGCGCTTCAGCCATGGGCCCGCTTCACTTCGCGGCCAGACCCAGGCGCTCGATCAGGGCCTTGTCCTTGGCATAGGTCTCGACGGCCCACTTGCGATAGTCGTCGCCACTGCGGTACCACATCGCCTGGTTCAGCTGATCCAGCAGCTCGATGTGCTTGGGGTCGTCCATGGCCTTCTTGTAGGCGTCATGCAGGGCCTTGACGACGGCCGGGTCCATGCCCTTCGGGCCGACCAGGCCATAGGGCGAGGTGGAGACCACGCCGTAGCCCAGCTCCTTGGCCGTGGGCACCTGCGGCCAGCGCTTGGTGCGCTCCTCGCCGAAGGTCACCAACAGGCGCATCTGGCCGCCATCAACAAATTTGTCCCAGCCGCTGGCGTCGCTTTGCGCCATCACATGGCCGCCTAGCAGCGCCTGCTGCAGGTCGGCATTGCCCTTGAACGGCACATGGTTCAGCTCGACCTTGGCGCCCTTTGAACTTGCAGACGCGGCCAGCTCTTCCATCAGAAGATGCGGGCTGCTGCCGGTGCCGGTGGAGCCGTAGTTGATCTGGCCCGGTTGCTTGCGTGCCGCGTCGATGTACTCATTGAAGGTCTTGTACGGCGAGTCGGCGCGCACGGTGAAGCCGAAGGTATAGCCCGACACGCCGATGATGAAGCTGAAGTCCTTTAGCGGATCCCACTGCGTCTTCTGCATATGCGGGATGCGCAGCATGCCCAGCGGGAACTGGGCGATGGTGTAGCCGTCGGGCTTGGCCGTCAGCGCCATCGTGCCGGGGCCGAGCGTGCCGCCGCCGCCGGGCTTGTTCTCGATCACGATCTGCTGGCCGAGGTGCTTGCTGGCGATCTCGGACAAGGCGCGCAGATGGCGATCGGTCGAGCCGCCCGCCGGCCAGGGCACGATCAGGGTCACCGGCTTGACGGCAGGGTAGCTCTGCGCCTGCAGGGCGCCCCAGGGCGCCAGTGCGGATGCGGCCGCCAGCAGCAACAGGCCGCGGCGCAGGGTGGGGAGGGCGGTTTTCATCATGGGTTTGTCTCCGTGGGAATGTTGTTGTTTCATGTCATGTCAAGGTTTGGCAGCGGCCTGCTGCTGCAGCTCGCGCCACATCACCTTGCCGCTGCCCGACTTGGGAAGGGCGGCAACGAACTCGACGATGCGCGGGCATTTGTAGTGCGCCATCTGGTTGCGCGACCAGTCGATGATGTCCTGCTCGCTGACCGTGCCGGCCAGGCCGGCCTTCAGCACGACCAGCGCCTTGACGGTCTCGCCGCGTCGCTCGTCGGGCACGCCGATCACGCAGGCTTCCTGGATGGCCGGATGGTGGTACATCAGCGCTTCGACCTCGGCCGGCCAGACCTTGAAGCCCGAGGCATTGATCATTCGCTTGAGCCGGTCGGTCATGAAAAAGTAGCCGTCCTCGTCGATGCGCCCCAGGTCGCCGCTGCGCAGAAAGCGCTTGCCGTCGAGCTCGACAAAGGCCGCCGCCGTGGCCTCGGGCTGGCGCCAGTAGCCCTGCATCAGCTGCGGCCCGTTGATGATGATCTCGCCCGTTTCGCCCTGGGGCACGGGCCGCAGGGTGACCGAATCAACGACACGGGCATCGACATCGAACACCGGCACGCCCAGGCACTGCGGCTTCGGGCGATGCGGCGGGTTGATGTGGGTGGCGGCCATGGTCTCGGACATGCCGTAGCCCTCCACATAGTCGAGCCCGGTCAGGCTTTTCAGCTTGGCGCAGATCGCCGCCGGCATCGCCGCCCCGCCGCCGCGTATGCCGGCCAGGCTGGACAGGTCATAGTCCGCCAGCCGCGGGTTGGACAGAAAGTCGATCATCATCGTCGAGATGGTCTGCCAGACCGTGACCTTGTAGCGCTGCATGCAAAGCGCTGCGGCGTCGCGGTCCCAGCGCGGCAGGATGACGATGGTGGCGCCGATGTACAGCGGCCCGTTGAGACTGCCCGACAGGCCGGTGACATGGAAGAACGGCAGCACCGAGAGATAGACGGCGTCCTGCGTGCGACCGAACCAGTTGATGCCGCCAACCGCCGTGCTCATCACGCTGTGATGCGTGTGCATGCAGCCCTTGGGCTGGCCGGTCGTGCCCGAGGTGTAGGGCATCACGCAGAGGTCGTCGGCGCCGGCAGTCAACGGGCCGGGCTCGCGGCCGGCTACCAGCATGTCGGCCCAGGTCGTCAGGCCCGGACCGGACCGGGTGGAGCAGGGCGCGCTGACGAACTCGGGCACGGCGAATGAGGCCGGCTGGCGCAGGTAGTCGCTGTAGGTAGCGACAATCAGTTGCGTGAGCCCCGCCTGCCCCAGCTGAGGCTGCAGCTGCGGCAGCAGGTCTTGCGCCACGAAGGCGGTGCTGGCGCCGCTGTCGGCCAGGTAGTGGCGCAGCTCCTCGCCCTGGTTCATCGGGTTGACCGGCACCACCACCGCATTGGCACGCAGGATGGCATAGAAGGCCAGCACCCATTGCGGGCTGTTCTGCATGTACAGCAGCACGCGGTCGCCAGGCTTGACTCCGCAGTCCTGCTGCAGATAACCGGCGATGTGCTCGGCCTCGCGCTTGAACTCCGCAAAGCTCAGCGTGGTGTCATAGAACACGATGAAGGGCTTGCCCGGGTAGCGCGCCGCGGCCACCTCGACATTGAAGAACAGATTTGTCTGCGGCACGCTCAGATGCCGCGGCAGACCTGGGGGCCAATGCTTCAGATGGGCTTGCATCGTGGGCTTCTCGAGACCAATCTTGATATTCCGCTGAGTGGAACGCTGCGGTCAGTTTAGGGATGCCGGCAGAGTCTGTAAATCGGTCCGAGGGTAAAAGCGGATGCGAGTTTTCCTGTGGCGGTCGCCTTGGAGACAGCTTTCGCCGTAATATTCCGCTGAGCAGAAAAAATGGAGCGACTCGATGGGCAGAAAGCGCAGAACCGGCGTGGCGCCGGCCACCCTGGCTGATCCGGCCGAGGACCGGCGCTTTGTGACCGCGCTGGCGCGTGGGCTGGAACTGCTGCGCTGCTTCAAGCCACAAGATCGCTGGCTGGCCCACCAGGAACTCGCGCGCCGCACGGGCCTGCCGCAGGCCACCGTCTCGCGGCTGAGCTTTACCTTGACCAGCCTGGGCTATCTGCGCCACCGGCCCGACAGCGGCGAATACGCGCTGAGCCCGGCCGTGCTGTCGCTGGGCTTCAGCGTGTTGACCAACTTCGAGGTCGGCCGCCTCGCCAGGCCCTTCATGGAGACCCTTGCCGAGCACACGCAGGCAGCCGTCTCGATGGGCGTGCGGCACGACACGTCCATGGTCTACGTCGCCCATTGCCGTAGCACCGCACGCCTGATCCTGGGCCTCGATGTCGGCACGCGCCTGCCACTGGCCGAGACCGCGATGGGCCGTGCCATGTGGTGCTGCATGGCCCCCGGCATGCGCTTGCTGGTGGCGCAACGCCTGGCAACGCTTGACCCGGCGCACTGGCCGCAGCGGCAGGCCGGTTTGCTGCAAGCAGAGCAAGACTATCTGCAACGCGGCTACGCCAGCTCAGAGTCCGAATGGGAGAGCGAGATCGCCGCCATCGGTGTGGGTGTCGATCTGGGCGACGGCCGCGAACCGCTGGCCTTGACCGTTGGCGGCGCAGCGGCGCGGCTGACCGGAGCGCTGCTGCACGAGAACTTCGCCCCGGCGCTGATTCAATGCGGGCGGGACATCACCGCGGCGATCCAGGCGGGTGACTGGAGTGATTGAGGGCTGTTGCGCCAAGGCTCGCGCGGCGCACCGGTACGATGCGTGGCAAACCGCTGCCGCAGGCCATCCATGAAATCCAACGAAGACAAATCGAACCTGCCCCTGGAGAAGCGGACCTTGCTGCTGCTGGTGCTGGTGGTGTCGCTGGCCTTCGGCTGGATATTGCTGCCGTTTTTCGGCGCCATCATGTGGGGCGCCATCATCGCGCTGCTGTTCGCGCCGCTGTACCGCTGGCTCGTGCCGCGCCTCAAGCAACGCCGCACGACCGCCGCGCTGCTCACCCTGCTGGCAGTGCTGTTGGTGGTGGTGCTGCCGTTTGCCTTGGTCACTGCCTCGCTGGCGCGCGAAGCGGCGCTGGTCTATCAGCACATTCAGACCGGTGAGTGGAACCCGGCCGAGTATCTGCGCCATGTGTTCGACGCATTGCCTCCCTGGGCGGCCGGCGTGCTCAATGACTTCGGCTTCAGCGACTTCGACGCGCTGCAGCGCCGCCTGGTCACGGCCTTGGGGGAGGGCAGCCAGTTCATTGCCACCCAGGCCTTCAGCATAGGCCTGAACACCTTCGACTTCGGCGCCAACCTGGTGATCACGCTCTACCTGGCCTTCTTCCTGATACGCGACGGCCGCGGCGTGGCCATTGCCGTGCGTGACGCGGTCCCGCTGGCGGCCGAACACAAAAAGGAACTGGCCGGCAAGTTCATCACCGTCGTGCGCGCCACCGTCAAGGGCAATCTCCTGGTGGCCGCCATCCAGGGCCTGCTTGGCGGCCTGGCGTTCTGGTACCTGGGCGTCGGCGCGGCCTTGCTATGGGGCGTGCTGATGGCCTTTCTGTCGCTGCTGCCGGCGGTCGGCGCCGCGCTGGTCTGGGTGCCCGTGGCGGCCTTCTTTGTCATGACCGGCGCCATCGGCAAGGGTCTGGGCCTGGTGGCCTACGGCGTGCTGGTCATCGGCCTGGTGGATAACCTGCTCCGACCCGTACTCGTTGGCAAGGACACCCAGATGCCCGACTACCTGGTGATGATCACCACGCTGGGCGGCATGGCCGTGTTCGGCATCAACGGCTTCGTCATCGGCCCGGCCATCGCGGCGATGTTCATTGCCGTATGGCATATCTACGCGGTGGTAAGGGCCTCGGACGAGGTCTAGAGGCTGTGCCCAGGGCATGATAATTTGGGTGACAATGATTGTTATGTCAACTTGTAAAGGCGTTTGAGGGCATGCTCAGCCGGCTCAGGGCGCGTCCGGGTGGCGCTGCGCAAGCCAGAAGATGACACCGTCTCGCTTGACGCCTCGCACCCACCGGCGGCGAACCCGCAGCGCGTTCAAAGCGGAGCCTCACTGCGCTCGATGCGCGCGGGCCTGCGCATCAACGCGAAAGCTGCCGGGATCACGAACAAGGACAATAGCGGCGCGGTGATCATGCCCCCGAGCATCGGTGCCGCAATGCGGCTCATCACCTCGGAACCGGTGCCGCTGCCCCAGACGACGGGCACGAGACCGGCGAGTATCACGGCCACGGTCATCGCCTTGGGTCGGACGCGCAGCACCGCGCCCTCACGGATCGCATCGTGCAGGTCCGCTGCGGTCAATGACTGGTCCGCCCGCAGCCGGTCCTCCAGCGCATGCCGCAGATAAATCAGCATCACGACCCCGAACTCGGCCGCGACACCCGCCAAGGCGATGAAGCCCACGCCAGTGGCAATCGACAGATTGAAGCCCATCAGGTGCAGGAACCAGATGCCACCGATCAGCGCAAACGGCATCGTTGCCATGATCAACGCAGCCTCGTCCATGCGCCTGAAAGTCAGGTACAGCAGCACCAGGATGATCAGCAGCGTCGCCGGCACGACGACCTTGAGTTTGGCGTTGGCGCGTGCTAGGTATTCGAATTGCCCCGAGTAGGCCAGGCTGACGCCGGGATCCAGCTTGATCTGCTTGGTGACAGCGGCCCGCAGATCGTTGGCCACCGAAGCCAGGTCTCGCCCGCGCACATCGACATAGACCCAACCCGACGGACGTGCGTTCTCGCTCTTGAGCATCGGCGGGCCGTCGTTGATGCTGATCCTGGCCAAAGTACCCAAAGTGATCTGTTGCCCCATCGAGGTCAGCATGGGCAAAGCGTTGAGCTTCTCAGGCGAATCGCGCCACTCCCTCGGGTAGCGCAGATTGATCGGGAACCGCGCCAGGCCTTCGACCGTCTCACCGACGTTTTCGCCGCCGATCGCACCGGCCACGATCGCCTGCACCTCCGCGACGCTTAGTCCGTAGCGACCCGCCGCGACGCGGTCGATGTCGATGTCGATGTAGCGGCCACCGGTCAGGCGCTCCGCCAGCGCCGAACTCACGCCAGGCACCGCCTTGGCGATCTGCTCGACTTCGCCTGCGATCCGATCAATGACCTTCAAGTCGCTGCCGGTGACCTTCACGCCGATGGGGCTCTTGATGCCGGTGGCCAGCATGTCGATGCGGTTACGGATCGGCGGGATCCAGATGTTCGACAGCCCCGGAATCTTGACGGCCGCGTCGAGCTCCTCGATCAGCTTCTCGGGCGTCATGCCGGCCCGCCATTGCTCGCGGGGCTTGAGCTTCACCGTGGTCTCGAACATTTCCAGCGGCGCCGGATCGGTGGCCGTTTCGGCGCGCCCGGCCTTGCCGAACACGCGCTCCACTTCGGGCACCGTCTTGATCATGCGATTGCTGATCTGCAGCAACTCGGCGGCGCGCTGGGCCGACAGTCCCGGCAAGGCCGAGGGCATATAGAGCAGATCGCCCTCATCGATGCTGGGCAGAAACTCGCCGCCCAGCCGAGACAGCGGCCAGGCCGTGGTGGCAAGTGCCGCAACAGCGATCAGCAACGTCGCCTTCGGCCAGCGCAGTACCCACTCCAAGGCCGGCCGGTAGGCGGCGATCAGGCCGCGCGTGATCGGGTTCTTCTGCTCATCGGGAATGCGGCCACGTATCCAGTAGCCCATCAGCACGGGGATCAACGTGACGGACAGCCCGGCCGCCGCTGCCATCGCATAGGTCTTGGTGAAGGCCAGCGGGCCGAACAACCTGCCCTCCTGCGCCTCCAAGGTGAACACCGGGATGAAGGACAAGGTGATGATCAACAGCGAGAAGAACAGCGCCGGGCCGACCTCCTCCGCCGCCTCGGTGATGACCTGCCAGCGCTCTGCCCCCACCAATTCGCGCCCGGGGTTCGCGTGCTGCCATGCTTCCAGCTTCTTGTGTGCGTTCTCGATCATCACAACAGCCGCATCAACCATTGCGCCGATCGCAATGGCGATGCCGCCCAGCGACATCATGTTGGCGTTGATGCCCTGGTAACGCATCACCACAAAGGCCGCCAGCACGCCCAGCGGCAGCGAGATGATGGCCACCAGCGCCGAGCGCAAATGCCAGAGGAACACGACGCAGACCAGCGCCACGACGATGAACTCTTCGGCCAACTTACTTGTCAGGTTGGCAATGGCGCGTTCGATCAGGGCGCTCCGGTCGTAGGTGGTGATGATCTCGACCCCCTTGGGCAGACTGGCCTGCAACTCGGTGAGCTTGCGCTTGACCGCGCCAATGGTCTCCTGCGCATTCTTGCCCGAGCGCAGTATCACCACCCCACCGGCGACCTCCCCTTCGCCGTCGAGCTCGGCAATGCCGCGGCGCATCTCGGGGCCGATCTGCAGGCTGGCCACATCGGCCAGTCGGATCGGCACGCCACCGCGCGCAGCCAGCGGGATCGCACGGAAGTCGTCGAGCGACTTCAGATAGCCGCTGGCGCGAACCATGTATTCCGCCCCGCCCAACTCCAGCACCGAGCCGCCGGCTTCCTGGTTGTTGGCCATCAGCGCGTCCTTGACCTGCGCCTGGGTGACGCCGTAGGCGGCCAGCTTGGTCGGATCCAGCACCACCTGGTACTGCTTGACCATGCCGCCGACCGAGGCCACCTCGGCGACGTTTGGCAGGCTCTTCAACTCGAACTTGAGGAACCAGTCCTGCAGCGCGCGCAGCTGCGCCAGGTCATGTTTGCCCGTGCGATCCACCAGCGCGTACTGGAAGATCCAGCCCACCCCCGTCGCGTCGGGCCCGAGCGAGGCCTTGGCCGTGGCCGGCAGCCTCCCCTGCACCTGGTTCAGGTACTCCAGCACTCGCGAGCGCGCCCAGTACAGGTCGGTGCCGTCCTCGAACAGGACGTAGACGAAGGAATCGCCAAAGAAGGAGAACGCCCGCACCGTCTTGGCTCCCGGTACCGACAGCATCGTGGTCGCCAGCGGATAGGTGACCTGGTTCTCGACGATCTGCGGCGCCTGGCCCGGATAGCTGGTACGGATGATGACCTGCACATCAGACAAATCGGGCAAGGCATCGATAGGCGTGCTGCGCACGGCCCAGATGCCCCAGCCAGTCATCATCAAGGTCGCCAGCAGCACGAGGAAGCGGTTGGCCACCGACCAGCGTATCAACCCGGCGATCATGGCTTGCCTCCCACCGGGCCGGCTGGCTTGATGGCGGTGATGACGTAGTCATCACCCTGTTGAATGAAGCTGAAATGCACCCTCTGCCTGGGCTGCAATCCGGTCTTCAGTTTCGTATCCAGCACCTTGAAGTCCATCGTCATGGCTGGCCATTGCAGCGTGGGCACGGCCGCGTGCTGCAAGGTCAGCGCATCGTCAGAAAGCGCTGTGATCGTTCCGGTCGTGCTGTGCACCATCTCCCGCACGGAGGCGGCCGGCGACGATACCGACGCCGATGCGGCACCCGCCGTGCCCACCGCCACCGGGGTCAAGCCTTGCAAGCTCGCTTCCGAGTCGATCAGGAACTGGGCTGAGGCCACCACCTGTTGCCCGGCGTCGAGGCCACGCCGCACGATCATCCTGTCACCCAGTTCCTGACCCATCTCGACGTCCACCGGCCGATATCGGCCCGGCGCATCGACCACGTAGGCAATCGTGCGTTTGCCGGTGCGGATGATGGCCTCGGTCGGGACAACAAGGGCTTCGCTGCGCGGCCCGATCAAGCTCACCTGCGCGAACATGCCGGCCTTCAGGCGCTGCTGAGGGTTGGGCAAATCGATGCGCACGCGCAGGGTGCGGGTCTCACGGCTCGACTCGGGCAGCACGGCGGCCACCCTGCCCCGGAAGACCTCGCCCGGGAACGCGCCCAGGCGGGCCTCGGCGGCTTGGCCCGACTGCACGGCACCGGCTTGGGCTTCCGGCACCGCGGCCTCAAGCCAGATGCTGCCAAGGCCATTGATGCGGGCCAAGCTCATGCCCGCGGTCACCGTCATGCCCTGGCGCACCATCAACTCGACCAGCAAACCCGAGTTCGGCGCGCGGACCGTGACATTGCCTTGCGTCTGCCCCGAGCGCTCGACCTGGCTGATCAGCGATTCCGGCATGCCCAGCAGGACCAGGCGATGGCGGGCCGCCTGCGTCAGCGCAGCTTCGTTCAGCGCCTTCACCGCCAGGAACTCACGCTGTGCCGCCACCCACTCGGGTAATAGAAGATCCGCCAAGGGTGCGCCGGCCTGCAGCACGTCGCCCGCGGCGCGGGCATACACGCGCTCCACAAAGCCCGCCGAACGCGCCTGCACGATGCTGACGTCACGATCATTGAGCTGCAGGGATCCGACCGCATCAATGCTTGCGCCGACCATGGCACGCTCGACGGTCGCCACGCGCAGGCCCAGCGACTGCAGCGCTTGGGGCGAAACGCTGACCCCCGGGGCCGCGGTCTTGTCCTCGCCAGCGTACTTGGGCACCAGCTGCATGTCCATGAACGGCGATTTGCCGGGCTTGTCGAACTTCTGCGTCGGCACCATCGGGTCGTACCAATAGAGCGGCTTGCGTTCGTCCTGGCCGGCCGACACGGTCGACGGCGCGGCGCTCCTTCCCGCGTGCCACTGCGACAGGCCCCAGCCCGCAGCGATGCCTGCCACCAGCAGACTGAGTACAACAGCGGTCTTCTTACCTATTGTGTTCATGGCGCTCACTCCGCAACCAGGTTGTGCAGCCGGGCACGCAGATCGGCGCGCTGGGCTTCGAGTTCGATGGCTCTCAGACGCGTCTCAAGCAGTTCTCGACGTACGGACAACACGGCAGCCAGCTCGGCCTTGCCCGATTGATAGCCGGCCATAGCCAGGTCTACACGCTCGTGGGCCAGACGCAGCCCGGCGCCCTGCAGGCGATCGAGTTGACGGTCGAGTGCGCCGAGTTCGGCCAGTTGCTCCTCCACCTCCTGAGCGCGGCGCTGCAGGAGGTCCTCCCGCTCGGCTTCGATGCGCTCGGTTTCACGCTGCTTGGCATTGATCGCAGGCAGCTGTCGTCGGTCTTTCTGCCAGGGCAGATCGAAGCTCACTTGGAACGACACCATGTCGCCCCATTGCCGGCCTCGCCGGCTGTAGGCCACTTCCCAGGACCAGTCACCACGGCTCTCTGCTTGCGCCTCCCTCAGCTCCGCCTGCGCCATGCCCAGCATCGCCGGGTAGACCGCGACATCCGCCAGCCGGTTCAGCTGAGCCCGGACCTGGTCAGGCTCCAGCGCCGCGGTGGCTCCCTCGCCCATCAAGGCCTCGTCAGCCCGCGGGCCGACGAGGCGGCGCAGCGCGGCGCGGGCCTTGAGCGCTTCTCTGGACAGGTCGTCGCGGCGGTCGGCCAAGGCCAGGGCTTCCTGACGCGCCATCAACAGCTCCGCCGCCTGGGCCGTGCCGGCGGCCATGCGGCCCGGTAGCGTGTCCTGCAGGCGCTGGTTCTCAAGCACGATCTCCTCTAGTGCAGCCAACCTCCGCAGCGCGAACTGGGTCGATAACCAGGATCGGTTCAGCGCCTGGCGCAATTGCAAGCTTCCAAGCGCCAGCAACGCTCGATCGCGCTCAGCACGCGCTTGAGCGCCTTGCGAGCGAGCCTCTCGCTTGGCACGGTTGGGCACCTCCTGCATCAGGCCGATGCGCTGCATCGTCATGAAGTCGCGGGTCAGGCTGAAGCGATCAGCGCCGCTGATGGCCAAGTTTTCCACCCCGACCGAGAGTCGCGGGTCGGGCAAGGCGCTGGCAGCCCCTTGAGCCGAGACGGCGCCCGCCAGCGCGGCCTGCTGTGCCCGCAAGGCCGGGCTCGAGTGCTCGGCCAGCGCCAGGGCTTCGGCGTACGTCAATGCCAACGAAGGTGTGGCCAAGCTGCAGCCGAGCAGCAGCGCAATTAGATGGGAATTCATGAAAATCCTCGGAATGAGCGATGAACGAGAGCCGGTGCGCCAATTCCGTGGAATCGGTGCGAGGCGATACGGTCAGGTCAGTTCCGCAGGACCAGCAGGGACAGGTAAAGAGGCGGTGCGCTGGGTGGGCGGACCAGCGCCGTCGGTTGACCTGGGGCGGCCTCGAACAGCGGGCTGGCCAGCGTGGGCCTGACGATGCCCAGCAGCAGTGTCGTCGCGGCGGGATTGGGCTGCAGGTCGGGCCCAGCAACCGAGGCCGTCGACTGCGAGTTCTTGTCGCAGTGGGCCTTGCACAGCTGCGGCTGCGCTTCATCCATCTGGGCTGTGCCCATCGTGTCGCAGTCCTGCATGGCAGACATTGCTGCCCGTGTCGGATCCGGTCGGCCAAGCTGCGGGCAGGCGTAGGCGGCAACAGCGAACTGCGTGAACAGCATCGCCATCAACAGTCCGCTGCAAACCCAGCGGCGAAGACGCCTTGTGAAACCCATGCGGCCGAGCATACCTGGATGAAGAGCAAATGGTTTGAGGCAGGACAAGACGCGCGGCAAGCACTATGGTCAAGAGGTCCTGCGCAGACGCAGCGCGTTGGTGATGACCGAGGCCGAGCTCAGGCTCATGGCCAGCGCGGCAATCATCGGGGACAGCAGCCAACCCGTGAACGGATACAGGACGCCAGCCGCGAGCGGCACGCCGAGTGCGTTGTAGACGAAGGCGAATCCGAGGTTCTGCTTCATGTTCGCGATGGTGGCCTCGGACAGGGCGCGTGCCTGCGCAATGCCACGCAGGTCGCCCTTGACCAGGGTCACCTGGGCGCTGTTCATGGCCACGTCGGTACCGGTGCCCATCGCTACGCCCACGTCGGCCTTGGCCAGCGCGGGCGCATCGTTGATGCCGTCACCGGCCATGGCCACGACTTTCCCCTGTTTCTGCAGGCGCTCGACCAGGGCCAGTTTGTCAGCGGGCTTGACTTCACCGTAGACCTCGTCAATGCCCAGCTTGGCGGCCACCGCCTTGGCCGTGGTCAGCCCGTCACCGGTGGCCATCACGATGTGCAGTCCGGCATCGCGCAAGGTCTTCAGCGCCTCAGGTGTGATGGCCTTGATCGGGTCGGAGACGGCCAGCAGCCCTGCGGGCGCGCCGTCCACGGCCAGATACATGACGCTGGCCCCCTCGGCGCGCAGGGCTTCCGCCTGGGCTTGCAAGCTTGTCACCACCACATCGAGCTGCTCCATCAGGGCGGTGTTGCCCAGCGCCAAAGCGCGCCCTGCCACCCTGCCGCGCACGCCGATGCCGGTGCTGGACTCGAACTCCTCGGCCTTGTCGAGTGCCAGGCCTTGCTCGCGAGCCGCTCGCACAATGGCATCGGCCAGCGGGTGCTCGCTGCCCTGATCGAGGCTTGCAGCCAGGCGCAGCACTTCGCCAGCAGTAAAGCCCTCGGCAGGCAGGGCCCGGTCGAAGGCCGGCTTGCCCTCGGTCAGCGTGCCGGTCTTGTCGACGATCAAGGTATCGACCTTGCGGAAATTCTCGATCGCCGCCGCATCGCGGAACAGCACGCCGGTGGTCGCTGCCTTGCCGGTCGCCACCATGATGGACATCGGCGTGGCCAGGCCCAGCGCACAGGGGCAGGCGATGATGAGCACCGCCACCGCATTGATCAGGCCGAAGACCCAGCTCGGCTCGGGGCCGAACAGGCCCCAGGCCAGCAACGTGGTAAGGGCCACGCCGACGACCGCCAACACAAACCATCCTGCCACCTGGTCTGCCATGCGCTGCATCGGCGCCTTGGAACGCTGCGCCTGCAAGACCATCTGCACGATGCTGGCCAGCAAGGTCTGCGAACCGACCCGCTCGGAGCGCATCACCAGCGCGCCGTTCGTGTTCATGGTCGCGCCGATCAGCTTGTCGCCCACCCGCTTGGTCACCGGCATGGGCTCACCCGTCAGCATTGACTCATCGACCGCGCTGCCGCCCTCGACGACGACGCCGTCGACGGGCACCTTCTCGCCGGGACGCACACGCAGCGTGTCACCGATGTGCACATGAGTCAGCGGCACATCCTCCTCGCTGCCGTCGGCCTTGATGCGGCGAGCCGTCTTCGGCGCCAGCCCCAGCAAGGACTTGATTGCTGCAGAGGTTTGCGAGCGGGCCTTCAGCTCCAGAATCTGCCCCAGCAGGGTCAGCGAGATGATCACCGCCGCGGCCTCGAAATACACCGCCACCCTGCCCATCGCCACGAACGAAGTCGGGAAGATGCCCGGAGCCACGGTGGCGACGACGCTATAGATGAAGGCTGCGGCCGTGCCCAGCCCGATCAAGGTCCACATGTTCGGGCTGCGGTTCCGGACCGACTGTGCACCTCGCACGAAGAACGGCCAGCCCGCCCACAGCACGATGGGCAGGCTCAAGCCCAGCTCGATCCAGCTCTGGGTGGCCATGTCGAACCACTGCAGGCGGTGACCGGCCATCGCCAGCACAGTGACGATCACGGTCAGCGGCAGGGTCCAGACAAAGCGCCGTCGGAAGTCCAGCAACTCGGGGTTCTCGCCCTCATCCAGCGTGGGCATCTCCGGCTCCAGCGCCATGCCGCATTTGGGGCAGGCGCCGGGGTGGTGCTGCCGCACCTCGGGGTGCATCGGGCAGGTGTAGATGGCCGCGCCACGTGTTGGCTCGACCACTGGTGCAGGAGCCGCCGCGGCTGTAGCCACCAGGGCATACTGGCCAGGGTTGGCCGTGAACTTGGCCTTGCAGCCGGCGCTTCAGAAGTACACGGGCTTGCCTTCGTGCAGCATCTGGTGCTGCGATTGGGCGGTGACTGTCATGCCGCAGACCGGGTCCTTCAACCCTGCCGGCGGCTCCTCTGAAACGGCACCCGGACTGCCATGCGCCGCGCTATGGTGATGCGGCGAATGGCTCATGGGGGTGGTGGAATCGAGAGTTGATTTCACTTGTGCTTGGTCATCCACCGATCAAATTCGGCGATCTCCTTCTTCTGCGCCGCGATGATGCGCCTGGCCATCGCCTTCATCTCGGGCGATTTTCCGTGCTTGAGTTGCATCTGCGCCATGTCCAGCGCTTGCTGGTGATGCATCTTCATCATCATTGCGAAATCCATATCGGTGTCACCCGACATCGGCGTCTTCTGCATGCCGTCCATGCCCTTCATCATCGCCTGCTTCATGTCCGCGGAACCCATCGCGCCCTGCTGCATTTGGCCTTTTGGCATGCTGGCTGAATGAGAAGACATTGCAGGCGGAGTCTGCGCCTGTGCCACGGTCGCGACCAGACACAGCGAAGCGATCTGGACAAGGCGCATCGCACAAGAAGATCGGGTGGTCGGTTCATTCATGGAGCTCTCCTTCAAAGGTGACAAGTGGCTGACGGTCTCGAATCAAGACGCCATGCGGCTGCAAGCTGACTGGGTTGATCTGCCAACTCTGATCATCGTCAGCCCGCAGCGCGCGTCTGTGCGACAGCGCACAAAACTTCGGTGCGGCCGTCAAGATCGCCGGGACGCTCGCCGCCCTGCCCGGTCGCACATGGTCTTACTTGGCAAGCTGTATCTCGGTCACGACGATGGCGCCGGTGCTGTTCTCGACCTTGAACTTAACCTTGTCGCCAGCTTTCACCATGTCCAGCATGGCCAGGTCCTTGACCTGGAACAGCATCGTCATGCCGGGCATGTCAAGACTCTTGATTTCTCCATGCTTGATGGTGAGTTTCTTGGTGGCTTTGTCGACCTTCTTGATCTCACCCTCGGCCATGTCGGCCGACTTGGATACGACGCCTGCGTTGGCGCCGGCCGTGCCTTGAGCAGTCGTCTGCGCCATCGCGCCACCGGCCAGGATGGCGGCAAGACTGGTCAGGATGGTAATTTTCTTGAGTTGTTTCATCGAGTTTCCTTCATGGGTAAGTTTGATAAACGCGTGCGCTGCCGTCCTTGGCCAGCAACAGCACTTCATAGGGATCCTTGCGCCCACCGTAAGCCGGGCCGTCCATACCGGGCGAGCCCACCGGCATCGCCGGCACGGCCAGGCCGACTGCGGACGGACGCTCCTTGAGCAGGCGCAGGATTTCACGCGCCGGGACGTGACCCTCGATCGCATAGCCACCTACCAGGCCCGTGTGGCAAGAGCCATGCCTGACGTCCACGCCAAGGCGTGCCCGGGCCTCGGTATTGCCGCTGTCATTCACCTGGGTCCTGAATCCGTTGGCCTCCAGGTGATGAATCCAGTCCTTGCAACAGCCACAACTGGGACCTTTCCAGATCTGGACCAGTGGACCCGACAGTGCAGATGCATCGGGTCGCGCCCATCCATCTGCCATCGCCGCGAATGCCGCGGCGCCCACCAGCAGCCGGCGACGACTCAGGCGAGGGAGCCGATCAGTGTTTGTGTTCGGCATGGCTGTCACTCTTTGCCGTCTTCGTCGTGGCGGCGCTGACCTTGACTTTCCCCACCATGCCCGCCTGGTAGTGGCCTGCAACCAGGCAGGCAAAATCGAAATCGCCCGCGCGGTTGAAGGTCCAGACGATCTGGCCGGTTTTGCCCGCCGGGACATGGGCCATGTACGGCTCCTCATGCTCCATGTTCGGGAACTTCAGCATCAGCGCGGCGTGCTCGTCGAGCTCCTTCTTGGTCCCGAGTACGAACTCATGCAGCATCTTGCCCTCGTTCTTGATCACGAACTTGACCGTCTCGCCTTGTTTGACCTCGAACTTGTCGGGGCTGAAACGCATCGTGTCCAGCATCTTGATTTCGATCGTGCGCCTGGCGGTTTTGGCTTCCGCGGCGATGCCCCAGGGTTTTTGCTCCAGCTTGATTGGGCCGGCCTTCTTGTGCCCCTCGTCGCCATGGGCAAAGGAGGCGCCGCTGGCGATCAGGAGGCAGGTCGCCAGGGTTGCAGTACGAAAGTTCATTTCAGATTCACTCCAGGGGTCAGTGGTGATGAGGCGTTGTGGGCGTTGAGGGAGCATGGACAGACACCGTGGCTACGTATCCACGCAGCGCGCTGTAACGCAGCACTTGGTCGTGGCTCAGCAGCGCCGTTTGAGTCAGATGGGTGTCCAGGTGCTCGGCCCGAATCCGGGCTAGCAGAGCGCCAATCCTTTGAGTGGCCTGGCTGACAGCTTCAGCATCCGCGTGCTTGTGCGCAAACAAGCTGTCCAGCGCACGCTCGGCCTCGACCGCTTCCGCTCCGATCATCTCAGCACGAGACCGATGTGCAGCCATCAGCTGCCGGGTCGCCGCGAGTTGGACATCGTCAAGGTTCAGCGGCTCGGCCAACTCCAGCACATGTGCGGGGCCAGGGTAGCCGTTGAGCTCCGCGGCCTTTGCGAAACCTGCTCCCTTGCCGGCAAGAAGTGCCGCGACCTCTGATTCCGACAGCGACTTGATCGCGCGCGCCTGCTGGCCCGCATAGGGATTGGCCTGTGTGACAGCCGCTCGCTCCCCTCCCGCAGTGCCTTGGGCAAACGCAAGGCCTGAGAGTCCGAACAGTACGACTCCTGTGGCTTGATGGATGGCATTTTTCATGGACGTCCTTGAATGGTGGCGGGCATCAATGACCCGAATGACCGGTCGGCTTTCTCACCTGGACTTCGGTGGTTTTGCCGTTGGGATGCTGGCGCGGCATCGACTGGCCGCCTTCGGCAGCGAAGCGCGCGGGTTCTGGCAGCGCACCGGTCCACTCGAAGGCGACCTCTCCCTTTGGGTGCTTGTACCAGCCGGGGTCGCTGTAGTCGCCCGGCTTCTGGTCCTTGCGGACCTTGAGGATGGAGAACATGCCGCCCATCTCGACGCCACCGAACGGACCCTTGCCCGTCATCATCGGCACGGTGTTGTCGGGCAGTGGCATTTCCATCTCGCCCATGTCGGCCATGCCGCGCTCGCCCATCACCATGTAGTCGGGCACGAGCTTGGTGATCTGCTTGACAATCCCGCGGTGATCGACGCCGATCATCGTCGGCACATCGTGGCCCATGGCGTTCATCGTGTGGTGGCTCTTGTGGCAATGGAAGGCCCAGTCGCCCTCCTCGTCCGCCAGAAACTCGACCTGACGCATCTGGCCCACGGCCACATCGGTTGTAACCTCGGGCCAGCGGCTGGTCTTCGAGGTCGGGCCGCCATCGGTGCCGGTGACCATGAACTCGTGGCCGTGCAGATGGATGGGGTGATTGGTCATCGTGAGGTTGCCGACGCGGATGCGCACCTTGTCGCCCTTGCGCACATTCAAGGTGTCGATGCCAGGAAACATGCGGCTGTTCCAGCACCAGAGATTGAAGTCCAGCATCGTCATGATCTTGGGCGTGGCCGCGCCGGGGTCGATGTTGAAGGCATTGAGCAGGAAGCAGAAGTCGCGGTCCACCTCGTCGATCAGCGGATGCTTGGCCTTCGGGTGGGTGATCCACAGGCCCATCATGCCCATGGCCATCTGCGTCATCTCGTCGGCATGTGGGTGGTACATGAAGGTGCCGGGGCGGCGCGCCACGAACTCGTAAACAAAAGTCTTGCCCGGCTTGATGCTGGGCTGGTTCAGGCCTGCAACACCATCCATGCCATTGGGCAGGCGCTGGCCGTGCCAATGGATGCTGGTGTGCTCGGGCAGCTTGTTGGTGACGAAGATGCGCACGCGGTCGCCTTCCACCACCTCGATGGTCGGGCCGGGGGACTGGCCGTTGTAGCCCCACAGATGAGCATTCATGCCGGGCGCGAGTTCACGCACCACCGGTTCGGCCACCAGGTGGAACTCCTTCACGCCCTGGTTCATGCGCCAAGGCAAGGTCCAACCGTTCAAGGTCACAACCGGGTCGTAAGGTCGGCCGGTGTTCGGCACCAGTGGCGGCATCGTGTCCGGCTTGGACTGCATGACCGGCTCGGGCAAGGCGGCCATCGCCACTCGGCTGACTGCCGCAGCGGATACGGCGGCCGTCAAGGCACCTGCCCCTTGGAAGAAACTACGTAGAGAGACCATTTTTCTTGCTCCTGAATCAGTGGGCAGGACCGGCACTGCCGGCCGCCGTCGTGGGCGCGGCGCCGCCGGACAAGCTGGGCTTGCCGATCAGCGCCATGTCGAGATCCGCCTGCGCCACCCAGAAATCACGCAAGGCCTCGATGGAGGCGTTGACGGCGCTGATCTGCGATCGGGCGTCGGCCAGCAACTCGAACACACTGATGAACATGCCGTTATAGCGAAGCACGTTCTCATCCGAGATGCGCTTGGCGGTCGGCACGACGTCGTCGCGGTAGTGCTTGGCGATGTCATACGACGATCGATAGCCCAGATAGGCTTCGCGGACCTCGGAGCGTGCCTCGACGGCGACTTGCGCCGCTCGTTGCACACTTTGCATGTAGATGGCCTCGGCCTTAGCAACGCGCGCATCACCCCAGTCGAACAGCGGAATTTCGAAGCTGATCTCGTAGCCTGTCTGACGCGGCAACTCGTTGGAGCCATTTCGCCTGTAGCTGAAATCCAGGACATTCACAAACCGCGTGATCTTGCTGAGCCCAAGGCTTTTGGCCATCGCTTCCGTCTGCAGCTTTACCGCCTGAACGTCCAGGCGCTGTGCAATGGCGAGTTGCTCCAAATCGGGCCGGTCCTGCGGCTCCTGAGGAAGATCGGGCAGCCGGTTCGGCAAGGTGAACCCGGTTTGCTGACCCCATAGGCCCAGTAGTCGCGTCAGGCGCTCGCGCGTTGAGAAGCGCGCTGCTTCAGCTCGCGCCGCATTGAGCACCGCCTCGGAAAAGAAACCATGCTAGCGCGCCTGCTGTAGCTTAGTCCAGTTGCCGGCTTGGGCCAAGCGCTTGGCCAGTTCGGCCCCAGCGTCTGCGGTTCCTCGAACATCACGCATGTAGCGCGCGGTCTGTTCGGCCGCCACCGCGGCGTAGTACGCCTTGCGGGACTCGGCGGCCAACGACAGCATCTCCATGGACACACTGCGTTGAACGGAGGCAAAGCGGCGGTTCTCCATCTGCCTGGTCAAGGGCAAGGCGATCAGGTGTGCCAAATCGAAGGAGAACGAGCGTTCAATCTCACGCTCATCGCCGCGCCGGAGCTTCGCAATCGAAAACCCGGGATTGGGCAGGCGACTGGCCTGCACCAGTTCGGCCTCTGCGATGCCAAGTTCCTGGAAGCTCGCTTGCAGCCCGCGGTTGTTCAGCAGCGCGATCTGCACGGCCGAGTCGGCACTCAGCGGCTTGGCCAGCAACTCGCCGACTCGGTCGCCAACGGCGTTCTGATCGGCCTCGGACTTCAACACCTGAACAGTCTTGCCCAGATGCTGTTCTGCCGCTTGCTGGACCGGCTTGAGGCCGCCGTCCCCGCTCAAGCTGGCGCAGCCGGCGAGAACCAATGGCAAGGTTGCCAGTCCCAGCGTGCGCACTCGCACCCAGCCTGATCGGGATGAGCGACCCGGGATATTCAGTCTCGTCATGCGAGCTCCTCAATGATGTTTGTGGCCAGTTGGGCCTGCCGCTCCGGGCTTGGCTTCGGGCCGCACAGGGGCTACTGCTGCGCTTGGTGCCGATGCGGGTGAAGCCGGCACCTCAGCCTGTTGTGCTTCCTTCGCATAGACCCGCCAACCGCCGATGCTGCCAACCCTGTCGTTAGCCTCTTTCCATGAGCCGAGCTCTGCCTCGGTATTGGGTCGATAGTCCTGAAAGGCAGAGCGGTAGATCAGCGGGGCGGCCGTAGCCCTCGGATCCAGGGGATCAGCACGCGAGGTCGTCGGCGCCGAAGAAGTCTTGGTTGGCGCCTGAGCGAGCGCCGGCTGTATCAGGAAGACTGACGCTGCAATCAGCGCGACTCCCGAAGCAATGATTTGCATGGTTCTCTCGCAAACGAACGGGTAGGTGGCCACGGCGATCCTCTGGCGCAAGCGCCAAGAATCACGTGAACGTTCCGGGACGATGACCTGGGGCGCGATATGCAATCGCGCGGAGTCAGTCCGTCAAGCGAGAGGGAGTCGAGGCGGACGTTCGAGACCGCCGATCAGCACGCGATCGTGGGCCGTCGCGAGGGTGGCCACGACCGGTTCGTGCTGAGGGACCACCTCGATCTGGATGATCGAGCTGGTGATGGCTGCACCACTGCAGCAAGACGAGCAGGCGCTGCACTTGCCCGCGCCAGCAGTTTTCAGTGATTTGACTTTGACGAGTCCACCATCCGCTGATGGACCGGCATCAGCCTGGGCGCCTGCCGTGTCATGAGCCATGTTATGTGCCGTTGGGCCGGCATCACCATGATCATGCGACGCGTGATCATGGGCCTGAGCAGTTCCGTGATGGGCGGGGCCGCAAAACACCATGGCGTGCGCGGCATAACCCTGGACGGGTAAGGCCAGCGCCAACATCCATGCGAAAGCGATCCGCCAGAATTTGCTCATTGCCAAAGTGTACGGCACAACAGGGGTTCAGTAGCCGCGGTTGGTATTCATGCGGCGCAGGGAGCCATCGTCGCGGGCCTTCTGCAACTCGCGCAGCACCTCTGTCCGGGTTCGACCGCCCGCCGCGGGGGCTTCGAAAACGATCGCGTCTTCGCCCTGTGCCAACGGGTTCTGCTTGGACATTTTTGGGCCGGAAGGTGCTTCAAACTCAGGGGCATATCCGGCCTCGCTGCTCATCTTGGCCAGCGAGCCATCCTTGATAGCCGCAGCGAGTTCGGCCTTGACCTCGGCGCGGGTTTTTCCGCCAGGCATGGGGTGATAGGAGCCCCCGCTTTCCGTGTTCGATGGGGTGTAACCATTGCCGGCAAAGGCGGGCGTGATGAACGCGGTGGCCAGCAGAGCAGCTGCGGCGAGGGTGTGGGTGCGTGACATGATGGAACTCCTTGTGCGTTGAACCGGGCCCGCAGACACTTGGCCCGCCGGCAAGACGCAATGGCTGCGTCATGGTTTGAACTTTAGAAAGTGCACCTCGACAACAAGCGGTCCGGCGGATTACGGTTTTGTCACCTGCGGTTTAGAGGCATCAGTTGCCTGACGCACCTGCGGCCACGAAGATGACAAATTCGTAATCCGCCGCACCGCTCAGGCCCTGGAGAATCGAGCCCATGAAACTCTTGGTCATCGAAGACGAAATCAAGCTGTCAGACTATCTGCGCAAGGGCTTGACCGAAGCAGGCTACTTGGTCGAAGTCGCCAACGACGGGATCGATGGCCTGCATCTGGCCCTGGAGGGCGATCACGACCTGCTGCTGCTGGACAGCATGTTGCCGGGCATCGACGGCCTCAGCCTGCTGGCAACATTGCGCCGAACCAAGCAGACCCCGGTCTTGATGTTGACCGCGCGGGTCGAGGTCGAGGACCGCGTGCGGGGGCTTCAGACCGGTGCCGACGACTACCTGCTCAAGCCGTTCGCGTTCTCGGAGTTGCTGGCGCGTATTCAAGTGTTGCTGCGCAGGGCAGGCCCGCGCCAGGATGCCGAGGCGACGGTGCTGCGCCTGGCCGACCTGGAACTTGATCTGCTGCGACGCAAAGCGACGCGGGCAGAGCAGCGGCTGGAGCTGACCGCCAAGGAGTTCAACCTGCTGACCCTGCTGCTGCGGCGCCAGGGCGAGGTGCTGTCGCGCACGGAACTGGCCTCTCAGGTGTGGGATATGAACTTCGACAGCGAGACCAATGTGGTCGAAGTCGCGATCCGGCGTCTGCGCGGCAAGCTTGACGTACCGTTCGAACGACCCTTGCTGCACACCGTGCGCGGCATGGGCTATGTGCTCGAAGATCGACCCGCATGACTGCCAGGCCCATCCATTCACTGAGCGGTAGGCTCTCCGTCTGGCTGGCCATCCAGACCTTCGTGGGCCTGGGTCTGGTGTCCGTGGCGGTTTACTGGCTCACCACCATTGATCTGCGCGAGCGTCAAATCGAGACGCTCACACACAAGCGCGAGTTGGTCGAGCATCTCCTTTCCGAAGCAAAACTAGATCAAGACGTCGTCAACCTCAAACACAAACTCGACGACTTTTTTTTGGGCCATCGCGATATGGCGCTGACGCTGATTCGTTCGGACGGTTCGGCGTTGTATGACAACACAGCAGTCCTTGCGACGGCACACAGCGCACAGCACATCAACTTCCGGTATCCAGCGTTGGCCACCGCCGGCGGCGAAATCACCGCCCGCTTGGTCCTCAGCACGGCATCCGACGATCAGTTCCTGCATCGCCTTGCCGCCACCCTGCTTGGCGCTGCGATGACGGGCGCCCTGCTGGTTTCATTCGGCAGCTTCATGTTGGTGCGGATTGGTCTCGGGCCGGTTCACTTTCTGGTCGATCAAACCATGCGGCTGGAGGCCGACAACTTGCGCCAGCGCCTGGATGGTTCCGGACAGCCACTGGAGTTGCAGCCGCTGATCAAGCAGTTCAATGCCTTGCTGGAACGCTTGTGCCGGGCCTACGAACAACTCGAGGGTTTCAACGCCGACGTCGCGCACGAACTCCGCACGCCTCTCGCGACGCTGATCACCAGCACCGAGCTGGCAATGCGCAGAACCCACGATCCGGTCGCGTCGCAGGAGCTGCTCGGATCCAACCTGGAGGAGTTGCGTCGCATGGCCGGGATCGTCAACGACATGCTGTTCCTGTCTCACGCCAACAGCGGCGCGGAGGCCAGGCGCGAACCCCTGGCCAGCCTGGCTGCGTTGGCTCGGGACGTGGCCGAGTATCACGATGCGGCAATCGCCGAGGCCGATTTGCAACTATCGATTGAAGGAGACGCGAGCGGGGACTTCGATGCGTCGTTGCTGAAGCGCGCGCTGTCCAACCTGCTCGGCAACGCAACCCGCTATGCGTTACCTCAATCCACGGTGCGCATACGGATCGATCGCCCGGACAATGGATCGATCAGCCTGGCCGTCATCAACCAAGGGCAAGAGATAGCCGAGGCCGACCTACTGCGGCTGTTTGACCGGTTCTACCGAGTCGATGCTGCTCGGCCCCAGGCCAGCGTGAATCATGGCCTAGGACTGTCCATCGTGGCGGCCATCGCCCGCATGCACCGGGGGCATCCGTTTGCTCTTTCCGGTGGCGGTGAGACCCGAATTGGGTTCACCGTGCCCGCGGCTGCAGATTGAGCAGCCGCAAAGCGCCTGTAGACACAGGCAATGACGATATTCCACCGCGGTGGAATCGAAGATCAGCCGCAGCAGCAGCCCTTCTTCGCGGGGGCTCCGCTTGACTCGCCAGTACTTGGTGGCGCCGCGATAGCGACCGGGGTGTAGCCGGCCTCCTTGATGGCGTCGCTGAGTTCCTCGGCATCGGCTTCGACAGGAGCGATCTGGACGCGATGCGTTGCCAGATCCATCTGCACGAGTGCCTCTGGATCAACTGCCTTCAGCGCCTTGGTGATGGTGCTGACGCAATGGCCGCAGGTCATGTCATTGACTTCAAAGGTGATCATGGTGGATGTCCTTGGTGGTTTCCTTGCTGAGGACTCCACTGTCAGGCTTACAACCGTTGGAAGGTCAAGCGTCATTCTCAAATAGCCCTGTTTACGGTACGGATGCAAGCCGACGCGGTTGACCTTCCCATCGCTGGAAGCTTGACCATGCGGCACATCGAACCTCAGACCAACGGAATTTTCACCCTGTCGCCTTCCATCGCAGCGCTCGCCAATGCCGGGGCCGTGACTGGATGCTCAGCGGCTGGCTTCAGGTGGCACTGGCGGCCCCTGTGCAGTTCTGGCTTGGCGCGCGCTTCCACCGGGCCGGCTGGAGCGCCTTGCGCGCGGGCGGCGGCAATATGGATCTGCTGGTCGCGCTGGGCACATCGTCGGCCTTTGGCTCGTCTGTGTATCTGCTGCTCAAGCATGCGGCGCACGGTATGCCGCATCTCTATTTCGAGGCGTCGGTGGCGGTCATCACATCGGTGCTGCTCGGCAAATGGCTTGAGGGCCGGGCCAGGCGACAGACGACGGCGGCCATCCAGGCGCTCAATGCGTTGAGACCCGCCATGGCGCGGGTACAGCGCGATGGCGTCGAAGTCGAGCTGCCCGTCGAACAGGTGCTTGTCGGCGATCGCGTGCTGGTGCGGCCCGGCGAGCGTCTGGCGGTTGACGGGGAAGTGCTGGAGGGCCGCAGTCATGTCGATGAGTCGCTGATCACAGGCGAGAGCCTGCCGGTCGAGAAAACGATGGGCGAGCGGGTCACCGGCGGCTCCATCAACGCCGAGGGCGTGCTGCTGGTGAAGACGCTCGCCATCGGCGCGGAAATGACGCCGGCGCGGGTGATCCGCATGGTCGAGAACGCACAGGCGGCCAAGGCGCCGAGCCAACGCATCGTCGATCGCGTCAGCGCGGTCTTCGTGGCGGTAGTGCTGGTTACTGCCTTGTTGACCCTGGTTGGCTGGATCATGGTCACGGGCAACTGGGAACAGGCCCGCATCAATGCCGTGGCCGTGCTCGTCATCGCCTGCCCCTGTGCGCTGGGCCTGGCCACGCCTACCGCCATCATGGCCGGCACCGGTGTCGCCGCCCAGCACGGTGTGCTGATCAAGGATGCCCAGGCGCTGGAGCCGGCGCTGGCGCACTCGGTGACCACAGTCGCATTTGACAAGACCGGCACATTGACGGGAGGCCGCCCTACCCTCGTTGTCATTCATGCCGCCGCAGGGTCAACCCGAGAGGAAGTGCTGCGACTGTCGGCAGCATTGCAGAAGACCAGCGATCATCCGGTATGCCGCTCCATCGTTCTCGTTTGACAAGGATCAATAACTTGTCGTTGCAACCACCTAGCATGGGTCGACGCATATCCGAGACGCAATGAACCTCTTTTCGCACATTCGCACCCGACGCAAGATCGCATTCGCGATGTTGCTGGTGTGGCTGTTTGCGATCGCGTCCGGGGTTGCCAACGCCTGCCTGCTGGAGTTGCCCGATGCGCCCTTCCATGGGGCCCAAGCCGGGCACGATGAGCCAAACCACGGCGCAGGGCCGGTGGGGCATGGTGCGGTCAGTGCCGATCACGACCGCGACTCGAAAAGCTCAAAGGCCCCCTGTCTCAAGGTCTGTGACGATGGCTCGCGCGTTGTACTCAAGCATAGTTTCGGATTCGATCACGATGACCCCGGTCCGACACCGCTTGTCGCCGTCCTCTGGGTCGTAGCAGTTCCCGCCACGTCAAACCTCTTCGGCCGGGGCGACTTATGGGTTCCGCCGGATGGACTGCCTTTCCGAGTCCGCTATTCGCGATTGACGCTATAGCCATCCCACGACGCTGAGTCCAGGCCACGCGCTTCGCGACTCGCATCGACTTCACACTGCGCCTGAATCTGCGCCCAGCTTCTGGGTGCCTATCGGGCAGGTGCCGATCCTGCGCAGTGCCTCACACCAGGCATGCGCCATCCCACTTCATCCTCGATACCGGAGTCTTCCATGAAACTCGTTCGTACTATTTCGCTTGCGTTTGCCCTTGCCTCGTTGACCATCTCCACCTCCTGGGCCGCCCCGGCCGACGAGCATCAGGCCCACCATCCCGCAGGAGCAGCCTCCGGCAGTGCTTCAAAGGCCATGTCGGCCAAGCCCAGCCCCGACATGGCACGCATGGACACCCAAATGAAGGGCATGCGGGAGATGCACGAAAAAATGATGGCGGCCAAGACGCCCGAAGAGCGCAGTGCGCTGATGTCGGAGCACATGCAGTCCATGAAGGACGGCATGGCGATGATGAGCGGTATGTCTGGCGGCGGCATGGCCGGCATGGGCAGCGGCAAGGACGTGAAGGGCATGAAACCCGATATGCCAGCCCAGCTCCAGATGATGGAAAAGCGCATGGAGATGATGCAAACCATGATGCAGATGATGATGGATCGTCTGCCCGCCGCCCCCGCCAAGTGACAGGGAGGCAGCCATGAATCCACTGCGCACAGGCATCGCGCTGGCCGTCACCGTGGGGCTGTTCTATGTCCTTTGCACGCTCACCTGGGTGGTCGCACCCGGGCCCTTCCTGGGCTTCATGAACAGCCTGTTCCACGGCATGGACTTCAGCAGCATGGTCCGGCCTCAGCCATTCGCATGGCCGGGATTCTTGACAGCACTGCTGGTGTTGAGCACCTGGGCCTTCATGGCCGGCGTGTTCTTCACCCGGCTGCGCAACCGGCTCACGACCTGATCAACGATTGATCACTGGAGGAAAGAATGAACCACGATCACTCCCAGCATGCACCCGAGCCGGCAAGCTTTTGGCGCTCGCGCTACGCCATCGGTTTGCTTGTTCTTGGCGGTATCGCCGCGTACCTTCTCCTCAGCGAGCACCGTGCCCACTTCCTGGGTGCGCTGCCGTTTCTGCTCTTGCTGGCCTGTCCCCTGATGCATGTCTTCATGCACCACGGGCACGGGGGGCATGGCGGCCATCACGGCGGTACCGAAGCAAGCGATCAGGGTGACAACGCATCCGCCCCGTCGCAACCCAGCAAGACCGGAGGTCAGCCATGAGCCACGATGCTTCTGCCTATGGATTGTGGTTGCTGGTGATCTTCAATTCGGCCTTCTTCCTGATGTTCGTGTTCAGCTTCTTCAAGCCCCAGACGGCCAGGGACTGGCGAACCTTCGGCGCCTTTGCGGCCTTCGTTGTCGCCCTCTTTGTCGAGATGTACGGCTTCCCGCTGACCATCTATCTGATGTCGGGTTGGCTGCAGACGAAGTACCCGAACCTCGACCTGCTTTCGCACGACTCCGGTCATCTGTGGTCAACGCTGCTGGGAGAAAAGGGCAACCCCCACTTCGGCGCCCTGCACATCGCCAGCTATGTGTTCCTGGGCTTCGGCTTCTATCTGTTGTCCAACGCATGGCGCGTGCTGTACCAGGCACAACGGCGCAACGGCTTAGCCAAGGCCGGGCCGTACGCGCGCATTCGTCACCCGCAGTACGTGGCTTTCGTACTGATACTGCTGGGTTTCTTGCTGCAGTGGCCGACGCTGCTCACGCTGCTGATGTTCCCGATTCTTCTCATCATGTACGGGCGCCTCGCCGCAACCGAAGAGGCTGAGATGCGCCAGCGCTTCGGTGCCGAATTCGAGGTCTATGCCGCACGCACACCGCGCTTCCTCCCCGCCCTGTGGAAGCAACGCGGCGTGACCGACTTGACGGCCTGAGCCCTCAAACCCTGCTCACGATCGCTCCGGGATGCAATATGAAAACAAGCAATATCGAAGTGGGTGAGCTGGTTTCCAGCTTGAGCGCCGCAGGCGTCGCGCGGCAGTTGAAGGCCTTGCCGGGCATGCATCAGGTCGATGTGAACTACGTGGCTGGCAGTGCCAGCGTGCATTTCGACGAGGCGCAGCTCACGCTGGAGGCCATCCGACAGCGGGTCACCGACTGCGGCTATCACTGTCGCAGGGAACTGCTACCAGCCCATGTCTGTGATCCGGCCGACCACCTGGTCGCTGCCGATGCTCATGCCGGGCATGCCGGGCATGGCGAAGCATCGGCTGAACACAAGGCCGACATGATGCATGACATGGGCCACGCGGCCGGCATGTCGATGCAGGACATGGCCACTGACATGCGCAACCGCTTCCTGGTTGCCCTGGTGTTTGCGATTCCCGTCTTCCTGTACTCACCGATGGGTGAGATGTTCGGCGACTTTTCGACGCCCTTCGGGATGGATCGCAAGACCTTCCTGTTCATTGTGGCCACTGGCGCCATCGCCTACCCGGTATGGCCCTTTCTGGTCGCAGCGTGGCGCGCCGCGCGCAACAAGGTCGCCAATATGGCGACCCTGATCGTGCTTTCGGTGGGCACGGGCTACCTCTTCAGCGTGGGTGCCACCTTCTTCTATGAGAGCGAGGTGTTCTTTGAGGCCTCGGCGGTGTTGCTGGTGTTCATCCTGCTGGGCCATTGGCTGGAGATGCGCGCACGCGCCGGCGCCTCCAGCGCGATACGCGCGCTGATGGACCTGGCGCCACCGATGGCCACGGTACTGCGCGCCGGTGTCGAAACGAAGGTTCCAACCTCGGCAGTTCTGGCCGGCGAGATTGTCATCATCAAGCCGGGCGACAAGATTCCGGTTGATGGGGAAATCACCGAAGGCGGTTCACAGGTCGATGAATCGATGCTGACCGGCGAATCGATGCCGGTCAAGAAGGTGACCGGCGACACCGTCATCGGCGCGACCATCAACAAGAGCGGCAGCTTCCGCTACAAGGCCACCAAGGTCGGCGCGGACACGGCACTGGCGCAGATCGTCAAGCTGGTCCAGGAGGCTCAGAACTCGAAGGCCCCGGGGCAGTTGCTGGCCGACCAGGCATCGCAGTGGCTGGTGCTGGCTGCCATCGCCGTGGGGCTGGTCACCTTTGCCGTCTGGTTCTGGGTTTTGGGCGAGCCCTTGCTGTTCGCGCTGACACTGACCATCACGGTCTTCGTCATCGCCTGCCCCGACGCGCTGGGCCTGGCCACGCCGATGGCCATCATGGTGGGCACCGGCCTTGGCGCCATGAACGGCATCCTCTTCAAGAACGCGGCCGCCTTGGAGAACGCCACCAAGCTGACCGTCATCGTGTTCGACAAGACCGGGACCCTGACGCTGGGGCAGCCAGATGTGGTCGAGATGGTGGTGGCACTCGGCGTCGGCGAGGCGCAGCTGCTGAGCGCTGCCGCAGCGGTCGAGAAGTTCTCGGAGCATCCGCTTGCACACGCGGTGCTCAAGCGTGCCGGTCCGGCCCCGATTGAAGTTGCCACAGCCTTCACCAACATCGATGGGCAAGGCGCACGGGCCATGATCGGCAGCGAGGCTGTGCTGCTGGGCAACCGCAAGCTCATGCAGTCCGAGAACATCAACCTCGATACGCTGGCGGCTGAGGCCAACAGACTTGAAGGCGGTGGGCGCACGGTCGTCCACGTCGCCCGCGCGGGCAAGCTGATCGGCCTGATCGCCATCGCGGACGCTGTGCGCCCCACCTCGAAGGCGACGATTGCCAAATTGCAGGAGCGCGGCGTCAAGGTAGCGATGCTGACCGGCGACAACCAAGTCACGGCCGAGCGCATCGGCAAGGAACTGGGCATCGACATCGTCCTGGCCGATGTGCTGCCGGGCCAGAAGGCGGCCAAGATCAAGGAGTTGCAGGATCAGGGCAACAAGGTCGGTATGGTGGGCGATGGCATCAACGATGCACCAGCCCTGACCCAGGCCGATGTGGGATTTGCCATCGGCGCCGGCACCGACGTGGCGATGGAGAGTGCCCAGGTCGTGTTGATGAAGAGCGACCCCTATGACATCGTGGGCGCCATCGAACTGTCGCGGGCCACCTTGCGCAAGATGCACCAGAACCTGTGGTGGGCGGTGGGCTACAACGTGATCGCCTTCCCGCTGGCCGCAGGTGTGTTCTACCCGTTCACCCTTTCGCCGGAGATTGCGGCGCTGTCGATGTCCGGCAGTTCCGCGGTCGTGGCCATCAACGCCTTGCTGTTGAAGCGAACCAAGCTTGCGGGCATCAGGCCGACGCGGTCTGCGGGTACACCGGCGGCCGGCGCAAATGTCGCGGGGGGGGCGCCGGCATGAGCAGAGCTCAGCGCACCTTCAGGATGGGACGCTGAATGCGCTTCTCGGCCACCGCCAGTTTCACTCCGGATGTCCGGCTGCTGGGGATGGGCACGCTGACGCCGCGGGCGACCCGAAGCCTGCGCGAGTTGCCGTTTGCAGCCGATGTGCTGCCGGCCTTCCCAGTGGTTTCACGGCCAACGGGTCAGCATGTCGAGTACGAATCTCCGCACTTCCTCGCCGCTGCGGTGATGACGCTGTACCTGGTATCGACCACGGTAAGTCCCTTGCTGTCAACGCACCGAGTGGTGAAGGTCTTTGGCACGTTCGCCCTGCTGTCGTTTGGCGCGGCCTACTACTTCTATGCAAGGTGGTTCATCTCAGTGTGGTGCTTCTTTGCCGCTTTGCTGAGCATCGTGATCTACGTCCACTTTGCCGCGCAGCCTGCGCGTGGCGCCACCCCTCCACCCGAGATTCTGGAGAAGCGAACATGAAGAAGCTACCGACGGTCCTTGCGGCAACTTTGGCCTTGAGCCTCAGCGGCTGCGGCTACAACACCTTTCAAACCACGGACGAGCAGGTCAAGGCGAGTTGGGCCGAGGTCATCAACCAGTACCAGCGGCGCGCGGACCTGGTGCCCAATCTGGTCAACACCGTCAAGGGCGAGGCGAAGTTCGAGCAGGACACGCTGACCAAGGTGGTGCAGGCCCGCGCCAAGGCCACGTCCATTCAAGCCACACTCGAGCTGGTCAACGACCCAGCCGCGTTTCAGAAATTCCAGCAGGCGCAGGGCCAGTTGACCGGCGCCCTGTCGCGCCTGATGGTTGTCTCGGAGAACTATCCCAACCTGCGCGCCAACCAGGGCTTCCGGGACCTGTCGGCGCAGTTGGAGGGCACCGAGAACCGCATCACGGTGGCGCGCAATCGCTACATCAAGTCGGTACAGGAATACAACGTGACGGTGCGGTCGTTCCCGTCGAATCTGACCGCGATGGTGATGGGCTACAAGGAGAAGCCCAGCTTCGCCGTCGAAAACGAGAAGGAAATCGCCAAGCCGCCGAGCGTCAACTTCGATGCCCAGCCGGCTGCGCCAGGGGCATCCAAGTGAACCTAGGGCTGGGCAACGGTGCGTTGGCCCGTGCGCTGCTGCTGGTCTGCGCACTTTGCGGGCCAGCCCTGACCTCAGCGCAGGTGCCCGTGCCCCCCTTGACTGGCCATGTCATCGACCAGACCGCCACATTGAGCCCCGAGCAGAAAGCCAGCCTGGAGCAGACGCTGACCGCGTTTGAAGCGCGTAAAGGCAGCCAGTTGGCCGTGTTGATGGTTGCATCAACAGCGCCGGAGGAAGTCGAGCAGTTCGCACTGCGTGTGGCCGAGCAGTGGAAGCTGGGGCGCAAGAAGATCGACGACGGCGCCATTCTGGTGATCGCCAAGAACGACCGCGCACTGCGCATCGAAGTCGGCTACGGCCTGGAAGGTGCACTCAACGACGCGACCAGCAAACGCATCATCAGTGAAACCATACTGCCCCGTTTCAAGAGCCAGGACTTCTATGGCGGCATCACGGCCGGCGTTGCCCAGATGATCGGCGTTGTTGATGGCGAGCCCTTGCCCGCAACGAGCCAGAAGCAGACCACGCGCGGCGCAGACCTGCAGCAGTACGCGCCCGTGCTCTTCATCGTCGCGCTGGCCCTGGGCGGCGTATTGCGCGCCAAGATCGGCAAGGTGCCAGGCGCCTTGGTCACCGGGGGCGCCGTCGGGGTGCTGGCATGGGTGATCGTCGGCGCGCTGTCGATGGCCGTGATCGCCGGCGTGATCGCGTTGTTCGTTACCTTGACCGGGGCCGGCATGGGTCGGCACGGACTGGGTGGCTATTTGGGCGGAGGTGGCCGTGGGGGTGGCGGCGGATTCCGCGGCGGCGGTGGTGGCTTCGGCGGCGGCGGTGCGTCCGGGAGGTGGTAGCCATGAAGATCCAACGTATCTTGAAGCACTTGCTGACGACCGACGGTCAGGTCGGCCGGGCCTTTCCATCCAGCGCCCTGCTCGCCATCGAGAAGGCGATCAAGGACAGCGAGGCCGCGCACGAGGGCGAGATCCGCTTCGTGGTCGAGGGCGGTCTGGATGGCTCGCCGCTATTCAACGGGCAGTCGCCGCGCGAGCGTGCGATTGAGTTGTTTGCGCAGCTGCGCGTCTGGGACACCGAGTCGAACACCGGCTTGCTGATCTATCTCCTGCTCGCAGACCGTGCGGTGGAGATCGTCGCCGATCGCGGCATTCACGCCAAGGTGGGTTCGCAGGAATGGAGCAAGGTGTGCCGCCAGATGGAAGACACGTTCAAGCAGTCCCATTTCGAGGCCGGCGTGGTCGGTGGCGTGAAGGCGGTGACGCAGCACTTGGTCAGGCACTTCCCGGCCGGTGACCGGCTCGGCAACGAGTTGTCAGACCGGCCCGTGCTGCTTTGAAGTGGGTTCACGATGAAACGATTGACACCTTGTGCCGCCGGTGCCTTGACCGTTGCGCTCATGAGCGCGGTCAACTTTGCAGCCCTTGATCCAGCGTAATCTGCTGCGCTATCTCGACACCGTCCGGACGTCAGCGGTGGCGGTCCGGCCTTCGATGGGCGTGGTGGTCGGGTAGATGGGCTGCGTGGTGAATTGGCCTGCACTGGCGGTCGCACTGACAGACATACCCCTGACCCTGCTGGCGCCTTGTTCATCACCTGCAGCCCCGCGATGCTGGCAGCCCAACCGACGCTGCCGCTTTCATTGATGCGCCGCCGCATCGACCATCATTGGGTGGCCGCTGCATTTGCGGGGTCAGCTCTGGCACTGGTGCTCACCTCCTGGGTGCCAGGCGCGAGGTCACCCTGGGGGTGAGGATCGCCGTGGTGGCCGCCGGGTCCGGGATGGTCGCGCCCGTGTTGTCCTACGAACTGCTGGAACGTCAGTCAGAAGCGCCCGGCAAGCTGCTGGGAAGCCAGGCGGCGGCCGGCAATCTGGGGCTGGCGCTCGGTTCGATGAGCGCAGGCTACTTGTTCGCGCTGACGCCGATGCTGCCGTTCCGGGCGGCCGCCCTGGTCTTGCTGGTCGGTGCGGCACTGTCGCTGGCCTGCTGGGGGTCGGCGCGGATGGGCGAGATTGCGGCCGGAACAGATCGAGGCGCACAAGCCGACTTCCAGCCACCGCCGAAGGGGCGGCCCTGACACCCCGCGCGGACCCATTCCAAGACTCATCATTCCCGCACGAGTCTCACGATCGCCGGCTGTGACGCAGGAGCGGCAATGACTTGCGACGGCACCAGTGGCCAGTGGTCATGTCGGCCATACTCACCTTTTCAAGGTCTGGAATTGGCGATGAGCACTCCTGTACTGCACTCCCTGCTGACCTGCCCTCAATGCGGCCACGCCAGACAGGAGCTGATGCCAACCGACGCCTGTCAGTTCTTCTACGAATGCGAGCACTGCAAGCAGCTACTGCGCCCCAAGTCGGGAGACTGCTGCGTGTACTGCTCCTACGGTTCGGTGAAATGCCCGCCAGTGCAACTGCAGAAAGGCTGCTGCGGCTGAAGCAGCCAGGTTTCAGTACGGCGCCGCGCGAACCAGACGAGCCAGATCGGTTCGCTCTTGCTCATCCAGCAGGTCGAGATACGGCCGTTCCCAGGGGCGGTCGGCGGTGCGGCTGGCCATCACCCGGTTCAGCGCATCCAGCAGCCGCCTGGCGGTCGCTGTGCGGCTGCACATCACATAGGTGACCACAGGCGCTGCCGGGCCGGCTATCTCGAAGCTGCGAGTGGGTGTGCGCGGAACACTGGGATCATTGGTAACGAGTCCCGCCAGCGCAGCCGGTTCGGAGATGATCCAGTCGATGTGGCGCGCCATCAGCATTCGGCTCGGTGTGTTGTATTGAGTCACGCGTTGCGGACCGCTGGAAGCGGACAGCACCGGATCGATCAGAGGGCCGTAGTTGCGCTGGCTGGTCACAGCGCCCTGCAATTTGGGATCGTCGATGAGTGAGCGCAACCGTACCTGACCTTTGGCCGTGAGGTGCGGGTTCAGCAGGGTCTGGCGATCCGCACGGATGATGACGCGGCTGGGTAGCCGGTGCTGCACCGGCTCGCTGAACAGCGCGTTGGCTTCGCGCCAGGGCGTGCGCAGCGCGTTCGCATAGCAGTAGGTTTCGCTGCCTTCTGCGATCAGCTTCTCGATACGCGCGAAGCTGGCAGTGTCGCGCGCATGGCTGAAGCCCGATAGCCGCTCGACCAACCACATCCGCGCTTGCTCGCCTGGGGGAGAGGCAATCGCCACGGTGTTCGGCTCGGCAGCTGCCGAGGCCGGAGGCTGCGGCGAGCCCTCAAGCGACAGCCAGACCACCCGAGACTGGGCTTCAACCACGGCCGTGAAGCAAATAATGACAAGGGCTAGCAGGTACTGGTTGCAGGACAGCTTCATGGGATCAAAGAAATGGGCACGCAAGCCCGGACTATCGCATCACCCAAGCGATGCGACCGCGATGCATGGCTCCCCTTCCCTTCAGATCTTGAAGTCGTCGAAAGCCACTCGGTCTTCGGCCACGCCGAGCTTGCCCAGCATGGCTCGCGTGGCCTTCAGCATCGGTGGCGGACCGCAAAGGTAGAAGTCACAGGCCTGGAGATCCGGAAGTTTCTGCAGCAAACCGTCACGCACGGCCTCGTGAACCAGTCCACCAGGCCCTCGCCCCCCACGTTCTTCGGACAAGATCAGCTGCCAGCTGAAATTGTCGAACTTCGCGGCCAATTCCTCCATCTCATCCACATAGGGGGCGTCAGTCGTGGTGCGGGCGCCGTACCAGAAGTGGATCGGCTCGCTCGCGCCGGACTCGAGCAGGTCGCGAATCATGGCGCGCAGCGGCGCCATGCCAGCGCCGCCACCGATGAAGACCTTGTCCCGCTCACTTTGCCGGATCGAAAAATCGCCGAACGGTCCGCTGTACTGCACACGGTCTCCCGGCTTGAGCCCGTAGGCATAGGCCGAGCCCTTGCCGGGCGGGTGGTTCTTGCCGCCCTGCTTGCCGTGGCAGAAGCGCACCAGCAGCGTCAGGCGGCCATCCGTCTGCTGCACCGGAGCCGAGAGCGAGTAGGAGCGGCGCAGCAGCGCACCGCTGGACCACTGCGCGGGCAGGTGCAAGCCGGCCCAAGCCGAATGGTGCTCATCGGGCACGTCAATCTGTTGCCTGCCCATCCGGTGTGCCGGCACATGGATCTGGATGAAGGAGCCTGGCCGATATCCGGGCCCCGGCTTGTTCTTGGGCAATAGCACGATCTCGCGCAGGAACGGCGACAACGCACGAACGCTCTCGACTTGCGCCTCGTGCTCCGTGCCCAGCTCGGCGGCGCCCCGCACCTCGATGTCCAGGTTGCGGTCCAGCTACAGATTGCAGGCCAGGCGGCAGCCTGCCTCAATCCTGGAGGGCGACAACAGCGCACGGTCGGCGCTGGTCGCTGCCGGTGCGCCACCCCGAACTCGAACCTCGCACAGACCGCAACTCTGGCCGCCGCCGCAGTTCGACGGCAGCTGCAGACCCTGCTGGGCCAGAGCGACGAAAACGGAATCACCGGCGTGGCCCCTCAGGCTACGCAAACGGCTTCCGTCCGGGGCATGAACCAGCAACGAGCGCGTGCCGCGCCAGCGCTTGGGGATGAACTCGGCCAGGCTGAAGCTCGTGAACAGCAGCCAGACGCCACTCAGCGCGAGCCAGAAACCGCCAACCGCCGCGCTCACCACCAGGGCGTTGTTGAAGTCCTGGCGCCCGGTGTAGTCCATGATGTGCAACATCCAGAACACATCGAACAGGCGCCAGGTGTTGTTGCGATGCTCCAGCACATCGCCTTGCAACGACAAATAGATGGTGGTGTCTTCGCCGTCCGAGAACGGCACGCGCCAGACCTTGCCCTCGTGCGCGCGGGTTTCGAGCGACGGCTCCACAAGCTCGGCCTTACCGGCCACGCCGGGACCGCGGTAGGAAGCCGAGGCCAACTTGCGGGCCAGGCCGGCGTCCAAGTCGAACGGCTGACCGGTGCGAGCATTGACCAGTTGAGTGGCTTTCTCTCCGCGCAGGCGGTAGACGGGCTGATCCAGCAGCCAGGCCGTCGATACGTTTTGTGCCGGCACCTGTGCTGCGGCCAGCACAGGGCTGAGCGGTATGGCGTCAGCTGGCCAGGGCCGTTTGCTTGGCGCCGGTGCCTTGTACTCGACACCCTTCACCGCCTTGACGTCGAGCAGGCTCATGACGACGCCGCTGCACATCCACAACACCAATTGCAACCCGACCGCCAAGCCAATCCATTTGTGTATTTTGCGCATCCAGGGTGTCATGCCTGTGCCCTCCGTCGGAAGCTGTAGAAGACGAGCCAGGCGCCGCTCAAGGCGAACGCCAGGCCTACACCGGCTGCCGCGCGCAGCAGGGTGTTGTTGACGTCGTCGCGGGTGTCGTAGTCCATGATGTGGAGCATCCACAGGAAGTCGAACCAGCGCCACAGGTTGTGACGACGGGCCAGGAGGTCGCCGGAGTCAGGCGAGAAGTACAGCGTGGAATCGGCGCGGTCATCAAAGCGCACCGCCCACATCGGCACAGGGCGCTTTGCAACCTCCTGCGGGGCCTGCGTGATCCAGGTCACCTCGCGGATTTGTGCTTCGCCTTGGTAAATATCCTTGGCCCGCGTGACGATCTGCTCGCGCCCCAAAGGACTCAGCAACACGCCCGAGCTGGCATCCACCAGCCGGGTTTTGCCTGCCTGTTTCAGCTCGTAGACCTCCTTGCCGAGGAACGTCTTGAGCTTCAAGGATTCGAAGCCGGGATGCAGTTTTGCCAGTTGCTCGATGTCAATGCGCTGGGCATTGCGTACCAGTGGCTCGTCGAACACATGGGCCAGGTGATCGCCGTGGATCACCTCCAGCGAGATGGCGGTCATGTAGACACCGCTGACCATCCAGAGCAAGGCCTGCACACCGATGACGAGGCCGATCCATTTATGGGCTCGGCGGACCCAGAAGGGTAGATTCATATTGCATTTCTCATTGCTTAGTTGCCCATGAAGGGCACCGCAGGCCCGATGCCTGCGGTGCGTTCCCAAGCCCAGGCTTACCAGCGATAGCCAGCGCGGACGTGCCAACGTCGACCTTGCAGGTCGTAGGTCATCGTGTCCGTGTTCGCATCGGTGTAGCTCTGGATGAACGGCGCCTTCTTGTCGAACAGGTTGTCGATCCCGAAGGCCAGATCCAGCTTCTTGTTGAAGGCGTACTTCAGCTGCACCGAGTGGTAGGCAAGGCCCGGAGCCTTGGCACCGATATCGCCGGGAGACGCGTTGATGTCGTCCGCGCCACCGATGTACTGGACGGTGTAGGAACCCGACCAGGGCCCCTTTGCCATCGTCAACGAGCTCAGCGAGCGCCACTGGGTGTAGCTGCCACGACCGCCGGTGATCTTGCCGGTGTAGTCGATGACGTCTGCGCCCGGGAATGGCCGCACCTGATAGTTCCTCAGGTGCGAGACCTCGGCGTTCAGCGTCGTGTCGAAACCAGCGAGCTTGAACTCGTACAGCGCGCCGATGTCGAAGCCCGAAATCTTCTCGTCGGCAGCGTTGACCGGCTGCGAAGAGAGGAAGTCGATTTCACCGGTGGTCTTGTTTCGGGTGAAGCTGGACGAGTTGCAGAACAGATGCGCCAGGCCCGGCGTGTTGTGGCAGACCGCCAACTTGGTGGAGCCATCCACGCTCTGGATCGCGTTGCTGATCTTGATGTTGAAGTAGTCCAGCGTCAGGGTCAGCGACTTGCTCGGCGACCAGACCGCACCGGCCGTGAGCGTCTTCGCATCCTCAGGCTTCAGCGCCGGGTTGCCGCCCACCGTGGTCAGGATGGTGTTGCCCAACTGTGTGTAACCTGCGGGCACACCCGAAGCCTTGCAGTTCTGCGCCACCACCGAGGTGGCGGGCAATGCGCTCCAGTTGCTGCATGGATCGGTGGTCGTCAGGTTGCCCTCGGCGACGCCGCCATACAGCTCCGGAATGTTGGGCACGCGGAAGGCCGATGAGACATTCGAGCGCAGCTTCAGACTGGGCACCACTGCCAGTCCAGGCCGGCCTTGTAGGTGCTCTTGGACCCGAACATGCTGTAGTCGGAGTAGCGCGCGGCCGTGTTGAAGTGCAGTGAATCGATGAAGGGCAGCTTCTTCAGCAGCGGCACCGAGAGCTCTGCATAGACTTCCCGCGCCGTGTACTCGCCAGCGATGGGGTCTTGGGCGTTGGTGTTGGCAATGCCCAGCACGGTCAGGCTGTCCGGATTGCGCCAACCGCTTTCCTTGCGCGCTTCGGCGCCCGCAGCGAAGCCAACGGTACCTGCAGGCAGGTTAAACAGCTCACCGCCGATATTGGCGCTGGCTCCCTTCTGCTCATTGCCGCCGGTGTCGCGGAGGTTGCTGAGGATGTAGTCCATCACCGGGCGGGTGAGGTTGCCGAAGCCCAGGTAGTTGCCGCAGGGGATGGCCGCGCCGGCAGCGATGCTGCACTTGCTGCGGTCCAGCGTGAGGGCGACCCGGTCGAGGTTGGCCACATTCGTCGTGACATCGATGCCGGTGTTGCGGCCCCAATTCACATTGGCCGACCAATCCCAGCTCTTGCCGATATGGCCCTTCACGCCGGCCACCACCCGGAAAATGTTGGACTCCTGCTGGAAGTAGCGCGGGCCGGCCTCTTCCAGGCGGCGACGTTGCAGCACCAGACTCTGTCCTGTCGGGTTGGTCGGGTGGTCGGCAGCGATGTTGATTGCGCGATAGACACCCAGTGAACCCGGGGTAGCCAATTGGTTTGACTCGCGGTGCGAGAACAGGATTTCGGTGAATGCTTGAGTGTCTTCGGTCAGATTCAGCGTGCCGAAAGTGCTCAGGCCCAGACGCTTGATCGGGTTGACCGCGTTCAGCATCGGGTTGCTGTTGTAGTTGTGCTTTGCGGCAGAATACGGTTCATACGCCGGGCCGCTGCCGGGCGTCTGATTGAAGTTGATGCGCTGGCCATTTGCCAGAAGGGCACGGCCACCAATGGTGGACGAACTGCCCGTGCATGCCAGTGCGCCTTTGACTTCGGCCAGGCCACAGGGCGCGCGAGACGCCATGTTGATGGCGCCGCTTTCAGAATAGTTGATGGCGCTCACCACCGAGCCCTGGGCAGCCTGCAGGCCCCAGGTCAGGTCGACGGCCGTCTCGCTGCCATCGCCGCGCGAGGTCTCGCCGTAGCGAGCTGAGGCTTCGCCACCCTTCGGCCCGGTCTTGGTGATGATGTTGACCACACCGGCCACCGCATCCGCGCCATAGATGGCCGACGCGCCGTCCTTCAGCACCTCGACGCGCTCGATCAGCGCCACCGGAATCATGTTCAGATCGACCGAGCTGTTGGCGCCGGTGCCCCCGTTGACCACACGTCGGCCGTTCAGCAGGACCAGTGTGCGGTTGATGCCGAGCCCCCGCAGATTGACCTGGGTCGTGCCATAGCCGTTGCCGGTCCAGTAGGCGCTGGTCTGGTTGCCCGCAGTGCCAGCCGAGGCGGGCAGCCGCTGCAGCAGGGTTTCGGCGGAGATGGCGCCGGACCGCTGGATAGCCTCGGCATCAATGACGGTAACCGGACCGACACCAGAAAGCTGAGCCTGCTTCATGCTGATTCGGCTACCGGTGATCTGGACTTTCTCTAGTGACGCGGCCTGGCCTGTAGTGGAGTCAGCGGTGCCAGCCTGTTGGGCAAATGCGTTGTTGGCAAGGATCAGGACCGCAGTGGCGATCGCTGTTTGTGCAAGTTTCTTCGACATCATGTACGTCCAGTTTGGTGCTTGCTGGCGCAACGCTTTGTCAGCGAACATTTGTCGCGGCGCGCGCCAGAACACCCTCGAACCGTTTCGTTCGTTGGCGAATGCATGACGATAGACGGATGGCCGTGTGCTTCAGATCGCTTCAAGAGAAGCAGAATTCAAGAGCAGCTACGAAGTAGCCATGACCAGCCCAAACATCGGAACATGCAACTCAGCCAATCCCAAGCCTGGCCCAGAATCCTTGGCTATCGTGCAAGGACCGGGCATGGCGGTTGTCCTGAGTCACCCGATTCGAGGTGGTCGTTCTTGCCCTGACAGCAGGAATTCAGCACGGGGGTGGCCGGGCTCTGGAAGCACCGACAGAGCCAGAAGATGAGTCGGAGCGCTCACCTCGGTGACGGCAGCCATTGATGTGCACGAGCCGCAGCTCGCACAATGACTGCATGGTGTAGCGTCACAGCAATGCTCAGCTTGCTGGTCAGCCGGCGAAACTCGCTTCTCGACGACCTTGGCCCTGGCGACTCGGGCATGAGAAGCCGACTTGCCCGCCACATGCTTTGTCAATCTTGCGGCCTGAACTTCCTGCACCCGTCCCTGAGTTTGTTTGGATACGGCCGCAGGAGGACAAATCATCGACGCAGCAACGGTCGCCGTCGCTGGCACGAGCACAGCGAGCAGGACCAGGAGCCAAAAGCCGATGAGTTTCATTTGTCTTGGGAAGCGAGTTGCTGCATTGCATCAAATGAAGTTGATGATGTCTAGCTAGGGTGTTCCCCTGAAATTGCGACCAGCGCACGCCGCTGCCGTCGTCATTTGCTTGCTAACGACAAGCCAATGCGGATGGGGCCCCGGGTGTGTGGCGCCGGGCGATTTCGGTGATCCGCGTCATGCCTCCGCCGGTCGATCGCAGGACGCGTCGAATGTGCTCGAGGGCCAGCTCCTCGCTTATCGCCTGCACGGGGCGAATGGCGCCAACAGCCTGTAGGACATAGGCGCCATACCGGGCGGACTGCAGGCCGACAGTTCGTTCCGCCTTCGGACTATGGTCTTCGGGCGGCGCAGCGACGATTCTTGTCACAGGAATCAACGCAGGAGCTGACCATGAGCACCGCCCATATGTGTGCCGCCAGGCACGTCGAGGTCCGTTTTGAAGCCTGCGCCGGCCCTGGCAGCACTTTCGCCTTCCCATGCGATGAACTCGGCCACGTCGATCTCGACGCACTGCCGGTGCGCGACCGCAGCGACTACCTCTTCGCCCGGGCGATGGTGGGAAAAAACTTCTTTCCGCCGGCGCTGTGCTGCCCCCTGGGCTGACCTCGTTTTCTTCTCATCACTCACCGAAAGGCAACACCCATGAATGCAATCCGCACGCAAAGCATGACTCTGTTGGCCGTGGCCGCAGCAGCACTGATGCTGGTCGCCTGTGACCGGCCCGCCGACACCGTCGCAAAGGTCGAGCAGAAGGCCGTGGCTCCAGCGGTCCCGGTGGTGAAAACCGCCGAGCAAGCCAAGACCGCACTGGCCGATGCCGCCATCACCGCGAAGATCAAGATCGAGCTGGCCGAGGAGCCCAGCTTGGCAGCGCTGCACATCAAGGTCAACACCAAGGAAGGCCTGGTGGACCTGACCGGCACCGCCCCCGACCCCATACTGCGGGAGCGCGCCACCCGCGTGGCCGCCACCGTCAAGGGCGTGCTGAGCGTGGACAACCATATGGTCGTCAGCGGCTGACCGCCCCAGGGCCGCCGCGGCGGCCTTCGAACCCATTGCGAATCACTTGCAGGGTTTATTTATTTCCATAATAATCAAATTATGGAAGACGCAGACGTAATCAAAGCCTTGGCCGCCCTGGCCCAGCCATTGCGGCTGAAGGTGTTCAGGGCGCTCGTGGTCGCCGGCCCTGCCGGCATGACACCCGGCGCGCTGCAGGAGGTTTTGGATGTTCCGGGAGCGACCCTGTCGTTCCATCTGAAGGAACTGGCCAACTCCCGGCTGGTGACGCAGGAACGCGCGAGCCGGAACCTGATCTACCGCGCCGACTACGCGGAGATGAATGCGCTGCTCGGCTATCTGACCGAGAACTGTTGCGGCAGCGGCGCCGCTGACTGTGCGCCGACGGGCCCGTCTGCCTCCTGTCCCTGCTGACACCCGTTCGCGGCCAGCATTTCATAGCCACTTTGCTTCCAGTCATGGCCCACGTCACGATTTATCACAACCCCGCCTGCGGCACCTCCCGCAACACCCTGGCCCTGATCCGGCATGCCGGTATCGAGCCCGAGGTCATCGAGTACCTGACAGCACCGCCCACCAAAGAACGGCTGCAGGAGTTGGTGAAGGCGATGGGCATCTCAGTGCGCGAATTGGTGCGCGAGAGGGGCACGCCCTACGCCGAGCTGAATCTGGGTGATTCGGCATGGACCGATGAGCAACTGCTCGACTTCATGCAGCAGCATCCGATCCTGATCAACCGCCCCATCGTGGCCACCCCGCTGGGCACGGCCCTGTGCCGGCCGTCCGAACAGGTGCTGGAGCTGCTGCCCGTGCCGAAGGTGGCGCCCTTCACCAAGGAAGACGGCGAATTCGTGGCTGACTCCGGAGTGCGCCGTGTTTGAGTCACCGCCCACGTTCCCCGCCCTGAACGCCAGCCTGTTCGATGTGCCGACGCTGCAGCGCCTCGCCGCTGCGGCGCCCTCGCAACACCGCCCGCGCCTTTTGATGCTTTATGGCTCGTTGCGGGCGCGTTCCTACAGCCGTTTGCTGACCGTCGAGGCGGCGCGTCTGCTGGAGGCGATGGGCGGTGAGGTGAGGATATTTGACCCTGCCGGCCTGCCCTTGCCCGATGACGCGCCCGATACCCATCCCAAGGTGCAGGAGTTGCGCCGCCTGGCGGAGTGGTCCGAGGGCATGGTGTGGTGCTCGCCGGAGCGTCATGGCGCGATGACCGGGGTGATGAAGTCGCAGATCGACTGGATTCCGCTGAGCTCCGGGGCCGTCCGCCCGACTCAGGGCAAGACGCTGGCGGTGATGCAAGTCTCCGGCGGCTCCCAGTCCTTCAACGCCGTGAATCAGATGCGGGTGCTGGGCCGCTGGATGCGCATGGTGACGATTCCGAACCAGTCCTCGGTGGCCAAGGCCTTCCAGGAATTCACCGAGGAGGGCCGCATGAAGCCCTCGGCCTACTACGACCGCCTGGTGGACGTGATGGAGGAACTGTTCAAGTTCACCTTGCTGACGCGGGATGCCAGCCCTTATTTGGTGGACCGCTACAGCGAGCGCAAGGACAGCGCCGAGCAGCTGTCCAAACGTGTGAACCAGGCAACGATCTGAGACCAAACGGGGCATGCCCCGTTTTCTTGGGGCTTCTAGTTGCTATTGACAACGATATGCGAGATGACTATGGTGCGCCCAGATAGTTGCTATACACCACGAAATGAACGATACCCCGAGCGAGAGCCACGCCGGCAGCCTGCTGCGCGAGGTCGCGCGCCTGTACACCCGTGCGCAACGCGTGGTGGCCGATTGCTGCCGCACCACCAGCACCCAATGCCATCTGCTGACCGAACTGGCGCGCTCCGGCCCGGTGCCGCTGTCCGAGCTCGGTACGAGGGTCAGTCTGGAGAAGAGCTGGGTGTCGCGTGCGGTGGAGGCCATGGCCGACCGTGGTTGGGTGAGCAAGGAGCCGAACCCGTCAGACGCAAGGAGCTGGCTCGTCACGCTCACCGCCGAAGGCCGGCGCACCGCTGACGAACTGAACCAGACGCTTGACGCCCATGCCGAGCAATTGCTCGGCGCCCTGAGCGAGCGCGACCGCGCCGCCGTCGAGTCGTCCCTGCTGTTATTGATGAAGGCGTTGCGCGAGGACACCGCAGCCAATTGCTGCCTCCCGCCGCCGGAACGCAAGGAATCCCCATCATGTCGCTGAACACAGATACCAACATCTCGCTGCGCCAGGCCACCCCGGCCGACTGGCCCGCCTTGGCCGCCCTGCTGGAGGCCAACAAGCTGCCGCTGGACGGCGCCCGCCAGCACCTGAACACCTATCTGCTGGCCACCTCGAACGGCGAGCTCGTCGGCAGCGCGGGCGCCGAGATCTACGGCCACATCGCCCTGATGCGCTCGGTCGCCGTGGCGCCCGGCCTGCACCAGCAGGGTCTGGGCAGGGCCCTGGTCGGCCGGCTGATCGAGGAGGCCCGCCGGCGCAACATCACCCGGCTATACCTGTTGACGGTGACCGCGCCGGAGTACTTCGCCCAGTTCGGCTTCAAGCGCACGAAGATCGAAGAAGCGCCGGTCGCGCTGAAGGCCTCGGCCGAGTTCCAGGGCGCCTGCCCGGCCTGCGCCGCCCTGATGAGCCTTGGCCTCATTCACGAGGCCGCACGCGGCAACGACACGCTGCCGGTGGCGGTGCTGGGCGCCGGACCGGTGGGTCTGGCCGCAGTCGCCCGCTTGATTGAGCGCCAGCTGCCGTTTGTGGTGCTGGAAGCGGGCAGCCAGGTCGGCGCCAGCCTCGCTGACTACGGCCATGTACGCCTGTTCTCGCCCTGGCAATACAACGTTGATCCGGCCATGGCGGCTCTGCTGAAGCCGACGGGCTGGATCGCCCCTGCATCGGCCGAGCTGCCTCTGGCCGGCGAGATCGTCGAGCGCGTGCTGGCGCCCTTCGCCGCGCTGGCCCAAGTGGCCCCAGGACTGCGGCTCAACACGCGGGTCGAGTCGGTCACACGCGAGGGTTTTGACAAGGTCAAGAGCGGGGGGCGGGAAGCGGCACCGTTCGTGATCCGGGCACTGCAGGACGGCAGTCCCACCGAGATCCGCGCTCGCGCGGTGATCGATGCAACGGGCACCTGGGGCAAGCCCAATCCGCTGGGTGCCAGCGGCCTGCCGGCAATCGGCGAGCGCGGGGCGGCCGCGCAGATCTTCTACGGCATTCCCGACGTGTCCGGCGCGCATCGCCAGCGCTACGCAGGCAAGCGCACCCTGGTCGTCGGCGCGGGCCACTCGGCCGCCAATGCGCTGCTGTCGCTGGCGGATCTGGCGGGGCAGGCCTCGGGCACGCGGCTGGTCTGGGCGGTGCGCTCGCCCACCCTCACCCGTGTGTTCGGCGGCGGCAGTGCCGACGCTCTGCCCGCCCGCGGCGCGCTGGGCAGTTCGCTGCGCCGGCTGCGCGACACGGGCGCATTGGAGTTCGTCAGCGGGCTGCGCATCACCGAGCTGCGCCGCCAAGTCGATGGCCGTGTGACCGTCATCGGACTGAATGCGCAGCGCGAAACCCTGATGCTCGACGACATCGACGAAATCATCTGCGCCACCGGTCAGCGGCCCGATCTGGCCATGATCGGCGAGCTTCGGCTCAAGCTGGATCCCCTGCTTGAGTCCACCGGGCTGCTGGGGCCGCTGATCGACCCGAATCTGCACAGCTGCGGCACCGTGCGCCCGCACGGCCATCGCGAGCTGGCTCATCCGGAGGCGGGCTTCTACACGCTGGGCGTGAAGAGCTACGGCCGGGCGCCGACCTTTCTGATGGCCACCGGCTTTGAGCAGGCGCGCTCGGTGGTGGCTGCGTTGGCCGGTGACCTGGAGGCCGCCGATCGAGTGGAGCTGGAGCTGCCCGAGACGGGGGTGTGCAGCGTCAGCACGGTGACCGAAACCAGCTCGAGCAGCAGTTGCTGCGGTCCCGCGCCATCAAAGTCATTGGTCGCTACGGCCGTCGCAGCGCCACCCAAGCGCACGAGCTGCAGTGGCTGAAATGACTCCAACCAAGCAGATGGGCGCGGTGGCAGCGCTGGGCACCGCACAGACCCTGGCCTGGGCCTCGTCCTACTACCTGCCTGCGATGCTGGCCGCGCCGATGGCGCGCGAGCTGGGTGTCAGCACGCCCACCGTGTTCGCGGCCTTCTCGGCGGCGCTGGTCGTCTCGGCCCTGCTCGGCCCCCATGCCGGCACGACGATTGACCGGCTAGGCGGGCGCCCGGTGCTGATGGGCACCAGCGTCATCTTCGCGCTGGGCTTGACGGCACTGGGCATGGCCCAGGGCGTGGTCAGCCTGTTCGCGGCCTGGTTGTTCATGGGCATTGCCATGGGCAGCGGCCTGTACGAGGCCGCCTTTGCAGCCTTGGTGCGACTGTATGGCCGCGAGTCACGGAACGCGATCACCGGCATCACCTTGATTGCTGGTTTCGCGAGCACCGTGGGCTGGCCGCTCACCACCGTACTGGAGGCCCAATTCGGCTGGCGTGGCGCCTGCTTTGTCTGGGCGGCGCTGCATCTGCTGGTGGGCCTGCCGCTTAACTGGCGCCTGCCACGGGCCACCGCGCTGGCGCCACCAGCGCCGGCCGGGCAGGCGCCGCAGCCCGAGCCGCATCCGGAAGGCTCGCGCAAGGCCATGGTGCTGCTGGCCTTTGTGTTTGCCGCCACCTGGTTCACCAGCACCGCCATGGCCGCCCACCTGCCGCGGCTGCTGCAGGCCGGCGGCGCCAGCCTGGGTACGGCAGTGGCTGTGGGCGCGCTGGTGGGGCCGGCGCAGGTGGCAGGCCGGTTGCTGGAGTTCGGGTTTCTGCGTCGCGTTCATCCGTTGCTGTCGGCCCGACTGGCGGCCTTGATGCATCCCATGGGCGCGACGCTGCTGACCTTGTTCGGCGCCCCGGTGGCCGTGGTGTTCGCGCTGCTGCATGGTGCGGGCAACGGGGTACTGACCATCGCCAAGGGCACGCTGCCGCTGGTGTTGTTCGGGCCGCAGGGTTACGGCCAGCGGCAGGGGCTGATTTCGGTGCCGGCGCGCATGGCGCAGGCCATGGCGCCCTGGCTGTTCGGTATCTGCCTCGATCGCTGGGGTGCCCAGGCTTTGTGGCTCACGGCCGCGCTGGGTTTGCTTGCCTCTGGCGCTCTGCTGCTGATGCCGAGGGCGGCGCCCCGGGGGGGCTGACCAGCTTGGACAGCTCGATCGTCCCGATCGGCGGCCGCGTCAGCCAGGGCACGACAAAGCTGCGGCTTGCCAGGCCCGCTGACATGGGCCGCATCTGACTTCGCTCGCCCTCCAGGCGTGCGGCCAGCAACCGGTCGATCGTGCCGGCTGCCGGTACGCTCTTGTTGAGCACCCAGGCATAGGGTTCTATGCCGGCACGCTGGAGGTCGTCCTGCAGGGCGGCGGCCTGCGACACAGGGGTCACCTCCGGCAGTGTGACAAGGATGATCTTGGCATAGGTGGGGTCCTGCAGCCTCATCAGCTGCGTGACCACCCGCGCACCGCCCCGCCCCTCGAACTCGCGCTTCATCTGCCGACTAAGCCCGGCGGCAGGGGCAATGGCGCTATGTCCATCAACAGGGTGTCCTCGGCAGCTGCAGGTATGGCGCGAGCGTGCCCGCGATTCCGGAATCCGCCTTGCGTTGCATCAAGCCGTGCCGCGTTCGTACCAGCCCTTGCTGGCATTGACCCAGCGCACCACCAGCAGCATCACCGGCACCTCGATCAGCACGCCCACCACGGTGGCCAGGGCGGCGCCGGAGTCGAAGCCGAACAGGCTGATGGCCGCGGCCACTGCCAGCTCGAAGAAGTTGGAGGCGCCTATCAGCGCCGAGGGGCAGGCCACGCTGTGCGACTCGCCGGCCCGGCGGTTCAACCAGTAGGCCAGGCCCGAGTTGAAGAACACCTGGATCAGGATGGGCACGGCGAGCATCGCGATCACCAGCGGCTGCTTGATGATGGCCTCGCCCTGGAAAGCGAACAGCAGCACCAGCGTGGCCAGCAGCGCCGCGATCGACCAGGGGCCGATCCGGGCCAGCGTCGCGTCGAAGCTGGCCTGGCCTTTGGACAGCAGGACCTTGCGCCCGAGCTGGGCAATCGCCACCGGAATGACGATGTAGAGCACGACCGAGGTGATCAGCGTGTCCCAGGGCACGATGATGGACGACATGCCCAGCAGCAGGGCCACGATGGGCGCGAAAGCGAACACCATGATGGCGTCGTTCAGCGCCACCTGCGACAACGTGAACAGGGCATTGCCGCCGGTCAGCCGGCTCCACACGAAGACCATCGCCGTGCAGGGCGCAGCGGCCAGAAGGATCAGGCCGGCCACATAGCTGTCGAGCTGATCGGCCGGCAGATAGGGAGCAAACACCTGGCGGATGAAGATCCAGCCCAGCAGCGCCATCGAAAAGGGCTTGACCGCCCAGTTGATGAATAGGGTGATGCCTATGCCCTTCCAGTGCTGGCTGACCTGATGCAGCGAGCCGAAGTCCACCTTCAGCAGCATCGGGATGATCATCACCCAGATCAGCAGGCCGACCGGCAGATTGACCTTGGCGTACTCCATGCGGCCGATGGCCTGGAACACGCCGGGCATCAGCTGCCCGAGTGCGATGCCGGCCACGATGCACAGCAGGACCCAGACGGTCAGGTAGCGCTCGAACACGCTCATGGACGCCGGGGCGGCGCTTGTCTTGTTGTCGAATGGGGTGCTCATGCTTGCCTCAGCTGCGGCCGATTGCGATCAGGGCGGCCTGCAGCGCCGTCTTGTCCATGGTGTCAACGGGCAGGGCCAGCAGTTGCAGCATGCGGTAGCCGATGGCCTGGCGGGTCAGCTCGAAGGCGCGACGCTTGCCCTCGTCGCCGCCCTCGGCATTGGAGGGGTCCGGATAGCCCCAGTGCACCTTGACCGGCTGGCCGCCGTCGGGGTTGGCACCGAAGAACACCGGGCACTGCTCGGCGGCCGCGCTGTCACAGACGGTGATGACGATGGACAGCGCCGGCGAGTCGGGCGCCGTGAACTCGTCCCAGCTCTTGCTGCGGTAGCCTTTGGTTGCAATGCCCGCGTTGTTCAGCGCTTCGATGGCAAACGGGTTGAGGCGGCCGCTAGGGGCGCTGCCGGCGCTGTGCGCGACCACATCTCGGCCCTGCCGGGCCGCCAGATGGTTGAGCATGCCCTCGGACAGCACGCTGCGCGCCGAGTTGTGGGTGCAGAGAATCAGAATGTGTGAGGTCATGAGAGGTTCGTCATCATTGGGGTCAGGACTTGCCGACCTGGTGCAGCTCCTGCTGCAGGGACATTGCGTCCAGACGATCCAGCGCAAGCGCCAGCATCAGCTCTATGCGCCGCTTCAGGATCAGTGCGGTGTCCATGAAGGCACGTAGTTTCACGTCATCCGCGCCTTGCACTATGGACGGGTCTTCCACGCCCCAGTGAGCGGTCATCGGCTGGCCCGGCCAGACCAGGCAGACCTCGCCCGCCGCGTTGTCGCAGACCGTGAAGACGAAGTCCAGATCGGACGCCCCTGCCCCAGCGAACTCGTCCCAGCTCTTGCTGCGAAAGCCGTCGATCCGAATGTGCAGCCTTGAGAGCGTCTGCAACGCCAGCGGATTCACCGCGCCTGCCGGATGGCTGCCGGCCGAGAAAACCTCGAAGCGTGCACCGCCCAGATGCCTCATCAGGCCCTCGGCGAGGATGGAGCGCGCTGAGTTGCCGGTGCACAGAAACAGCACCTTGTAGATTTTTTCCGTCATGGATCACCGCTCCAGAAGGGTGTCAGTCGTTCTATATTTCAATCTTAATGGAAATATAGTTTAAACGAATTGAGGCGTCTGGTGATGACAGATCGATGACGGCCCGAGGCATCGTTCATCGGGGCGTGCCTTCGACCTATGATGGGCGGCCAAGGCTGCGGAGACATGCGATGAAGTTGAGTATCGGGGGGTATTTGTCGGGACTGGTGATCATGCTGGGCGCCAGCCTGACGCAGGCACAGCCCGCGGTGCGCGTGGCCTCCAAGATCGACACCGAGGGGGCACTGCTGGGTCAGGTCATGCTGCAGGTCTTGCAGGCGGGCGGCATCAAGACCGAGAACCGGCTGCAACTGGGCGCCACCAAGATCGTGCGTACGGCGCTGACCGCCGGCCAGATCGACCTCTATCCCGAATACACCGGCAACGGTGCTTTCTTCTTTGCCGACGAGAAGAACCCGGCCTGGAAGAGCGCGAAGGACGGCTATGAACGCGTCAAGGCATTGGACCTGGAGAAGCACCGCCTCGTCTGGCTGGAGCCGGCACCGGCCAACAACACCTGGGCCATCGCCGTGCGCCAGGATCTGGCCAAGGCCCATCAACTGACCAATCTGGAGCAGTTTGGCCGCTGGATCACGGCCGGCGGCCAGTTCAAGCTGGCGGCCTCGGCCGAGTTCATCGAACGCTCGGACGCCCTGCCCGCCTTCCAGGCCGCCTATGGCTTCAAGCTGGCCCAGAACCAGCTGCTGACACTGGCCGGTGGCGACACCGCGGTGACGATCAAGGCCGCGGCCGAGAAAACCTCGGGCGTCAATGGCGCGATGGCCTATGGCACCGACGGATCGCTGGCCGCGCTGGGCCTGGTGGTGCTCGGCGATCCCAAGGGCGTGCAGCCGGTCTATGCCCCGGCACCGGTGATACGCGCCGAGACGCTGGCGCAGTACCCGCGCATCAAGGAGTTGCTGGCGCCGGTGTTCAAGTCATTGGACGGCCCGACCCTGCAGATGCTCAATGCCCGCATCGCTGTTGAAGGCCAGGACGCCAAGCAGGTGGCCGCCACGTATCTGAAGGCCAAGGGCTTTGTCAAATAGGCCGCGCAATCCCGTGCAGGCGGCTTTGATGGTGCTGGGCCTGGCGGCGGCGCTGGGCCTGAGCTTTCTCAGCCATGCGCCGAACCGGCTCGCCAGCGGACGGGGCATTGCGCTGACCGAACTGGCGCCTGTGCTGCTGGCATTGCCCGTTCTGCTGCTTCTCGTCAGTCTCTTCATGCCGCTTTCGCGGCGCTGGCAGCTGGCGTCTGCAGCCGGCGATGCAGCACTGCTGCTCGGGCTGCTGTGGACCGCCGGTGACGCCGCCACGCACTTGGCCGAAGGCGCTCCGCTGGCCCGCACCTCGCTCGGTGCAGGCTTCTGGGTGCTGGCGGCAGTCTGCTTGCTGGCGATCGCGGATGCCATGCTGGGCTGGATCGCAGCTCTCGTCGCAGCAGGTCTGGCTGGTGGTCTCGCCGTTCTGCTGGCCGGTGGCTCTCTGGATCAGCTGGCATTGATGAAGGAGTACGCCAACCGTCAGGAGCTGTTCCATGACGCGCTGCTGCGCCATCTGCAGATCGTGCTGACCACGCTGCTGCCGGCCCTGTTGATCGGCCTGCCGCTGGGTGTTGCGGCGGCGCGCAGCCGGCGCCTCGGGCAGGCACTGTTCCCGCTGCTGAACCTGATACAGACCATTCCCTCGATCGCCCTGTTTGCCCTGCTGATCGCTCCGCTGGCGCTGCTGGCTGCTGCCTGGCCCCTGCTCGCCGGGTGGGGCCTGGCCGGCATTGGCCTGGCGCCGGCCGTGCTCGCGCTGCTGCTCTACAGCCTGCTGCCCATTGTTCGCAGCACGGCCGCGGGCCTGCAGCAGGTGCCCGCCGCCGTGCTGGACAGCGCTCGTGGCATGGGCATGACGGCGGCACAGATCTTCTGGCGCGTCGAGCTACCGATCGCCCTGCCCCTGCTGATCGCCGGACTGCGCGTGTCCGCTGTGCAGACGGTGGGCCTGGCCGTGGTCGCGGCCTTGATTGGTGCGGGCGGCCTGGGCAGCTTGATCTTCCAGGGCCTGCTGAGCAGTGCCGCCGATCTGGTCTTGCTCGGCGTGCTGCCGGTGCTGGCGCTGGCCCTGCTGGTCGATGCCCTTTTCAAAGGCGTGGCCGAGGTGCTGGCGCGATGATCGAGTTCCGGCAAGTCGGCCTGAGGCTCGGCGGCCGGCGCGTCATCGATGATCTGTCGCTGCACATCGCGCCGGGCGAGTTCGCGATGCTGATCGGCCCGTCGGGCGCCGGCAAGTCCAGCCTGCTGCGCATGGTCAACCGTCTGCTGGAGCCAGACCGTGGCCAGGTGCTGGTCGGCGGCCGCCCGGTGCATGCGCAGGCACCGGAGGCGCTGCGCCGGCGTATCGGCTACGTGATCCAGTCCACCGGCCTGTTCCCGCATTGGACCGTGGCGCAGAACATCGCCACCGTGCCGCAGCTGCTGCGTTGGCCCGCCCTTCGGATCACTGCGCGCACCGATGAATTGATGGCCTTGCTGCACCTCGACGAGGGCCTGCGCGAGCGCTACCCGCACCAGCTGTCGGGTGGCCAGCAGCAGCGCGTCGGCGTGGCCCGCGCGCTAGCGGCCGACCCGGACCTGCTGCTGTTGGACGAGCCCTTTGCCGCGCTCGACCCGTTGACACGCGGGGCGCTGCAGGTCGAGCTGGCGCAGATCCAGCGCGCCTCGGGCAAGACCATCGTCATGGTCACGCATGACCTCAACGAGGCGCTGAGCCTGGCCAGCCGCATCCATCTGCTCGATGGCGGCCGGCTGCTGCAGAGCGGCACGCCGCTGGAATTGATCACCCGGCCCGCAAGCCCCGAGGTGGCCACCTTTTTGGGCTTGACCCGGATCGATCTGCAGCCGCGCGGGCCATGAGAAAACTCCTGCGTGACCCACTGGCCTGGGCCATGGCCGCGCTGGCCCTGCTGGTGCTGGGCATGGCTGAGCTGAAGCCATTTTTCGCGGCGCTGTTCCCCGAACTGGATCGACCGCTGTACGAGCAGGACTCGTTCGCCGCGCTGCTTTGGGCGCACCTGGCCATCGTAGCGCTGTCGAGTGCCGCCGCCACGGTGGTCGGCACAGGCCTTGCCGTGGCCGTCACCCGGCCGGCCGGTCGCCCATTCCGTCGCCTGGTCGAACGCGTCGTCGCCGTCGGCCAAACCTTTCCGCCGGTGGCCGTGCTGGCGCTGGCCGTGCCGCTGATCGGCTTCGGCGCGGCGCCGGCCCTGCTGGCGCTGGCACTGTACGGCCTGCTGCCCATCGTCCAGGCCACCTTGGCCGGGCTTGATGCGCTGGCGCCCGAGGTCCGCGAGGCAGCGCTGGGCGCCGGCATGAGCCCCGGCCAATTGCTGCGCCGCATCGAGCTGCCGCTGGCCCTGCCGGTGCTGCTGGCCGGCGTGCGCAGCTCGGTGGTGATCAATATCGGCACGGCGGCGATTGCCTCGACCGTTGGCGCCAAGACGCTGGGCTCGCCCATCATCATCGGCCTGAGCGGTTTCAACACCGCCTATGTGATCCAGGGCGCGCTGCTGGTGGGCCTGCTGGCGATCACGGTGGACCTGATGTTCGAGCGCCTGCTGCTGCGCGCCAAGGCCTGGCAGGTGGCTTGAGCTCTCAAGGATTCTTGACCGGCATGATGTGTATGCCCTGTGGCGCAAGCTGCAAAAAGAGCGGACTGCCCGGCACCAGGGCCAACTGGCGGGCGTAGCGTGTCGTCAGCTCGAGGTGCATCAAGGCATGGGGCGCCACTTGCAGCCGGCATTCGATGGTGGTGATCTCGCCCAGGCTGCGGCTGCGCTCCAGCGTGCAGGCCACCGCATTGGGCCCCTCGGGCGGGCGCAGGTGCACCTGCACATGCTCGCCGGCAATCACCCAGCGCACCGGCGTGCCGTCGTCCAGGCGGCCCTTGTCGGCGGTGTGCAGGTCCAGGCCGGCCTGGTCGTCGCCCCAGCGCAGCCTGGCGTGGCCAGGGCCGGCCTTGTGGAACACGCCCGCATGGATGTCGCGCAGCCCCACCAGCGCGGCCACGCGGGCATTGCGCGGGCGTGACATCAGCTGCTCCGGCGGGCCGTCCTGCAGGGTCTGTCCGCCCTCGATGATGCACATCCGGTCGGCCAGCAGGCGCGCTTCGCGCAGGTCGTGGGTGACCATCACGATGGGCACGCCCACCCGCTCGCGCAGCTTGATCAGCTCGTCGTACAGGGCCTGGCGGGTCGGCTGGTCGACGGCGGCAAAGGCCTCGTCCAGCAACAGCACGCCCGGGCTGCGCGCCAACGCGCGGGCCAGGGCCACGCGCTGCCGCTGGCCGCCTGAGAGCTGGTGCGGCCGGCGTGCGGCCAGGCCGTCCAGCTGCATGTCCTGCAGCAGGCGGTGGGCGGCGTCCTTGCCGTTGCGGCCATCGGCGCCACGCGGCAGCGCCAGGCGGACATTGTCCAGGGCGCTGAGATGCGGGAACAATGCATAGTGCTGGAACACCATGCCCACCGGCCGCCGCTCGGCCGGTACCTTGACGCCGCGTGCGGTGTCCAGCCAGACCTGGTCGCCCAGTTCGACACGCCCCTGTGCCACATCGAGCAGCCCGGCGATCGCCCGCAACACGCTGGTCTTGCCGCTGCCCGACGGTCCGACCAGGGCCAGCAGCTCGCCCTGTGCGCAATGCAACCGCACGTTCAGCGCGATCGGGCCGGCCTGCTGCAGTTCGAGCTTCAGCATCGAGGATCCGATCTCATCCGCGCGGTCCCGGCCCGCGCCGGCGCGTCAGCCAGGCCGTGCTCAGCAAGGTGGCCAGCGACACCGCCAGCAGAGTGGCCGACATCAGGCCCGCGGCCTGCATGTCGAAGCCCTGCACGGAGTCGTAGATGGAGATGGCAATGGTCTTGGTCTCGCCCGGTATGCTGCCGCCGACCATCAGCACCACGCCGAACTCGCCCAGCGTATGCGCGGCCGTCATGATCAGCCCGCTGAGAATGCCGCGCCAGTCCAGCGGCAGCTCGATATGCCACAGCGTGCGCCAGGTGGACAGGCCGCAGCTGCGGGCGGCGTCGTACAACTCGGCCGGAATGGCCTCGAAGGCACGCTGCATCGGCATCAGCGCGAACGGGATGTTGAAGATCAGGCTGGCCAGCAGCAGGCCGCCGAACGAGAACGCTAAGGTCTGGCCGGTCAGCTGCTGATACAGCTGGCCCAGCGGTGAGGCGCCACCCATGGCCACCAGCAGGTAGTAGCCCAGCACCGTGGGCGGCAGCACCAGCGGCAGCGCCAGCAGGGCCTCCGCCAGCGGCCGCAGCGGGTGGCGGCTGCTGGCCAGCCAGCGCCCGGCCAGCACGCCCAGCGGCAGCAGGATCAGGGCGGTGGCCAGGGCCAGCCAGACGGAGAGGCGCAGCGCCTGCCAGTCCATGCCTATTGCTCGCCCGGCAGCGCAAAACCGTGCCGCACAAACACCGCGCGGGCCGCAGGCTGCTGCAGATAGGCATGGAAGGCCTCGGTCACCGCGCCGGCCTTGCGGGTCAGCACCATGCGCTGGCGCAGCGGCTGATGCAGGGTCTCGGGAATCAGCACCGCATTGCCCGCACGGCCGAACTGCGGCGCCAGCGCCAGCGAGTAGGCAAAGATGGCCGCCTGGGTCGAGCCCGACACGGCAAACTGTGCCGCCTGCGAGACGTTCTCGCCCAGCACCAGACGGGGCTGTATCGTCGTCCAGAGATTGAGGCTCTTCAAGGCCTCCATGGCCGCCCGGCCGTAAGGCGCGTGCTCGGGGTTGGCGATGGCGAACCTGAGCACCCTGCCGTCACCCAGAGCCTTGCGCAGCTGGGCAAGTTGCGGCTCGAACGCTGGGTCTACGGGCACCGGCGAGCCCTTTGGAATGAACAGCACGACGCGGCCGATCGCATAGAGCCGGCCACGGTCAGGGGTCAGGCCTTGATCGGCCAGTTTGAAGACAAAATCCTCGTCGGCCGACAGGAACAGCTCGAATGGCGCGCCCTGGGCAATCTGGCGGTAGAAGTTGCCTGAAGAGCCATAGACCAGCTTCACAGCCTGGCCCGAGCTGGCCTGGAAAGCGGCTGCGATCTCGTCCAGCGCGAACTTCAGGTCGGAGGCGGCGGCGATGGCGGGCTGGGCCTGGACCGGCGCTTGCAGCAGCAACGCGGCTGCGAGGGCGCCGATCAGCCGTCGCGCCAGGGCGTGAAAGAGGGGCAGGTTCATCCGGGGAAGGCTGAGCTCAGGAAGTCGGATCGGGCGTCATTGTCACCCGGCCGGCAGCAACCTCGCTGCGCTCCAGCGGATGGCCGGCCTCGGCCCAGGCGTCCAGCCCGCCGGCCAGTGGCCGAACCCGGGTGAGGCCCTGCCTGGCCAGCAGACCAGCGGCGCGGGCCGCCGAGGCGTCGTTGGGGCAGTTGCAATAGAGCACGATCTCGCGCCCTGCGGGCCATTCGGCGGCGCGGCGCTGTACCTGGTCGAGCTCGACGGCCAAGGCGCCCGGGATGGAGCGCGGGTCAATCTCGCGGCCCGCGGCCGAGCGCACGTCTATCACCAGCGGGGCCGGGTCTTGCGCCATCAAGTCGCGCAACTCGGCGACGCTGATGCGTTTCATCGCCACATCACGCAGGAACATGCGCCGGCGCAGATAGCGCTGCGCGGCGAACACCAGCAGCAGCACTGCAATCGCGACCAGCGCCACCTTGCCCATGCCGGTCAGCAACTCGAGGATCTGCTGGATCTGGCCGCTGAAGCCGACCCCCAGGCCCAGGAACAACAGCGTCCAGATCGCCGCGGCCAGGCTCTCGAAGGCCAGGAAGGCGCGATTCGACATGCCCAGGGCGCCGGCCATCGGCGGCGCCACCACCGAGATGCCGGGCAGGAACTTGGCGGCGATCAGCGACGCACCGCCCCAGCGGGTGATGAAGGCCTCGCTCTGGCGCACGCAGGAGTCGGGCGACAGCGAGATGCGGCACAGCAGCTTCAGCACCCGGTAGCCATAGCTGCGGCCGGCCAGGAACCAGGCGCCGTCGCCCAGGATATTGGCCAGCATCGAGGCGATGAAGGCGCCGGGCAGCGAGATCTGCCCGCCCACCGTCAACGCGCCGACGACGACCAGGAACGGCGAGGCCGGCACCGGAGCACCCAGCCGCGCAGCCAGCGTGACGAGCAAAACCAGGCCGACGCCATGTTCAATCAGCAACGCAATCAGATGTTCCAAGATGGGTTCGCCAGGTGGTGTCGGCCCAGCATACCCGAGCCGGACTTGAGGCTACAATCGCCGCTCGTCAGGAGAGAGTTCTCTATATGAGAGCCGCCGAAGGCGCAGAGGCAGGTGGCACAAGCACGGCTTCGAACGCTCAGGCAAAAGGACTGATGAAGCGCCCTGATCTGGGCGTTCCTCACTGGAGAGAGATGGGTTTCGAGCCCATCCACCGAAGGGGCAAGCTGGTTCCACCATGGACCGGCCAATCTCTCAGGTAAAGCGGACAGCGAGGGCATTCCCCCACCGAAATTCGGTGGTTGAACAGTTTGCCCTCGGAATCTCACCTATGTCTGCTGCTGACCTCCTCAAGACCCCCTTGCACGCGCTGCATATCGAACTCGGCGCCAAGATGGTGCCCTTCGGCGGCTACGACATGCCGGTGCAATACCCGGCCGGCGTGATGGCCGAACACAAGCACACTCGCGCCGCCGCGGGTCTGTTCGACGTCTCCCACATGGGCCAGGTCCGCCTGATCGGCGCAGGCGCCTCAGCTGCGCTGGAAACCATAGTCCCCGTCGACGTGATCGACCTCGGTGTCTTCAAGCAGCGCTATGCACTGTTCACCAACCCGCAAGGCGGCATCCTCGACGACCTGATGATCTGCCGCCGGCCGGACGACCTGTTCGTTGTCGTCAACGCCGGCTGCAAGGTGCAGGACATCGCCCATTTGCAGGCCACCATCGGCGACCAATGCGAGGTGCTGCCGCTGCCCGAGCAAGCCTTGCTGGCACTGCAAGGCCCTCAGGCGGTGACCGCGCTGTCGCGCCTGAACCCTGATGTGGCCAAGCTGACTTTCATGACCGGTGGCTTCTTCGAGCTGGACGGCATCCCCACCTTCCTGACCCGCTCGGGTTACACCGGCGAAGACGGCTTCGAGATCTCGGTTGCCGGCGATCAGGCGGTGGCCCTGGCCCGCAAGCTGCTGGCCCAGCCCGAGGTGATGCCCATCGGCCTGGGCGCACGCGACTCGCTGCGCCTGGAAGCCGGCCTGTGTCTGTACGGCCATGACATCAATACCGAGACCACGCCGGTCGAGGCGGCGCTGACCTGGGCGATCCAGAAGGTGCGACGCGCCGGTGGCGCCCGCGCCGGTGGCTACCCCGGTGCGGCTGTGATCGACAGCCAACTTGCCAATGGCGCCGCACGCAAGCGCGTCGGCCTGGTCAGCAGCGAGCGCATGCCGGTGCGCGAAGGCGCCAAGCTGGTGGCCGAAGACGGCACCGAGCTGGGTGTGGTCACCAGCGGCACCTTGGCCCCCACCGTCAACAAGCCGGTGGCCCTGGGCTATCTGCCCACCAGCCATGCCGCGCAGGGCACGGCCGTGTTCGCGATCGTTCGCGACAAGCGCGTGCCCATGACGGTCACCTCGACCCCGTTCACGCCCAACGGTTACTACCGCGGATAAATTCGGCGGCTGATTCACTTCCTTCAAGACAACGGAGCAACACATGAGCATCAAATACACCGCCGACCACGAATGGGTCCAGATTGAAGCCGACGGCATCGTCACGGTGGGCATCACCGTCCATGCGCAGGACGCGCTGGGGGATGTGGTCTACGTCGACCTGCCCGAGGTCGGCAAGAGCTATGCCGAGAAGGAAGTGGCTGGCGTGGTCGAGTCGGTAAAGGCCGCCGCCGATGTGTACATGCCCGTCGACGGCGAGATCACCGCCGTCAACGAAGACCTGCGCAATGACCCGGCCCTGGCCAACACCGACCCGCTGAAGAGCGGCTGGTTCTTCAAGGTCAAGCTGAGCAACCCGGCACAGCTGGACGCGCTGATGGACAGCACCGCCTACGACGAGCTGGTCAAGAACGCCTGATCGTCTTGGTAGCCCGGATGAAATCCGGGGTCTTTCTTTGCCCCGCACTCCGGCCCCCTGGCCTCCCTGCGGGCTACGTGAGTTTTACTGGCGCCCCTTGCCACAAGCAAGCCCTGCGCCCCCAAGGATTGCCATGTTGAAGTCTGCCCAAAAGCCGCTTGCCGAACTCGAGAACAGCGCCGAATTCCAGGCCCGCCATATCGGCCCGGACGCCACCGACGAGGCGCTGATGCTGTCGGTGATCGGCTCGGCCTCGCGCCGCGCACTGATCGAATCCATCGTGCCCCGTTCGATCGCCCGCGCGAATGCGATGCAACTGCCCGCCGAACTGACCGAGGCGCAGGCACTGGCCGAACTGAGGACAATAGCGTCCAAGAACCAGGTCTTGAAGAGCTTCATCGGCCAGGGATATTTCGGCACCTTGACGCCCGGCGTGATCCTGCGCAATGTGCTGGAAAGCCCGGCCTGGTACACGGCCTATACGCCCTACCAGGCCGAGATTTCGCAGGGGCGCATGGAGGCACTGGTCAACTTCCAGACCATGATCTGCGACCTGACCGGCATGTCAATTGCCAACGCCTCGATGCTGGACGAGGCCACCTCGGCCGCCGAGGCGATGACACTGGCCGCCCGCGTCGGCAAGAGCAAGAGCCAGACCTTCTTCGTGGCCGATGACGTGCTGCCGCAAAGCCTGGAAGTGATACAGACGCGCGCCAAGCCGCTGGGCATCAACGTCGTCGTCGGCCCGGCCGAGGCCGCAGGCCAGACCGAGTGCTTTGCCGCGCTGGTGCAATACCCCGGCGTGACCGGCCGCGTGCGCGCGCTGCAGCCAATCGCCGATGCCGTCCACGCCAAGGGTGGCCTGCTGATCGCCGCGGCCGACCTGCTGGCGCTGACCCTGATCGCCTCGCCTGGCGAGCAGGGTGCCGACATCACCATCGGCACCACCCAGCGCTTCGGTATGCCGATGTGCAATGGCGGCCCGCACGCCGCCTACATGGCCTGCAAGGACGAGTTCAAGCGTTCGCTGCCCGGCCGCCTGGTGGGCCTGAGCATCGACTCGCACGGCAAGCCGGCATACCGTCTGGCGCTGCAGACCCGCGAGCAGCACATCCGCCGCGAGAAAGCCACGTCGAATATCTGCACCGCCCAGGTGCTACCGGCCGTCGTGGCCAGCATGTACGCCGTCTATCACGGCCCGCAAGGCCTGAAGCGCATCGCCCAGCGCGTGGCCAGCTACACGGCCATCCTGGCCCAGGGCCTGAAGAGCCTGGGCTTCACCCTGGTGCATGAAACTTCGTTCGACACGCTGGAAGTCAACACGGGCGCGAAGACCGAAGCACTTCTGACCTGGGCCGTCGGCGCCGGCATGAACCTGCGCCGCGCGTCGGCCACCAGCATCGGCATCTCGCTGGACGAAACCACGACCCGCGCCGATCTGCATGGCGTGCTGGCGGTGTTCGCCGAAGGCAAGCCCGTGATCGGCTTCGAGTCGTTCGAGAAGGGCATAGCCGCGCTGATTCCGGTCGAGCTGGCACGCTCCAGCGCCTACCTGACGCACCCGGTGTTCAACACCCACCATTCCGAAACCGAGATGCTGCGCTATCTGCGCATGCTGTCCGACAAGGACCTGGCGCTGGACCGCACGATGATCGCGCTGGGCTCCTGCACGATGAAGCTGAAC